>Ga0364881_10224_pt1 | contig 38593 bp, 29 predicted proteins | sample ExccelJu500001D4_5_FD_206923 | JGI IMG/M metagenome (GOLD analysis project Ga0364881, IMG submission 206923) | Enriched cells from Trout Bog Lake Hypolimnion, Wisconsin, USA - BchlTB.July30.5000.01.D4 | ecosystem: Environmental > Aquatic > Freshwater > Lake > Hypolimnion/Profundal zone | place...
GCTAAGCATCATCGTAGACAGTTTCAAATTCCATTTATTGCGATTACAGGAAGTAACGGAAAAACCACGAGCAAAGAATTGATTGCTGCAGTTCTCTCATCACATTTTAAAACATACACTACGGCTGGAAACCTGAATAACCATATCGGTGTTCCTCTAACCTTATTAAGTATTGGCAAGGATGCAGAAATGGCAGTGATTGAAATGGGAGCCAATCACCAGAAAGAAATTGAAAGTTATTGCCGGTATACAGAGCCAACACATGGATTGATTACCAATTGTGGCAAAGCACATTTAGAAGGGTTTGGCGGAATAGAAGGTGTTAGAAAAGGGAAAGGAGAACTTTATGATTTTTTAAGTACCCATAACGGAACCGCTTTTGTTTACGCAGATTATGATTACCTGCAAACCATGAGTGCAAAGGTACCGCATATTGTGAAGTATGGACAATCAGAAGGTTTGATTCAAGGTAAAGTACTTTCAAATGAGCCATTTCTGGAAGTGGCCATTACTGCCGAGATATCGCCTGTAACCATTCGTACCCAATTAGTGGGTGATTATAATTTGCCGAATATTCTATCCGCTGTATTGATAGGAAAATATTTTGAAGTACCTGAAGAAAAAATAGTTACCGCAATAGAAGCATACACTCCATCCAACAGTCGCTCACAGCTGTTGAAGAAAGGGAGCAATACTTTTATATTGGACGCCTATAATGCCAACCCCACCAGTATGCGGGCAGCTGTTGAAAATTTTGCCAATATTCATTCCGGCCATAAAATACTATTATTAGGTGGCATGATGGAACTGGGTAAGGATAGTATCGAAGAACATACAGCATTGATAGAACTGATTCGAAAATATCAATGGGAGCAAGTGATTTTAGTTGGCGGAGATTTTGGAAAAATTGCGCATGGATATCATTTTTTTAATAATGCTACAGAAGCCGCAGAATGGTTTAATAGCCAGAGATTTGAAAATACTTATTTCCTGATCAAAGGATCGAGAAGTATGCAAATGGAGAAGATTCTTGGTTAAACTTATTTTCTATTGTGTAACATAATAAAATAAGTATATACTTGCCTTTCCCAGGTATTGATTCCACGCACCTAACTAATTTCCTTTCCACTTTGCGTTCTTTGCGGTTCTATGCGTCCATTGCGTTACAGCTTTTAAACTCATCATTAATAGCAGTAACGCAATGGACGCAATGAAAGAAGCTGGTTACCGTATTTTTAATCTATAAATCTCTACATCTCTATTGATTAAAAGAGCACCTCCCCACATTTAGAAATGAATAAGTACCTTGCAGTCCCATCAACTCCCTTTTTATGCCGGAATCCAGAAAAAAGAAAAGATTTTATCTACTAAGTACGTTAACCAATCGTTGTCCACGTTGCAGAGAAGGGAAAATTTTTCAGGTCGACAATGCCTATAACATGAAGAAAAATGTGCTGATGCATGAGCATTGTCCGGTTTGTGGTCAGCCTACCGAAATAGAAGTTGGCTTTTATTATGGCACCGGTTATGTGAGTTATGCATTAAGCATAGCTTTTTTAACCACCACCTTTGTTGCCTGGAAAGTATTGATTGGTGTAAGTTTCTCCATTGATGATAATCGTATTTTTTACTGGATGGGTACAGCATTCACTTTATTACTGATTACCCAACCCCTGATCATGCGCTTATCGCGCACACTTTGGCTAAGCTGGTTTGTTACCTACGACCCCAACTGGGAAAAGAACCCCATTGAAAAACCGGAAAGAATTGTTCCTGAACAAATGAATAACTGGTAACTGAACTACGGTTTATAGTTTAGGGTTGTTGCTGGTAATGGTGATTAGTAGAGAGTTGTTAAGAGTTACTTTTGCGTTAACAAAAGCCTACCAAATAACTCGATGAGCATCCGATATTTCATCCGAAGCCTTCCAAAATATGGATGTAATAACAATAATCACTATTTTTATTTCTAATCAGGATTGCTGAACCGATGAATTGGTAAGGAAAAAATGATGTACTAAATACCAAAACTGACTATGGACACCCATCTTCATCACACGCATACCGAGCAACATTTAACCAGCTCAGAAATACTGACAGATATTGTGATTGGCATGTCTGACGGACTAACTGTTCCCTTTGCTCTGGCTGCCGGTTTGAGCGGGGCTGTAAAAGATGTGCACCTGATTGTTATTGCGGGTATTGCTGAAATTGCCGCTGGGTCTATTGCCATGGGATTAGGCGGATATCTGGCAGGAAAAACTGAACAGGATCATTATAACAGTGAGCTAAAACGAGAATATGATGAAATTGAGAATTTACCAGATGTGGAAAGGGAGGAAGTACGCGTATTTTTTGAAGGCCTGGGGTTAAGCCCCTCTGTTCAGGACCAGGCTGTGGAAGAATTGGTAAAAGACAAAGATCGTTGGGCAGATTTTATGATGAAGCATGAACTGGGGCTTGAAAAACCAGATCCCAAAAGAGCCCGTAAAAGTGCGTTTAATATTGGTTTATCCTATATAGTAGGAGGATTGATTCCATTGAGTCCCTATTTCTTTGTAGCAGACGGCATAAGTGGTTTAAAGATCTCTGCAGGGGTTACCTTATTATGTTTGTTTATTTTCGGTTATTTCAAAAGTAAGCTTACCGGTATGCCACCATTCCAGGGCGCATTGAAAGTTGCTTTAATTGGTGCTTTGGCTGCGGGTTGTGCATTTGGAATTGCAAAACTGATTGAAGGTTGATTTTGTCGACCCTGCCTATATAAATAACACAGGATATATTTATTACCCTGATGTAGAAATTAGTTGTTATTTCTGTTATCCCCCTACAGAGATATCCCTGACGATTGCTTGCAGTAGTATGAAAAAGCCGAAACTTATTAATTGAAAAACTGAACCTGGTTCTATGAAACATTTATTGATTGTATTAGTATGTGTGCCTGTTATTCTATTTAGCCAAAATTCTACAGACCTGCCCTATATGCTGAAAGATACCTGGGCCACCAATGCGTTTGGATTTCCTATGAATGTAAAAACCTTTAAAAAAACATTCGGGGATATATTAACGCCGAGCATGAAATTGGTAAGGAACAAATATGATTCTACCCAAATTGATACGGCATATAGTTTTTCAAAAGGCAGGACCAAAGTTGAGATTTACCATACAGCAACTAAGGATATGGTACAATTACACAGCTATAATCTAATTTAATAAGTTTTTACTTTACTTTTAATGACTTTACTATAAGATATATTACTGGAATTAAAATCAACCCTATCAATATTGGCAAAAACCAAATTCCAAGCCCACCAGACTTTCTATTAGCGTCTTCTATTTCTTCAAAAGCAATTACTAAAAATATAAGTACTACAATACTCTTCAAATATCTATTCATCCTGGTTGCGTATGTATATTGCCTTAGTACATTATCGTCAGTTAGATTGGTTGGATAATTATAAACTTGTGGAAATTTATTTAATACTGAAAGTCCTATAAATAGTACTGTTCCAATAAAAGGAAGTATCAATATACTTTCTTTTCCTCCATAAGCATCTATCTGTCCTGCTCCATTATAATGCGTTGGTATAGTATCGGGTAATTTTGAGTAACTAGCTAAAACCATAATCCAAATGGCAATGATGAAAAACCAACTCATAATTTCAAGTATCTTATCAGTAATTGTAAGTTCTATTTTTATTTCTGGTCTTTCTTCCATGAACACTATAGTTTTTGATTGTAGGGTATACACCTTAAAAGCTGCTCATAATATAGCCTATTGAAACAGTTAATAGTCAATTTATAAGAAAATTTGTTGACTAACTTTTATTCAAAATGTTCTTTCAAAGGTTTACTTACAAATAGCCAGGCTATTTTATTTACACTTTCTTTAAAATCACTTGTCAAAATATCAATTAGCGCGACAAAAGGGAATCCCAAAACAAAAAGTATTAAGATGAGATGCTGCGGAGCGAATAAATCCATGGGTTTCAGTTTACTATTGAATAAAAAAATCTACTCTTGAAATATTTGCTAATTTGCTTTTTTAGGGTTGCACATTAGGTCTCCTATTAATGATTACCATCCCAATATCTCCTTGATCCCTAAGCATAATATTAATAACAAAACCTTTATCCTTGGCATAACCAAGTTTATAGATATACCATCCATCTGTTTCTCCTCTTAAAGATTTTTTCATCTGCTTTTTTAAAAAGGATGAAAAGGTTTTATCTTTTATCCAAGTCATTTGGAACTCATCTGTCTTTTTACTTACTGTATACTGTGGAGAACCTATTGATGTATTTGCATAATGTAAATTCTCTGATTTAGAATACATATAGTGACTTTCTACTAATATTTGAAACCTTTCATTCGACATTTCAAGCCCCTTTATTAAATTAGTCCAATTCAATATGATTATTGAATCACCATATTTCGGAGTAGTCTCAAAAAATGAACTTTCAAAATCCCTGGATTGGCAGATTCCATTTAGTATAGAAAAGGTAAAAAGGGCTATGATTAGTAGCTTCATAACTTATACAATTCTTACAAAGCCATTTTTTGGTTTCTATCATTTGCCATCATTCTCAGAATTCAAAAAATGCTCCCTCATTGAAACACAAGCCTGGCTAGTCATGAAATGTCTATTCAGCATCTCATATTATAAACATAAGAAATATATTTGAAATTTATCTGTGTTTCATTTTTGGGTAGTCAGGTTTTTCTTAGGCAGAAATTACCCTAAAATTGAAAACCTGCTACCCGAATTGCTACCTTATATCATGGGTTTGCTGCAAAAAAAAGCCCATAACTACTAAAGTTACAGGCTTATCCTATTCTTATTGCAGAGAGGAAGGGATTCGAACCCTCGATACGCTTTCACGTATACACACTTTCCAGGCGTGCTCCTTCAACCACTCGGACACCTCTCTGTATTTTAAAGGACTGCAAAAATAGCTTTTCAGCGTTAGCTACCGAATATTTTTTGGGCATTGGCCGTTGTAATGGCTGCCACTTCTGCTAAAGGCACCCCTTTTACCTCGGCAAGTTTGGCTGCGATATAGGTTAAATAGCTGCTCTCATTGCGTTTCCCGCGATAAGGAACCGGTCCCAGATAGGGTGCATCTGTCTCCAAAACCAGGTTTTCCAATCCAATGGTTTCCAATGCCTCAGGCAATCCTCCATTTTTATAAGTAATTACTCCCCCAATTCCCAGGTAAAAGCCCATATCCACCACTTGCCGGGCAGCATCTTTACTACCACTAAAACAGTGAAAAATACCCGATAGGCCCTTCTCCGCAAATGGCTTTACGGCTTGTATGGTTTCATCCATAGCATTTCGGGTATGGATTACAATGGGAATCTGTTTGTCAAGCGCCCATTGCATTTGTATTGTAAACGCTTCCATTTGCTGTTTTACAAAACTGGTATCCCAATAAAAATCAAGCCCGATCTCTCCCACAGCTACAAAAGATCTTTTTTGAAGCCATTCTTCCACAATGCGCAATTCCTCCCGATAATTTTCTTTTACATAACAGGGGTGTAATCCCATCATGGCAATACAAATACCCGGGTACTCATGTTCCAGAGATAACATATCCTGTATTGCATGACTATCAATAGCGGGTAAATAAAATTTAGTTACCCCATTATCCATAGCACGTTTCATTACATCCCGAATATCAGTAGTAAACTCTTCGGAATACAAATGACAATGTGTATCAATTAAATTCATGTTGCAAACATCCTGTTTTATCTATAATAAATAAACTCCATCTCCCTAATTATGCCTATCCATTGGAATCGCTTTAAAATCATACCCCAGTTTCGAAAAATGTTCCAGCATTTTTGGCAGTGCATACGACATACGATCCCAGGCTTTGGTACTATCATGAAATACGATCACAGAACCCGGACGCGTATGGTATAATACATAAGAAAGACAGCCTTCGGGCGAAAGATCGGTATCAAAATCGGCACTTAACACATCCCACATGATGATTGCGGGATTCGAGTTATGAGTTGCGGGTTGAAGGGCCTGGGATAACTTTTTTAGTTGTGATCTTTTTATACGGCCATAAGGGGGGCGGAAAAGAGGAGAATGAATCAGCGTGGCAGCATTTTGTATATCCGACAGATACACATCATCCTTTACTTTCCAGCCATTCAGATGGTGATAAGTATGATTGCCCACACTATGTCCCGCATCCAGTATATTTTGATAAATATCCGGATGAGCCAATACATTTTTTCCAATACAAAAAAAACTGGCTTTTGCCTGAAAACGCGCCAATTGTTCCAAAACAAATGGAGTGGCGGTTTCATGCGGACCGTCATCAAATGTCAGGTATATCGATTTTCCGGGCGATTTGATACGCCATACCAACGAAGGATATAACGCTCGTAACCACCAGGGAGTTTTGACCAAATACATCAAACAAAGATACCGGAAAGGAATTGGAAACGAGTTGCGGGTTAAGCGTTTCAGGTTTGGATAAATTCGTAACACGGTACTCGCAACCCATAACCCATTCCCATTCAAAATCCAAATTGCCCCCATCTTAGTATCTTTGTATTCATATGAGTAAAAAAGTTAGGGTTCGTTTTGCCCCCTCGCCTACCGGGGGATTGCATTTGGGTGGAGTAAGAACAGTTTTGTTCAATTACCTGTTTGCCAAGAATCAGGGCGGTGATTTTATTGTAAGAATAGAAGATACCGATCAGGGTCGTTTTGTGGCAGGTGCTGAAGAATATATTTTTAATACACTGAAATGGTGTGGTCTTGAGCCTGATGAAAGTCCGGTACACGGTGGCCCCTATGCCCCTTACCGTCAAAGCGAACGCAAAGAAAATTATAGGCAATATGCAGAGCAACTGGTTAAAGACGGATATGCTTATTATGCGTTTGATACACCTGCAGAATTGGAAGAAATGCGCAACAGGTTTAAAACACCTGAAAATCCATCTCCTCAATACAACCAGGTATTGAGAGAAAAAATGCGTAATTCCCTTACGCTTGAAAAAGACGAAGTAACCCGATTACTCAATGAATCGGTTCCTTATGTTGTTCGCATCAAAATGCCATTGAACGAAACCATTAGTTTTACGGATATGATTAGGGGTGAAGTTTCGTTTAACACATCACAGGTTGATGATAAAGTTTTATTGAAAGCAGATGGTATGCCAACCTATCACCTGGCGGTGGTGGTAGATGATTACCTGATGAAAATAACCCATGCTTTTCGTGGTGAAGAATGGCTTCCCTCAGCACCCGTTCACTTACTTGTTTGGAAATACCTGGGTTGGGAAAAAGATATGCCTCAATGGGCACATCTACCACTCATATTAAAGCCGGATGGAAATGGTAAATTAAGTAAACGCGATGGTGACAGGTTAGGGTTCCCGGTTTTTGCCATGGATTGGACCGATCCAAAAACCAATGAAACCACAATTGGTTTTAAAGAAAGAGGTTTTTTGCCCGAAGCATTCGTAAACCTGCTCGCCATGTTGGGCTGGAACGATGGTACCGATAAAGAAATTTTTAGTTTACCCGAGCTGATAGAAAAATTTTCAATGGAGCGCGTTCATAAAGGCGGCGCCAAATTTGACTATGAAAAAGCGAAATGGTATAACCATGAATGGATAAAGCTCTCAGAAGTAAGTCAATTAGCTGTAGCTGTAAAACAGGCTTTTCTGGATAAACAGATTCCAGTTACAGATGAAGCATTGCTCAAAAAAGTAATAGAGCTGGTTAAAGATCGTTGCACATTATTAGCTGATTTTGTACAACAGGGATCTTTTTTCTTTCAATCACCCGCTTCAATTGATACAGATGCCATCAAACCCAAATGGGATGAGAAGAAAAATATGTTCTTTACTGAACTCATCCGGGCCTATGAACTGAGTACCTTATGGGAAACCGCCGACCTGGAAAAGGAATTCAAAGAACTGGCAGCAGCCAACCAATTAAAAACCGGAGAATTGATGTTGCCCTTCCGGATCATGCTCGTGGGTGGAAAATTTGGCCCTGGCGTATTTGATATTGCCGCCACTATCGGCAAACAGGAAACCATCAAACGTATTGCACATACCCTGCAATTACTCCAGTCATCATAAACACTTGTATATTTAAAAGCCGGTAACTATCTTTCTGCAAATAAATAGTATGAAAAACAGTAACCGGCTTTTGTATGCACTGGCGCTGATTAAATTCCTTATTCCCTTCTTTTTACAAAATGCTTACTATGAGCCCCATAGAGATGAAATGCTATACCTGTCTGAGGGAAGTCATATGGCATGGGGGTTTATGGAAGTACCGCCTATGCTATCTGTTTTTGCCTGGTTTACACACCTGCTAGGGGATCATTTTTTTTGGGTAAAATGCTGGCCATCACTTTTTGGTGCACTTACTTATATTCTTACCGGTAAAATAATTCTATCCCTGGGAGGAAGATCCTTTGCACTGGTGTTGGCTTTTCTTTCCTTTCTCCTCGGGGCTTACTTACGCGTTCATTTTTTATTTCAACCCAATTTTTTAGAGATCTTTTTCTGGACATTGATCGCTTATAGTATGATTCGTTTTGTTCAGACCGAAAACAACAAATGGTTATACCTGTTTGGAATAGCCTGCGGGTTAGGAATGCTAAGCAAATACTCTGTGCTCTTTTTTATTACCAGCATACTGGTTGGATTATTACTCACTGATCAAAGAAAAGTTTTCCGCAATAAACATTTCTATTATGCTGCCCTGATTGGGTTACTGATTTTTTTACCCAATTTTCTATGGCAATACAGTCAGCATTTTCCAGTGGTATTTCATATGAGAAAATTGCAGCGAACGCAGTTACAATATGTTAGTCCCTCGAGCTTTTTGATAGACCAGATTATCATGAATTTCCCCTGCGTGTTTATCTGGCTTACAGGATTATGGACAGTCAGTTTTCTTCGAAAATACAAAACCTACCGCTTTATCGGCTGGACTTATGCCGGAGTAATTCTATTACTATTGCTGGGACATGGAAAAAATTATTACGCTTTGGGCGCCTATCCTGTTTTGTTTGCATTTGGTGCCTATCAACTGGAACAGCTAACCCTGGTAAAACGAAAACTACTCCGTTATGCATTGGTAGCCCTTCCTTTGTTTTTTGGTTATTGGTTAGTACCGATTGCCTTACCCATTTTTACTCCTGAAAAACTAGCTGCTTTTTATGAAAAAAGAAAAGTGAAAAAACTAGGGGTTTTAAATTGGGAGGATGGCAAGAGTCACCCCTTACCACAGGACTTTTCTGATATGCTTGGCTGGGAAGAAATGGCACAGAAAATGGCAAAAGCCTATGCGCTATTAGATAGCAATGAGAAAAAACATACCATTCTATTCTGTGATAATTACGGGCAGGCGGGGGCACTGAATTATTATCGAAGAAAATACAATCTTCCGGAAACATATAGCGACAATGCCAGCTTTTTATACTGGATACCCAACAATATGCCCTTTGATAATATCCTATTGCTAACCGATGATGAAAAAGAAATGGAACATCCGTTCCTGAAAAATTTCAAATCAGTGATATTAACAGATAGTATTATCCATCCATTTGCAAGGGAAAGAGGAGATCTGGTGATACTTTTGAAAGGAACCAATGATTTGTTCAGACAGGAAATGAAAGAAAAAATCAAGAAAGACAAAGCAGCACTGGAATAAGCCTGCTATCCGATTTTTTCAAGTGTTTCCATTACGGGCAACCAGTGGGTTTGGTATAATGCCTGCAAATATTTCTTATCTGTTTCTTCCAGTAATACCAGGTGATCGGTATTCAACTTTACATGCTCAGGGGTTCTTATGCCGGGTATCACAGTTGATACTTCAGGATGACTTAAAATAAAACTCAATGCAAGTCCGGAGGCTGTGGTTTGATACTTCTCACACAATGGCCAAACTTCATTTTTTAATATATGTAGAATAGGTTCTGTAACTGCAGGTAATACCCGATAGCTTCTATGGTCATCTTTCGGAAAAACCGTATCAGGTTGAATCTTTCCCGACAATAGACCAAACTGTAATGGCATACGTGCAATAATACCAAAGCCTTTTTGGGATGCCTGAGATAGAATCGGTAAGGCTTTTTGATTGATCAGGTTAAAAACCAGTTGGAACCCATTGCCCAAATCATGTTTCAGAAAAAACTCAGCCTCGGGAAATGGATGGAAGGTAATCAACGAAATACCCCAATAGCGAATCTTTCCCTGTTGTTGCAATACTTGCATGGCTTCAATACACTCACCGTTTTCAAGGTGTACCATTCTGGCCACATGGAGATGATGAAAATCGATAGCATCTCTTTTTAGTCTTTTCAGGCTTTCCTCACAAGCTTTAATGATATAATCCTTAGTATAGTCTATAGCTACTTTTCCATCAGCTCCCGGTTTCTGTCCAACTTTCGAAGCAACCAACACATCTTTCCGGTTTGCAATGGTTTTGCCAAGAAGTGTTTCGGCATGCCCCAAACCATAAAAATCTGCCGTATCAAAAAAATTGATGCCTGTATCCATGGCAGCATGAATGGCAGAGATAGATGTATTGTCATCCGAAGGGCCCCAACCGATCGCTAAATTGCCCACAAAAGCCGAACCCCCAATGGCCCAGGTGCCGAAACCTATTTCACTTACCAGTAGGTCGGTATTACCAAATTTTCTGTATTTCATTTGACAGGTATTAAGAGGAACAAATGTAAACCTAAGTACAATTCAGTTATTTTTACAGTATCGTTATCGATTAATTGATCAGTATGAAAAGACCTGTAAGAGTATTGGTTGCCAAAGTAGGCCTGGATGGTCATGACCGCGGCGCGAAAGTAATTGCTACGGCTTTGCGTGATGCGGGCATGGAAGTAATCTATACCGGTCTTCGTCAAACACCGGAAATGGTGGTAAATGCCGCTTTGCAGGAGGATGTAGATGCTATCGGGATCAGTATTTTAAGCGGTGCACACATGACCGTATTCCCAAAAATAGTAGCCTTACTGAAAGAAAAACAAATGAATGATGTATTACTTACGGGCGGTGGTATTATTCCGGAAGATGATATGAAAGTATTGCATGAAATGGGTGTAGGTAAACTGTTTGCACCCGGAGCCGCTACAGCTGATATTGCTTTATATATCGAGGAATGGGTGGCGGCTAACAGAAATTTTTAGGTATTAAATACTTGGCAAGGTTAAGCGTTTTCTCTTCGATAGGATTCTGATGCCTACAACAATGATTACGCAGATAAACAAACCGGTATTGTATTCAAGTCCTGCCTTTTTCAGTAATACATAACAAACCCCACCTATTGCGCAGGCAGTTGCATACAACTCTCCTTTTTTTAATAGGTCAGGCACTTCTCCACAAATAATATCCGCCAATAATCCACCAAATGTGGCCGTGATAACACCCATAATAATCGCATACCCATCATTGATATCAATCCGCATACTTTTTTCGATTCCAAAAACAGTAAACATTCCAAGGCCAATCGCATCTGTGAAAAAAATAGTTCTCCTGAACCTTGCTGTATTAAAGCGAAATAAGGAAACAATGATTACAGCACCCACCACCAGGGCCAGTGCCAGATAATCATTTACCCAGTTTACGGGTCTTACACCAATCAACAGGTCACGAATGGTTCCACCACCATAAGCAGTGGCAAAAGCAATGACGGCTGCGCCGAAAATATCCATTTGATGTGTCCTGGCTTTCAGGGCACCTGTCATGGCAAAAACAAATATCCCGATATACAGGATGATCTGGATCAGGTTCATAACTCAAAATACAAAAAACAAAGTTCTAAGCTTACCTTTAATAAAACATTCTTGCCATGTACACAACCTTATTAACCTCCCTCGAAGAGGGCATCTATATCATTACCATTAACCGACCCGATAAACTGAATGCCCTTAACAAGCAGGTATTCCAGGACCTGAACCGGGCGCTAACAGAAATATATACCAACACAGAAATAAAATCAGCGATTATCACTGGTGCGGGACCCAAAGCATTTGTTGCCGGAGCCGATATCAGCGAATTCAGCGGTTTAAGCACGGATGAAAGCAAAGCATTGGCAAAAGCAGGTCAGGATACTTTTTTCAGAATAGAACAAGCCCACAAGCCGATCATTGCCTGTGTAAACGGTTTTGCGTTAGGTGGTGGTTGCGAACTGGCCATGAGTTGTCATTTTAGAATCGCTTCAGATAATGCGAAATTCGGTCAGCCCGAAGTAAACCTGGGTCTGATTCCCGGATATGGTGGTACACAAAGGCTGGTACACTTAATCGGTAAAGGCCGCGCGCTGGAATTATTAATGAGCGCAAACATGATCGATGCGTCTACTGCTTTACAATATGGACTGGTAAATTATGTAGTAAGTCCGGAAGAGCTATTACCAAAAGCCAAATACCTGCTGGGTATGATCAATACCAAAGCACCGATTGCTGTATCCAAATGTATTGAAAGCGTGAATGCTGTATTTGATGAATCCAAGAATGGTTATGAAGTGGAAGTAAATGGATTTGGTTACTGTTTTGGCACAACCGACAGACTCGAGGGCACTTCTGCCTTCTTAGAAAAAAGAAAAGCACATTTTACAGGTAATTAAAAGACCCGCCTATCATTTCCTTAGATAACAGGGCCAGGTATGCAAGACTTTTGAAGCACTGGCTTGTTGAGAAGGCTATTTAATAACGGAAGGGATAAAATCCGCTACCGGATGCTCAGCCGTAAATTGGTATCCCATCAATTTTGCCATGGTTTGTGCAAATTGTTTCTGGTAAACCTGGGTCTGTGTTTTCACTTCCCCTGTGGCAGGTGTATTGGGGCCCATAACTGCAAACCAGATCTGATCCGCATCATCTACAGAAGCACCATGACTGGTCCATTTGGTTTTATTAGTAATGCCTCTTCCATGATCGGTTGTAATAAAAAGAGTGGTCTTGTTTTTATACTGAGGATCACTTTGCACAAAATCCCATATTTTTTTGATCCAGGCATCTACCTGGTGAGCTGCGTCAAGATAAGAACGGTATTGGCGACTATGTGCCCATTCATCGGTTTCTCCATAAGCGATATACATTACCCTAGGTTTCTTGGTTTGCAAATGCTCCATCGCTTCATACTGGGTAAATACATCTAAACATTCTTCCGACCATTGCCGGTAAGAATCCTGTACCATATTATTGATAAGCTTTTCATTGGCGGTAGGATTGGCTCCTCCAAACTGATCGTAAGCAGCAATAACAGGGATGCCTGATCTTTCTTCATTCAGGATTCGGTTAAAAGCATCCCATGCACCAAAAGCAAGCACCTTTCCTTTGAGTACAGATTGTTTATTGAAATATTCCAATAGCGTTGTATTCGGGTTCGCTTTATATTCATTGCTATTAATAGCTGTATCCACATATCCGCACATTATTTCGCTATATCCGGGATAAGAAAACCATTGATTATTGGAAACATTGACCATATTACCAATCAGTCGGTTGCCATATAATTGTCCTTTTGCAGCTATTGTATTCCAGAAAAAAGGAAGTAATTTTTTTCTACGCGATTCCCCATCCCCGGCCCAATATTTTTCGAAGATTTTAGCGCTATCATTCTGATGATACCGTTTATCATTGGCAATATCTTTATCCATTCCATCAAATACTTCCTGCCAGCGAAAACCATCCGTTGTGATAATAATAATATTCTCTGTTTGTTGGGCCTGAAGAAAATAACTGCTTAATAAAAAAGAAACGATTAATAATTTTTTCATAATACTAATTGGGGTAACCTGTGAATGATAGAACTGAATCTTATTTCGAATTTAGCACACTGCTCTAACTGCAACCATTCAATACAAAAGCAAAAAAATAACCAAAATGTATTCAAGTGATTTTAGTGAAATAACAGGCTTGCCGGGATTTCTATTTTTGGTTGCCCCATCAAATGGTAGCTCAACAACAAATTATTACCACCGCCACTATCAAAATACTGGAGCTTAATTTTATGGAATCCTTTTTCCAACAGACATCTACCCTCTTTTTCGTCAAATCCATGATCCCCATCATTGTTCACGATCTCTTTATCATCAATAAACAACTTACTACCGTCATCGCTGGTGGTATAAAATGAATAGCCTCCGGTTTGATCTATTCGAATATATCCTTCAAAAATTAATCCGAATTTGTCGGTTCGCTGTTTAACAGATACAGAAACTTTTTCGGCAATTCCATCTTTTATGGGCGTTAGCTCTTTCATTGCTTCTATGCTCATTCTATCGGATTCATAGTAATTGTATCGAAGCCCTTTTTCAGGATGCTTAACTTTCTGTGCTTTCAGTAAACTAAGTCCTTCCAGTTTTTCTTCTGCCGTATCACTGGAAATACTATTGTCTTTAAAAGCAAAAGCCCTGATAACTGCATTTCCTTTCACAAGAAAAGGAGCTGTATAAACAAGGGTACTGGTTGTTTTATCGTCTGTAATTGTGTAACTGATTTTTGCAGATGGATCATTTTCAGTTATGCTGACTGTGGCCCCAGTCATATCTGCTTTGTATGAAACCTCAATCTTTGGTTTGCGAATAAAGGAGCCAAAATTAGCTAATCTAATTGCATAGGCATACGGTGCTTTGATCTTATTCGGATCATATTCCGGTAAAGAGATTACCAGGTCATTTCCAGACTGACTACTTTGCAATTTTTCATGGGTAGATAAAAATGTAATATCTGAAGGCAATTGTGTCCCACCCAGATTTTTCAATACCAGTTTCCTTCCCGAAGGATATTTAGGAAAGATAGCATACAAAGAATTGGTATTGGCGTTATAGGTATAAAACACTTCTTTCGATGCATATCCAGGCTCAGGATCTACTGTGAGCTTCATCATAATATCTTCTCCTTTTTTGGCTTTATAATCTCTTTTGCCTTCTGTCCATTGGCTTACCTGTTTCCAACGCGTTGTACCATAAATAGCTTCTCCATTAATCTTTAGCCAGTCTCCTATCTGTAATAATCTTTCCTGCATAATAGGCGGAATTTTTCCATGCTCATCCGGACCAATATCAAGCAGAAAATTTCCTCCCCTGCTAACTTTATCCAGAAGATGATATACCAGTGATTGGGCTGAATTATAATCCCAGGCATCTTCTTCGCGATTATATCCATAGGAATACCCCATACCCCTGCTTTCTTCCCACGCATGGTTTTCAAAATCAACATTTGGCTGGTATTCGGGCGTGTATACAGCACCGTGTTTAAAACGAACACCACTACCCCAACGATCGTAAGTAACGATCCTGTCTTTTACCGGGCTTTCATTATATACCCACGAAAGAAACTCTTTCGATTTCCAGGTATTTTCGGTAGCATCCCAATCTCCATCTGTCCAGAATACATCAGGCTGATACGTATTGATCAGTTCTTTCATCTGTGGCCATACATGTTCCTGTGCATATCGATCCTTATCTGCTTTCCATAAAGGGTTGAACCATTCGTATAATGAGTAATACATGCCAGCATGAACACTGGTTTTTCGAACCGCTTTGAAGAGATCTCCTAACAGGTCGCGTTTAGGACCCACATCCATTGCATTCCAGGGAAAGCCCCAGGTGCGGTTGGCATCTTTACTGGGCCATAAAGTAAACCCATCATGGTGTTTAGAAGTTAATACAATGTATTTGGCACCCGAAGCTTCGAACAAGCTGGCCCATTCATCCGGATTAAATAATTCAGCTTTAAACTGATCGGCCAGCTGGTAATAAGTCAGGTTGCCGAACTTTTTCTTGTGAAAAGCGATACGGGCAGTATCATTATTTTCCAGCCCATTTTGGTACCATTCAGCATAATTGCCCTTGGTTGTCCAGCCCGGAACCGCATACACCCCCCAATGGATGAATATGCCAAATTTAGCATCCCCAAACCATTGCGGAACGGGACGTTTATCTAATGACTCCCAGGTAGGCTGGTAATTTTGTGCAGAGCTCACAATGGCTGTAAATAACAGGCAGGCTAGAAATGTTTTTTTCATATAGAAGCAGATATGACTGAAAAATACCGAAAATCTGTTAAACCAAATTGTAATCAGCATATTTTCCCTTAGTACCTTTGCAGCCTGAACGATCGCCTGATCATTATAAACTAATAAAACTGAGATAATGGATTTCCGTATTGAAAAAGACACCATGGGAGAAGTACATGTACCAGCAGATGTGTATTGGGGCGCCCAAACCCAACGTAGTATCGACAATTTTAAGATTGCCCAGGATATTAATAAAATGCCCAAAGAGATTATCAAAGCCTTTGCTTATCTCAAAAAAGCCGCTGCCCTCACCAACCTCGAAGCCGGGGTATTACCGAAAGAAAAATCCGATCTGATTGGTCAGGTTTGCGATGAAATACTAGCAGGAAAACTGGATAGCCAGTTTCCTTTGGTGGTTTGGCAAACCGGTTCAGGAACCCAAAGCAATATGAATGTGAATGAAGTGGTTGCTTATCGGGCACATGTATTAAAAGGCGGGGCCTTAACCGATAAGGATAAATTTCTTCATCCGAATGATGATGTAAATAAATCGCAGTCTTCTAATGACACTTTCCCAACTGCCATGCATATTGCGGCGTATAAAATATTGGTGGAAACCACTATACCGGGTATTCAAAAGCTGAGAGATACGCTTGCTCAAAAAAGCAAAGAATTTATGCATGTGGTGAAGATCGGACGTACCCATTTTATGGATGCAACCCCACTTACCGTTGGACAGGAAATCAGTGGCTATGTCTCACAACTGGATCATGGATTAAAAGCTATCCATAATACATTGGCACATCTTAGCGAACTTGCATTGGGTGGCACAGCCGTAGGAACAGGAATTAATACCCCAAAAGGATATGATGTGAATGTGGCCAAGCATATTGCCAACCTTACTGGTTTACCTTTTATAACTGCAGAAAATAAATTTGAAGCCCTGGCTGCGCATGATGCCATTGTGGAAGCCCATGGAGCATTGAAAACCGTGGCCGTGAGTTTAATGAAAATTGCCAATGATATTCGTATGCTCTCTTCCGGTCCCAGAAGTGGAATCGGAGAATTATTTATTCCCGATAATGAACCCGGTTCATCCATCATGCCGGGAAAAGTAAATCCTACCCAATGTGAAGCATTAACGATGATTGCAGCACAGGTAATGGGGAATGATGTTGCCATCAATATTGGCGGCGCTACAGGTCATTTTGAATTAAACGTATTTAAACCTGTGATGATCTATAATTTCCTACACAGTGCAAGACTGATTGGTGACGGATGTGTAAGTTTCAACGATAAATGCGCAATCGGTATCGCTCCCATTGAAGCCAATATCAAAAAGCATGTTGATAACAGCCTGATGCTGGTAACCGCCCTAAATACAAAAATCGGTTACTACAAAGCAGCCGAAATAGCCCAAAAAGCCCATAAAGAAGGAACTACCCTAAAAGAAATGGCCGTAAAACTTGGCTATGTAACCCCTGAAGAATTTGATGCCTGGGTTGTACCAGCAGATATGGTGGGGAAGATCAATTAATAATTCACAATTAATAATTAATAAAAAAGCCATCTGACAAAATCAGATGGCTTTTTTTATGCCAGCTCCAAAACAATGTAACCATTCAGCAAAGAAACAATACTTCTTTATTCCTTATTTGCTATTCAATATTCGTCATTTTTTTGCCGCCCAAAAAGGTAGCTTTTACTTTCGTTTGCAAGATCGCTGTATCAGCAATTTTCATCAGGTCGTTAGAGAGAAAAATAAAATCTGCTTTCTTTCCTTTTTCCAGGCTACCGATTTCCTTTTCAAGAAAGCTGGCTTTGGCGGCCCAGATTGTCATTCCACGGATGGCTTGTTCGCGGGTTAAGGCATTCTCCATTTGAAATCCACCTTCTGGAAATCCTTTGGCATCTTTTCTGACTACTGCTGCCAGAAATGTTTTAAAGGGGGAGATATCTTCAACAGGAAAATCTGTTCCCAATGGCAACCAGCCATTTTGTTTCAGTAATTGCTGGTATGCATATCCACCCTTTAATCGCTCTTTGCCTAATCTTTCTTCTGCCCAATACATATCGCTGGTGGCGTGTGTAGGTTGAACAGAGGGAACAATACTTGCTGAACCAAATAAATCAAAATCGGCCTGGTTAATAATCTGCGCATGTTCGATCCGCCAGCGACGGTCGTTCTTTGTTTTGAGGTATTTATTATATACCGTAAGTATTTCACGGTTAGCGCTATCGCCTATAGCATGTGTACACATTTGAAAACCGGAAGCAGCCAATACTTTTGCCAGAGAATCGTAATGCGATTTATTTCGTAACAAAAATCCATGCCAGCCTGGTTTATCATTATAAGGTTGAAGCAAACAGGCGCCACGGCTTCCTAATGCGCCATCTGCATATACTTTGAAGCCGTTTACAAAAAGCTTGTCGGTTTTATAGGGCCCCCTGGCCAGGTATTTTGTCAGGTTTTCATCATTATCACTCAACATCACAAATAAACGCATATCCAGTTTACCCGCTTTTTGTAAAGCATCAATACCGTCAACATCTTTATAGTTTAACCCGCAATCGGTGATAGTGGTAAGCCCTTGCTCAAAGCAATTTTTTTGAGCCGCCAGTAACCATTGTGTATATATTTCTGGAGTAGGTGCAGGAATCTGTGCATACACTTTATCATCCCCATTGTCGATCAATACACCCGTCAATTTTCCATTTTTTACTTCAATAGAACCACCTGTAATGGTTTGTCCGGCTTTAATGCCCGCAAGATCCATTGCTTTCTGATTGGCAATAGATGCATGTCCATCAATACGGGTAAGCACAACCGGTTTATCCGGAAACAGTTTATTCAATGCTTCATTGGTAGGATAGGTTTTACCCGGCCATTTGTTTTGATCCCAGCCCCTGCCCTGTATCCAGGGGAGGTCGGGATGTTTTTTTGAAAAAGCCTGTATTCTCTCCACTGCTTCTTCCCAACTGGTAGTGCCAAACAAGTCGGCCTGAAAAAGCGATCTGCCATACGCTACAAAATGAGCATGTGCATCTATAAAACCGGGATATACAGCAGATCCTTTGGCATCTATATTTTCGGTTGCTGAATAGGTAGAAAGAATGTCTTCATTTTTACCTACGGCAAGTATCTTTCCATCTTTTACAGCCATGGCCTGGGCTACAGAAAATGCGGAATCAACCGTGTAAATCACGGCGTCATGGATAATGATATCTGCTTTTTGTTTACCACAAGAAGCAAGTATAATCAGCAAGACAATGGTGTACATTTTTCTCATAGAAGTAGTTTCTGGATTTTAAAGTTAGGTACTTAATAAATAACGTGTTGTACTATTAGAACTATTTAGTATCTGGCTAATTAGTATAAACAAAAATTCTCTATATAGGGTGCCAGATGAATAATTTCTAATCGTTCCCTGTGGAGGGCCTCTATTGGTTCGATGTCGGGCGAATGGCCCTGGCAAAAAAATGATGCGAAGCCTCCCGCTATCGGTGAGATTAGAAGCAATAGCAGTCCCGAGTACTCGGGATCGTGAGCGACACGAGATTACGAATAATAGAATGACTGAATTGTAATAGCACAACACGTTAAAAATACAGGACGGTGAGCCTTCCCCATTTACATAGTCGATGCTTATTACAGACCGCTTGGAGAAAAGCCAGAAACTGTTTATATTTATGAAATCAAATTTGGAAGCAACCAACAACTGCTTCCCATTCACCTGGTACCCGGTAACCATCCTCATTTTATCCTGCTTGGGGCACATTCAGAAATACTTATAGAGACCTTATAGAGACCCTATAGAGACCTTATAGAGACTTTGCAGAGACTTTATAGGAAGTCAACTTGCTTACTATTTGCATGATAGCCTATGTATAACCGCAGTATACAGTCATGCTATAGTCATCCAAAGGTATTGTTGTCCTAATCCTACGCTGATACTGAGCTAAGTATATGCTAAGATTTCTTTCTAACCGGAGATCTTGGATGGTTTACCCTTACAAAATCGGGGTATCAATGAAAAGTCAGTAGTATTTAACGTGTTGTGGTATTAAAATAGATGGAAATTCAATTCATTGCCGATATTTTTCTTTCCATACTCCGCCAAGAATGTATAAAATACCATCACTCAACGATTTTGCTATGTAAACTATTTTTAAATAGCACAACACATTAATGGTAATGAAAGGAAAAGGGATAAGCAGGTTTGAGAATATTATTTCAATAACTCACAAGGCTTCAGTCCAGTATGCTTTTTGAAAGCAGCAGAAAAATGCGAGATAGAGGAATAGCCCAATAATGCAGATACATCAGTAACTGTCAATCCTTTCTCATACAAAAGGTATTTGGCGTGTTCCATTCTTTGTTGCTGATAAAAATCGAATATCGTGGTACCAAACACTTCTTTGAAACCTTTTTTAACGTAACATTCGTTCATCGCAACTTTGCGACTAAGTTCCTTGATGGTGATAGGATCACCGATATGTTGCAGGAGGATATCTCTAGCCTGGTAGATTCTTTCTCTTCCACTCTCATCTGCCAGGAATTTACAACTGAATCCTTCTTCTTTATCTTCTACCAAACATTCAAGACTATACAGTAACAGTTCGTGAATTTTGGCGTTCACAAATATATTTTCCAATGCACCTGAATAACTATGGTTTAATAAACCATCCAGCACATTTCGTTTTTTATTACATACGGGAAATATTTTGGTAAAAGCATGCGGGTGCTTAAACGCCAATACTTCGTCTTTACGGGTATTGAGTTTGATATTATGCACAAACTGGTGTAAAAAAGTTGCTGTAAAATGGAAGGTAAATACATCCACTGTTTGGTGTCTGCCGCCACAATTTTCAGTAGGCAATTTTGTGCAAAGAGAGCAACTCTTTTCTTCACAATAACGGTTACCGGTGCTGCAATACCTGAGTTCAAGATAATTCTCCTTGGGTTTGCGGCTATCATAGTGATATACCAACATACCCGTATCTTCAGCTACCCAGGGATGCTGTGCATAATAACGCCTGATATTATATTGAATAGAGCCTGGAATCTGTTGCCCTTTTTCAAACAAAAGTTCCATGCTGGGTTCAATACCACCTCTGTGCGCCACTTTTAATATGTCCAATACCTGTAACATGCAACTGTAAAATTAATGTATAAACATGTAATTTGCAAATAGTGATTATCGAAAGGGTAGAAAACACCCATTTTTAACGCTTATTAACATCCCCGAAAATGGGGAAAAATTGGCTTGTTTCTGTCCCGGAAAACCCTTTATTTTCATTAGCTTTGCCCACTTCTGAAAATTACTTAAAACACAGGACTGTCAAGCATTTATGACTCAAGAACAACAGAATAGTAACGATGCCCAGAATAAAAATTACGGGGCCGACAGCATACAGGTATTAGAAGGTTTGGAAGCGGTGCGAAAAAGGCCCGCCATGTATATTGGAGATATTGGTGTAAAAGGGCTCCATCACCTCGTTTATGAGGTAGTGGATAACTCGATCGATGAGGCCCTTGCGGGGTATTGTAAGAACATTACGGTAACCATTCATGAGGATAATTCAATTAGTGTGGAAGATGATGGACGGGGTATTCCCACCGGCATTAATACCAAAGAGCAAAAAAGTGCCCTTGAAATTGTAATGACGGTTTTACATGCCGGCGGTAAATTTGATAAAGACACTTACAAAGTATCTGGTGGTTTGCATGGCGTTGGGGTGAGTTGTGTGAATGCCTTAAGCACTACCCTGCATGTTACCGTAAACCGGGAAGGAAAAATATTTGAACAGGAATATAAAATCGGGATTCCGCAATATGCTGTTAGAGAAATTGGCAACAGCACCAAAACAGGTACCCTTGTTCATTTCTGGCCTGATAATACTATTTTTCAGGAAACAGTTTACAAAAAAGAAATCCTCGAAGGACGCTTACGCGAACTCTCTTATCTAAACAGACGCATCAGCATCACCCTGAATGATCTGAGAGAGAAAGATGAAGAAGGGAATACATATTCAAAGAATTTTTATAGTGAAGGTGGTATTGTTGAGTTTGTAGAAATGCTCGACAAAAACGGTAACCGTAATCCCTTGATTCCTTCTCCATTGTATGTTGACGGACATGATGAAGCATCCAATATTGCTGTGGAAGTGGCCTTAACCTACAATGATGATTTTAAAGAACATATTTTCTCTTATGTCAATAATATTAATACCATTGAAGGCGGAACGCATGTAACCGGGTTCAGACAGGCATTGACAAGGGTATTTAAGACCTATGGAGACAAGCAAGGCCTTTTTGAGAGAGCCAAAGTAACCATTGAAGGAGATGACTTCAGAGAAGGCTTAAGTGCGATCATATCCGTAAAAGTTCCAGAGCCACAATTTGAAGGACAAACCAAAACCAAACTCGGAAACAGTGAGGTAAGTGGGATTGTTCAAACTACGGTTGCCCGCGCATTAGAAGCCTATCTGGAAGAAAATCCAAGAGAAGCAAAAAATGTGATTTCTAAAATTATTTTAGCTGCACAGGCAAGGGTTGCTGCTAAAAAGGCACGTGATATGGTTCAACGCAAAACCGTTTTAAGCGGTGGCGGTTTACCCGGAAAACTGGCCGATTGTAGTGAAAGAGATCCTCAAAAATGTGAGTTATACCTGGTGGAAGGAGATTCGGCAGGTGGTACTGCCAAACAAGGGCGTGATAGAAGTCACCAGGCCATTTTGCCCCTTCGTGGTAAGATCCTCAATGTTGAAAAAGCCATGGAGCATAAGATCTATGAGAACGAGGAAATCAGGAATATGTATACCGCACTGGGCGTAACGGTGGGTACACCAGATGATCCCAAAGCCTTGAATACAGCGAAACTGAGGTATCATAAACTGATTATCATGACCGATGCCGATGTGGATGGATCGCATATTGCTACCTTGATATTGACTTTTATATTCCGCTATATGAAAGAACTGGTTGAGCAGGGATATGTATATATCGCCCAGCCACCACTATACCTTGTGAAAAAAGGAAAAGACCAGGCCTATGCTTACAATGAAGAGCAACGTAAAATCTGGATCGAAAAATTAGGAGGCGGCAAAGATGATAGTGTTACCACCCAGCGATACAAAGGTTTGGGTGAGATGAATGCCGATCAGCTTTGGGAAACCACGATGGACCCAGCCAGAAGAACCCTCAAACAGGTAACCATAGAAAGTGCTGCCGAAGCAGACCGGATCTTTAGTATGCTGATGGGGGATGATGTACAACCCAGGAGGGAGTTCATTGAAACGCACGCAAAATATGCCAAAATTGACGTGTAATAATTACGCAATCGCCTGTAAATCATAGAGAAAGCCGGTATTTATTGCCGGCTTTCCCGTTTTTTGACTACCCATGTGGATTAGTTCTCATTTGTAGAATGCCTTTTCCTGAAAAAAATTGGTAGCTTGTGCCCTATAACCCATTGTATAATTCAATAACTTTTAAATTCTCAGAACATGGACACTTCAAAAATGATCAAAGCATATTGCCTGAAAACAAAGGAGAAAAACGTTCCCATGCAGGATGCCGTGGTTACAAAAACTGCAAAAGGCGGATATATGGCCGGCGGACATGATGGCAAAGGAAATAAAATGGCGGCTATTTTAAGTGAAGCAAAAGCTTTACAAGCGATTGCTGATGGCGTTGCCAAAAAAGGGTTCTAGGCAAGTATCACCAAAAAATTTGTCCGGCTCATTTGGGCCGGATTTTTTTTGCACGGTCTGGCCAGTATTATTTCTTTTCTACCACTTCCTTATACATCTGTTCCAGGAAACGGTACATAGACTTCATATCCTTTACATCATCAACCATCAGTAAGAAAAGTTTACCGGTTTGTTTTAACCTTCCTTTATTGGTAGACTTTTGTAAAAAAATCAATACCCTTTTGAATAATTGTGATTCAAAATAAGGCGAGTCGGGGCGATTAATAAAATAACAGCGAAGGGTATCTTCTTTTAAAGACATTTTCTCAAACCCAATTTCCACCGCCATCCATCTGCAACGAACTGTTGTAAACAGATCTTCTACCTGTGCGGGTACCGGCCCAAACCGGTCTGTCATTTCTTTATGAAATTCCAGTAACTCGGTTTCTTTATCACAACTGTCGAGCCGGGTATACAAAGACAATCTTTCGGTAATGCTTTCCACATAACTATCCGGAATCAGTATTTCCAGATCAGTATCAATCGTACAATCACTCACAAAATCATCCTGCTTGGTAATTTCTTCTTTAAACAAATCTTTGAAAGCGCTTCGCTTGAGCTCGCGAATGGCCTCTTCCAATATTTTCTGATACATTTCAAAGCCTATTTCCGCCATAAACCCACTCTGTTCACCCCCCAGCATATTTCCTGCACCCCGAATATCCAGGTCACGCATAGCAATCTGAAAGCCACTACCCAGGTCACTGAATTGCTCAAGCGTTTGTAATCGTTTTCTGCTATCTGAAGGGAGTGTGCTAAGTGGTGCCAGTAAATAACAAAATGCTTTGCGATTACTTCTGCCAACCCGTCCTCTTAATTGGTGTAAATCACTCAAACCAAAATGATGTGCATTGTTTACAATAATCGTATTCACATTCGGAATATCTACCCCGCTTTCTACAATATTGGTACAGATCAGTACATCATATTTCTTATCAATAAAATCAAGGATTCGTTCTTCCAATTCATGACCTTCTAACTGTCCATGGGCAAAACCAATGCTTAAATCCGGACAAAGCCCCTGTATCAAAGCAGCCATTTCAGATAACCCCTGTACCCGGTTATGAATAAAGAAAACCTGTCCGCCACGTTCTGTTTCAAAATAAATTGCATCCCTGATAAAATCATCATTAAACACATGCAATTCCGTTTGAATAGGCTGTCTGTTGGGTGGAGGTGTATTAATGATACTCAGATCTCTTGCCCCCATCAGACTAAATTGAAGAGTGCGCGGAATAGGCGTTGCGGTAAGGGTTAAGCAATCCACATTGGTTTTCAGGGTTTTTAATTTTTCCTTATGTCCAACCCCAAATTTCTGCTCCTCATCAATGATCATTAACCCCAAATTCTTAAACTTGACTTCTTTACCTAATATGCCATGTGTACCAATAATAATATCAATCTTGCCTTCCTCCAATTGCTTCAGGGTTTCCTTTTTTTCTTTGGCTGATTTAAAACGATTGATATAATCTATGGTGACCGGAAAATCTTTTAACCTGTCTTTAAACGTTTTATAATGCTGAAATGCCAGAATAGTAGTGGGTACCAAAACAGCTGCCTGCTTTCCATCAATACAGGTTTTAAATGCAGCGCGAATAGCCACTTCTGTTTTTCCAAAACCCACATCACCACATACCAGCCTGTCCATTGGACTTTCACTTTCCATGTCCTTTTTTACATCCGCAACAGCTTTACTCTGGTCCGGCGTATCCTCATAAATAAAAGAAGCTTCCAACTCAGTTTGCATATAATTATCCGGTGTATGTGCAAATCCCTGTTGGGCTTTTCGTTGGGCATATAGTTTGATCAGGTCAAACGCCACTTCCTTAACCTTGGTCTTTGTTTTTTCTTTCAGTTTGTTCCAGACATCACTACCCAGTTTATTGATCTTAGGTACTGTTCCTTCTTTACCTGTAAACTTGGATATTTTATGAAGTGAATTAATATTTACATAGAGTATATCACTATCCTTATAAATAATGCGAACTGCTTCCTGCATTTTCCCATTCACTTCAATTTTTTGTAGTCCGCTATAGGTACCTACTCCGTGATCAATATGCGACACATAGTCTCCCGGCTGAAGATCTCTGAGTGTTTTTAAAGTAAGTGCTTTGTTTTTATTATACGCCTGTTTAACCCGGTATTTATGATAACGTTGAAATATCTGATGGTCAGTATAACAAACTATTTTCAAGTCATCATCAATAAATCCCTCATGGATACCTGTTGCCACAGGAATAAATTGAAGCTCTGTTTGCAGATCAGCAAAAATGCTATTCAGTCTTTCCAATTGTTTTACCTGCTCTGCAAACAGATAAATATGATAGCCCTCTGCTTCTTTTTCTTTCAGGTTGCGGATAAGCAGATCAAAACGCCTGTTAAAGGAAGGCTGTGATTTGGTTGCAAATTCAATTTCATACCCCGCCATCTGTGGTTGAAAACCGAATTCAACAATATGCTTTTGTTCGAGTAAGGTTTCTATAATAGCTACGCCGGTAAAATCTTCTTTTTTTACTTCTTTTACTGCCCGGTAATCATCCTCCTCTTCAGTGCCTTGCATCGTAAACCCACTTTCAATCATATGGATAAAACCATCCAGATCTTCTTCCTGGGTATTGATCTTTTCTTTGATCACGTCCCAATCCTTCAACCAGACAATCGTATTTTCCGGTACAAATTCCAGCAGGGAAACCTTTTCGCCCGATTCAAACTGGGTTTCTACATTGGGGATGATATTTACCTGTAATAACTTTCTCTCGCTCAGCTGGGTTTCCGGATCAAATATGCGGATACTATCCACTTCATTGCCAAACAATTCAACCCGATAGGGTTTCTCATTTCCAAAAGAGTAAATATCTAAAATGCCACCCCTGAGTGCAAACTGTCCGGGTTCATATACAAAATCAGTTCTTTCAAATCCATACATCACAAACAATTCCAGTAAACTATCCAGGTTTACCGTATCGTTTGTTTTGATACTGATCATATTACTGCTAAGTGTTTTGGGCAGTACTACTTTTTCGAACAAGGCTTCCGGGTAAGTAACCATAATTTTCCGGTTACCCCCATTAGCCAGTTTGGTTAATGCTTCTGTTCTCAGCATCACATGAGAACTATTTAGTAACCTGAAATTTTTTCTGTTTTTAAAGGAGGAAGGAAAATAAAAAAGGTCGAGGGCCTGGGTCAGATTTTCGAGTGTATTATGAAAATAAGCAGCTTCTTCTGCATCATTTAATACCAGTAAATGATTCATTTCCCTGCAATCAGGATGCATAAAAAGAGCGCTTACTACAAACTCCGCACTACTACCCTGTAAGTTTTTGAGAAAAATTCTTTGCTTATCGGCAAAAGATAGCCTGTCCGCCAGCTGAAAAAGCCGGGGGGAATCCTGGTATTGCGTCAGCAATACTTTCAAATTCATTACTTCCAGATCAAGATCCATTTCTTTTCAAGAATGGCAAAGATAGGATTCGTTCAGTAGCTGGCAGCGGAATTCACTGAAAGCCGGATATTCGTCAGTTTATTGGCTTCTACTGTAAACAAGGCGATATTATTTTCCGTATCAAACAGATTGGCATAAAATACTGCCCCCTGTAAGATGAAAACAGAATATTTTCCTGCAGGAAGAGAAATGGTAAAATTCCCAGAGCTATCCGTTTCAACCAAAGCAACCCGTTTTGTAGTAATTGCCGTATATAATGGGGAAGTCCCTACCCTTTGGACTTGTGAAAGCTGGGTTGGCTCATATATCAATATGGTGGCTTTGAGACCTTTCGGTAAATCGGGTACCCTGCCTTTCAAGGGCATCTGGTTTCCTGAAATAAGGGTAACCGATCCGGTAATTCCTTGCGTTACTAACGATAAATTGGCTTTTTTTACCGACGAACAGGCATATAAAAGCATACCGATTATAAAAAGCACAAAAAGAATCTGTTTCATACATCACTTTGAATGATGAAAGTATCTAATTTAGTGAATACTCCAGATGTTTTGCTTAGAACACCGGGTAAATTTATACGCTTATGATCAAAAAAATAGCATCGGTACTTGTTTGGATTTGTTGCTTTTCAGGAATACTGTCTGCACAGGAATTAACCAATAGCAGAATATTAAAACAGGCAGCTGTTGATTATAAAATATCATTTGCCAATAATTATGCCAAAGCCCTTTCAATGGCCAAATCAAAAGGCTGGGCATTAACCATTACTTCAAGAGATGGGAGAAAAGGAATATTGATGGGAGTAGATGCTTTTGGTTTTCCAAAATATTATATTACCAATAACAATACCATTGCAGCAGCCACTACCCGTGCCAATCAATTATGGCCGGGTGGAGAAACCGGGTTGAATCTTTCCGGTAGTTCAAATAACATGAAAAATAAACTGGGTATTTGGGATGGTGGCTCCGTATTAGGCACCCATGTTGAGTTAACAGGAAGAGTTACCCAAAAAGATGTACCTACTTCAGTGAGTGACCATGCCACCCATGTGTCCGGAACCATGATTGCCAGCGGCGTTAATCCGATTGCCAAAGGAATGGCATTTGGAGCGCAGGGAATGATTGCGTATGATTTCAATAATGATATTTCTGAAATGTTTGGTGAAGCGCAGAATCTGGTTTTGTCCAATCACTCCTATTCAGTGATTTCCGGATGGAATTATAATAGTACCCAAAGCAGATGGGAATTTTATGGCAGACCGGGTGATACAGAAGATTATAAGTTTGGATATTATAGTACTGATGCCCAGTCATTAGATTCCATGGCGTATAATGCCCCCTATTACCTGATTGTAAAATCAGCTGGGAATAGTCATAGCGAAACCGGGCCTGCCGTTGGGCAACCCTATTTCCGATTAGATGCAAGTGGGAATATGATATCTGCAGGAAACAGACCGGCGGGCATTAGTAGCAATGATGCGTACGATGTAATCAGTTGGGATATTGGTGCCAAAAATATTTTATCGGTAGGTGCAGTAAATGGTCTCCCATCAGGATATAACAGACCACAGGATGTAGTGATGAGTAGTTTCAGTAGCTGGGGACCCACAGATGATGGAAGAATAAAACCGGATGTGGTGGCAGATGGAGTAAACGTAACTTCTTCCAGTTCCAATAGCAATAGCAGTTATGAAACTTTAAGTGGAACTTCTATGTCTTCGCCAAATGCAACCGGTTCACTTTTTTTATTACAGGAATATTATTCGAAATTAAAAAATGGTGCATTTCTACGTTCCGCTACCCTAAAAGGATTAGCCATTCATACTGCTGATGAAGCCGGCCTTAGTCCTGGTCCGGATTACCAGTTTGGCTGGGGTTTATTGGATGTAGAAAGAGCAGCTGCGGTAATTACAGCTGCGGTGCCTTCTAATAATGCAGCTACCAGTCAACACCAGTTATATGAAAATGTTTTATCCAACGGACAAACCTATACTTTAACTGTAGTGGCATCCGGGAAAGGAGGGTTATCGGCAACTATCTGTTGGACAGATGTAAAAGGAAATGTTGACCTGGTAAACGTTTTGAACAATCGAACAAAGAACCTGGTAAATGATTTGGATATACGAATTACCAAAGGAAGCGGGGCATCGTTAAGAACCTATTATCCCTGGACATTGGATGTAAACAACCCATCTTTTGCTGCAGCCCGGGGTGATAACAATACAGATAATGTGGAAAGAATAGATATTGATAGTACAGTACCCGGACAAACCTATACGATCACCGTTTCACATAAAGGAACCTTGGTAAGAGGCTCACAAGCGTATTCATTAATTGTAAGTGGTGTTGGCGGCTCTGCCTATTGCAGTTCCAGTTCAGGTGGCGGGGGAGCAAGAATTGATAGTGTTAGTTTTAAAAATATTCAGGTAGGAAATTCAGCTGGTTCTAAAACCTATACAGACAATACTGCTTATATAGCAAATATTGAACCATCACAAACAGTGCCGATTAGTATAAAAGTGAGTACTGCTGATGCAACAACCAATAGTCGGATTGTAAAAGTATTTATTGATTTGAATAATAATGGAGTCTTTGATAGCTCAGAATTAATGGCAACCAGTGGTGTTTTGAGTTCTGCCGCACAGCTATACACTACCAATATAACGATACCCAGTGGGTTAACAGTAGGGAATATCAGTTTAATGCGAATCATCGTTCAGGAAACATCTAACCCAACTGATATAATGGCCTGCGGTAGCTATGCCAAAGGAGAAACACAGGATTATCGGGTGAAAGTGGTAAGCCCATCCAATGATTTATCCATTAGCCAGATATTATCACCCTCAGGAGGGGATTGTGCGAATACCGCTGCCTATCTAACGATCATGATCAAGAATAATGGATCAGTTGATCAAAATACCTTACCCATTAGCGCAACAGTAACCACCGCCGGTAGCACGGTTGTAAATTTATCGGCCACCTATGCCGGAATTATTCCTGCTCAGTCAACAGCCACCTATACATTTCAAACACCATTTGCTCTAGCGGCTGGAACTACGTATAGCATTTCTGCGAGTGTAAACCTGGCAGCAGATCAGAATGCAGCTAATAACCAATTGGTTTCTACCATTGCGATTGCGCAAAAAGCAAGTAGTCCGGCTGCCAATGGCGAGATATGTAGTAATACGGCCATTTTAAAAGTGAGTAATCCGGATGCTTCCAATTATTATTGGTATTCCAGTTCCACCGGTAATACCCCTTTTGCAAGTGGCAGCGTAGTTAGCAGTACCGTAATTCCTGCTGATAAAACCTATTACCTGGCTAAAGAAGCAAAAACCAGTATTGGCCCGGTTAATAAATTAGTTTATCCAATTGGAGGTTACAATACTTTTGCCGGCAATTATGTAAAAATAAATAACTCTGTTCCATTAGTAATTGAAAGTGCGCGAATGTATATTGGTAATCCCGGTCAGTTAAGAATTACATTGGCAAATCTGGTATCAGAAGATGTAACTACCGGAAGCTATAGTTATCAACCATTGGCTGCAACTACCATAGATGTATTTGCCACCAACCCCAATCCAACCAGGGGTGCTGTTAGTGGTAATCCGGCTTCTGATACTGGAGCTGTGTTTTTATTAAATTTACCAGTGAGTACTACAGGTGATCATATTCTGATTATGGAATGTATCAGCGGGCAGGGAAGATCTGATAGTGCTTCTATCTATCGAAATAATTCTATAACGGGTACTACTTACCCAATCAGTTTACCCAATATCATGTCGATAACCGGAAACAGTGCCCATACTGGAGGAGCTATCGAAGCGAATTACTATTATTTCTTTTATGATATGCATATTAATACAGGATCCTGTATAAGCGACAGGATAGCGGTAACAGCCGTTACAGCCCCTGTACCCGTTATCAACCAGCAGGCTGATTCTTTGGTAAGTTCCATTAGCGCAGGCAATCAATGGTACCTGAATGATACAGTCATCAACGGGGCATCCGCCAATCATTTTAAACCTACCAAATCAGGTAAGTATAAAGTAATTGTTACCGATAGTTATAATTGTTTACAAACATCCAATGTAATTGTATATGCGGTAACAGGAATAGCTGAGGTCCAGGCCGACCAGATCAAACTGAAGGCTTCACCCAATCCGAATAACGGTATATTTAATCTCTCTTTTGAGGTAACAGATAAAGCAGATCTGTCGATAGATATCTTGAATGCAGAGGGAAGAAAAGTCTTTACCAGCAGCATTCCTGATTTTATTGGAAAATATTCAAATCAACTGACACTAGATGCGGCTGGTTCTGAAATGTATGTGATCAAGATACTGCACAATAAAAAATTGTATGTTAAGAAAATGATTATACAGCGGTAAATGTTTGGCTCGAATTTCAAAAAAAGAAACAAGTATTTATACCTAAAAAGGTGCCAGTTTATTGGCGCCTTTTTTATTGGGGTTAAAAGAGATGGAATAATTTGTTGACAAGTAAAAAAATATTTTACCTTCCTATGGGTGATTAATTGATTTTTTATATATCTTAGCCGGGCACTGTTTTTTGAACTAAGAGAAGAGTAAAATTATAAGGGCTTTTTGGGTAAAAAATCCTGTGGGCTGCATTGTAAGATCTTTGCTAGATCATTCAGATGCTTCACATTATAATGCGTAGGGTATTTTTTACTTTCCACTTTACCAATAAAGCCTACAGACATACCCAGTTCATAAGCCAAATCGGCTTGAGAGAGATTATTTTCGATTCTTTTCTCCCGTACACGTTCAATAACAAAAAAATCGATCTTGGTTTTCAATACTTTCCTATAAGTGAGTATAAAATTGGGGGTTTCACAGAGGCTCATCAATCACCCATAGGAAAGTATTTGTGTCTTATTAAATATGTTTTCAAAATATCTGATTGAGAATGACTTATAAAAAAAGGAAATACCAGCATATAAAACTTATTCAACTCTCAAAAGAGTTACAGCATAAGATTTTGTATTCGCTGATTGTGAAAGGCAATCATACATTCTCTTCACGGGCTGCCTCAATGGCCGTTACTAAAAATTTACGCCTGAAAAACCGTCTCAAAACCATTACTCCCGTGGGCAAAGCTCTGTGTTTATTAAAAACACAGTTTGCTAAAAAACCGAAGAATCCAGTATAACCCCGGGTGCTTTATCGTATTACCTTTTATTTCTTAACCAAAAATGCTAACTGCAATGACTCGTTTTTATTGCTTACTGATATTCCTTTGTCCTTTAGTAATCCTATCAGGACAAACTTTTCCAACCTATACCATCGAAGGGAAAATCATTTCTGCAAATGGGGGCAGCCCATTGGATGCCCATCTTACCCTTCTCCATAAATTTAATACTTTATCAGCATCAAAAGGAAGTTTTACACTGAAGCTTCTGGGTGCTGATACACTTACCATCAGCCATACTGGCTACCAGGTAAAAAAACTGCCCGTTTCAAATCTAACCCAAACTCCGCTGGTGATTATTCTATCAGAAAAAATACAAGAGTTGAAAGAAGTGGTTGTGTCAACAGGTTACCAGACAATTCCGAAAGAAAGAGCTACCGGATCATTCGTTTTGATCGACAGCAGCCTGATTAACCGGAGTGTGACAACCAATATTCTGAGCAGGCTGGACGGGGTAACCAGTGGTTTGGTTTTCAACAAAAATATACTTGCTTCCAACGAACAAATGGGTATCGCTATTCGTGGCAGAAATACCATTGATGAAAAAGTAAATGCAAACCCTTTGATCATTCTGGATAATTTTCCATACGAAGGAGACCTGTCGAATATAAACCCGAATGATGTTGAAAATATAACCGTATTAAAAGATGCTGCTGCTGCCAGTATCTGGGGTTCAAGAGCGGGTAATGGGGTGATTGTCATCACCACCCGAAAAGGGAAATACAATGAGCCTTTGAAACTAATCTTCAATTCAAATTTTACCATTAGCAATAAACCTGATCTGTTCTATCCAAGAAATTTTTTACCCGCATCGGGGTTTATTGACCTTGAACAGTTTCTGTTTAACAAGGGATTTTATGATAATAACCTTTCAAACACAACCAATTTTCCGGGACTCACACCGGTGATTGAAATTCTGGCAAAGAAAAGAAGCGGACAACTATCTGCAAGTGATGCTGATGCGCAAATTGCTGCCTTGCAAAAAACAGATGTAAGAAATGATTTTACAAAATATGTATACCAAAAAAGCTTTAACCAGCAATATTCTTTGCAAATGAGGGGTGGGAATAACACACATTCCTACATTGCTTCTCTTGGCTATGATAATAACAGAAACACATTGGTGAGAAATGGATATGACCGGCTTACCATTAATTTTCTGAATAGTTTCCGTCCACTGAAAAATCTGGAAATAACCGGCGGAGTTACTTATACAGAAACCAATACCCGCAATAATAATCAGGTTGCTTTTGGCAGTTTGAGTACTTCCCTTAATTATTCGGGAAATCCATATCCTTACGCCCAACTAGCTGATGGAGCCGGAAATGCATTACCGATTACCAAAACTCTTCGCGATAAGTATAAGGACAGCCTTACCAAACTCGGCTTCCTAGATTGGCAATACAGACCTCTTGATGAAATTCAATTATCGGATAACACCACTAAACTTAGTCATAGGCTGATACGTGCCATCATTAAATACAAGATTACATCTTATCTGGATATTCAGCTGGCATACCAAAACGAAAAACAGGTAAGTAACACGCGCAATTTTATGAGTGAGTCAACTTACTATGTACGGAACATGATCAATACATTCTATAATCCTTCTGGCGCCAATGACCTGCGCAAATACCCGGTACCACGAGGTGGAATTCTGGACCTGAGTAATGCCAATCTGGGCTCAGATAATATCAGATCGCAATTCAACCTTGATCGCTCATTCGGAAACAGCCATGCGGTTACTGCGATTGCCGGAACGGAACTCAAAGAAATCAGGACTGATGGTTTCTCAAGAAGGTCCTATGGCTATGATAATACATTTGGGACAGGTTTTTCCACCATTAACTATGACTCTACATTCAAAACAAATCCGTCTACGAATCAAAGAATTCAATCTACTTCTGCCGGAATAACCGGTACCACGAATCGCTTTGTTTCCTGGTTTGTAAATGCTGCATACAGTTATAAAAAAAGATATACCTTTTCCATCAGTGGTCGTCAGGATGGTGCCAATATTTTTGGCGTAAAAACAGAGCAACAAATTACCCCTTTGGGCTCTGTTGGTTTCTCATGGAATATCAGTGATGAAAAATTTTATCACACAAAAGAATTGCCTTATCTGCGTGTAAGAGCTACGTATGGCTTTAATGGGAATGTGTATAATGCTTCTGCTTATCTCACTGGCTTGTATCAGTCAACCGGACTCAATAGCAATCGCTTTTTAACCGTATTGTCGCCCCCTAATCCTGAATTAAGATGGGAAAGGGTACGTAATATTAATCTGGGGCTTGATCTTAGGTTAATCAGGTCCATCCTCAGCGGCTCAATAGATGTTTATCAGAAAACGGGGTTGGACCTGATTGAAAGTGCACCACTCGCGCCTTCTACTGGTTTTACCAGCTTTAAAGGAAATGCTGCCAGTAACCAAACCAATGGCATTGACCTGATCCTGAATTCTAAAAACCTGGATGGTAAGTTCAAATGGACAACCAGTTTTTTATGGAATTACCAAAAAGATAAAGTACTTCATTTTGATACCAAGTACCTATCCACAACCCTGGCTAATTATAATGTAGGCATTTCCACCCAGGCAGCTTCCGGGTTATATGCAGTGGAAGGAAAATCATTATTCGGCATGTATAGCTATAAATGGGCCGGCCTTGATAAGACCAATGGCGACCCGCAGGGATACCTGAATGGTGCTGTGAGTAAGGATTATTTGTCCATTATCAGCAGTACACCGATTGATAGTCTTGTATATAGTGGCTCATCCAGACCCAGTATGTTTGGATCATTACTGAACACTTTTACCTGGAAAAATTTTAGTGTTTCCATCAATATCACTTATAAACTTGGGTATTATTTCAGAAAAAGTTCTACGGGATTAAATTACCAGGATGCTTTAAGTAATCCAACTATCAATGCTGATTATCTCTTGCGCTGGCAAAATCCGGGAGATGAATTAAAAACACAGGTTCCTTCTCTGGTATATCCCAATAATACCAACCGAAATGTTTTTTACCAGAATTCCGCTGCACTGGTTGAGAAAGCAGATCATATCCGACTACAGAATATTAATCTAAGCTACCAGCTTGATAAAACGCAATGGCACAAACTACCTTTTAGTAGTGTTCAGATTTATGTATTTGCCAATAACCTGGGTTTATTATGGAAAGCAAATAAAGCAGGTATTGATCCCGACTATACTGCTGCTTTTTCTATGCCAGACCCATCCAGTATTTCTATCGGTTGTAAAATCAATTTATAAACCCAAAATCAGTACTCATGAAAAATTATTATATCCTATTACTGTTATCCACTGTTCTGCTGTTTTCCTGCAAAAAATGGCTGGATATCAAATCCAATCTGTCTGATGTAACACCCGGAACATTGGAAGATTACCAGGCAATGGCAGATAATGATGCCATCATCAATACAGGCACCCCCGGGTTAGCCCTGAACAGCAGCGATAATTTTTATGTAACCTATACTACCTGGCAATCGCTGAATGCTACTGGCAGAAACTGTTATACCTGGACGGCAGAAGTTTATGAAGGTGCCAGTCCGCAAGACTGGTCATGGCCCTATAAATCCCTTGAAATGGCGAATATTATTTTAGAAGGTATTGCATCCATTCCGGTAACACAAACCAACCAGGCACAATGGAATAATGTAAAAGGATCCGCATTATTCATAAGGGCCATGGTATTCTATCATCTGGCACAAACTTTTGCGCCTTCGTATACTGCTTCCACTGCTGCTACTGATTTAGGTATCCCCCTGCGTTTAACAACAGATGTAAATATCCAGAGCACAAGGGCAAGTGTTGAACAAACATATCTGCAGATCATTGCTGATTTGACAGCCGCTGAAAACTTGTTACCGATTGTTGCGGCTTACCAGACAAGACCTTCTAAACCGGCACTGTATGGGTTGCTGGCAAAGACCTACCTGAATATGGGTAACTATACAAAAGCACAGGATTATGCCAATAAAGCATTAACGCTGTATAGTAGTTTGCTGGATTATAATGGTTTAACAGCTTCTTCAACAGCACCGCTTCCTGTTTATCCAAATAATACAGAAATCATTTATTATAGTACCTCGTTTTTACCCACAATTCTGTTGAATAATTCACCGATTACAGATTCGCTATTATATCAGTCGTATTCGGCTAATGATCTGCGTAAGACTGTTTGTTACCGGCTTAACACCAATCTGCCCATATTCAAAGGTTTTTATACCGGTAAAACCAATAGTTTTTTCTCAGGTATTGCTACCAATGAATTATACCTGATCCGGGCAGAAGCGAATGCCCGGTTAAACAATACGGCAGCAGCCCTGACTGATTTGAATACCTTACTTCAGAAAAGATGGAAAACAGGCAGTTTTATTCCTGTAACAGCGGTAACTGCAGATGATGCGCTGGCAAAAATTCTTACCGAAAGAAGAAAAGAACTGCCTTTTACAGGGAGTACCCGCTGGGAGGACTTGCGAAGACTGAATAAAGAACCGGCTTTTGCCAAAACCCTTACCCGCGTACTAAATAACCAAACCTATACTCTTTCTCCCAACGATCCAAAATACACATTACCCATACCAGATGATGAGATCAGGCTGAGTGGTATCAAACAAAATATTCGATAAACCTTCTACAAAATCATTACTCATGAAAATATATCTTACTATACTAACAAAATCCTTGCTATTTATCTTGTTGTTCACCCCCCTTCTATTGATAGCAGGGCAGAGACACAAGGCTAAAAATGAAATGATCATAGAAGGGAAAACAGACAGTGCGTATAAAGTTGATTTAGTAATTGCTTCAAAACTAATGGATTTGATAAATAAATTTTCAATTACCCGAAGCATCACAATAAAGAACGGCAGATTTTCATTTCATATTCCCGGATTGCAAGAGCCTACAAATACCCGGCTCATTTTCTATTATCCAAGTGGTAAAATGTTTGTACTAGAAAATTACCTGGTCGAGCCTGGCGATAGTGTTTATATTCAACAAACCAAAACGGCTGCAGCTTTCTTTGGCAGGAGTAGCCCAAGTTTTAACTGTCAATTTCAAATGAGTCAGTTTAAAATGCCAAATAGATTTTCTGCCAATGAGCAGGCAGATCTGTATAAAGAATGTGATACGCTAAACAAAATGGTAGATTCCTATTATCAATTAAAAAAAGCTGTTTTAGATGGATATGAAGGCAGGTTTAGTGAAACACTATATCGGTTATTACAAGCAGAAATTTATTATGAAAAAAGAAAAACAAATCTCGCCATTGCTAAATCTTATTTGTCATCTTCAAGAGATAGTATACAGAAATCATCGGTAATCAGCTACTATACAGATCATTATTTATCGGATCAGTTGGATACGACGAATTCAAACCTGAAAGTATATTCAAAATTCTATATCGAATATGTAGTGAATAAATCAGAGCTGGATTGTATGATCAGGCTCATGGAAAGTCCAACAACCCGTATATCTCGTAGCGATATTAAAAATGCAGTTTATCATGAAATCGGTCAACAAGGCAATAGTTATTTAAAACAAAAGATAATTACCAGCTTTTTTGCCAAACAAATTGTTATTACAGACAGCCTGAATAAACAGATTGAAGAAACCATCAAAAAAATTACTGACCCTTCTTTATTTGAAATATTGACGATTATTCAAAGAAGAACCAAGGGTGCCAAAGCCTTCGAGTTTAGTTTGCCGGATAGTAAGGGAAATATAATCAACCTAACTGATTTCAGAGGAAAAGTTGTGGTATTGGATTGTTGGTATACCGGTTGCATTGCCTGTTCTGCTATGGCTTTGGTACTAAAACCTATTGCCCAAAAAAAAGATAGCAATGTGGTATTCATTACAATTTCTATAGACAAAGACAAAAAAACCTGGCTGGAGAGTCTGAAATCAGGGAAATATTCGTCTGATGATGAAATCAATTTGTATACAGAGGGAAATGGAGATAACACGGAAATTATGCGACATTATATGACTAGTGGTTATCCTCTTATCATAGTCATTGATCGATTTGGAAAAATTTTTGCGGTCAACCCTAAGCCAGATTATTTAGTAATGACTCTACAGGAAAAAATTACAAGCCTAGAAAAATCAATTGCCGAAGCAATCAAGCAGCAA
>Ga0364881_10225_pt1 | contig 38519 bp, 23 predicted proteins | sample ExccelJu500001D4_5_FD_206923 | JGI IMG/M metagenome (GOLD analysis project Ga0364881, IMG submission 206923) | Enriched cells from Trout Bog Lake Hypolimnion, Wisconsin, USA - BchlTB.July30.5000.01.D4 | ecosystem: Environmental > Aquatic > Freshwater > Lake > Hypolimnion/Profundal zone | place...
ATGAGTGAAACCGATGCCCGTATGGCTTTTGAAAGGCATGCTACCAGTAAGATTACTGCAATAGACGACCTGTTTCATATTAAAACCATGGGGTTTAGGGGTGAGGCATTAGCCAGTATAGCAGCGGTGGCACAGGTAGAAATAAAAACGAAGAATGCTGAAGCACAGTTAGGCACTTATATTGAAATTGAAAACAGTGCAGTGGTTAAACAGGAGCCCTGTGCCTTTGGTACCGGAACCAGTATCAGTATGAAAAACCTTTTTTTTAATGTGCCTGCCCGCAGAAACTTTTTAAAAAGCAATGCGGCTGAAATGCGGCATATTATGGATGAGTTTATACGGGTTGCCATGGCTTTTCCACAGGTGTTTTTTTCCATGTCCAGTAACGGACAACAGGTATTTCACCTGGAATCCGGTAACCTTAAACAGCGTATAGTTCAGATTCTGGGTAATAATTACAATGCCCGGATGGTAACTGTAAAAGAAGAAACCGATTACCTGAATGTATATGGTTTTGTGGGTAAACCGGAAACTGCTAAAAAAACCAGGGGGGGATCAGTATTTTTTTGTAAACAACCGTTTTATAAAAAGCGCTTACCTGAACCATGCAGTAAACAATGCATTTGATACCCTGATTGCCAAAGACAGCTTTCCCAGTTATGTTTTATTTATAGACCTCGATCCCTCTCAGCTGGATATTAATGTGCATCCTACCAAACAGGAAATTAAGTTTGAAGATGAAAAGATTATTTATGCATTTGTACAGGCTGCGGTTAAACATGCACTGGCACAATTCAGCATTGCCCCCTCACTGGATTTTACGTTAAATGCAGAGATCCAGAACCTGGAAGCGGTACATAAACCATTTACTTCTGAGAACAAAGACAGTGCTGCATCATCTGAATTATACAGGGGTTTTACACAAAAAAATCAGGCTCATTTTATAGATAAGAATAAAAGTGAATTAAAAGACTGGCAGCATTTTTTTAAAAAGTCAGAACTTCAGGAAGTACCTCAGGGAGAGGATGCAGCTAAGTTTGAATTTGAACAACCCACTGTAAATACATTGGGATTGCCCGAAAATTCGCAGTTTATTCAAATGCACAATACCTATATCATTGCTTCCATGCAAAATGGTTTTGTACTGGTGCACCAGCAGCTGGCACATGAAAGGATACTTTATGAACGGTACAGTATTGCCGCACATGGCAAACAGATGCCGGCACAGAAAAGCCTGTTTCCGGTTACGCTGGAACTGGCCCCTGCAGATGCTGTTTTATTAAAGGACCTGCTCCCGGAATTAGCAGCTATTGGTTTTATTGTGGAGCCTTTTGGAAACAACACATTTGTAATTCAGGGAACCCCTGCCGATGTACTGCAGGGCAATGAAAAGCACAGCGTTGAACTGCTGATTGAACAATATAAACATTTCAGCAGCGATATAAAATTCTCCAAACGGGAAAAGCTGGTACGCTGTATGAGCAGGCAACATGCCATTAAAGCCGGACAGGCATTAACCATTAAAGAAATGCAATCGCTGGTGGAAGAATTATTTGCCTGTACCACTCCCAATATCACCATATCCGGTGCCCCCACTTATCTGGAATTTAAGGAGGATTACCTGGACAGGATGTTTGGTAAATAAACTTTAATATTTATCTATAATAGTGGTAATGAATTTTTCAATATCCCTTCTGATGGCAGAAGCAGATGCCTGATGATGATTAACTATTATAGAAAACAGATATTCATGGCCTTTTTGGGTATTGATAAAACCACTTAAGGCCACACAGTTACTAACGGTACCGGTTTTAGCATAAATTTTCCCTGCATAATTTTTATAATAGCCCCCAAGTGTTCCTTCATTGCCGGTAGCGAAAATAGTAGTGATCCTGTTCCAGTTAAATTCACTTTTCATTTTCCCCAGCACAGTAACTAAATCCATTGGTGAGAATAAATTGTAATGGCTTAATCCGCTTCCATCCACCCATTGAGGTTTTTGGGGTAAATCTTTATAATCTGTTTTTAGTAAAGTGTCAATAATCTTTCCATCATTCATATACCCTAATCTTTCATTACTCACCATCAGCAGGGTTTGTTCTGCAAAGAAATTATCACTGCGGTGCATCATAATTTTAAGCAGTGAATCCGTTGGTTGGGAATAGACTTTTACCACATCCGGAGCTTTGTCTATTTTAAAATGAACCTGCTCTACTGTTGTTTGTAAAGTATCCTGTAACAGGTCTGCAATCAAATGCTTATCCCCGGAATAAAACGGAATTTCAGTACCATTGAATTTTTTTGAAGATGGACTGATTACAAAACGATTGGCCTGCATATCCCTTACAATTCTATAGTTCTTTTGAGTTGTATCTCCCTGAAGATGATTCTTAAAAAAGGAAGGGACCGTGATGGCATCTGCCTTAAAGGAAACCAGGTTTCCATATAGGGGCATTACAGATCTTTCTGCCATATAATCGTTGTTATAATCATTCCATGCCCATCCGTACCCCCAGGCATCTTCTTTCCAGTTTGCATCGGTCAGCAGTATTTTCTTTTTTGTTTTTAAGAAATCAAATACCGGCTGATTTTTAAAATCTGCCATTAAAAAACTGGCATCCCCATTGGCTTCTGCCTCAATAATACCATTTCCCTTATCTACATATCTTAAGCCAACTAAGCTATCGCCCAGGTATTTCATGGCTGCATAGCAGGTCATAATTTTAGTATTGCTGGCAGGGATATAAGATTTATCCCCCTGGTAATTACAGAGATACTGATGAGTAGCCGGATTATACACTGCAATTCCGATATGTGCAGAAGCGGTTTGCTGATCCTGCAACAGGGTGGAATGCGCTAAGCGGGTAACCTTATGCTGAATACTGCAGGAAGAGACTAACAATACAGTACTCAGGTAAAAAAGTATGCGGTAAATATTTTTCATAGTCAATAAGTTGATTTCATCCGTTCATCCACAAAGAAATACAGTTTACATTTGATTTTCTAATTTTAAGCACACCAAAACTAATAATCATGAAAATACAAAATCAAGTTCGGATACTGGCAGCCAGCTTTATGCTGACTACTGCCGGTTTAGCATGGACGGGTGATAAAGCCCCCAAAGATACCACTGCAACAAGAAAGTATATTGATAAAGCCAATATGGATTTGTCTGTAAAACCAGGCGATAACTTTTATGCCTATGTTAATGGCAGCTGGCTGAAAAACAATCCTATACCGGCATCCAAAACACGCTGGGGCAGTTTTGATGAATTAAGGGAAGAAAGTACAAAGCGCCTGCAATCCCTGCTGGAAGAAGCTGCAGGCAATCAAAACAGGAACCGGAAAGCCCAGATGATTGGCGATTTATATGCCAGTGGCATGGATAGTATTACTATTGAGAAAAAAGGGTACCTGCCAGTTAAACCGGCACTGGATCAGATTACTAATATCAGCAATGCACAGGATATTTTAAATGAAACTGCTTTATTGAGGATTAATGGGATGGGCAGTGGTCTTTTTGGCGTTTTTGTTGGTCCGGACAGAAAAAATGTGAATGTGTATATTCCTTCTATCAGTCAGGGTGGTACCAGTTTACCGGACAGGGATTATTATTTAAAAGACGATGCCCGCAGTGTTAAAATAAGGGATGCGTATAATGTATACATGCAGAAGTTATTCTCTCTGGTGGGTGAAGATGCAGCAACAGCAACTAACAGCGCAGCTTCTGTTTTAAAAATTGAAACAGCATTGGCTAAAGCACAATACAGCCGGGTAGAAATGCGGGACCCTTATAAAACCTATAATAAATTTTCTATTGGGGCATTGAATAACAGCACATCCAATATTAACTGGACTATACTGCTGGATGAACTGAAAATTAAAGGGGTAGACAGTATTTTGGTGAGCAACCCCTCTTTTTTGAAAACAATCAATGAGATGCTTTTATCTGTTTCCCTCAGCGACTGGAAAAGTTATATGAAATGGCATGTATTAAGAGGAGCTGCAAACAGTTTAAGTTCCCCATTTGTAAATGCAGCTTTTGAATTTAATAAAGTACTGAGCGGACAAAAAGAACAAACACCCCGCTGGCAAAGGATGAGCAGTTTAATTGATGGATCACTGGGTGATTTGGTGGGACAGTTGTATGTAGAAAAATATTTTAAGAAAGAGGCTAAGGATTATATGCTGAACCTGGTTAATAATATGCAAAGCACTTTTGCAGACCGTATTAAAAAGCTGGATTGGATGAGTGAGGAAACAAAGGCCAAAGCAATGGAGAAATTAAATGCCATTAGTAAAAAAATTGCCTATCCTGATAAATGGAAAGATTATACAGGGGTAACCATTTCCAGAGATGATTATTTTGGCAATCTCCATAACTGCAGTATCTGGCAGTATAATGAAATGGTAGGTAAAATGGGCAAACCGGTTGATAAAACCGAATGGGGAATGACTCCGCCTACCATTAATGCTTACTATAACCCATCCAATAATGAAATATGCTTCCCGGCAGGTATTTTGCAATTTCCTTTCTTTGATTTTGGGGCAGATGATGCAGTAAACTATGGTGGTATTGCAGCTGTAATTGGCCATGAAATGACTCATGGTTTTGATGACCAGGGCAGGCAGTATGCAGCAGATGGTAACCTGAAGGACTGGTGGACTAAAGCTGATGCTGATAAATTTAAAGTAAAAGCAGATGAAGTGGTAAACCAGTATAATGCATTAACGGTATTGGATACCATTCATGTTAATGGCAAATTAACCCTGGGTGAAAACCTGGCAGACCTTGGCGGCTTAAGTATTGCTTACGAAGCTTTCAGCAAAACAGAACAATTTAAAAAGGGAAAGAAAATTGATGGCTTTACCCCTAAACAAAGGTTCTTCCTGAGTTGGGCACAGGTTTGGAGAAACAATGTATTACCGGAAACTGAAGAGAATTTAATTAAGACAGACCCTCATGCACCCGGTATTCACCGTGCAAATGCACCCATCACTAATATTGATGCCTGGTATGAAGCTTTTAAAATTAAAAAGAGTAATAAGCTGTATAAACCCAAAGAAACCAGAACACATATCTGGTAAACTATTTCCGATAAAAGAAAAGGCCCGTTTAATAGCGGGCCTTTTCTTTTATAATCAATTGAAGTATTAAGACCTTTCTACTGCACGTAACCATCTTTCCGGTATCTCATTATTCCCGGCAATCATATAATCAATTTTAGAACAGGCAATAAATTTACCATCCGGTAATTGCATCCACCAGCGTCCGGTCTTTTTACTTTGCAGAAAAGTAGATTCTATTTCTGCAAATGCCATGGTATATTCATTAAAAGACTCTTTATCACTCATCTGTGCTTCCTGCTTGCCTTTATGTATACCATCCATCAGGTACCACAACATATGAGCAATTTGTTTAGCTGTTAAATCATGCTTATCCAGTTCGGGTGAATAGCCATAGATACCAATACTGCTCATATTCGTACTTAATCCCGCATATTGCATTAAAGTGCAGGCTTCTTCCCCGTTAAATCCATTGGGAGTTAAAGTATTGGCTGGTGCATGAGCATGCTCGATAGCTGCAATATCAATGGATAAAAGATTGGCATTCCGGATAGCCGGTTCCATCTCTTCCAGGTTCTCTTTTACCTTACCCACCCTGTAACAATCAAATCGGAGTTTATCAATGGTTTCCAGCATATGCGGATGCACCAGATAGCTTTGAAACCCGATATGGTTATAGTGGCGGATAAAATTGGGCTCACCCGTAAGCATTTCCATTAAAAAGTTATCAGCAGGCAATACACTGTCCATATCCAGGTCAATCCTGGCATCAATACAAACAGCTTCAATCAGCTTTTCAAGGTCAGCATACGCATTATATTGCCCCAGGGTAACATCGTGCGAGCCACCCAGTATTACTACCCTTTTACCACTCTCAATCAGGTCTTTTACAACGGTTTTTAAAGCTGCATAACTATCCTGTAAAGATGAACCTTGTTTAACATTACCAATATCTGCCACAGATACCTCGTGATGCCAGTGAAACAGGGAATAAAACTGTTTTCTGATGGCATCTGCTGCATTACAGTAATTTTGTTGAATACCCCCGCCACGCATTTCACCACAACCAACTAATATAATATCAGCAGTACTTATATCCGGAAAATCCTCTTCATATACATCAATATGCCTGCCTAACTGGGTGTCTTTATAACCCTGATCGTCTGACAATTCATAACGGTTTACCGGTTCCAGAAAATCTATAATCGTTTCAACAAAACTCATGAATAACATTTAAGATACTATAGAACGTACAAAAGCCGCTAAGTAGTATTATGGGTATAAATTTAGAAGGAATCCCTAATCTGTGAACTTATAACCGGCACCTCTTACAGAATGGAAATGCACCGGATTCTTACTGTCTTCTTCAAAATATTTTCTGAAATTGAGAATAAAATTATCAATGGTTCGGGTAGTTGGATAAACATTATAACCCCAAACCACCTGTAATATTTTTTCACGGCTCACCACATCCCCTTTATTTTCGATCAGCAATTTAAGCAGCATGGTTTCTTTTTTACTCAGCTCAATTTTCTGTTCATTTACGCCATATGCTTCCTGTGCTTTAAAATCGATAGAATTTTTCCTGAAAACATAGGTATCCCCCACCGTTTCTTTTATCTGAATTTTCTTGTTCTTATGTATCAGTTTTTCTACCCTTAACAGTAATTCTTCCAGGTTAAAAGGTTTGGTTAAATAATCATCCGCTCCCTTTTTTAATCCTAATACCCGGTCTGCACCAGAATTCCTGGCGCTTAAAATAAGGATGGGTACTTCATTATTATTCACCCGCACTGTTTCAGTAATACTGATTCCATCCACTTCGGGCAGCATAATATCCAGGACAATCAAATCAAAATATTCATTACCAATAGCTTTTAATGCTTCTGTACCAGTAAAGGCAGAAGTAATTTCATACCCCTCCATTTCGAGGTTCATTTTTAATGCTTCATGAAGATGTTCTTCATCTTCAACGAGTAAAATATTCGCTTTTCCGTTTTGAGTCATGATATTCTGAATGTAGCTGTAAAAATACTTCCGGTTGGCTGATTATCAGTAACCATTATTTTACCATGGTGTTTTTCCATAATCCTTTTGGTTAAATACAAGCCCAGTCCTGTTCCTTTGGCCGTTCTGGTTCTTTCATCCCCTATCCTGTAAAACTTGATGAATATTTTCTTCTTTTCTTCATCCGGAATTCCCGGGCCTTCATCTATAACAGATAAAACGGCTAAATCGTTTTCCTCTTTTAAATAAATCTGGATGGGTTTATCTCTGGGAGAATATTTGATAGCATTTTCCAGCAGGTTATTCAGCAGCATGGTTAATAATAAATCTTCACCCAGAATATAAATATCGTTGTCTAATTGCGCTTTAATATTTCGTTGGGGGTAATAGACCCTGAATTCATCCACTGATTTCTGAATAAGGTCATGTAAACTAACTTTTTGTTTAGAGGAATGATAAGAACCCCCGTCTAATTGTGCAGCCAATAAAATATTATTGCATAAACTATTTAAACGGTTGGCTTCATATAGGGTATTACTGATCAGTTTAGTTTTCTTTTCCTCATCCAGCTTTCTTTTCTGCAAGGTTTCCAGATTAAGCCTGGCAACAGCAATAGGTGTTTTTAATTCATGCGTAACCGCCATCATAAAATTATTCTGCTGCTGGGATAAATGCAATTGTTTTCTGGTGGCATGATAAACAATAACAGCGCCGGCCAGTATTAACACAAAAAAAATAACCCCTTCGCCAACATATTGAGCAATTTTCCTTCTTTGTTCAAACATAATGGCATTATGCTTAGTTATATAGGATGGATCATCCTTCTTTAAAAGCGAAAGTTCCAGGTTAATCATGGCATTGTTTTGCTTATTCAAAGCAATAAACCACCAGAGTAAGGCCGCTAAAATATACAGTAAAAAAACAAAGTACCCGGTAGTAAGGAAAACCAGTTTATGCTTGGAAATAAAACTCATAATTTTATTTTTTCAACACGAATACCGGCATTCAGGATATGGTCCAGCGGATCTTCCCGCATCGCCTGTTGTAAAATAAAGGTATAACTGCCTTTTTTAAGGCGCACAGGAAGCATATTAAATGTAATTCTATGTTCAATAACATCTTCCATACCTGTACCCAGCCAGCGGGAATTATCTGCTAAAGGAAATTCCCTTTTGATGGTATAAGTAGAATCCGGATCTTTTACCGTAATATTCAGCCAGATATTCTTATAACGGTATGCATCATCATGACGGAGTACTACAAATAAATTATATAAATTACCGGTATCTGCTATTTTAAAGGTAAAGGAAGGCTTTACTGTACTGCTCCATTCGTGTGTTGCAAATGCCACCTGTTGCTCAAATACATTTAACTGCGTACAGGAATAAAAAGCAGTGCCTAAAATTAGCAATAAAACGAGTTTTCTCATGCTGCAATTTTATAAAATATTCAACACTTGTTCTTTAGCTTTTTCCAGTTCATCCTTCATCAGCACCACACTTTTCTGCATTTCAGAATCATATGCTTTGGAACCGGTGGTATTAATTTCTCTTCCTATTTCCTGAAGTATAAAAGAGAGTTTTTTACCCTTGCTTTTATCCTTATCATTCATTACAGACCGGAAGTAATCCAGATGGTTTTTTAAACGTACCTGTTCTTCACTGATATCAATTTTTTCAATGTAAAAGATCAGTTCCTGTTCCAGGCGGTTGGGATCATAGTTTTCTTTTCCCAGGTTATCCTCCAGTAATTTTTTTAAGCCATCTTTTATTTTCTGGCGGCGGAGAGGTTCAAAAGCAGCAATATTTTTTTGAAGGGTTTCAATATTATTCATTCGGTGCAGCAGATCTGCTTCCATCGCTTCCCCTTCTTTTTTCCGGTGTTCATTGATCTGTTTCAACGCATTCAATAATACAGTTTTAAAGCGAACCCAGTCATCTTCATTGAGTGATTCAGTAGAATTAACAACCACTTCCGGCAAACGCAGGATAGCTGCAAGTAATTGGTTGGTATCTGCATTTAATTCATCCGCTACTTCCATTACAGACTGGTAATATGCTTTCAGCATTTCATTATTGATCACAACAGGTTTTGCTGCTCCATTCTGTTTTATATTGATGATACATTCCACACTGCCTCTTTCCAGGTTTTCATTTAACAGGTTTCTGATCTCAAATTCATATGGCTTTAACAAAGCGGGCAATTGTAAACGCAGATCAAACTGTTTGCCGTTCAGTGATTTTACTTCCACCAGAAAGGTTCTTTCATGAATTGCCTCTTCTGTTCTGCCAAATCCTGTCATTGAATACAACATGGTAAAATTTTAATGTATTGCAAAGTAACAATTAATTTGCAAAAGCATTTAAAGCGATAGTTGGCTTTCCGGTATTATCAAAAGCTCCTAATGAATAACTGTTCCAGTTGCTGTTACATTCAGGCTCCCAGTAAAAAACACCTAACCCGTTGTTATTGGATACGGATTTTACTTTACTGAGTATATCTGTTAAAAAAGAGTAGCAAATGGAAGGGGAATTTACATCCATACCCACTTCACAAATCATTACAGGCCTTCCGTAACGGGAAATCATGTCATTAATATTTGCCAAACATTGGGCATCATATGTTGCCCAGCTATTGGTGGGTGGATATAAGGACATTCCTATTATATCCCATTTAGCGTTATTTGCCTGTAAGCCATCAAATATCCAGCGGAAATGCGTATTCTCAGATCCATTAGAGATATGCACGATAACCTGAATGGTAGAATCTACAGATTTAACTGCATTGTATCCTGAAGCAACCAGTGAGGCAAAATTGGCCATATTGGTAGATGCCCTGCCAGTTTCCCATAACATACCATCATCTGTTTCATTACCAACCTGCACCCATGTTGGCGTTACACTGTTTTGTTTCAATGTTTTTAAAACAGTTTGCGTATAACTGTAAACAGCTGAATCTAAGGAAGAGATACTCATACCGGTCCAGGCAGCAGGAATAGTCTGATGGCCGGGATCTGCCCATATATCACTGTAATGAAAGTCAACCATTATTTTTAATCCAAGGGCTTTTGCACGCATTGCTTTAGCTACCATATCACCGGTATTACATAAACCATCAGATGGGTTTACCCATGCCCTTAAGCGGATAGAATTAAAACCTAAATTCTTCATTAATTGAAAACAATCCAACTGAGTGCCTGTTGAATCATAAAATTTCTTACCTGCAGCTTCCATTTGAGTTACCCAGCTGATATCGGCACCTTTAGCAAAGAATGTTGTGGTTACAACAGGAGGTATCACCGGATTAGGCTTTACTGATGTATTTTGTTTGTTACAACTAATAAAAAGAACTAAACCGATTATATAAATATATTTAAACATGATAAGATAGTGCTTTTAAGAGACTAAAGATGTTATTTATCAATACAAAATTATCGAATTAATTAGTGAAAGGGTTGAAAACAGTTGCAGGATAAGATTAAAAAAAGGGAGTTGTCTAATTAGACAACTCCCTTTTTTACATAAACAAGACTTTTTACTGTTTAGTAGTAGTAAACTTTCCTGTTGCAAAATTCACATCAATCAAATAGTTTCCTGAAACACCTGGTGCCGGAATATTTGAATTATATGAAGTAGGGTTCGCATTAGAATAATAACCAAACGCTCCACCTGCACTTAATCCTGCAATTGTGTTATCTACAACAGCATATTTTGCTTCCCATTGTCCTAAATTATTAGGCAATAATAAGTAACTGCCACCAGCTGTTAATGGTAATGTAAGTTGAAATTCTGTTAAACTAACTCTGGTAAATTGCTGAGATGGAACCGGAACCGGATTTCCCCAGGCACCCGGTGTTGCATCTCCTACAATAAACAAATTAGTAGGTACAGGAACTACACCTGTATAAGGTGTTACAGTAAATGTACTTTTTTCAAAGTTTACAATTATCTGATATAAACCAGAAGTAGCAGGTGCCGGAATGTTTGAATTATATGCAGTTGGGTTTGCACTGGAATAATACCCGATTGTTCCACCAGCACTTAACCCTGGTACTGTATTATCTGTTACTGCAAATTTAGATTCCCATTTGCCTAAATTATTAGGCAATAATAAATAACTGCCACCAGCTGTTAAATTAATAACCATTCCAAAGGTAACTGCGTCTATCTGAGTAAACTGTTGAGAAGGAACAGGTACTGGATTATTCCAGGCTCCTGGTGTTGCATCTCCAACAATGAATAAGGCGGTTGGAATAATTTGAGTAAACGGAGTTACTGTATATTTACCAGTTTGGAAATTAACTACTATTTGATACATACCACTGGTAGCTGGTGCCGGAATGTTTGAATTAAATGCAGTAGGATTTGCATTGGAATAGAAACCAAATGAACCACCTGCACTAGCACCTGGAACAGTAGCATCTACAATAGCATATTTAGATTCCCATTTACCTAAATTATTAGGCAATAATAAGTAACTGCCACCAGCTGTTAAATTCAGCACTATACCATAAGTAACAGGGTCTAACCTGGTTAATTGTTGAGAAGGAACAGGAACAGGATTAGTCCAGGCTCCTGCTGTGGCATCACCCACTATAAACAAGTTTGCAGGAATTGGAGTATAGGTATTAATACTAATGGTAACCACATTAGAAACAGCAACCTGCTGTGTATAACTGGTTCCAATATAACTTACCACCCTGAATTCTACATTTTTAGTAGATCCGCCTATAACACCTGCTGCAATAGCAGCTGTATTCAAATCATTTACTGAAAAAGCAGAAGCAAATGCATTGCCATACTTGATAACCTGAGGATTTGCAAATTTACCACCTACCGTATCATATTGCAAGGCATAACTGATTGTATCAGAACCATAAGGACTTGAATTCCATCCAAAAGAAAGAGCAGGGTTAGTGGCATTGGTAACCAATAATACCTGAGCATTTGTAGAAGAAGGTACTAATGTAATAGGAACCACATAAGAGGTAATGTTTACAGTAATAACATTAGATAAAAGCCTAACGTTATTATTAGTATAAGATGAAGTAATCCTGACATCAAAACTGAAAGTTTTACCAGGTGCAAATCCGAACTTTGCTAAAATGCTATTTAGCTGACTTGCTGTAAAACCGATACTAAGCGGACCATTTACTACACTGATAATTTCTTTAGTAAAATTGCGTCCGGTAGAATCTATTTCCAGAATAAATTTCTGGTGAGCAGAATCAGTTGCATATTTAGGATTTGTCCAGGAAAAAGTTACAACAACTTTATTGGAATCGCTTGCCGCCGGAGCAATTGCTGTTGTTGAACTACTTAAAACAGGATCTGTACCTGTCCCAAATATGGCTGATGGAAGATTGCCCATTTTGGAACAGCCGCTGAATATCAAACCAAAACTGGCTGTAACAAAAAGGAGTTTTAAAATATTTTTCATATTAATTTAATATTTATATTTTGATCAATTTTAAGACACTATTGTTTAGTCACAGTGAATGTTCCATGCTGAAAATCAACAACTATTTTATACGTTCCACTTGCTGCTGGCCCAAGTATATCTTGTGAACTGGAATTTACAAAACTGCCGCCATTTACTTCACTTGGATCATTCTTTACTGTAATACCACATTGCCCACTCCAACTTCCATTTGTAGGCACAAATTGATAAGATCCACCCCCAATTAATGTAATTGTAATTGAAAATAAAGTTGAACTAATTTTTGCGAATGTCTGGGAAGCTACTTGTGCTGCCCCTCCTGTTATTGGATTATTCCATCCACTTACAGGAACTGCACTACCCACAATAAATAATGAATCTGGGGGGGTTATTTTTGGAGGAGGTGTATAAGGAGTCACTTTAAAAGTAAGTGTATTTGAAGTAAGTGGCTGAATATTAGGCGAACCTGATGTATAAGGTGCTAAAAATGCAACAACCCTAACTTGTATATTGTGAGATACACCAATTGCAAGTATCAAACCATTTGCAACTACGCTATTCAATTGATCAACTGTAAAATTAGTTGATAAACCAGGGCTTATTTGTACTGTTTGCATATTCGGGCTTGTAAAATTAGCACCAACTGTATCAAATTGCAGGTTATAACTAACATTTAAGGAACTAACTCCATTACTAAGCTGATAGTCAGGATTTGTCCAGCTAAAAATAACAGCCTGATTTGCAGCATTAGCAGAACTTAATGGAATACTGGTACTTACAGATGCTGTCAATACCGGTGCATTACCACTTGTGTAAGTTACATTGGTTCCTTCTTTAGTACAAGCGGACAGGAAAAAAATTCCGCTAACTGCTAAAAGGAATAATTTATTTAAATATTTTTCCATAATAATATTTTTAGGCTTTAAAAATTTAATATCCCGGGTTTTGAGTTAAATTAGAATTCGCCTGTAAATCTGTAACAGGAATCGGGAATATTGCATAATGACTATCAACTCCGGTCCCACTGGCAACACCCCCTTTCCAGGGCCATAAATAGCTAGAACCGCTAAATAATCCAAACCTTACCAAATCAGTACGGCGGAAACATTCCCAATACAATTCTCTGCCCCTTTCATTAATAATATCTGATAACGCAATAGATGCAAAATTGCCATTGGTATTACCATATGCCCTTTGGCGCAACAGATTAAAATAAGTCAAAGCTGTTGCAGCACTACCACCTGAACCACCACGTAAAACTGCTTCTGCATAAATCAGATATTGCTCAGCTAAACGGAACAATGGAAAATCACCTGAACAGAATGTACCACCTGCATCGGGTTCTGCTTCTACACCTGCAGATGTCATATTGGTCCATTTAATAACTGGAATACCCTGTGCGAAATTAGTTACATCAGTTATTGTACTGGTAACACCTGGAGTATTTAAAAAGAGGCCTCTATGATCTACTGTATTATCCGCAGTAGGAAATAAGTTGATTAATGCAGAAGTAGATCTGTTACCTGCCCATCCACCTTTTGGAACACCATAGTCAGAAGAACTCATCGCAAAACCGGGGCTGCCTACTGCATATTTAGAATTATTACAACTACTGTTTACCAGAAAAGTTGTTCCTCCATAAGTTTGGGTTTGGATACCATCATAAGGTATTGCCAAAATCATTTCCGGGTTATTCAGGTTATTATCAGCTTTAAACATATTGGCATAATTGCTTATTAAGCTGTAACCTGCTCCTATAACTTTACTGGAATAAGTAATCGCATCAGAATACCTGGCAGTACCGGTATAAACCTGAGCATTCAGATAAATACGGGCAAGTAAAGACCATGCTGCTGCCTGGTCTGCACGGCCATATTGATTCTGGTGCGGGGCAGGTAATAAACTTGCACAAGCCAATAATTCAGATTCTACATAACTGAACAAATTAGCTCGGGTAATTTGTTTGGGAAAAGACAATGGGCCAATTGGTGAAGTTTCATTGGCAAATGGCGGATTAGCAAAAACATCCATTAAAGTGGCATACTGAAATGCTCTTAAGAAACGGGCTTCTGCCCTGTAAGTAGCAATGGTAGTTGTATCATTTCCTGAAATTCCTGCAGTCTGATATGCAGAACTGGTACAGTGTGCAATAAAATCATTACACAAGGTAATTTGGTAAAGGCTTCTGGCATATAATCCAATTAATATGGGATCAGAAGAAGTCCAGCTCATATTATGAAAATCTGGTACTCCCGGATCACCCCATGTACAAACAGCTTCATCAGTAGTAAGCTCCTGAACATTCCAGAGACAACGGATAAAATCAGAAGTTCCTGCATCAACTCCCGCGATATCAGAACTACCTGGCCCTGATGTACCAGTTAATGTATATCCCCCATATGCATTTGCTAATGCCAAATTGTAGCCTGAAACGCTGTGATAGACACTGTCTGTAAAAATCGAATTTGCGGGCAGCCGGTTTAAATCTTTGCTACAGGAAGTAAAAATCACTGTAAACAAGAAAACCGGTAAAGATATTTTGAAAAGAATATTTTTCATATTTCTTATTTTTTTATTTCAAACAATTAGAAACTTAAGTTTGCTCCTAGCGTAAATGTTCTTGGACGTGGGTAAAGTACATTATCTATACCTCCATAAATCTCAGGGTCAGATCCTGTATACTTAGTAACAACAAATACATTCTGACAATTCAGGGATAACCTTAAGTTGTAAGTATTTTTAGACAATGGCCCTACATTATAAGAAATACCTAAATTATCCATTTTCAGGAAAGATGCATTTTCTACATAATAAGAAGAGAAGAACTGGTTGTTGTAGAAATTGGTATTTAAAATGGATGAAGGTGAATTTTGCAGGAACCCTACCGGATTTAACACATTTCTTAAAACGGCCTGGTTAGAAGCTACATTATTGTACATATAGTTACCAACATTTGCACGCAATACTGTGCTTAAACTCCACTTTTCATAGGTAAAGCTGGTAGTAAATCCAAAGGTTAACGGGGCAAAAGGAGATTTATAATGCACTAAATCGCTTTGATTAATAATACCATCCCTGTTCTGATCTACATAAGCCCCTTCAATAGGTTTACCATTAGTAGTATATATCTGTTGCAATACATAAAAAGAATAAGGGCTATATCCTACAGACTGTGCCTGTATGGTATTACCAGTGCCACCACTGATACCACCTACCGCATAATTAACCAGTTTAGCCAGTGAATCCTGAGATACTGTAAGATTAGTAATTGTAAATTTATTATATGCCACATTAAACCCAATATCCCAACTGAATTTCTTGGTTTTAATGGCAAGCGCATTTAAAGAAAGTTCAACACCCTCATCTGTCATATTACCTACATTTCTGGTTAGCTGGTTACCAAAATTGGTAAGGGTTGGAACAAATACTGTAGCTAACAGATTTTTGGTTTTTTTATAATAATAATCAATGGTACCGGTAATACGGTTATTTAAAAAACCGAAATCCAGGCCTATATCAGAAGTAGCTGTTTCTTCCCATTTTAAATCAGTGACATATGGTGGAGCTGACCAGAAATTATAATAATTGTTTCCAAAATTAACTGTACTGGTATTGCCACTCTGTGAATAATAGTTAACATAACTATAAAAAGGAATTCCATCCTGTTGCCCTGTAATACCATAACTGGCTCTTAATTTCAAATCAGATATAGCAGAAACATTCTTCAGGAAATTTTCCTGTTTAATTTTCCATGAAAGGGATCCGGAAGGGAATACACCCCAACGGTAGGAAGGGCCGAAACGGGAGGAACCATCTGTACGGATAGATCCCATCAGTGTATACTTATTATTGTAAGTATAAATTAAACGTCCATAATAAGATTCCAGGGTAACTTCACTGTAAGAGGAAGGATACACAGGTACTGTTCCCGGAATAGTATCATTGGCAGCACTGATAGAAGGGTAATTCTTATTAGAATAGTAATTATCGTAATAACCATACCCGGCTACAGCACTGATGCTGCTTTTAATAGATTTAATATCCTTATTATACCCTAAGTAAAATTCCAATACCTTATTGGTATAATTATTTGAATATTGATTATTCTGACCTCTTAAAGTAGGGATTGCATTATAAGACTGCGCAGCTTCAGAAGGCACTTTTGTTGTACCGGTATACTGTGCAACATCATATCCTAAATTAAGGTTTGCATGTAAATCTGGTAAAAAATGGAACTTATAATCAAACTGCACATTACCAAAACTTCTTAATGCATGATTTTCTGCATTATATTGATTCAATAATGCAACCGGGTTTCTGTTGGACAATGAATTAGGTGTAGTATCATTGGTTGTCCATTCATAATATCCCCCAAACTGGCTTTTACCACTATATACTGGTTGTGTAGGATCAAAAGATACCGCATTACCTATGGCACTTGTATTTGCATTTCTCTGATCTGTATTGGCCCCATGAATATTAATATCTACTTTTAAATGATTGGTAAAAAAATGCGGGGTTAAGCTAATTGATAAAGCTTCTCTTTTTAAATTATCTGTTATTAAGATACCACCCTGATCCAGAAATTCACCGGATAAACGGTAGGGGATATTTTTATAACTACCAGTCATACTTAAGTTGTTATCAGAAGTAATGGCGGTGTGATAAATCTGTTTTTGCCAATCGGTACTGGCCGTACCCATCATTGCCACCTGTGAACCACTACCTATAGTAGTTATCAGGTTACGGAAAGCTCCTGGTGATAATACAGGGTACTCCTTAGATATATTGGCTGCTGAAAGCTGGGTTGTAAAATTAAATACTGGCTTTCCGCTTTTACCATGTTTTGTAGTTACAAGAATTACACCATTGGAAGCTCTTGAACCATAAATAGCTGTTGCGGCAGCATCTTTTAAAATGTTATAAGATTCAATGTCATTTGGATTAATACCCTGTAAATTCACAGAACTTAAAGGAACTCCGTCAATAACAACCAAGGGATCATTACTGGCATTTAAAGAGGCACCACCCCTGATACGGATAGTACTTCCGGCACCAGGCTGCCCGCCATTGGAGGTAATAGAAACACCGGCTACTTTACCGGCAATCTGTTGTTCTGCAGAGGTAATGGATCCTCCCTGAAAATCTTTGCTTCCAACCGAAGCAACAGAACCAGTTAAATCTTTTCTCTTTACTGTACCATAACCAATTACCACTACATCTGCTAAAGCTGTACTGGATTGGTTTAGTTTAACAGTAAGAAAATCTGTTCCGATGGCTACTTCCTGATTTCCATAACCTACAGAAGTAATTACTAAAGCCTTTGCTGATGCTGGTACTTTTAATTTAAAAATACCCTGCGCATTGGTTTGCGTGATAACAGTTGTGCCTTTCACTGTAACAGTTACATTGGATAGAGCACTTCCGTCTTTAGAATCGGTTACCTTACCGGTAACCACCTTGTCTTGCGAGAAAGCTGGTAATGCAAAAAACACCAGCAGAAAATTCATCGCTACAAGCAGTCGTTTAACATTCATAGTTGGTAGTTTACTTGTTTAACATGTAAAAATTTTGATCCTATTTTTCAATCTGTTGAATCCTTTTTCTTATGGCCAGAATATGTACTTTTTACACATATAATGACAAAAAATCGTTAATTTTCGTTGCATTTAACATTTACTTAATTAAAATAAATTTTTCAATTTTCCGCTGCCCGTTTATTTCCAATTGCAACAAATACATTCCATTACCATTTTGGGTTGAAAATAACTGACTGGCATTTAATATTAATGACTGAATACCCTTGGTTTTAAAACCAGAAAACACATCTGCTATCTTTCTGCCGCTTATATCCAGTATGGCCAGGTTTACATTTCCACTTTCCGGTATAACATATTGAACCGAAGCAGCTGATTGAACCGGATTTGGATTAATGATTAACTGTAAATTATTCAGATTACTGGCAGAAACATTATCCACGGCTGTAACAATACTCTTAACTGAATAGGTATACACATAATATTCACCCGGATTCAGGGTAACATTCTGGCTGGTTGATGTTATATTAATAGTAGTTCCGGTAAATAAATTCGTCCATGTACCAATACTTGGGAAGTTTACTGTTCCGGTTTGTGCAGATACACCAAAATTGCCATATGCCATTACCTGAAGGGAATCCCCGATATCACTGATCCATTTTATTGTTCCTGATAAATTGTACTGCGTATTTGCAGATTTACCATTATTGGTAAAGGTTGTAATATTTGCAGGCACATTGCGCAGGTTAAATAATTTGCTGTAAACAGTATATAAAGCCTGCCTGTTTGCATTTGAATAATACTTAGCCCATGGAATTGGTTTTGGATCTATGTTGTTACAGGTAAGTGCTCCGTTACTGCAGGCATTGGGAGAATAATCATATCCCAGTTCTCCAAACATCCACATCATTTTTGGTCCGGGCAACATGGCCCATAAAGCTGCTGTCATTGCAGCTCTTTGCAATCCTGTAGCTGTATCCTGAATAGTATAAGCACCTGAACTATTGCCAAAATTTTCATTCTTAAACATTACCCTTTCATCACCACCTACCGTTTCGTCATGGCTTTCCTGATAATCTACTAATCCGGGTTGTGTGAATCCATTGGCAGAATACAAACCACTGCTTAAATCCCAGTTACTGTTATACCCCATGGAAGCCTGTGTAGCAGAACTATTCATATTAGCCCCACCTCCCCAAACCATCATGCCCTGATTAACATAATTCTGTAATTCAGAATTTCCTACAAAACTCTCCAGAATACAATAAGATCCGGGAGAAATAGTTTGCAACTGTGTATAGATAGAATCCCAGGTATTGATACGGCCCGGATCATAAGTAGATTCCCAGGCACTGTTACTACCGGTACCATAATTGGTTTGTGTATATCCACCTGCCAGATCAAACCGAAATCCATCCAGGTGATAATCATTTAACCAGTGGGCATACACCCTGTTCCGTAATGCAATGGTAGCCGGACTGGAATGATTAAACTGGCTGCCTACATTATAGGGATGGGTTGGATTCTGATCCAACCATGGATTATTGGCTGCAGGTATACTTAAAGCACTATTCCAGTACATGGTAGCTAAAGGTGAACTTCCAAATACATCCTGCATGGCCAGATCCATAATTACTGCTATACCTTTCTGGTGACAGGCATCAACAAACTGTTTTAGTGCTGTTGGTGTTCCATATACTTTATCCGGGGCAAAAAAGAAATTAGGATTGTATCCCCAACTGCTGAACCCTTCAAAATTGCAGAAGGGTAATACTTCAATGGCATTTACACCCAATCGTTTCAGATAGGTAAGCGTATCGGTAAGTGTTGCCCAGTTTTGTGTACTGATAAAATCTCTGACTAATAATTCATATACCAGTAAATTTCTTTTATCCGGCCTGGTAAAATTGGGCACCTGCCAGGAATAAGGAACCTGACCGGTTTGAAGTACACTAGCCAGTGAACCTGCAGCTTTTGCTGGAAAGGCTTTCAAATTGGGATAACTACTGGCTGGTATTTGCGGGTCAACATTTTTATCCAGTACTTTTTCAGCGTAATTATCAGCAACCTGAATTGTATCGTCTATTAAAAACTGATATGCATATTCTGTTCCCGAAGTGAGCCCTTTAAGGCGTATCCAGTAACGGAGACTATCAGGTGTTCTGTTCATTTGGTAACTGGTAGTAGCCGTCCAGTTATTAAAATCACCCAGCAAAATTGCTTTGGTTTTATATGGGGCGTATAAAACCAATGTTACGGATGTATCTCCCGGCTCGTAATTAATTCCATCCACATTACCTGCCGGAACAGCCAGGACAGTAGTGGATGATGCAACAAAAAAAGTGGAGGTATCCGTTGATGTGGTTGTACCATTATTAGAAAGGGCTACTATGGTTTGAGTGCCACTTTTAGCGATAGTTGCTGTGGTTGTGGCAGTCTGTGCATTGGATGCTGAACCAATTTGAACCCCATTAAACAATAAACTGATGCTGGCATTTTGATTGGTATTAGCTGTAATAGTTACATTATCACCAATAACTTTTGTAATCGGTACCAGTGCAGGACTAAAGAGTGGCTGCCGTACAGGCGCATCCAACCTTGTAAAAAATCCACCTTCTGCATATACTGGAACAAACATATCAGAGCCATCTATATTACCCATTTGTTTGGTACCTGCACCATTTCTGAAAATGATTGCAATTTTAAGGATCTGCTCTGTAGGATCTGTTACACCAAAAAAAGCATTGATGCTTCCGGTGAATGTATATTTCCATTTATTATTTCCCAAAGAAACACATTGAATCTGAGCATTTGTAGTTCCCCATGTAGAAAAAGCCGGAACATGTTTCCAATCGGATGAAGAAGCACTCTTAGAAGTAATTAGCCCAATATGTACATAAACATCTGTAACCGGAGTATAATTCAATAAACCCTGATTTCCCTGACTTGCATCGCAGGTAATGGTAACATTTGTAGAGGTATCTGTTATGAAAGATGGGGTCCAACTCAATAATTGCGATTTTGCATGTAATGCAAAAAATAAACATATCAAGAGGTAACTGATCTTTTTCATAGTAGCTTTTAATTGCAAACGTTTCCGAAATGTGTCTAAATTACACATTAGATTGCAAATATGTGTATTTTTTACACAACTATGAAATTTTTTTGCCTTTATCTTTTGGTTTTTTGTAAAAATGACAAAACCTTACTAAAAAAAAGATGTAAACATCAATCGTTTGAAATCTCACCCTGTTTTTGATATCATTCTAACATCAATTGCTTCTGATTATCTTTAAAAGGTAGCAAAAAATTGTTACAACATTAATTAACTTTAAAGTGTACTGCTTTTTAGAATTTTCAAATTCAACTTTCAAACAACAAACGAATGCCCAAGCCTAAATTAAGTTTCTGGCAAATTATAAACATGAATGTGGGATTCTTCGGAATCCAGTATAGTTTCGGATTACAACAATCTGCCATTAACCCTTTATATACTTTTTTACATGCTAAACCGGAAGATTTACCTATTCTTAATCTGGCCGGTCCAATGACAGGTTTATTAATTCAACCGCTTATAGGTGCATTAAGTGATAAAACCTGGCATCCCAGATGGGGAAGAAGAAAACCATTTTTCCTGATTGGTGCCATTTGTTGCAGTTTATGCCTTTTCGTATTTCCTTTCAGCCGCAGTTTATGGATGGCAGCTGGCCTGCTATGGATATTGGACGCATCCAATAATACGGCTATGGAACCTTACAGGGCTTTTGTAGCTGATAAATTACCAGCCAGGCAATTGGCTACCGGATTTTTAACCCAAAGCTTTTTTACAGGTTTAGGTATTACTTTAGCCAATATTTCCCTTTATTTTTTCCAGCAGGTTATTAAAGGGGAAACACAAGCCGGTATACCTTTCTGGGTTTTCGGGTCTTTTTTTGTCGGTTCATTTTGCTCTATAACTTCAGTTCTCTGGTCCGTTTCCAAAACACCGGAAATACCACCTACAGCTGCCGAACTGGAACATATCCGGTCTAATAAACAGGGTATATTAACACCCTTTAAAGAAATAATTTCAGCCATTTCTGATATGCCAAATACTTTATGGCAACTGGCCCTCGTGTATTTATTTCAATGGTATGCTATGTTTGTTTACTGGCAGTTTATTTCTCATAGTATCGCTTTGTCTGTCTGGCATACTACTTCGCAGGTAAACAGGTCTTTATATGAAGAAGCTGCTGGTTGGACCGGGCTTGTCAACGGGTTTTATAATATTGTTACTTTTATCTCTGCTTTTGGCCTGGTATGGCTTGCTAAAAAATTCAGTGCAAAATGGGTGCATGTACTTTGCCTGTTCATGGCCAGTATTTCTTTATTTATTATTCCGCACATTACAGATAAATACTTTTTATTCGCCCCCATGATTGGTTTTGGTATTGCATGGGCCAGTATGATGGGTGTTCCCTATATAATGATTGTAGGTAGCATTCCTAAAGAAAGGTATGGCGTTTATATGGGTATTATCAACATGATGATTGTTGTGCCTATGATTTTACAAACTTTAAGTTTTGGCTTTGTATATAAAACATTTTTAGGAAGCAATCCCGGAAATGCAATTTTATTTGCAGGTGTACTTTTGCTGATTGCAGCCTTTGCTACCATGCTGATAAAAACAATTCAGCCGAATGAAGAATCATTGGTTACACCCATTACAGGCGGGCATTAATTAAATTTATTTGTATGAAAAAAATACTTTGTATCGGTGAAGCATTAATTGACATGATTTGCACAGATAAAGGAAAAACACTTAGTGAAGGTGACCATTTTCTAAAAAAAGCTGGTGGTGCCCCTACCAATGTGGCTGCTGCTATTGCAGCACTGGGTGGTAATGCAGAAGTTGCTGCCAAAGTGGGTGTGGATCCTTTTGGCAAACACCTGATTGATGTAATGCAATCTTTTGGTATTTCCACAAAATGGGTTATTCAGGATAAAAACAGTTTTACCACTTTTGCCTTTGTTTCTTTAATGGAAAATGGGGAAAGGGATTTTTATTTTAACAGGGGTGCAGATGGTCAATTAAGTGACGCAGATATTGCCGGGTTGAACCTGTCAGAATATTCCATCATTCATTTTGGTTCTGCTACTGCCTTTCTTCCGGGCCCTTTACAACTAGCCTATCTTAACCTGTTTGATAAAGCACTTGCTGCAAATATTTTTATCAGTTTCGATCCTAATTACCGGCATTTATTATTTCAGCATAATCAGGATACTTTTATTCAGCAATCCTGGGCTTTCCTGAAACATTGCCATTTTTTTAAAGTAAGTGATGAAGAAGCGATGCTGCTTACCCACACTTCCACGCTGGATCAGGCTGTTAAATCTTTATCAGAAAAGACAAATGCTATTTTTGCCATTACACTTGGAAAAGACGGCACTTTACTGGGTAGGAATAAACAAACACATATTATCCCGAGCATTCCGGTGAATCCTGTAGATACAACCGGTGCCGGTGATGCTTTTGTAGGTGCTTTACTGTATCAGCTTTCCTCTAAATCTGTAACTAATATCAATGCAATGCCACTTGCTGAATGGGAAAAAATAATTGCTAATGGTAATAAAGCCGGTGCCAGAACCTGCGAATTTTTAGGGGCAATGGAAGCGTTTAAACATTTAAGCAGCGATATTTTTAATTAATTTTTTTACTAATTATGTACGTTTTTGATTTACATGAATCTATAAGCAAACTGCTCTTTCAGCATAAAATAGATATTGCTGCAAAAGATACGCATTTCTATAACCGTTTTCTGGCTAATGCCGCTGCAATTGATGCATTATATAAAGAAATTTATGGTTCACATCCAAATCAGAAAGTCTGTTTTAACCAGTTACTTGAAACCATCTTATTAGCTTATCAACAGCGTTCTTTTGCCTTAAAACAAAGAGATCTTGCAAAACAAAATAAAGGCAATTGGTTCTTAAGCAATGAATTAACAGGAATGAGTTTATATGTTGACCGTTTTTGCGGCCACCTCAAATCAATGCCTGAAAAAATTGACTATTTTAACCGGCTAGGTATTAATTTATTGCATTTAATGCCAGTTTTTCAGAGTCCTCAGGGAGAAAGTGATGGCGGTTATGCTGTTTCAGATTTCAGAAATGTAGACAGTCGCTTTGGGACAATGGAGGATCTTACTTCTCTACAGCAGAAAATGAGTGAAAACAATATGTTCCTGATGCTGGATATTGTTTTAAACCATACTTCTCACCGGCATCAGTGGGCAGAAAAAGCAAAAAAAGGAGACCCTTATTATCAGGACTACTATTATATGTATCCTAACCGGAATATTCCGGATGATTTTGAAAAAACAATGCCGGAAATATTCCCTGAAGTGGCACCCGGTAATTTTACCTGGAATGCAGATTGCAATAAATGGGTGATGACCGTTTTTCATAATTACCAGTGGGATTTAAATTACACTAATCCTAAGGTATTTATTGAAATGCTGGATACTATTTTCTTTTATGCCAATCTGGGTGTAGATATCCTCCGGATTGACGCTCCTGCCTTTATCTGGAAGCAACTGGGTACTACCTGCCAGAATCTGCCGGGTGCTCATAGCATTTTAAGACTAATCAAACAATGTTTGCAGGTGGCTACTCCAGGAACTGCATTATTGGGAGAAGCAATTGTTGCACCCAGGGAAATTATGAAATATTTTGGTACCAGCTTATATACTGCTAAAGAATGCGATTTTGCGTATAATGCCACACAAATGGCACTGCAATGGGATGCATTAGCTACCGGAGATACACGGGTTATGTTAGCAGCACAGCATGATATTTTACAAAAACCTTTCGGAACTTCCTGGATTACTTATACCCGTTGCCATGATGATATAGGACTGGGTTATGACGACTGGATGATTGTTCAGGCAGGTTATAATGCTTATGAGCACAGGAAATACCTGAAAGAATATTATTCCGGCATGCTGCCTTCCTCACCTGCTAAAGGTGCTTTATTTTCTGTAAATCCAAAAACGCAGGATGCCCGTATCAGTGGTTCCCTGGCTTCTTTATGCGGCCTGGAAACAGCAATTAATAACCAGGATATATTTGCAATTGCAGAATCAATTCAGAAAATAATTCTGATGCAGGCGCATAGCTTTTTTCTGGGTGGGCTTCCCATGCTTTTTTATGGAGATGAAGCCGGTTATACCAACGATTATTCTTATTTACAGGATCCGGGCAAAAGTTATGATAACCGCTGGATGCACCGCCCTGTTATCAACTGGGAAAAAAATAAAAATATTGAACAGGAAGGTACCATTGAAAACCTTGTATTTTCCAATACACAAAAACTCATATCTATCCGCAAAAATCTGCCTGTTTTTGCAGACCATAAAAACCTGCAATGGATTACTCCTTATAATATTCATGTGGCAGGCTATATCAGGACAGGTACACAACCAGTTTTTTGCTTATTCAATTTTAAGAATAAAGCTTCTTATTTAACCTGGTATGCATTTAAAGAAGCCGGAATTAACCCAACAGTTGTATACGACCACTGGAGCGGTAAAACATTTAATGTAGGATATGATAATGAATACTTAATACTGGATCCATATAGCTTTTATATTTTAGAACCAAAATAAAAGCCCCGTAAAGAATTACAGGGCTTACTTAACCTAACAATTGTAATGATACTATCTTGAAACACGGTAATTCTTTTTACCGTGTTATTTTTTTATTTTTATACTGTTGTAATCTCAATTTCTTAAAAATTTAATACCTCTATTTTTTACACCATTACGCTAACTTTTTACTAACACATTTCACATTTTCATAGTTACTATCTACTTTTCTGCCACACTATATAGATTATTTCAAAATATCATTGCAAAACCATGTCCCAATTCGCTTCTATAAGTTTAAAATTTATATCAATGCATTAAAAAAAACTGTACCTTAATTTTCTGTTTTTTAAAATAGCCCCCGCTGTAGAAACAGCAGGGTAATTGTTTATGAACCTTAACTAAAAATTTGAACTATTTTGAATGTTTATAAATGGTTGTGTTTCTACACTTCCGCCATTTATAAACATTTTTTTTATTTTTTCATCTTCAATTTATCTACCACATAGCTACCCACTTTAGTACCTAGTGAATGTGCTATAATATTGGAAGGATAATAATGGATACCACCATAAAAACGCCCCCAAATATTTTCATTCGCTGCATCCCTGAAAGATTTATAAGATCTGTTTTTAATACCAAACTCAAGTTCAGTACTATCCGTATATGGATGGTTATCGCCAAAAACACTGGTTAATGCTTCTGCAGCAGAGGCAGAAATGGTACAATGCCCGCAAGTATATTCCGGGAAAGAAGGTGTTTGTAAATAGGGTCTCCAATTTGCGTCAAATGACCTGTTAATCACAGTTTCAGGACGCACGGTATTATAAGTATACTTAGCCCACCAGCAATCAATAAATGCATCAAACAAAGCAATACCTGTTTTGGCAAATGCATATACAGTAGTGGCATAATCAGCTTTGGCATTTTTAGCAGCAATGCCAACAATACTCATCCAATGGCCTGAAGGAGAAAATTTCTTGCTTCCAAACATGATATGTCCGGTTACATTCATTTTAAAGGGATTATCATCCCAAAAGTCAGCAATATGTTTTTGTTCGTCAGTTAAACTGTCTCCTGCATTTTTAACTGCAATTACCTGTTTGTAATAGTCGCTGTTTTTATCAGTAATATCAAATTTAAAAGGTGGTGGTGCCGGAAATAAATTAGCACTGTCAATTACCATCGGGCGAATCTCTTTCCAATGTGGTTCAGTTGCAGAAGCATACATTGGTGGTGTGGGTACCCAGCGCCATGCCAGTTTTTCATTTACTGTATATTTTTCTGCACCACGTGTTTCAGCATAATTATCTTTTTTACTCCAAGCAATTATGGCATTGCTGATACTATCTGCAAATTGACGGGAAGCTTTTTCAATATCTTCAGGTAACCCTTTATCCTTAGCAATTTTTATAATACTGTCTCTGTAATGGTCTAAACTTCCTTCAGGGAAAGTAACAGATTCTCCCACTTTAATATAAGATAGTAAAGCTGCCAATTCATAATCAATCGGCTGATTGGCAATTGGTTGGGGTAAAGCTGACAGTCCATGAACCTGACCAGCCAATGATTGGTATTGCTGAGGGTTTCCAGCAGCAATCACTTCATAGGCAGCTATTGCAGCATATGCATAATTGCGGGCAGCGACCATTGGAGGAAAATTATTTCCCATTACTACATCATTCAACTGATGGACAGTCTGAGAGAATAAAAAAGGATCGTGCAGATACGTTTTATATTCAGTTTTGCTTTTACAGGCAAAAAGGCCAGCCACTATAAATAGGCCCAAAATGAAATTTTTCATTGAGTAAATGATTTACAAAAAACGGTAAATTAGATAAGGTTTAAACAAATAACAGGATAAGAGATACCCTTAAGCAGCAGGTGGCTTTACTAATTTTTGTAAATAATTCAGACTATTAAATGAACAGGAGGAAAGGAAAAAAACAGGATCAAGAGATACAACTAACTGGTGCATATCAAAATAATGATCACCGGTAAAATCCTGTACAGAAAATTTTATACTGTGATTGTGATTATCTGAAGTTTTTTTAGAAGTACTAAGGTTTACAAAATCATTAGCCAGTTTACTGAATTCATCCCTGGCGTTTTTTATGGTTGTTTTTTCAGTATTGGGAATACACATCAGTTCCAGTGTATCATTATAAATTCTGCGTTTCACATACTGATAATTGACACCATGTATATCTATATTTCCTTCAACTTTTTCAAAATTTCGAGAATTTGGGCCATATGGAAGACTTACTGGAACTTTAATACTAATTAAATCAGCTTCAGCATAATTATTAACATCCAACTGGGCCTGCATTTCAACACTGGCTTTGTTTTCAAAGTAATCAGCTACAATACGGTATCCATACCAGTTAAACAGCAAAATGCCCATCAATATTATAGCAACAACCCTTTTCAAATCTATTATAAAATGAAGGTAAGTTTTTCTTATTTATATTTCTTCAAATTTCGTGAAAAAAAATTTATTTATACACAACAAATGTTTTCTTTTCAGTACCCACTCCGGTAATAGTAAGTTTTTTCCATTGTCCGGGCAATACAGAGTGGATCTGTATCATTCCTTTTGATGTAATTTCCAATCCTCCGAAACCCATTAAAATACTCTGAATAATGCCTCCGGCTCCTGTAGCAAAATAGGGGTTACTGCCCCCTTTTGTTTCTGCTATTACCCGGAAAGGTGGGTTTAAATTGGGTTCATACGCATCTTTAAACCAATGAAAAGCTTTTTCCCCATCTCCTAACCTTGCATATAATAAGGTAAATATGGCTTGTGTCATAGCTGGGGTGCCTTCATTCGGTACCCTTTTTTCATAATATTCCAGGTCTTTCCTGATTTGAAGGGAATCAATAATCTCCTTTAAAGGATAAGATAATAAATTCACATCTGCCTGTTTTATTCCCTCCCCATGGTAGGTGGCATGTTCTTGGGTAATGCCATTCTCCAGCTTCAAAACAGGAATATTATTCGCAACCTGAACCCAATCAGGATCAGGCGTTTGTCCTAATATGCCAGCGGCTTCAGTTGCATGGTTTAATACTGCTTTGGCAGCTGCATTCGTAAATGCATCATTATCAATATTTTCAGCCCACTCATCTGCAGCTACTACATTTTTAATATCATATTTGCCCGGGCCATTCCGCTCTACCCTGCTTGCCCAGAAATCTGCAGTTTCTTTTAATAAGGGCCATCCCTGCTCTTTCAGCCAGGCTTTATCCTGTGTTACACAATAATAATTCCAGGCAGCTAGTCCAACACAGGCGGTAATATGGTGTTCAAAAGGACCGCTTAATGCCCATACCGGCGTTTCCTCTGCACCGCTTCCTGCACTTTCCCAGGGAAACATCGCTCCTTTATATCCATGATTAAAAGCATTTCTTTTGGCAGCTTCCAACCGATCATAGCGGTAGGATACCATGCTTTTTGCCATTTCCGGATGTAATACCAGTAATGCAGGGTACATCCATAAATCTGCATCCCAAAACACATGGCCATTATACCCTAATCCGGATAATCCCATAGGAGACGGACTTAAAGAAGTTCCTTCCCTTACAAAAGAATATAAGTGGTATAACATGCTGTGAATGTCCTGTTGTGACTGGTCATCGCCTTCAATCCTGATATCGCTTTTCCATAATCCATCCCAGGCTTTGATATGAAATGCAATCAGTCGTTCCCTTCCCTCCAGTTTTGCAAAAATGGTCATCCGCTCTGCTTCATTCAGCGGATCATCATGGTGTGCGGAAGTGATGGAGGAACCTGCAATGCAGTAACGGTATGTTTCCCCGGCCTTAATTTGTTTGCCAAATTTCATCAAGTGCATATTATTATCCCACATTTCATGTATCACCCGGGGTTCTTTTCCATGCGGCTCACTAAATAAAAAAGTATTGGATGCACACATTAATAATTTCCCTGTCGGGCTTTTTGCAGAAGATGTCAACAAACTGATGACTACATGCGGGCGGTCAATTTCATTATAGTAATTCTGCACATCTTTCAATGCATCCGGTGCTTCCATTACACTGGCTGCATTAATACTTATATTTTTTTTAGCAGTAATGCTTATATCCATTAATACGGTAAAAGGCAACTGCCGCAATGAATAATAGGTATAGGTTACCGTTGCTTTATCTTCGTAATCAAAAGAAGTAGTAAAACTGGCATGCTGCATATCCAGTGATTGCTGCAAATGTGCCGTATTTTTAGCATCCATCCTTTTCCCGTCAATTTCCAGGTACCCATTCAGCAGGTTAAAACTACGCAAAAAATTACTCACCCTACCCCTGCCGTATAAATCATAAGCTCCTGCTAATACCACATCTTTCACTTTAAAAGGCTCTGGAGAGGAAACAATGCCAATCATTCCGTTTGCAACGGTAATTCCATAATAATCGGAAGGATCTATTTTGGCAGCTTGAATTTTCCAAGGATCAATACCCTGACAAAAGGCAAAATGAATTAAACTAAAGGCAATAAAAATTATCTTTTTCATACAATCATTACTATATATTCTTGTTATTGTAAAAATAATGCTTTATAAATTCATTTAGACAAATTGATAATGTAATCAGCTGCAATCGATTGCAGCTGATTACATTTTTATTCATCGATATTTGAATGAAAAACCAATATTTTTGATTTTCAAAACCGGCTCATTTATGAAATTAAAAATCTCAATTTTATCATTACTCTTTATTTCAATTTTGCTTTTTGTTTTCCAAATAATCCCTGTTACAGAAAAAAAAGTCTTTGCCTTAAATATAAACTTCGATAATTATTCTTCTTTTATATCTCAACAATCAAATTGGGGAAAATGGTTACCGGAAAACATAAGTCCGGAAGCACTTAAAAATGAAAATATTTTGTTACCTATTTCCTCTGTGATTGCCTTAAAAAAAGATTTCACCATAAAAGCAACAACTGAAAACTATTCAATACACCCTTTGAATCCTTTTTCGTATTCAGTAACCGGAAGTAATAAAAATAATGACAATGTATTTTTTTCCTTTTCCTATATACCGGATACATCTCTTACTCAAATCAAGGTAGAAGTAATTGATAAATCAAATTTTCTTTCTTACCTGTTTCCCTTTCTTAAACTTAACCATAATGGAGTTGCAGCAATAGAAAGGTTAAAACACTATATTGAAACACCTGAATTATATTATGGATATCCAATTGAAAAAGTTGAAGTTCAGGATACAGTATATGTAACTTCAAGTTTTGAAAGTACCAATAGCAAATTTTTTAATCAACTTCCCAATGCTTTCGATAGTTTAAAAACGTTTATTGCATCCAGAAAATTACATATCACCGGGAATTTTTCTGTAACATTTAACCAATTAAATAATGATTCAGTCCGGGTTTTCACCGGAATACCAGTTAATAAATTAGCCGACAATTCTATTGCTGTTTCATGTCTCCAAATGCCGCATCATGGCAAATTAGTCAAAGCACTTTTCAAAGGAAAGTTTACTGACCGAATCAAACTATATAGTATTTTAAAAAAATATCTTTTAGACAATCATTTTGAGCTGGTAGCCAATCCTTATGAACAATATGAAAATAATCAACTGCCTGTTAATGACAATAGCTTAATAAACATGACTTTATTTTTTCCTGTTCGCTAATACTGTAATAATTGAAGTGGTCCATTATTAATTGCTACCAATAAACCCTTTTTGCCATTTGCCAGATCGATTTTTCGTAAACAACGAACTTCTCCGGTTATATTCGTAAATGCAGCTTCTAAAGGTAATTCCGGTGTAAATAAACTTCCATTATTCAAATTTAAGAGTAAAGGCATGGCATCATATCTTCCTTCAAATGGAATCGTACCATAAAAATTTCCTGCAGACAGAATATCTTTTTTACCATTTTTCTGAAAGTCATCTACAGCAAAAGCAAATACTGGTGACCATTGAATAGGAAAGGGTAAAGAATCTTTAAAGAATTTTCCATTTCCATCATTTACCAACAAAGTTGTTTCCAGATTATTTGCAGTTAAAACAGAAGCATTGTCAAGTTTCTTTCCGAATATTTCTTCCACAGTTTTACCGGCCATTTTTTGATAACTTAAAAACTCTTTTCTTAAATAGGGTAATTCCCTGTCCAGGTCTTCTTTACCTAAAAATGTATAATACTTCCCTTCTTTTGCAATGGTTAATATCTGATTGGTTCGGTTTACACCAGCAATATCAGCAATATATAATTTAAGGGGGTAGTTACTACTTGTCTTTAATTTACTGTTGAGGCCATAATTACCTATTAAGATATCATCATAACCATCTCCATTTACATCCGCTACCTGTAAACCAGACCATAAACCCTTAAGCTTATCATCCTCTTTAGTCAAAGAAACTTTAGTAAATTTTCCTTTATTATTCTTAAATAAAACAGGTTGCATCCATTCTCCTGTAATCAGTAAGTCGGGCCATCCGTCATGATCAACATCAATCCAGGAAGCTCCTGTTACCATCCCAATATGTTCTAAACCGGGAATTTTATACGTAATATTTTTAAAATGCCCCTTCCCGTCATTTTCCAATAGCCAGGAAGAAGGTATTTTACCATAATTGTTTGCTACCACCCTTCCTCCTACAAATAAATCAAGGTCTCCGTCTTTATCAAAATCTGCCACACAAACAACTGATTTATTTTCATACATCAGAGGCAACCCTTCAGATTTACTATAGTTTCCTTTACCGTCATTGATATATAAATGATCCAGCAATGCTTTGGCATTTCCGGTATATTCATTACCGCCGCTAACCACATATAAATCTGGAAACCCATCTCCATTTGCATCAAAAAAAACTGCATCAACCGCTTCAGAATTTTTATCTGCCTCAAATACTGCTTTATTGGATGCTGATACTTCAAATGTTCCATTCTGTTTTTGTACATACAATGCAGATGCCTGCCCATTAGCTCCACAAATAAAGAAATCTTCCAGCCCGTCATTATTTACATCTGCAACGGCAATTTTAGGTCCCTGTGTCGAAATTTCGTGTGGAATAAACCATTGTGAATTGAAATCAACAAAAGAAACATTTTCCTGATGAATAAAATCAATCCCTGCTTCTTTTGTTATATTTTGAAATATTTGTTTATCCTCACCATGCAACAGACGGGTGATATATTCACCTGTCTGCGCAAGACTATCCACATTATGGTACTGATATATAATAGTAAGTTTTTGATTGGCTTTTATATGCTTCAATGTTTGCCGGGTATTATTTGGCCATATAATTACAGCACTGTCAATTTCATTCACTTTACCTAACCCAAAATGTAAAATAGGTTCTGAACTACTTAAAAAACCATGTACTGTTTGCAGTTCATCGTATATCAGTTTATGGTTTGCAAATAAAAAAACTTTAGCTCCTATAGCAAAAGTATTGGGCGATGGCCCTTTCAGCTGAATGGTAAGATAATGGACCGTACTGTCCATTTTTCTGATATTATTTTGGAAAATCCCGGCAGCACTGTTCATATTATTTACCACCAAATCCAAACTTCCATCCCCATCTAAATCGGCATAGGCAGATCCATTGGAAAGAGACTGATCTGCAAATCCCCAGGTAGCAGATTTATCCTCAAACTGCAAATTTTCATTGCCTTTAAACAGATAATTATGGCATCTTCCATCCGGTTGATTTGCCAGTAAAACCTGGTCATTTTCCCTTGCATTAGCTGTAAGCATCTGGCGATACTGAATTCCCGATAAGAATCTTATATAATCCAGGTCATTCTGCCTTTTTTTAATTCCACTGGTTACAAAAATATCTTTATATCCATCAAGGTCAAAATCTGCAATAAGCGGACTCCAGCTCCAGTCTGTGGCAGCAACCCCGCTATATAGGGCAATATCAGAAAACCGGTATCCTTTACCGGTATTCAGTTGCAGGCAATTTCTTGAATACTGGTTATAATACCCGAATTTTTTCTGAAATTCATATACATCATAGGGCACATCACTCTGAGAAGATTTTAGAACTTTTTCATCTTCAGGTAACATGTCTAATGTCATAATATCAGGCCATCCGTCATTGTTCAGGTCTGCAATATCATTACCCATTGAAAACTTAGATTCATGCCCAAAAGCTTCCCTGTTCATTTCCTTAAAAGTTCCATTCTTCTGGTTAATATAATAATAGTCATTTTCCTGAAAATCATTACTAACATAAATATCTTCCCAACCGTCCTGGTTAAAATCAGCTACACCAACACCAAGTCCATACCCAACGGGGCTACTGATAATTCCGGATCCTTTGGTAACATTTGTAAAATGACCTCCATCATTTCTATATAGTTTTCCACCACTTACTTCGCTATAACTGCTCCGGATAGAGGAATCTCCATATTTATCTGTACCATGGGTGGAATGTTGTAATAAAAACATATCCAGATCACCATCATGATCGTAGTCAAAAAAAACTGCCTGTGTATTATAACCCATGATATCTAACCCGTATTGATGGGAAGATTCAGTAAATGTGTTATTCCCATTGTTGATGTATAATAAATTATGGGAATTTTTGAAAAAAGTATTGGAAGTATCCGTTACAGGCTTGTGATTGGAAACAGCACATATGTAAATATCTAAAAAACCGTCTCCATTAATATCTACAAGAGATACGCCTGTTTCCCAGGGCATACCCTGCAATATTCCGGCTTTTTCTGATATATCTTCAAATTTAAAGTTGCCCTTATTTAAATATAATTTATTGCCATTTGTGTTAGAGGTAAAAAAGATATCAGGTAGTCCGTCATTATTAAAATCACCTACAGCAACTCCGGCTCCATTATAGTAATACAGGTAGTCTAATATATTCAGGGTATCGGAATCAATATTTAAATTACTAAAATTTACACCCGTGTAAGCACTGTTTAGTTTTGTAAATAAAGGTTTTTCAGCTGCTGATTTACAGGCAAAAAAAACTATAGCTACTAAAATAAATAAAACTAAACTCCTGATTTTGCCCATACAAAAACTTCTGAAATATGTTTTCATTTAATTTATCTTCTTATATACCTGCAAATCTTCATTATTCCGCGCCACAATAATAAAAGAGCCAAATTTATTAATGAACTGCTTAACATCCCGCACTTCCCCTTTCATAAATAATCCACTTTCAGAAGGCTTCATGAATCTAAAACTATGGTCGGCATTCTGCAATAAAGTAGTCCCGTAGCTTGCATCTAACCTGCCCACTTCAGGTTTTAACCCATAAAAATTTCCACCCATAAAAATATCATTCCTGCCATCGTTGTTCAGATCAGAAACGAGAATCCCAAATACAGGAGATAATTGAGCCATAACTGGCAATGGCTGCATATTAAAATTACCTTTCCCGTCATTGATAAATACACAGCTTTGCGTTTGCTGTACATTTAGCTGTACAGAACTTTTTAATTGCTCGGGTGTAAAAACTTCATCAATTGTCTTGCCGGCATAGTCTGCATACCGGTTAAATTTTTTCTTTAAAATCGGCATTTGAGCAACCATATCCCCCCGCAAATAAAACGGATATGCTTTACCATCTGTTTTAAAATAAACAGGTATACACTCAGGTCTGCCATTCTGATCAAAATCATTTATATATAACCGTGCGGGATGGTCCTTATCTGCTCTTATTTTAGAATTTAACCCGTAATTCCCGGCAACAATATCTAAAATACCATCGCCATTTACATCTGCAATAGCCAGACAGTTCCACCATCCGGATGATTCAGGAATTTCCCTTAATTTTTTTAATTGGTTCCCTTCAAATTTCAATATGGTTACAGGCATCCAGTCTCCTACCACAATAAGCTCCTTCTTGCCATCTCCATCAATATCAGCCCACTGGGCATCAGTAACCATTCCTAAATTATTCAAAACCGGTGCCACTGTTTTTGTAACATCCTCAAATTTTCCATTTCCCTTATTATGCAATAATACACTGGATGGCGGCAAACCATAACTACCCGGAATATTTCTGGCACCTATAAAAATATCCTGTAATCCATCACCGTCATAATCATACACACTTACACAGGATGCATTTAAAAATACTGATGAAAATCCCGAATTTAAGCTTCTTGTAAAATTTCCTTTTCCATCATTCAGGTATAAGCGTGGCATTGTATACAAAGTACCCAATTGCTGTTGATTACCTCCTGAAGCCACTATCAGATCAAGATCCCCATCATTGTCCACATCAGCAAATACGGCTCCAACACCTTCATACTCTTTATCCTGTGCAAAAGCCGGCTGAGGCTTTTGTATAAATTTCCCATCTGGTTGCTGTATAAATAATTTGGCAGTATCTCCGGCAGCTGACCCTAAATAAAAGTCCATTAAACCATCTCCATTAACATCTCCAACAGCTATTTTTGGCCCTTCGGTAGAGAGCATCTTAGGAATAAGCCTTTCATTATCAAAATCAATAAATGCATTCTCATGATGGGTCATATCTCCCTTAATCTGCGTTGCAGTTACGTTGTTATACAAAACAGGTTTTGTTGCCTTAAATGGAACAAATGGGATGGTTGCATCTTTTTGCTGCAGTACAAGCACTGTATCCACTTTTATATTTTTAAGCAGTTGCATTTTAAAATTTGGCCACCTTATTAGCAAGGAATCTATTTTTTTAACTTTTCCCAAACCAAAATTTAATACAGGGTCCATACAACTTTCAAACCCTCTTTCCGGAATCGCTTCCAGCATTTGCTGCTGGCCATTGGTATAAATAGTAACTCTGGAACCTACTCCATAAGTATTTTTATCGCTGCCTCTCAGTTTTACTTTTAGATAATGTGCATGTAATCTTTCAGATGTCATATTACGGTAAACAAATGCACCCATATTTTCATTATTCACTACCAGGTCCAAATCCCCATCACCGTCCAGGTCTCCATATGCCGCTCCATTACTAAAGCTGGCTTTTTGAAATCCCAGGTATTTTGTCTCATTCTTAAACCGGAGATTTTTCTGGTTTATAAACCCATAATTTGGAATAGGTGTTGAAGTCATCTTGTCCAGCATGGTTTTAAAATCAAACACTCCTTTTTCTCTGATTTGATTCATTACCTCCTCGCTGCTGAAATAGTCTAAAAAATCCTGGTTCGTTAAGTCTTTACTAATACCATTACTTACGAAAATGTCTTTCCAGCCGTCATTATCAAAATCAAAACTCAATGCACCCCAGCTCCAGTCAGTTGCTTCCACGCCAGCCAATTGGGCTATTTCACTGAAGGTACCATCCCCATTATTTAACTGTAAACAATTGCTGCTGAACTGATGGTGAAAATCATTTTTCAGTTTGGCATTTGCCAGATCATAATCTTCAAACCTGGTGGTTGTCTTTAATCTGTAATCCCCTTCCGGCAGCATTTCAGTCGTAAATATATCAAGCCAGCCGTCATTATTAATATCAATCATATCACTACCCATAGAAGCGGTGCTCATATGGCCCAAAGCATCATCCGTCACTTCTTTAAAAGTACCGTCATGCTGATTGATATACATATAATCTTTTTCAAAAAAATCATTACTCACATAAATATCTTCCCAGCCATCATTATTCAAATCCCCAACCGTAATACCCAATCCAAATCCAATTTCACTTCCGTAAATTCCTGCCTGGGCACTAACATCAGTAAAATGACCACCATCATTCCGATAAAGACGATGCCCTCCGTTTAAACTGCGAATATTACGTTGATTACGATTATACCCAAAACTTTCAATTGGCTTATAACTGTTATTCAGAATAAAACAATCCAGATCACCATCATGATCATAATCAAAAAACACAGCTTGTGTTCCGAGGCCTTTATCATCTAATCCATATTCATGGGCCATTTCTTTAAAAGTTCCGTCTTTCTGGTTAATATACAATTCATTTGCTCTGTCATCTCCCTGAATATCACCACTGTTACAAACATAAATATCCAGCCAGCCATCACCGTTTACATCAGCCATGGTTACTCCGGTATGCCATTTATGTATGCCTTTTACACCAGCTTTTTCTGTTACATCTTCAAATTTCCAGTTTCCTTTATTAATATATAATTTATTTTCACCCATATTGGAAGTGAAAAATATATCTGGTAAACCATCATTGTTTACATCACCTATCGCAACGCCACCACCGTTATAAAAATTACGGTATTTAAAAACATTAAATTCTTTGGTATCGGTTACAACGTTATTAAAATTGATACCGGTAACGGAAGCTGGAAGCAATTGAAATAAAGGTTCTTCTGTTTCCTGATCTTTATCCTTATTATGACAGGAATTCAGAAAAAACAAACAAATAAAATAAAAGCTGGTAATAAATATATTTTTGCTGCACATAAAATATCAGAACTAAAGATGGAGAAATAACCTTTTTAAAACACTTCCCAATATAAGTATTTTTCAAATTGAAATATAAAAGAATGGTAAATTCTATCGGATTTTAATATTAAAAAAAGGAGGAGTGCAATTTAAAAATTGCACTCCTCCAAAATAATAATTACATGTCAAACTTCAACTATTAGAATCCCGGATTCTGTTTTAATGCTGCATTAGCAGTGATTTCCAACTGAGGAATAGGGAATAAGAAATATTGTCCGTTGAGTGGATCCTGAGGTTTGTAAGGACTATTGGTAACAATAGCCGGATTTGAATTACCGTAACCCTGACTAAAGTATGGAGTAGCTTCATTACTTGCTACTTCAAAACGAATCATATCCTGTCTGCGAACACCTTCCCAAGCCAATTCCCTTCCACGTTCCCAGTAAATATTAGTAATAGTTGCAGTCAATGCAGGTGCAGAA
>Ga0364881_10240_pt1 | contig 37157 bp, 28 predicted proteins | sample ExccelJu500001D4_5_FD_206923 | JGI IMG/M metagenome (GOLD analysis project Ga0364881, IMG submission 206923) | Enriched cells from Trout Bog Lake Hypolimnion, Wisconsin, USA - BchlTB.July30.5000.01.D4 | ecosystem: Environmental > Aquatic > Freshwater > Lake > Hypolimnion/Profundal zone | place...
AATCCCTTTTGAATGTGCGTAGTCTGCCAGTTTTCGCATCTGCTCCAGATTCCCGGAAGTTTCATCCTCTACGTTAAACCCGCTTCCAAAGGTCATGATTACCATTTCGAAACCAACCTCCGCACATTGGTCAATTGCTTTTTTCACAGGCTCATACTGCGAGCCGCTAACATGCATCAGAATTGGATTTTCTGTTGCCCAGGGTGCCAATGCCTGCAACATCCGTCGATGCTCCAGACCTTTACGCTCCCTGTCCCAACTGTCATGAACAAGCTCCCAGATCCGGAAAGATTCGAATGACTGACCCGCCCGAACCGTCTGACCGGGCCCGTATTTAGGGTAGGCTTCCAGCAGGCATGGGGTCGTTCGCTCATAGCTTACCTGTGTTTTGTAAAGAGTGTCAATGTTCCATCCAATACTAGAGTGAAAAAGGGTTTCATTTGACATCCCCCCAAAATTGTAGTCCGACTCCACCGTTATGTTGGGAAGCTCCCAATTCTTCTTTGAATCGACTGCACTTTCGGGCTCTGTGACCGCCAGTATTTCACTTTTAAAGGTGTTTATTTTAATTTCTCCGGACGTTTCATTGATCACCTTTATCCACTTCGAGAAGAGAGGCATTCCTTCATATAATTCGTAATGGACTTCTGCAGTAATGGCCTTCAAATACTCAAACCGGGCTTTATCCTGCGGCTTGAATTTTTCAGTAAGCAATCTGATGGCTGAATCATCCAGGCGATACCGGAAGACCAGCTCTTTGCCGGGCAAAGGCCACGGCAGATTCCTTGGCATCCATTCCACCCTCCTTTTCCAGGGGAAACGGGCTTTAATTTCTCCAATCTTATAATCAACCAGTTTAAAAGCAAGGGGATCTGCTTTCATTTCTTGCAGCCACTCCGGTAACAGATAGTTATGAATCGGCTGTCCGGTTAACCCGCCAACAACAAACCTAATTCCGTTAATCTCAATTTCAGCTTCAGGCCGTACCGATCTCAGAAATGATTCGTTGTTATTTAACAGATCCAATCCAATTGTTGCTCCATTTGGCGTTAATGAGAAAGTTCTGGAAACCAAGCCATTGCTGAAAACAAGCATACCATCATCCGTCTTGTAAAGGTTTGTTTTGGCTTTCGCTTTCTCAGTCAGCCAATCGATTTCTGTTCTTGATTGTTCTTTATTCCAATGCAATAAACCTGATGTGTGTTGTCCGACGACTGACAAATAGCAAAAAGCAGCTAACACTATGAAAATCAGTTTCATAATTAGTTATTTTTGATTTGGGGCAACCATCCTTAAAGATCAGAATCCTGAATATTGGAAAGACCTACGGAAGTTTCCATGTAATATCACAAGTTTAGGAAATCTCGAATTGTAATGGCTGAAAGAAAATCCGATTTTTTGGAGTTTCTCCGGGTAAAAATACAAATTTTCTGTGTTTTTAGTAATACCTCAGACCTATCCGGAAAAACAGGTCCAAAACTATAATTATGTTGGTGGATGCAACCTCTTACTGAACCATGTACGAACCGATCGCATAGTCTGCATTTGGCCGGGAGGAACATGCCGGTGACAGGTTGACCGTTCCTCGCTGTTTTCTGGTGCACCCCAACGGATCTCAATCCCGTCATTCGGGTTGTAACCAATTTCGAACGCCTCCCTTCTTAGTAAAATATCAGCGATTGTCAGCTTTTGTTCTGAACCGTTTGTGCGGGTATAGGTAATCGAAAGTTCAGACAATTTGCGGGATAGAAGAGCTTCCAGATTTTTCTTAACCTTTTCAGGTGATTGAAGTATCGGCATTTTGAAGTCTTCAGGAGATCGGACTATCTTATCCGGAAAATCGAGTACCGCATCCATTGCAATCAAAAGTCTTAGATCGCGATTAGGGGTTGAGAAGTCTTCCCATTGGCCTCCTGTCTGAAATACCCCTGCAGCACTGGATGGCATTGGGACAATTGCCCCGGGATGCGATTTCATATAATTCTCACCCACATTTACCGACGTAATTCTTACCAAAAGTTGTTCGTAGAGGGCCTGGACCAGATCGAGCAAGGCTGTTTCAGGATCCAGAGGTTTCGGGTTAATATTCCGGTCCATGATATGATAAAACGAATCTCCATTCAACCCTTTCTGCTGAAGTGAAAAGCCGGTTAATCCGGAATCTGCGGATATTTCACTATTGGTCAAAAGAATAGACTGTCCCCCTTTCCGGATGATCGGTCGGAAAGCTTTAAAGCCAGGTTCGCCGATTACCCCCGTGGTAGTAAAAAGAAAGTTCCCTTTCCAGAATCGTTTAATTGCGACCGTACCATCCGGTTGTGCATCAACGGAAAGGAGGGTGCCTGGTTTTCCCTCCGATTGAGGAATCCACTTGACAAGTGTTAATGTGTGGCCATAAGGATCGGCAAAAACAACGCCTGGCAGTAATGCACTTCTGGTCAAGGGAACAGGATAGTAATCGGAGTTTTCATCACGAAGTGCCGTTCTTGCAGTTCCCGAATGGACACCATCCATTACCCTTCTTAGGAATGAATTGAACGCCAGAACCGGGCTGGTTTTTGACGATGGAGAATCATTGGTGATCCATCTCCCTGTTTTGGGATTTCGGCCAAGGGCACCACGGTCACATTCATGGTACCCAAACGGAAGACCCATTTTCCAGGCAAAATAGGCCCTGAGACAAAACGGGTTATCGGCGCAGTCAGGTTGCATGATTATCCGGGACTTTCCTGCCGGATTATCTTCATCCAGGGAAAGATGGTTGTACAGAAAATTGCGTTCGCTGTTTTGCATCACGGAATGCAGTGACGTCCACGAGGCACTTTCATCAGCATCATAAAAGAGTGCATTTATCCAGGCCGAATACAGGGCTTCCGTTTCAGCTCCCCATGAAAGTTCATTTTGCCAGATAGCCTTGGAGCCTGGCAAGGACGGCCTGGATATTACTCCAAAAGTGAGATTTTTAACCTTTTTGTTGTCAATCTGTAACGTAACTTCATATTTACCCTCCGAACCGGCAACGAACTCATCGATTTTCCAGTAAGGTAATCCATTTCCGTTTCGGCTTTTCCGGGACTCAATTGAACCTGAAACACCTCTGACAGATATTGGAGCTTTCAGAACGCCTTTCCCACCTGTCGCAAGTATGTGGAAAACCTCCCCGGGACGGGGATTTTTAGGCGATATCAGCAAGGCATTTACCCCTTCTCCTGCCACGTCATCAGAATCATCTTCTGTTAATTTATTCAGAAATCCGGAACTTTTACCCTCTGTCTTCTCGCCAGACTGGTTTCCACAGGAAGATCCCCCAAAAAACAAAAGGAGAATAATTGAAAAAAGAAGCATCGGACCCGGGCTGGTTCTATTTATTTTTTTAATCATATTCATTTAAAAATGGGAACGTTGATTTTAAGAATTAAGTCTACTGATGACCGTGGTCGTTCAGAAAAATAAGGGAGATCTCACGGATTGAAACCTCAACCGGAGTATATTTGAATCCGATGGTCCGACAGATTTTGGAGCCATCATAAGCGCTTAATTTGTAGGCACTCCTGGCTGTTTCCCTGGTAATGGCCGGTTTAATACCTGTTAAAAGTCTAACAATTGCGAAAAATCGCCAGGCAATTTTCATCAATGTTTTGCCTGCTATTATTTTCGGGCGGGACACCCGTAGATTATCGGCAATCTGATTAAAGAAATCATGGAAAGTAAGATTTTCAGCACTTAGAATATATCTCTGATTCTTAACAGTTTCCCATGTTTCATTTGCCATGAGAAGCTGCATGGCTGAAGTTACATCGCGTACATGTACGAATCCGGTGCCCCCTTTGGTGTAAAATTTCAATCCGCGCCATATTTTGGAAAATACCATCGAACTTCCAGATTTCCAGTCTCCGGGGCCAATTATGACGGATGGATTCACGATTACAGCATTCAATCCTTGTAAGATTGCCCGCCAAACTTCCATTTCAGATAGGTATTTACTTTCCGAATAGGCGGAATGGTCTCTTGAGTTACGCCAGGGATGGTCTTCGCTTGTTTCAATCCCTTCGGGCGAAGAGCCAATTGCAGCGATAGAACTCACATGGCAAAAGCGAGGAATTCCCATTGATAATGCCAGATCAACCAGGTTGGCCGTTCCTTCGCAATTATTGTGAATGATTGCATCTCTTTCACGTGAATCAAAAGAGATAATTGCCGCTGCATGATAAATCTGATCGACACCATTTAGGAGTTCGTGAAGACCTTCCTTATCCAGTAAGTCCCCTTCAACCCATTCAATTTTTTGCAGGAATGACTCAGGATCAACACAATAAAAAGAGAATATTTTTTCGGTCCGATTCAAACTACTACCGCGACGCTTTAGTGCACGAACTTTCTCACCTTTCAGCACAAGGTCATAGATTAAATGGGCCCCTACCATTCCTGTCCCGCCGGTAACAAATATCATAGCTATTTTTATGGGTAATGTTCGTGGATAAATTTAAAACAAAAATATTGGAATTGATTGTATGTTAAACTATTGCATTTCGATTAATTCTTCAATCTCACTGAGATGCAACTCGAGATGGTTGAGATAATAGTGGACCATCTCTTTTAGCGACACGTTTTGTTCAGAAGAGGCAATCCATTCATTTCCTAGCTTTTCGAACGGTACGTTTTGTATCACATGAACCAGATGAATATTCAAATATTTCCACAATAATATGAGGTTTTCCCAGTTCTCTTCCTGATAATTCTGGATCGCTATCCACCGGTCATTGTTCCCTTCCAAGGCATAATTGGGAAAACTCATGGGGCTCTCGCGATATTGTAAATGAATAATCCGATGGGTGTTATTGGAGGCTGAATCGATTAAATGACCAAGAATTTGCTTAATTGTCCGGTTTTGAATATTCCTTCGTTCCATAATCACCTCAGTTGAAAGTCCTTTCAGCTTGTCTTCCCAAGCTTCAATGAGGGAAATAATTTCCAGGGTATCTTTTGAAAATTCGGGGATCATTGAAAGTCATTTTATATTAGCACAAAAAAATTAATCGACTGATTTAATAAGGATTAAGACGTAATTGTCCTTCGACCGAGATGACCGCAAAGGAGCCCTTCAACAGTTTTCAGTTTCTGATACCGTCTTTGAAAATCCTGAATTGATTCATCGTCGTGATTTTCATAGGCTTTTCTTATTCCCTGCTCAGCCTGCGAAATTAAAAAGGTGATGTACCTTAACTTGTATTCCTGTAACACCTTAGGAACCAATTGATAAAGAATTTCGTGTTCCTCTTCGATATAACTCCCCCTCTTTCGCCAAAAATCGCTCAGTTTATTTTTTTCGGATAAGATATCCGAGACCAGCTGACTGACCGCAAGATCGGGATGGTTTACAAAATGCTTGATGGCATCAAAGTTCTTAACCTCCACATATTCCTGATATTCATCAAAAACAGCTTTGATCACAGGATTTACAGAGACCATCTGGTCGGCTTCCAACTCCGAAAGGACGAATCCGGCTACATAAACCGGTTCAGTCAGGTTGGTCTCTGGAATTTCGACTTCAAAAATCTGGTGTGAACCATATTTTAAAAGCAGTTTCAACAGTTCCCGCTCCTCATTTTCGCATGGATTAATCTCAGGTAAAGGGACTGCCAAAACGGGAGCCTTCACATTGGCTTCTCTGATCAGTTCCCTTTCCTGGTGCTTAATCAGCTCATCTTCGGATTTTACCTTTAGTTTTCGAATTTCGTTGTAAAGGACAGTTTCGCGCACATCCAGGAGTCTGCTGCACTCTTTCAGGTATTCTGACCGAACGATTTCAGCAGGGATAACGGCAATTGAGCTTACAATATCGGTAATTAACTTTGCACGGCTGATCGGATCATTTTCGACACCGGCAAGTAATAATTTCGTTTTAAATTTAATAAAATCGGTTTCATTTGCACGGATATATTCTCCCAATTGGGTGGCGCTCATGGACCGTGAAAAAGAATCGGGATCTTCACCTTCGGGCAGCGGCAGAACTTTGACATTAATCCCTTCCTCAAGAACCATATCGATCCCCCGCATCGATGCTTTAATTCCCGCCTGATCACCATCGTAAATAATTGTGACATTGTTAGTAAACCTTCTGATAAGCCTGATCTGATCAATAGTAAGTGAAGTTCCCGAAGATGCCACGACATTTTCAATTCCCGATTGATGGAGTGAGGTTACATCGGTATATCCCTCAACGAGATAACACTTATCTTCCTTGATAATGCTTCGTTTGGCCTGAAAAATCCCATATAAAACCCGGCTTTTATGGTAAATATCCGATTCGGGGGAATTCAGGTATTTCGCGATGGTTTTATCCTGGGTAAGGGTCCGTCCACCGAAGCCAATTACCCGCCCTGAAATTCCATGGATCGGAAACATCATACGACCTGCAAACCGGTCACGAACCCAATCTTCACGCTTAATTGTCAGTCCGGTCTTTTCAAGGTATTCCATTTTGAAACCCTCCTTAATGGCGGCACTGGTCATGGTATCCTTCCCTTCCGGGCAATATCCGATGCCGAATTTTTTGATAATCTCATCTCTCATTCCCCGCTGCCGGAGATAGGAGAGACCAATGAGTCTACCTGAATTTGTTTCCCAAAGCTGATCGCTAAAGAATTTCTGGGCAAACTCCGAAACGATCAACTGACTTTCCCGATCATTGCGCTCCTTAATGTCTTCAGGATTTTCCTCTTTTTCCCTGATCTGGATGTTGTACTTATTGGCCAGCCATCTCAACGCATCGGCATAGGAGAGGTGTTCATGCTCCATGATGAAGTTCACAGAGGAGCCCCCTTTCCCGCATCCAAAACATTTATAAATTCCTTTGGCCTGCGACACATTAAAAGAGGGCGTTTTTTCGTTATGAAAAGGGCATAGACCAATTAAGCTGGTCCCGCGCCGTTTTAAGGTTACGAAATCACCAACCACATCTGCAATCTCGGCAGCGTCGAGTATTTGTTGTAAGGTTCCCTGGTCAATCATCTGAACAAAGGTAATGAAAACTGGTTAGCAGGGAAGGGTTAAAACGATCAAAAATTAGTGAAAATTTGCCCTGTCTTTTTTCAGATATTTTGCTTAACTTTACAGGAAACAGATTATTATGACCTTATTTATAGCAAAACTAAGTCCCAATACCACCTCCAGGGACCTTCAAGGATTATTTGCACATTATGGCTCGGTGATCTCTGCCAATGTGATTATGGATCATTCTACCGGCCGGTCAAAAGGTTACGGATTTGTTGAAATGCCAAATATTCCAGAAGCTATTGAAGCTATAAAAGAGGTGGATTCGACGTTGTTCCAGGAGTCGTTGATATCAGTCAGGAAATCTCAGCCAACAGCTTTTTCTGATCCGGCTATTGAGAATCTATACCAGACGAACTATTCAACACGCTTTTGGAGCCGTCATGAGTATATCCGCGATACGACAACTGAATCTAAATCTCCCCAACGAATTGCCAGTCGCAGAAATTTCGGTTATCGCGGAAGTGGTTACAAAAGCTTTGATCCTTAATTTGAGCGCCTGATTCCTAACTAAGTTATATTATGGCAGATGATTTGATCTATAAGATTGCCTTGTCTCTGATTCCGGGAATCGGCAGCATCACTGCAAAGGCGTTGATTGCTTACACGGGGTCGGCAGAACAGGTTTTCCGTGAAAAAGAGAAGGCATTACGCCAGATTCCCGGAATTGGCGGTATACTGGCCAAAAACATCATCCAATCAGAAGTGATGTCACGTGCCGGCAGGGAAGTGGATTTTGTCCAAAAAAATGGGGTGAAAGCCCTTTTCTACCTGGATGCTGATTATCCGCAGCGATTGCTGGGTTGTGCTGATGCGCCAATTGTCCTGTATATCAAAGGAAATCCGATGCTGAATTGTCCCAAAGCTGTCAGCATTGTGGGAACCCGGCATGCCACAGATTACGGGAGGAGGATGGTCGAACAGTTTATCTTATCGCTGGCCGAGCGGGGATATCACCTATTAATAGTAAGTGGACTGGCATACGGAATTGACATACAATCGCATAAATCAGCACTACGGAACGGCTTTCCGACTGTTGCAGTTCTTGGGCACGGACTCGAAACAATTTATCCCGCTATACATACTTCAATTGCACGGGAAATGGCGGAAACCAACGGAGGATTGGTTTCCGATTTTTTAAGCCATTCACCCATTGACCGGACCAATTTCCTAAGGAGAAATCGTATCATAGCCGGAATGTCAGACGCAACACTTGTAGTTCAGTCTGCAATAAAAGGCGGAGCCTTGGTCACGGCTGATATTGCAAATTCCTATAACCGGGATGTTTTTGCTTTCCCCGGGCGGGTTGGTGATATATACTCTGAGGGATGTCATTTTTTAATAAAATCAAACCGGGCTGCTTTGATTGAATCCGTATCTGACCTGGAATATGCCATGAACTGGAGTGCGACCCAAAGCCAACCGGACGCCATTCAACCCTGTCTTTTCTATGACTTTAATCCCGAAGAGAAATTAATTATCGATCTGCTTCGCAGTGAAGGGGAAACCGCCATTGATCTGATCTGCCTTAAAACGAACCTTCCGATGAGCAAAGTATCACCAACCTTACTCAATCTTGAGTTTGCGGGTATAGTCAAAGGACTCCCGGGAAAAATGTTTAAGGCATTATGAAAGAACTGTTAGACTATTAGACTGTTAGGTTTTTAGGTTGGGAGCAAAGCCTAATAGCCTACATACCAATAGCCTATAGCCTACACAGCCTAATAGCCTACAACCTGACAGCCTGTAAAATAAATGCCACCAAATCAGCCGGTTAAATCCGGCAGGTAGATTCTGGGAAAGAAAAGTTACCTTTGCGTCATATTTAAAGGATTGAGAATGTCAACATTTGAAGGATTTGGGATTGGTAAATCAATTTTACGGGCACTAAATGAGATTGGTTTTACAACCCCGACTCCGATTCAGGAGCAGGCCATCCCTGTGATTAAATCAGGCAAGGATATTTTGGGAATTGCCCAGACCGGAACTGGTAAAACCGCCGCTTATATCATCCCGTTATTGATGAAACTGGTGAAAGCTGAAGGAAAGGATCCACGTGCCATCGTGCTGGTTCCCACGCGCGAACTTTCTATTCAGGTGGGTGAGGATATTGCGGAAATTTCGCAATACACCAATATCCGGCATGCCGCTGTTTACGGAGGAATCGGATGGACCAAACATGCATCTCTGCTTGAACCCGGGGTTGATATACTCGTATCTACGCCTGGTCGGTTATGGGAGCTATACCGCGCAGGGGCTTTCGGTATGAAAAGCATTAAAACGCTGATCATTGATGAAGCAGACCGGATGCTTGACATGGGTTTTATGCCTCAGTTGAATAAGCTTTTCGAGGTTATTCCCCCACGCCGTCAAAACCTCCTTTTCTCGGCTACCTTCTCCGAAAGCATCGAAAATATGAGTCATGAATTCCTCACTTTTCCTGAACGCGTTGAGGTTGCCCCATCAGCAACGCCGGTCGATAAGGTCAAGCAATACTTTTACCGGATACCAAATTTCAAAACCAAGCTGAATTTTGTGAATCACCTGCTGAATGATGAGGAAGAATTTAAACGGATAATCATTTTTTGCCGGACCAAGGAGAATGCAGAGGCAGTATATAAAGTAATTAAGAAAAAGACAGAAGGGGAAGTTCGGATTCTTCATTCCAACAAAGCGCAAAGCTCGCGGATCAATGCGATTGAAGCTTTTAAGTCGGGAAATGTCAGGGTTTTGGTTTCAACCGATATCTCTGCCCGTGGGATCGATGTGAGTAAAATATCACATGTGATCAATTTTGACCTTCCTCCACGGTATGAGGATTATATTCATCGCATTGGGAGGACAGCCCGTGCAAACACCGACGGTGTCGCAATCTCGTTTATAGGTCCCGAAGAGGACTTTCACCTGAGGAATATCGAAGAGTTGATCCGGATGAAGATCGAAGAGCTGCAATTACCTGAAACAATTGATGTTATTCCGTTAAGTAAACCGGAAAAACAAGTGATTGATCGTGAAATTGACCGTCAAAAACGATTGGCAGACCCTGAATTCAAAGGGGCTTTTCATGAAAAGAAAACCCGCCTTGCAAAGAGTTCTTTCAGTTTTAATCAGAAAAGTACTCAACTTCGCGAGACCAAAAACAAAGGGAGAAAAAGGGGAAAGTGACCAATGTAAAAGGGAAAATTCAAAATTTAAAATTCAAAGTGGTTTTGCATTTTAAATTTTGCATTTACCACTTTGCACTTCTAATACGCCCGCCCTTTTATGCCTTCAATGAAGTTTATAAACGCCGTATTTACGACTTTATTCCCTCCCGGTGTCGGATAGTCTCCCGTGAAGTACCAGTCACCCAGATCATTCGGGCATGCAATATGAAGATTGTAAACGGTTTGGTAAACAATTTCAACTTCAGCTTTGCAATCTGCCGGTTTGAGTAATTCAGCAATTTTTTTGGATATCTGCTCATCACTAAATGGCTTGTAGATCTCGGTCACATAATTTACCATCTCCTCTTTGGGTAGATGTTGTTGTTGTTTACATTTCCGGTAAACAGAATCAATAACTTTAGACTGCCCGGTTTCTTTGAGCAGCACAATTGCAGCTTCAAATGCCACAAATTTTGCCAGAATAGCCATATCAATTCCATAGCAATCGGGATACCGGATCTGTGGGGCTGAAGAAATGATAATGATCTTTTTTGGTTTAAGGCGGTCTAATATCTTTAAAATACTTTGTTTCAGAGTGGTTCCCCGAACTATGGAATCGTCAAGAACCACCAGGGTATCTTTGTGATTTTCAACAATACCGTAGGTTACATCATAAACATGACCAACCAAATCGTCTCGACTCGAATCGTCTGCAATAAAAGTGCGCATTTTCACATCTTTTATCGCTATCTTTTCCATGCGTGGCTGAACGGAAATGATCTCTTCAATATCGGAGTCAGTAATCGCGCTACCCAGGGCACGAATCTTTTCTTTTTTCCAATTAATAAGTTGAGTGCGTATTCCCTCCATCATTCCAAGGAAAGCAGTCTCTGCAGTATTGGGTATATATGAAAAGACCGTGTTTTTAAGGTCATGATTTACTTTATCGAGGATAACCGGCGCGAGCAGGAATCCAAGTTTTTTACGTTCCAGATAAATATCCCGGTCAGAACCTCTTGAAAAATAGATCCGCTCAAAGGAGCAAGACTTTCGTTCCTGAGGTATTCTTACAGCCTCATGAGTCACAGTTCCATCTGTCTTGATAATCAAGGCATTGCCAGGTTCAATCTCGCTTACCTGATTCCAGCCAACGTTCATAACTGTCTGAATAACAGGCCTCTCTGAGGCAACAACGACAATTTCATCATCAGCATAATAGAATGCGGGACGGATACCCCATGGATCGCGAACGACAAATGCATCTCCGTGTCCGAGGATCCCTCCAATGGTGTAACCACCATCCCAGTCACGACTTGACCGTTCCAATATTTTTCGGATATCCAGGTTTTCCTCGATAAATCCGGTGATCTGTTTATTGCTGAACCCTTCATTTTTGTACTGTCTGAAGAGCGATTCATTTTCTTCATCAATAAAATGGCCTATCTTTTCAAGAATGGTCACAGTATCGGTAAATCCTTTAGGATGTTGCCCCAATCCGACCAGAAGGTCAAACAATTCGTCAACATTGGTCAGATTGAAATTTCCGGCCAGTACAAGGCTTCTGGATCTCCAGTTATTTAACCGCAAAACTGGATGAGTGTACTCAACGCTGTTGCGACCGAATGTTCCGTACCTCAGATGCCCCATATAAACCTCTCCGGCGAAGGGGAGGTTCTTTTTGGCCCAAACCGGATCATGATAACTTTGCGGGTATTGAGTTGCTGCGTTATTAAACTCTTTATATATTTTCCCAAATACATCCTTTATCGGGTTTGGATCAATCGAGCGGTGACGAAAGATATATTCCTGGCCCGGAGGAACATTAATCTTTACACCTACGGTACCCGCACCATCCTGACCCCGGTTGTGCTGCTTTTCCATTAGAAGGTATAGCTTATTCACCCCGTATTGCCAAGTTCCATATTTTAGGCGGTAGTATTCCAGCGGTTTAAGTAATCTGATCAGAGCAATTCCACATTCATGTTTTATTTGTTCACTCATTCTGGATATTCCTGATTAATTGATAGATGTAATGTTTAATAATTCCGGAAAGACAATCTCATCGGCTACAATAAAAGCATTGGGAAATTTATACAGCAGTGACTTCTGCATTTTCAATGCTTCACTTTTTGTTCTGAAATTCCCAACCCTGACAATAAAATCGGGAGATTTAAAAAAAAGATATGTTTTCACATCGGGGTAGGAGGAGAGAAAATCAGTCTTCATTCTGATGGCCTGATTGTGTGCATTTTCTCCCGATCCGAAATAGATCTGGAGCCTGAATCCACTCATGGTACCACTCTTCTTACATTGATCCACCTGCTGCCGGAGAAGGTCATTAATTTTAGGATCGCACTGGATATTTAATTTTTCCCAGATCATCAGTGAATCCGATGCACTAAACTGAACAAACTGCGCGATGGTTGCCGGTTTTGCTGAGAAACCTGAGAAAGATGCCAAAATTAAAAGCAGGATTATCGTTGTTCTCATTTTCCTGTATTTTTGAAGTGCAAATATAAGCAAATTCATTTTAATTCCCCTTTCCCTCCTTGGAATGGTCAAATGGTGATAACTTTGCTGTCGTCCAAAACAGAAACGTGAACTAATACATAATTGTTTAAAATATATTTTTATGAGTGATTTAGTAGATGATTTTCGCACTTACAGAGAGAAGATGAACCTGAAAATTCTGGCTTCAGATAATAAGGTGATGAAACGGATTTACAATATAGATACAAATACCTATCTCGACGGTGCCCTCTCTTCAAAGACAAAGGAGATGCTTGGTTTAGTAAGTTCGATGGTGCTTCGATGCGATGATTGTGTGAAATATCACCTTGAAAAATGCCATGAACTTGGGGTCAATACGGAAGAACTTTTCGAAATATTTTCCGTAGCCAACCTGGTTGGAGGAACCATTGTCATTCCTCACACACGCCGCGCACTTGAATACTGGGAAGCGCTGGGGGAAGAAGTGACCAAAATAAATGAAAAATGCAAAGTGTAAATTGCAGAGCGAAAATTAACTGATAATCTTTGATTGATGGCATTCCCAAAACCAATCGAGCTGCTTGCTCCCGCTAAAAATTTGCTTTGTGGTCGTGCTGCAATTGCGCATGGGGCAGATGCCGTATATATTGGCGGTCCAAAGTTCGGGGCTCGTGAGGATGCCGGTAATTCCATCCGGGATATTGAACAGCTGGTTTCGGAGGCTCAGATCTTTGGGGTAAAGGTGTACGTCGCATTAAATACTATCCTGTACGATAGTGAATTGGAAGAGGCCAGCAGGCAAATCAGAAATCTCTATGAAGCTGGTGTGGATGCACTGATCATTCAGGATCTCGGAATTCTCGAGATGGATCTGCCGCCTCTGCCACTTCATGCAAGTACTCAGCTCCACAATTACCTTCCCGAGCAACTCCGGTTTTTGGAGGCCGTCCATTTCAAAAGGGCTGTATTGGCGCGCGAATTAACGCTGAAGCAGATCCGGGAAATCAGGGGCCAGACCTCCATCGAACTGGAAGCCTTTATTCATGGAGCACTCTGTGTCAGTTTTAGCGGACGATGTTACCTGAGTCATGCTATCGGTGGAAGGAGTGCCAACCGCGGGGCATGTGCCCAACCCTGCCGGAAACGGTATACACTTTATGATGCTGACAAACAGATCATTTCCGCTGATCAGCATTTATTGTCGCTCAAAGATCTGAACCATTCCCATTCCATAAAAGAACTCGCAGAAGCAGGAGTGCAGTCGTTGAAAATTGAGGGGAGATTAAAAGATATCGATTATGTGAAAAACATAACCGCATTTTACCGTCAGAAGATAGACGCTTTTCTGGAGGATAACCCTGAATTTCAGTCAGCTTCGGCAGGTAAGGTATCTCTCGGTTTTGTGGCTAATCCCATTAAATCATTTAACCGAGGTGCAACTGACTATTTTCTTCATGGCCGGTCAAAAGAGATCACCTCGTTTGAATCACCAAAATTTTTAGGTGAAGATCTGGGCGTCGTAAACAAAGTTACCACGAACTATTTTGAACTAAATACCGTTATTAAAATTGCCAATAATGACGGACTTGTTTTTATTTCCCCGTCGGGTGAAAGTATAGGAATCAAAGTGAATACCGCTGAGGGGACAAGAATATTCCCCGACAGGATGAATGGCATACATTCCGGGGCCAGAGTTTACCGAAACTATGACCACATTTTTCAACAACAATTGAAGGCAGAGCTTACGGTCAGAAAAATCGGGGTCTCCATTGAACTTTCTGAGACTGATAACGGTTTTGAACTGAAAGCCCAGGACGAAAGCGGGGTTGAAGTGCAATTGACCAGGGAACTTTCGAAGGATCCGGCCCGTGATCCGGTAAAATCGAAAGAGACAATTCATCATCAGCTCTCAAAAACAGGGGATTCGATCTATGTGGTCACAGCCATTAAGACTAACGGAACTGAGAAATATTTTTTCCAGTCCTCAGTACTAAATGGCATGCGTCGGGAGCTGCTTGACAAGATTACCAAAGCGAGAATGATAAAAAAAACCTGTCAGGTGATTAACGAGCCAAACAGTTTTCCATACCCCTCAACCCATATCGGATATGAAGGGAACATCAGCAACAGGCTTGCCTTGCAGTTTTTCCGGCGTCACGGGGTTGAGAATCCGGAAATGGCTTTTGAGAAACTTTCGGAATATCATGGTAAAACGGTGATGACCACCAGGCATTGTCTGAAATTTCAGCTCGGATTTTGTCCGAAATACGGCGGTACCAAACCTGAGAATTTTAATGAACCGTTTCTTCTGAATGACGGGAAAAACGAGTTAAAACTCGATTTTGACTGTGCGAATTGTGTAATGAAGGTGATTTATTAGCTGATGGCGATTGGCAACTGGCTAACTTTTAAAGTAGATTTTTGCTCATGATTATCATTTACATAGTTATTAGAACTCGCTGATAGTGGGCGAGTGATAGTGATAATAAGCAAACAACCAGGCTGTATATAGTAGGATAAATCAGGTGCAATTTGTATTTTGTACAGCTAAAACCTGCCAGCCGCCAGTTACCGGTTGCTTAAACAAATTGGAAGTACTATAAGTTATTGAAGAAATGAGCCTGAAACTGATGAAAATGATTGCCGAAGGTGAACATCAACGGCAGGATTTTAAATATTGTATCAATGATTCGCGCAAGATTGCCCGGTCGATGGTCGCATTCTCCAATGCTGACGGAGGTCGTTTATTGCTGGGAATCAGGGATAACGGGTCAGTTGCAGGTGTGAAATCTGATGAAGAGTATTATATGGCAGAGGCTGCCGCAAAATTATACAGCAAACCGCCCATTAATTTTCAGACCCAGCAGTGGCTCATCGAAGGAAAGACAGTCCTCGAAATAGCGATCCCCAAAAGCACTGATATTCCCCATTTTGCCCAGAATGATGAGGGTAAGTGGTTGGTCTATATCCGTAAAGATGACCAGAATATCCTTGCGCCCGGAATTTTGCTGAAGGTTTGGGAGCAGCAGAAAAATCCCAGCGGGGTGTTCATTCGATTTACAGATGAGGAAAAACGACTTCTCACATTACTGGAATCAGATCAGCATCTTTCTCTGAATCAATTCGTACGAAAAGCAAAACTTCCCCGATGGAAAGGGGAAAAGATCCTTGTCAATTTGATTGTAATTGGCATTGTGGGATTGGATCTCAGCGAGAGTGGAACCCGTTTTTTTCTCCGTGATGATCTTGAAGACAAATTCAAGGAAGCATTTTAGTCACTTGTCCAAAATCAAATCTAATTTTAAAAGCCAGATATTATGAAATTGAACTCAGCTATTATATTGATCTTGTGCCTGACATTTAATCATTTAATAGCCCAGCAAATATCGCCCGGATTAAGTGTCGTTTCTTCACCTTCGGGAAGTTTGGTAACGCAAATTCACAAAACAGGGAAAACCGTAATCCCGAATGGCCGGATCATAACCCCTTACGGGAATTCGGTCGAAGTTGCTCCCCATCCGTACGGATTGACCCTGAGCAAAGACGGTACCGTGGCGGTAACTGCCAATTCAGGCACCTCCCCGCTTTCAATTTCAATTATAAAAAACCTAAACTCTCCTCACCCGGTAGTTTTGCAGGTTCCACCGGGTGCCTCGACTGACAATGGGATATTGGCCTCTGTGTTCATGGGAGTAGCGGTTTCCCCGGACAATAAAATTGTCTATGTTTCCGGCGGAGAGGAGAATAAGATCTATTTGTTTTCAGTGACATCAGGAGCTAAACTTGATTCAATAGATTGTTCAGTCTCTGAAACCGGCCAAAAAACGCCCGACGGTTATATCGGTGATCTGAAACTTAACAGGGATGGCCGGTATTTATATGCAGTAGATCAGATGTTATTCCGGTTGTTGGTTATTGATACACAATCCAAAAAACTTGTAGGAAGTACCAATACAGGCAGGTACCCGTTTGGAGTAATCCTTTCCCCTAATGGAGAGAAGGTATATGTGACCAATGTGGGGATGTTCGAATACAGTAAAATCGGAAATCTCGAAGCCCGGAGTGATTATAAAAAGGCGCTCGAATTCCCCCCTTTCGGCTTTGGAACCCTAGAGATGAAGAACGGGCTAGTCATTGATTCGTTCAATATCCCCGGTCTGGGTGATCCGAATGTCCCCGAATCATTTTCGGTTTGGTCTTATTCTATAAAGAATCCGGTTAAACCCGCAATTCAGGTCAAAATAAAAACGGGAACCCTTGTCGGACAAAAAATCGAAGGGATTCCTGCTGTGGGAGGTTCAAGTCCTAATTCATTGGCAGTTACAGATCAGTACGTATTTGTCAGTAACGGGACAAACGACAATATATCGGTGGTAGACCTCGCCCATGATACGATTGCGGCAGAAATCCCTCTGAAGCTAACTCCAGCCGTAAAACAGTTCAGGGGAGTAATTCCATTCGGACTTGCAGTCTCTCCTGATCAGAAAAGGCTGTATGTTGCTGAATCGGGCGTAAATGCGATAGGTGTAATTGATATTCCAACCTTGAAGGTTATCGGACACATTCCTGCAGGCTGGTTTCCTTCGAAACTCGAGGTTGCTCCTGACGGTAAATCGCTGATTGTGGGCAATGCCAAAGGATTTGGGAGCGGACCAAACGGAGGCAGGAATTATGTGGAGAGGAAGGAAGGTAGTTATATCGGGAATCTAATGAAGGGGTCCGTATCAGTGATTCCAATTCCAGACAATCAGCAGTTGGTTTCGCTAACGAAAAAAGTAATTGATAACAACTACCGTATTGAAGATTATAACGTTGTTCAAAAGCGAAGAGGGGACAATCCAATTCCGGTGTTTGGGGGCGAGAAAGAATCACCCATCAAATACCTGGTTTTTATCTCGAAGGAAAATCGTACCTACGATGAGATATTCGGACAACTTAAAAAAGGAGATGGTGATCCCTCGCTTGCACGATATGGCTATGGGGTCAACTTTACCAACAGGAAAAAAGATTTTTGCGTAACAAATGCGACTGTTATGCCCAATCACCTGAAACTGGCGACTCAATTTGCATTGGCCGATAATTTTTATGTCGATTCGGATGTTTCTGCCGACGGGCACCGGTGGCTTGCTGATACCTATCCGAATGAATGGGTGGAAACAACAGTACCTGCAAGTTATGGCGGCAACCGTTATTATAAGGCAAGCTCAAAGGCTCCTGGAAGTCTGGCTATGAACGGATCAGCAGGAGCCATTTATCCGGAGGATTACAATGAGGCAGGATCAATGTGGGAGCATCTTGAAAGAAACAAGATTGAATTTTTCAACTTTGGTTTTGGTGTGATGTTCGACCCTTCATTTTATAACGTATCATTCAAATATACCGGAATCAGACATTATGTCAATTATCCCCTTCCGTTGCCAATGTTCTCCCGTACTTCAAAAAAATATCCAACTTTTAATATGGCAATACCTGATCAATTCCGGATTCATCAGTTTATCAATGAATTTGATGAAAAGTGGATTAAGTCTGGTAGCACAATGCCGTCGCTGCTTACAGTGATTATACCCAACGATCATGGTGCAGATGAACGTCCGGAAGCCGGGTTTCCGTTCAGGGAAAGCTATATGGCCGATAACGACCTCGCGATTGGACGCATTGTGGAGTACTTGTCCCACACTGCTTACTGGAAGAATATGGCCATCGTAATTACGGAGGATGATGCTCAAAACGGGGTGGATCATATCGATGCACACCGAAGCGTCCTGATGGTTATATCGCCTTATACCAAAAGGAATTACGTTTCATCGATTCATTACAGTTTTGGAAGTATCTTTAAAACCTTCTGGAATGTGCTTGGGATACCCTATCTGAATCAATATGATGCAGCTGCCAACGATTTTGCCGATTTCTTTACTTCAAAACCGGATTTTACCCCTTATAATGCCATATCTGTGGATGCCCGGATTTTTAATCCTACTAAGGCTTTAACCCCACTGGATGAGAAATTTGACTGGAAAGCAGTGAAAAATAGTCCATTGATGGACGATGAGAAAGAGATGAGGGAGGATCAAAAAGAGAAAAAGGAGTTTCGGCTGGAAGATCAGAAGAGAAAATAAGTACTAAACTAAATAAAATGAGTGTTTTAACGATTTCTTTTTTGGTGCTCTTCAGTATTTTGGTTATTATTTATTTTACCTCAAGCCTGAAACTGAATCCGTTTATTTCGCTTTTTCTGGTTTCTCTGTTTTTGGCGGTAACAGCCATTCCAAATTCCGATATTGTGAAAATTTTAAAGGAAGGTTTTGGTAGTACAATGGGGTCTATCGGGCTGCTAATCATATTTGGAGTAATCATCGCTGCAGTACTGGATAAAACGGGTGGTGCATTGAGTATTGCAAATTATATGCTGTCCAAAACAGGCACAAAACACGCCCCTGTTGCTTTGGGAATTACAGGTTTTGTAGCCGGATTACCCATTTTTTGTGATTCGGGTTTCATTATTTTAAGCGGCCTGGCTAAATCGTTTAGTGCCAAATCAAAAATTGCCATGCCAATGATAGCTATTGTGCTAGCATGTTCACTGTACTCAGTTCATTGCCTGGTGCCCATTCATCCGGGTGCTTTGGCCGCCGCTGGAATTATGAAAGCAAATTTGGGATACTTTATCCTGGCCGGAATTATTTTTGCAATTCCCGGAGCCGTGATCGCCTATTTTTGGACGTATATGATGACCAAAGATAGAGATTATGAACCTGCTCATTTTATACCTGAAATAATCGATAGTGGACAAAGGAAACTTCCTCCGGTGTTTCTATCTCTCTTGCCCATTTTACTTCCTCTTTTGCTTATCACATTTACATCAGTGATTAGCCTTTGGGGATGGAAAGATCAAAATATTTTTGTCAAATCCGCACAGTTAGTCGGACAACCTGTCATTGCATTGTTTGTCGGTGTTTTATTCTCCTTATTTCTTTTAGTGGATAAGGGGATAAAAAATCTGAATGCGATATTCGAAACTGCAATCGAAAAGGCAGGCCCAATTTTGATCATTGTTGCATCCGGAGGGATGTTTGGGATGGTTATCAGGGAGACAGGAATTGGTGTTGAGGCAGGAACACTTTTAAGCCGGACAGGATTGGGCCTGGCTGTTCCATTTCTGATCGCATTTTTGATGAAAACAGCCCAGGGTTCTTCGACTGTAGCGATTATCACCGCCGCTTCGTTTATTGAACCCATGCTTCCTTTACTTGGACTCGATTCCGGGATGGGAAGGCTTTTTGCCTCCCTGGCCATGGGAGCAGGCTCAATGATGATTTCCCATGCTAATGACGCTTATTTCTGGGTAATTACCAGGTTTTCTGACCTGCAAACTGAGGTTACTTTAAAAGTCTATTCAACGGCAACTGTCATTATGGGCGTCACCGTTTTTGGCTGCATTTGGATCGTCTCCCTTTTCGTCCTTTAAAATACAAATAACTCACTGGACCATGATTTTAAAGGACTCGCTAATCAGAATGTTTTTATATTTGTGAAATGGAGCTATTTTTCACTTTTGAAGCCTGGATTGCCTTGTTGATGCTCACCTTTCTGGAGATTGTTCTGGGGGTGGACAATGTCATCTTCATATCCATAGTTACCAACCGGCTTCCTGAAAATAATCAGCAATATGCCAGACGATTAGGGCTGAGTATTGCACTTGTTTTCAGGATAATCCTTTTGACTGTTATCTCCTGGATGACCAAAAGCATGATAGAACCGCTATTTTCGGTTTTTGGCCTGGGATTCAGTATTCGGGAATTAATTCTGATGAGTGGAGGGCTGTTCCTTCTGGCTAAAAGCACGTCCGAGATCCATGCAAAGATGGAAAATCTTCACGAAACAGGTAAGTCTGATGGTAAATCAGACCTCTCAAAGGTGGTTATTCAAATTATCCTGCTGGATATTGTTTTTTCGTTTGATTCCATACTGACGGCTGTCGGACTAACACGCCAACTCTCAATCATGATCCTGGCCGTCATTATTTCTCTCTTTATCATGATTTTCTTTGCCGATAAAATTGGCAAATTCATTGCCAGACACCCCACGATCGAGATTTTGGCACTCTCCTTTTTAATCCTGATTGGATTTATGCTGGTATTGGAAGGGTTCCATATCGAGGTGCCTAAAGGCTACGTCTACTTTGCCGTATTTTTCTCATTACTCGTCGAGATGATTAACATGAAGATACAAAAAAAGCATCATCCCGTAGTTCTTAACCCTGGCATAGAGGCTGGGATTATAGATCAAAAGAATATAGAAAGATTAAACTGAGATTTTTCGGTTATTTTCCCATCTTATCAATTGGTCTGAAACGCAGTGCACTCCAGGTATCATTGATCGAAATAGCGGCGACTGTGGTAATTCCATATGGTCCAGCATTTATCCGCAAAATATCTCTGTTGATGTCTGTCTTAATTCCCGAGCTTTGTTTGGGATAGGCAAGCCACAAATTGCCGTCTGACTCAATTTCTTTAATGCGGAATTTTAGAAAGTCTTCAAAATCATTGAAATTTCTTATAAAAATCAGGGTATTTCGACTTTTAACCTCCGGATCTAATGCGGTTGAACACCCAAGGCTCACAAACTCCCGCTTTAAATCTGCAGGGGCATTAATTACTGCACAATCCGATTTGAATCTCAATTTTTTAATAACCCCTTTCATTTACCACTTATGAAACGGAGAAGAGAAAAATTCATCTACTTTCCGGTTAAATTCATCGAAGTGATCAATTAATGTTCCATGACTTGAATTAGGTAAAATCCACAAATATGCGTTAGGTATGTTCTCATAAATCGCTGCAGTATGTTCTACCCGTATCAGATCGTGGTCCCCGCCGATAATCAATGAGGGGCATTGAATTGTATGCAATGCATTTAGTGGAATATTGGGTTGGTACCAATCGAGCAAAAATAATTTCCAGTCATTTTTCTCTTTTGATGTTTTTAACCCATGGGGATCAGTGTTCTCAAAATACTTTTTATCACTTCTCCAAAGCGATGGTATAATAGCTGTTGAATCAGGCCACAGATTTGCGCCGGTTGAGGCGAGTTTGATCACTTTTCCCGGATGTCGCATTGCCAATAGTAAAGCATTAATTCCTCCGTCGCTCCAGCCCAGAACATATGCAGAATCAATATGCATCGCATTCAGGAGGGCAGCTTCATCATCAGCCATCATTTCGAAACTCAGGGAATCCTGTGAATCAACCGATTTACCTTGTGCGCGGCTGTCTGCTACAATTACCCGGTACTTTTTGGCAAAGAAATCAATGTTGTTTTTAAAGGCATTTATTGAGCCACCATTGCCATGAATCATCAACAGAGGCTGACCGTTTCCATAAACTTCGCAGTACATTTTAATCCCCCGGATATCAAAATATTGACCTGCAGGGTCATTATTCCCGTATGGGATGGCTTGCGGTTGACTTAAAGCACAACCCCCGGCACCCCATAAAACGATTAAAAGGAGAAGTAATCTATTCATAACAGCTGACTTTAAACTGATGATTAGACATACAGATCATTGGCATATTTGCATGGCTACTTTGAAACTCTTTCACTACTAAGTCTTCATATTCAATGATATCCCTGATTAAACAAACCGGGGAGAGGGATGAAACGCCTTTGATAAAAGCGGATTGAACAGATGAAAATGATGAAAAAAGTGTTTAGGCTATTTTCTTTCCAGCTCCAGGTCCTGGTTTGAGACTAAATATTTCATCAATATGAACAAGTATCGCAGCTTTTGGGCGAGGCATGTTTGCTTTGGTGGCTGCTTCTGCAGCTTTCTCATAAACTGCTCCGTTTGTTAAAACCTCAGGTGTTCCCAGGAACCGGAAGCCATCAAGAATCTCCCGGTTGACAACAGCAACAGCTACCTTCGAACCATCCAGGATGTTCCTGAAAGTTAAGCCACCTGTACCTTCATTAAATATCAGGGTCTCATCATCAAATACCCTGGTTGAACGTTTCGGGGCATTATTGGGAACACCTTCGGTACTCACTGTTGCCAGGAAACATTGTTGCGTCAAAATCATCTCCTTCATCTCTTGTGTAAGCTTTGCCATAGTCGTCGCTTTTTTAAAGTTTTATACTGAAATATTCTTCAAATAATGCCATTTACTTTCTGGAAGAGTGGCATTATTAACTATTCTGCCAATATAGATTTTATGTCAAATAAAAAAACTAAATGCCCACTAAAATATCTGCAAATTTGCTCCGGGTTTTTGGTCATAAAATTAGGATTTCTTGCTATTAACCGCAATAATGCAATGTAAATAATTTTTCATAAATAACAGATAATCAAACGGGAAGATCATTGAACATTCTTAATTGATAATTATTTAAATAGCCGGCGGGCTCCAAATTGTGCAGCCGATATAACGCTCGGGACCGGTTTTTTCATCCTGGAAATAGTAAACCACTACAACTTTACCATCAGGCCTTTGTACGATTCTGGGATAACCCATATCTCTTCCTGAACCATCGCTGCGAAGTGTAAAGGCATTACTCCATGATTGACCTTTATCGCTGCTTAATTTTGCACAAATGCTGAATGGTTTTTTGCGGCTTCCATAGGCAAGACAAACTCTTCCGTCTTTCAATTTTATCATCGCGGGAGGATTCCCTTCACCTGTATCTTCAACCGGATTAATCAAACGGTTCCAGGTTTTACAGTTATCCGGGGAAAAATAGGCTGATATGTGGGTATTCCGACGTATGGTAACCAACACCTCATTTTTGGATAAGCGGGCCGAAGCCGGCATTATAGCATACCCCTCCCTGGGCTCCGGACCCACCCACGACACAAAGTTCCAATTCTTTCCTCCGTCAGTAGTTTTGACGCACATCACCCTTCCTTCCTTATGATCTGATTTAGAGACGGTAATAAAAAGCGTACATTCTTTCTTGCCATCAACAATATAATCAGTTCGTGCTGCAGTCCCAAAAGTATTAAAATCAGGAAGCAAACTTGGTCTTTTCCAACTGTGGCCCCTGTTATAGGAGTACCAGAAACGCGATTCTCCGCCATCCGTATTGGTCATACGAAGTGTAAACGCCAGATTGGGATTCTCAAAATTGATTCCTTTGCAAGGCACCACCTTCTCAAGTTTAACGTCTGTCCGTTCAACTCCATGATAGCTTCCATGATTTGGAACAAACAAGTCTCCCCTCCCTGAGCTGCATGGATCTTCAATTTTCCAGGTTTCACCCCCATCGAGTGATCGCGCCAGAAGATGGAGCTCCGGCTTATTACGGTCAATGTTATGCATTTTGGGACCAAGATCCTTGTAATATCCCTTGGCAAAACCCACTAAAATCTCATTCCCCCAATTCCATATTCCAAAATTCGCCGGCCATCCACCGAACATCCCTTTTTCGTAGAAGACTTTTACATTTTTGATCTCCTTCTGGGCAGATTGAGCTGAAAAAAGAGACAATGAAATGATATCCAGCAAGATAACGAGGAATAAAATTAAATATTTCTTCATTCTTTAATATATTGTTTGAAACCCTAAGCTGTGATTTTCGAATGGCTTACCTGCCAATCTTCTAAAATATAAAATCACATCCTTTCCATTTATTTACTACTCAAAGATATGAATAAAGATTTAATTCGGAGAAGAGAAAATGACATCCGAATCGATCCGCATGTCGTCATCGCTAAGAGGTGACAAAAGCAAATCCAGATTACCCAAAAAGGGCAGGACCTTTTTGCTTGGTTGGGTTAATGAGTAAAATTATCTATATCTTTGGTATTCCCATTAAAACAATCTCCTATGAAGAAATTTATGATTCTGGCCATGGTTTCCCTAACCATATTTGCTTTCAAGAGTGATAAAAAAGCCTATCAATTATTCAATAACAACGGGCATGAAATCCAATATTCAAGACTACTGGAAACTGCAAAAGAGGCAGATATCATTCTGTTTGGCGAACAACATGACAATCCGATAGATCATTGGCTGGAACAGGAACTGACGAAAGATCTCTATTCAGATAAAAAGGAGAATCTGATCCTTAGTGCTGAGATGTTTGAGTCGGATGATCAGATTAAAGTTGAAGAATACCTCTCCGGTGCAGTTTCAGAAAAGACCCTTAAAGATGAGGCGAAACTCTGGACAAATTTTCCCAGTGACTATAAGCCTTTGTTGGATTTTGCCCGAAAGAACAAGCTTCGCTTCGTTGCAGCAAACATTCCAAGACGTTATGCAAACATGGTTTATACCAAAGGTTTGCAGAAATTGGACAGTATTAGTGAGGAGGCTAAAAAATGGATATCCCCTCTGCCGATTCAATATGACAGTACACTTACTTGTTACAAAGATATCTTTACACAGGCAAAAGGTCACGGTGGACAAAACCTGCCCAAGTCACAAGCCATCAAAGATGCGACCATGGCTTATTTTATTTTAAAGAATTTTTCTGCAGGAAAGCTTTTGATTCATTTTAATGGTTCGTATCACAGCGACCATCACCAGGGCATCGAATGGTACCTTAAGAAATCGAACCCATCGTTAAAAATATTTACGATTAGTTCGACTGAACAGGATTCTGTTGATGAGTTGGAAAAAGATAACACCGGGTTGGCCGATTGTATTATTTGCACTCCGACCTCGATGAGCAAGTCCTATCGTCCTTAATTCCCACTGTTCTAATACTGGCCGCTTCTGCCTGAATGACTTCTGCCTGAGCCGTTCTGATCATTGGTATCAGTCCCGTTATTTATGCCCGGATGCTTCGCTCCCCCCATCTTGATAGGCTTTGGCATTTTTTTAGACTTGAAGATTGGGAAGCGGTAATAAACACCGACCGTAAAATCAAATGGAGTTCCACCTGAGGTATTGCCGATTCCGGGGATGACATATGGTTTGATATGGGCATCTTTGGTAACGGCAAGAAGGACTTTTGCCCGGAGTGACCATCCAAAAAAGAAATTAGGGAATATTTCCCCTTTCATTCCAAATACCAGCTCTGCCCAATTGGCACTCATTGTACGTCGTGGAAGGGAGGTAATCGTCGAACCCCAATAGTTTGTATTATAAATACTATCAGTTTGCTGGTTAAACAGCGAATAACCCAAACGGGCTCCGACAAAAACAAAATCGTGATCTTTAAGAGATTCGAATTTTCCAAGATTCATGTCAATTCCCACCCTGGCATAATTGCCACTGTTTTTATAATGAAAATTATCATGCTTGTCATTCATTGTTTGCATCCCCGTTTCAAAAGTGGGAAACAAACTCCCCTTGTAGGGAATATCTCCCTGAATTTCCCAACCGGTGGTTTTACCACTTTGCATGCTATTCAACAGAAAGCGAGACAAATCAAGTCCTACACGGGGACCTTCGTATCGCCACACGTCGCTCTTGGTTTGTGAAAAAACCGTTTGACTGCTAATGACGAGCAGAGCTAAAATAGATAGTAATATTTTGACCATTCGGTGCTAGCTGTATTGATGATGGATTGACCTTTGGATGGAAGATTTTCACAGAATCGATGCCCGGAGTGTGCCGGGAACCCAGAAGAACATAATCTGGCGCAAATCCGCAATACCTGGATACAAATACCAGGCTCATGGAATGTCGGATGTAAAGGGTGTCAGTAGTCCCGTTTGTCTTTATTACGAATCCGGTAGAATCGGCGGTTAACGAAAGGGGTAGATTATAGCTTTTGGTCAGGGCTGAGGATGAGTCGTTGACCAGGGTGTCACCAAGATCGCTTCGATTTACTCCATTGATCACCAAACTGTTAATTGTCTTAAACCCATCAATGGAGAAGGAAGTAACCATCAACGTATCAACCGAATCGTAACATCGGTTTCCGTTATTACACGACCAGAGCATGAGAGCGAATAGCGAACCTACGATTACGAAATATCTCATTCAACGATTAATTTGATAATTTGCAAAGATAAAAAAATGGTGTTAATAAAATCTCCAAAAAAAGGGATATAAACTTTTGGCAACAGTAGCCGTTATAGTCTTTGATAAAGTATATTTTTGAACAAAATATTCCCATTTATGCGTCTAACATCATTTCTAATCTTTTTCGGAACAGCTTTACTGATCTACTTCTCGTTCAATTTTTATATTTACTCCAGAGGTTTACAGGCATTTTCTATAACTCCCGGATGGAAAAGAGCCTATTTCATACTGTTTTGGGTCGTTGTCTCATGTTTTGTAATTGGGGAGATTCTGGAACATACGCGTTCTTCACTTATCAGCGAATGGATATACCGTGTCGGGGCCTTCTGGCTTGCATTTATGCTCTATTTTGCACTCACGCTGCTCGTGTTTGATGTAATCCGGTTGGCCAATCATTTTTTCCACTTCCTTCCGGAATTAACCCAGCTTTTCCGTTTCAGGCTTGGTTTAGGGACTGTAGCCCTGGTTTCGTGCCTCGTTGTGGCGGGGCATATTAATGCATTGAATACACAGATCAGAAAATTCTCCCTCTCTATTCCCAAGAAAATTACAGGAAGTCATTCGATGAGGATTGTGATGGCCTCCGATATCCATCTCGGGGCGTTAATCGGTGAGAACCGCGAAGCTAAATTAGTCCGGCTTATCAATGCTCAGAAACCTGATTTAGTTTTGCTTTGTGGTGATCTGGTTGATGGAGACATTGCTTCAGTGCTTCGAAAAAACCTGGGAAAACATTTGCAGGAGATCAAATCGGTGATGGGGGTCTACGCTATTCCTGGAAATCACGAATATATCGGTGGTATCCAAAAGACCTTGCCTTACCTTGAAAGTATAAATATCAAGGAACTACGCGATAAGGTACTGGTTTTACCCAACGGAGTGCAGGTTATCGGGCGCGATGACCGTGACAACCGCCAGATGGGTGAGGAAAACAGACGTAAGACCTTAAAAGAATTAATGGTTGGTTTAGATAAAACCTTTCCGGTTATCGTAATGAATCATCAACCCTTTAATCTGGAAGAAACTGTAGATGAAGGTGTTGATTTGCAATTTTCAGGACATACCCACCACGGTCAGCTCTGGCCTTTAAACTATATTACCAAAGCCGTCTTCGAATTAAGCTGGGGATATCTTAAAAAGGGGAATACCAATTTTTATGTTTCTTCCGGCTTTGGTTCCTGGGGACCACCTGTCAGGCTGGGAAATACTCCTGAAGTGGTTGTTTTCGACCTTAAATTTGAAGGTAAGTCACTTTAAACAATGCTGAGGATGAGTTCAAAGCGGCTGGTCTGTTTGTGCAATCACGTCTCAGCAGAGGAAATACTAAAGATTTTAAGGGCGGGTGCCCTTAACACTTCTGATGTTCAGAAATTTACTCAGGCAGGCACAGGATGTACCCGTTGTGTAAGGGAGATTGAAGATATCGTGGAAAAGTATTTTGCCAACAGGGAAAAGGATCCGCAGCTTAGATTTGAGTTTAAATAAACTGATAACTATAAACGAATACAAAGATCTAAAGTTAAAATTCAGCAATATTTGTATATCTCATGTATACGATGTATATTTACAGTAAAAATCATGAGTGCAACTATAATATCTAATAAGAAGAGAAAAAACATTGATTTGTCGGAGGACACTTTTCGTGCACTATCTGTTCTGGCTTCTGCAAACGGGAAAAATCTTAAAGCTTACATCGAAACTATTTTAAATAATGAAGCTAAAATGCTTAATGAAGAAATGATTTACCGGGATTTCCTAAAGAATCCGGAAAGCAAAGAAATTGTCCCTTCGGACGAAAAATCTGCATTTGAAGCCTTGCTTGGGTTATGAACGTTGAATATTCCAGACAATTTGTAAAAGCAGCCTATAAACTTACGGGTAAGTATAAAAAATCTCTCCAACATATCCTAAAGGAGGTGATGCAGGTAGAAGATTTGGCAAACTTATCCGACTGCATAAAGATGGTTGGTTCCCAAAATTCCTACCGCATAAAAATAGGAGATTACCGGTTAATTTTTATTTACAGAGTTGAAAATCAGGTGATCACTTTTGAACTTCTACTCTCGCGCAGTGAAATATATCGGAAGGAGCATGAAATGAATTTGAGGAAAAAAGAACAAGATTAATATAAAAACAATCCTAAGATGTGTGGCAGATATATTCTTATCCAGAAGGCCAAGGTTCTGGAAAAACGGTTCGGGGTGCTCGTCCCGGATACGATTAGTCTGAAACCCTCTTACAACATTGCTCCCGGGAAATTTGCTCCCGTAATAACCAATGACCACCCTCATGAAATTCAGTTATTCCGCTTTGGAATGACTCCATCCTGGATGAGTAAACCTACTCTGCTTATAAACGCCCGTTCCGAAGGAGACCACAACTCAGACAATAACCCGGCATATACAGGTTCAAAAGGGATCATAACTAAACCTGCTTTCAGGAAACCAATCCGAAGTCAAAGGTGTCTGATTCCGGCCGATGCTTTTATTGAAGGGCCTGAAAAGGAAAAACTGAACAAACCTTTCGTGGTATATCTGCGGAACCAGGTTCGTCCTTTTGCCTTCGCCGGAATTTGGGACTGCTGGAAAAATCCTGAAACAAGTGAATTAATCTATTCCTTTGCCATAATCACGACAGTGGCCAACGAGGTGACCCAAAAAATCCAGCACCACAGGTCGCCTGTTATCCTGCACCGGGAGGATGAGAGAAAATGGTTATCAAATACATTGCCGTTATCAGATCTGACACAACTCTTAGTCCCTTATCCGGGTGAATTAATGAATGCTTATCCAATAGCACCTACCATTAAAAATCCACGGGCCGATGACCCGGGGCTGATTCATCCTGCCGGACAACGGATTATGCCGGAGATCATAATCAAAAGCACCAAGGAGGTACGGATCACAGGAATGGGAAGCAACAAGAATTTTGGGTTCGATGATCAAAAGCCGATGGGGAATTGAAAAAGGAGATAAACTGGAACAACGTATCTGGCAACTTTTTCTAATTAGTGAGTGGTCTATGGACTGAAAGGGCAATGTTCAGACCCCGGAATATTTTTAAACCATGCGAAACTTAAAATCTGATTCATAAATGAGAGCAATTTATTTTATTCTTCTTGTTGGTTTTACTTACGTATGCTTTGGCAACAGCCCGATTAAGCCCCAGTATTCGGTTCCAAATTCAATGTGGCCTGAATCCTTCGGGAATCACAGAGCAGTGCTTGAGATATCAGAGGCAACAGATATTGTAGGTCTGGATCTTGTATGGCGCAGACATGGTCCGGGAACAGCAAAAAAAAGGTTTCTGATCGTGTCGGCTGAAACGGGGGATACTATTCCAAATATTTACCGTCTGGAAGTGAATAATGAACGGTGCCGGATTCTTTTTGGTCCGGTGATCAAACCCGGAACCTATTATTTTTACTACATGCCGTACGAAGTTCAGAAGAATTATGGAAATTATGATAAAGATTACCTTAAACCTGAAGATGCCCCGTCATTGGAATGGAAGAATAAAAATCAGGTAGGAACGGGGTCCAAAGTGACCAGCTTCCCTCAGCTGAAAGTGATTGGAATCCAGTCACGCTCTACTTTCGACAGTTTTTATCCCATGGAAGTGATCCCGATAGTTCCGGAAAAAAAGGCCTTCCTCGCAAAGTTCAAATCTGACTACCTTATTTTTCCGGAAGATAGAACATTTCCGATCCGGATGAAGGATGAGATTCCATTGAAATGGGTCGAAAAAGGTCCTTCAGGCTTGTTCCATGGTGAAGCCTGCAGAAACGAATATTATGCTTTTCAAATAGGGGTTTTTGCCTCAAAAAGGGAGCTGAAGAATGTCAAAGTGGAGTTTTCTTCCCTTGCCGGACCCAATTTCAAAATCCCCGTTTCGGCACTTACCTGTTTCAATACCGGTGGCATCGGCCCTTATGGGCAGCCTTTTGAAAAAAGGATCGATATAGCCCAGGGTGACGTACAGCCGCTTTGGATTGGAATTGACATTCCCGAAGAGATCCCGGCAGGGATTTACAATGGAATAATCAAAATAGTTGCGGAAAACAGTAATTCGCAATCTGTTGATGTAAACCTGAAAATAGGTGAAAAAGTCCTGCCCGACCGTGGAGACAGCGAACCCTGGCGACACTCCCGGCTGCGATGGCTCAACTCAAATCTGGGAATCGATGACCAGCCGACAAGACCGTATGATGCGATTGAGTTTTTGGGTAATTTGACTTACCGGCTCACCGATAAAATACTGAAGATGGACAAGGGAGGTATGCCGGGTTCAATCCGGATTTCAGGAACCGAACTTTTAACCAGTCCGATCTCCTTTGAAGTTGAAACCCCAAAAGGGAATGAAGAATTTTCCTTACCCCAGGATGTCAAACTATTGAAAAATCAACCCGGGGCTATGTCCGGGGGATGGAACAGCACTTCTAATAATTTCCGGATTTCGGGGGTTGGTGTCATTGAATCTGATGGATACATCAACTATAAAATCCACCTTGAGGCGCTGAATGATGTAAGCATCACCGATATCAGGCTTGAAATACCTGTCAGAAACGAAGTTGCCGAATATATGATGGGTATGGACTTGCCCGGCACGACTGTTCCGCAAAGCCTTGATGCGAAATGGAAGGGGCCCCATGACAGTTTCTGGATTGGGAATACCCATGCCGGAATCTGGTGCGAACTCAGGGGCGGAACCTACAATGGTCCTTTATTGAATCTCTATCACCCTGCTCCGCCTGAATCGTGGTATAACCGGGATAATGGCGGTTTCCGGATTGAAAAAAGTGCTGCTCAAACAAAAGCTGTCGTTTACAGCGGAAAGCGGGAACTGAAAACCGGCGAAAACCTCGATTTCGAGTGGTCACTATTAATGACTCCAGTGAAAAAGATCAATACCAAAAGTCAGTTTACCGACCGGTATTATCACAACGGGGGCAACCCGATGCCAACCGATGATGACCTCTCCTGCGGGGTAAAAGTGGTCAACCTGCACCATGCAAACAACTTTAATCCTCATATCAACTACCCATTCATTGCGGTTGATTCGATGAAATGGTTTGTAAAACAGCTACATGCAAAGGGAAAGAAGGTGAAAATTTATTACACCATCCGGGAACTGACCAATTATACCACTGAAATCTGGGCTCTGCGAAGTCTTGGAAGCGAAATTCTGGGTGAGGGCAAAGGTGGCGGCTACCCCTGGCTGCGCGAACACCTCATCGATGGCTACAGACCGCAATGGTACCAGTATTTCCCGGACAAAAGTGCTGATGCCTCCATTGTGAATGCCCCTGGGGATTCGCGCTGGTACAATTATTATATCGAAGGGCTGGCGTGGCTGGTCCGGAATGTGGATATTGACGGCCTTTACCTCGATGATGTCTCCTATGACCGCAGAACTGTCAAACGGATCCGGAAAGTTCTCGATCATGAAAAGCCGGGCTGCCTGCTTGATTTGCATTCAAATACCGGTTTCTCGATCGGTCCGGCCAATCAATATGCCGAATATTTCCCTTACATCGATAAGCTATGGTTTGGGGAGAGTTTCCAGTACGATCATATGCCCGCTGAAAACTGGCTCGTTGAGGTTTCAGGTATCCCATTCGGATTGATGGGTGACATGCTCCAGGGGGGTGGGAACCGTTGGCGGGGAATGGTTTTCGGCATGACTGTCCGTCATCCGTGGACTACCGAAGGTTTGAAATGTGACCCGCGTCCGGTTTGGAAAATATGGGATGAATTCGGCATTGAATCTGCCACGATGAAAGGATATTGGGAAAAGGATTGCCCGGTCACAACCACGCAACCGGGAATTCATGCTACTTTATATCAAAAAGTGGACTCTTCCCTGATCTCGGTAGCCAGCTGGAACGATAAACCGGTGAAGTTTTTATTCCGGTTTGACTGGAAAACACTGGGAATCGACCCGGCAAAAGCCGTTCTTGTGGCACCTGAAATAAAGGATTTCCAAAATTGGGCAACCTTTAACCTGGGTGATTCAATATCTGTCGAGCCCAAAAAAGGATGGATGTTATATCTTCGTGAAAAAAAATAAAAGAATGAAGCCCCTAAATCCACTGATTATCCTGTTTTTGATTCCCGGGATATTTACTCCTTCACTGGAAATGCCTTCTGTTTCAAAACACGACCTCCGGTTCTCCCGCCTGGCAACCTCATGGGACGAAGGGATTCCTTTGGGAAACGGAATGCTCGGTGCTTTGGTTTGGCAAAAAGAGGATCATCTTCGCCTTTCCCTGGATCGTGCCGATTTGTGGGATTTGCGCCCCATGGAAAACTTCACAAAACCCGAATTCAGTTTCAAATGGGTACAGCAGCAGGTTAAAGAGAATAATTACAAAGCAGTACAGAACCTGTTTGACGCCCCTTATGACCAACTGCCCGCTCCATCTAAAATTCCGGGAGCGGCAATTGAATTTGATACCAGGGATCTTGGTGAAGTTTCCCAAGTTCGGTTGGCACTGAATAACGGAGTATGTGAAACGAAGTGGAAAAATGGAACAAGACTTCAAACCTTCGTTCATGCTTCCCAACCGGGCGGGTGGTTCAGGTTTGAACACGTTTCAAAGACCTTTGTTCCTGTAATGATCCCACCTCAATACCGGAAATCAGAAACAAGTGATGCCAACGATCCTGTTGCCGGTCAGGATCTGCAACGACTCGGGTATGAGCAGGGGAAAGTGGTTGAGACGCCCAATAAATTAGTTTACAGGCAAAAAGGGTGGAACGGATTTGAGTATGAAGTGGCCGTTTCCTGGGAATATTCAGGGAATACCCTTACCGGAGTGTGGACCATTACCTCCTCATCTTCAGAGAAAGAGGGGGGCAAAACAGCTCATAAACTTGTGACGGAGCAATTGAAGGATACAAAATTTGAGGTTGCCTTACAATCACATTCAGTTTGGTGGAGAACATTCTGGACAAAATCAGCCATCAGCATCCCCGATACGGTTCTTGAAAAACAATGGTATCTTGAACAGTATAAATTTGGGTCAGCCGCCAGGGCCGATGCCCCGCCAATCTCGCTTCAGGCTGTATGGACTGCAGATAACGGGAAATTACCACCCTGGAAAGGGGACTTTCACCACGACCTAAATACCCAGTTGAGTTACTGGCCAGCTTATTCCTCAAATCATCTTGACCTCGAAGAGGGGTATCTGAACTGGCTATGGAAATACAGGGAGTCCTTTAAAAAGTATACGAAAACCTACTTTGGAACTTCCGGGATGAATGTCCCCGGAGTAACCACCCTCGAGGGAGAACCGATGGGCGGATGGATTCAGTATTCATTCAGTCCAACTGTGGGGTGCTGGCTTGCCCAACATTTTTACCTGCACTGGATCTATTCGAAAGATGAGAAATTTCTGAAAGAAAAAGCCTACCCATGGATCAGCGATGTTGCCACCTACCTGGATGAGGTCTCGGATAAGAATGGAAACGGGGTGCGGAAGCTCCCCATCAGTTCCAGCCCGGAGATTAACGATAATTCCATCCATGCCTGGTTTCCACAAACCACCAATTTCGATCTCGCCTTTATCCGCTGGACTTTTGAAAAAGCGGCAGAACTTGCTGATGAATTGGGGAAAAAGGAAGAAGCCATGAAATGGAAATCCATCCTATCTGAATGGCCGCAATTTGCTCTGGATGAGCAGGGTGGAATGGTTTTTGCGCCGGGTCATCCTTATGTTGAATCCCACCGCCATTTTTCACACCTCGTAGGTTGGCATCCGCTTGGGGTAATTGACTGGTCAAAGGGTGAGAAAGACCAGGAAATCATCAAATCAACACTGATTAACCTGGAGAACAGAGGTCCTGACTGGTGGTGCGGGTACTCCTGGAGCTGGCTTGGTAACCTTTACGCACGGGCTTATATGGGTGATAAGGCTGCAAAATCGCTTCATATTTTCTCGGAAAATTTCTGTCTTCCCAATAGCTTTCATGTGAATGGGGAACAGCATGATAAAGGATTTTCAAAGATGAAATACCGTCCTTTTACACTCGAGGGGAACTTTGCATTTGCCGCCGGGGTTCAGGAGATGCTCATCCAGAGTCATACGGGAATCATTCATATTTTCCCGGCAATCCCTGCAGACTGGAAAGATTTATCCTTTTCCACCTTGCGTGCTGCAGGGGCTTTTCTGGTTTCGGCTGAACAAAAGAACGGGAAGGTGACCTGGGTTGAGATAGTTTCCGAAAAAGGGGGAGTCTGCAAACTTAAGAATCCGTTCGGAACTGACTCCAGCCACGCGAAATATAGCTGGAACGGGACCCTGAAATCTGAAAATGATATTCTCACGATTGAATTCCCAAAGAAGGGGAAAGTCGAACTAACTTTGTAAAATGGAAAAGGGATAATGCTTTTTAGATGGAGAAGTTTTACCCAAGAAGACAAATTCATTTATATTCTTGACTGTTTAAAAATACCTGAATATTTTCCATCTATCAATAAATAAATGTGGCAATACAAGCTATCTTTCAATTCAAAATTTAAAATCCTTTACCAGATGTCCATCAAAAAAATAATAATCCTGTTCGCAGTAATTATTCTGCTCTCCGGGCTGGCCAATGCCCAGTCGAAACAACCGATGCGGTTATGGTTTAATAAGCCGGCAAATGCCTCTCTGGCTGACAACAAGAATGGATGGATAAATAATGAAGAGTGGCTTAAAGCTCTGCCGATAGGAAATGGTTTTTTAGGTGCCATGATCTTTGGGGATGTTAATAAAGAACGGATTCAGCTGAACGAAAAAAGTCTGTGGTCAGGCAGTCACAATGATAGTGATAACCCGAATGCTTATCCGTCATTGAACGAAATCAGACAATTGCTATGGGCCGGGAAATACAAAGAGGCAAATGAACTGACCAATAAGAGTCAGGTTTGCCAGGGTGCAGGTTCCGGGAATGGCAACGGATCAGGAGCTCCTTTTGGCTGTTTCCAAACCTTGGGGGATCTGTGGCTTGATTTTGGAAAGACTGATCCTTATCAATCATACCACCGCGAACTCGATTTGAGTAATGGGATTGTTCAGGTGTCCTATCTGCAGAATGGCATTCAGTTTAAACGGGAGATTTTTACCAGTTTCCCTGACAGGGCCCTTGTAATTCGGCTCTCCGCAAACAAAAAGGGTGCGTTAAGTTTCAAATCGACCCTCAACCGTCCCGAGCGATTTGAAACCCATTCGGGAAATGGTCAACTTAGGATGACCGGAACGTTGAATAACGGGATGGGGGGAAATGGCATGAACTATGCCGCCCGGTTAAAAGCAATTGCAACAGGAGGCGTGGTAACCTATTCGAATGATACAATAGTGGTTAAAAATGCCGATGAGGTTATTCTTTTTCTAACCGCAGGGACCAATTACAAACCCGAATATCCAAATTACCAGGGCAATGATCCAATAAAAACGACACTCGAACAGCTTGCCAAAGCCACTTCTAAAACCTATACTTCCTTATTAAACAGGCATACCAATGACTTCTCGGCTCTATTTGGAAAGGTAAACCTGCAACTTTCAGCCAATGATCCGGACACTATTCCAACCGATATTCGTCTGAAAAACCAGAAGAATAAATCGGATGACTTTCATTTACAGGAGGTTTACTTCCAGTATGGGAGATATCTTCTTATATCATCATCAAGAGAAGGTTCTCTGCCTGCCAATCTACAGGGAATTTGGGCCAATGAAATTCAAACACCATGGAATGGGGATTACCACACTGACATCAATGTGCAGATGAACTATTGGCTGGCCGATGTTACGAATCTATCGGAATGTTATCAGCCACTCACAGACCTGGTTGAATCTCTCGTAAAACCGGGAGAAAAAACCGCAACTGTCCAATATAAAGCCAACGGATGGTGCATTCATCCAATAACCAATGTATGGGGTTATACCGCTCCGGGAGAACAGGCCAGTTGGGGAATGCACCTGGGTGCGGGAGGATGGCTCTGTGAACATTTATGGGATCATTACACCTTTACGATGGACCGGAAATACCTGGAACGGGTTTATCCCATCATGTTAAATGCATCTCAATTTTATCTCGACTGGTTGGTGAAAGACCCCAAAACAGGCAAGCTTGTTTCCGGTCCTGCCGCCTCGCCTGAGAATGCATTTTTTGCACCTGATGGATCAGTTTGTCAGATTAGTATGGGGCCATCCCATGACCAGGAGGTTATTTATGAACTGTTTACCAATATATTGAAAGCATCTGTGATACTGAAGGATACAACCCCTTCACTGGAAAAAATCCGGAACGCTCTAAAAGACCTTGCCATGCCTCAAATCGGATCGGATGGTCGTCTGATGGAATGGGCTCAGGAGTATCCCGAACAGGAGCCGGGTCACAGACACATGTCTCATCTGTACGGATTATATCCCGCTTCAATTTACACCCTCAAAGGAACTCCGGAACTGGCTAATGCAGTGCGTAAAAGTCTGGAATACCGCCTTGCCAATGGTGGCGGA
>Ga0364881_10207_pt3 | contig 36959 bp, 34 predicted proteins | sample ExccelJu500001D4_5_FD_206923 | JGI IMG/M metagenome (GOLD analysis project Ga0364881, IMG submission 206923) | Enriched cells from Trout Bog Lake Hypolimnion, Wisconsin, USA - BchlTB.July30.5000.01.D4 | ecosystem: Environmental > Aquatic > Freshwater > Lake > Hypolimnion/Profundal zone | place...
TTAAAACTTTTAAATTAATTATTTAATAATAATCGTTTTCGATGATAAAATTACTGAAATATAAAGTATAAATGGTGTTGATTCTTTATTTTTTTTTAAGGGATGGGTAGGCGGATTTAATTGGTACAGTTAGTGTTGTCCTTATTATACAATCTATATGGTATGTTTTTATACTTCTGAAAAGCGTTTCTTTTTTAGGATCAGCACCCTGTAAAATGTAGTAAAATAACTACTGGTTGTTATGATACCGCTACTTTAAGAAGTGATAATATTTACTGTGCTAAATTAATAAAACCTACTCTTCTGAATGGGTAAAACCTACTATTTATAGATGGTAAAACCTACTCTATTTATACATCTTCCGCTATTTTCCGGGTTCTGAATGATCTTGATCTTTACTGTAGAAAATAAATACTAAAATCATTCAAATGAAAACATATTCCATCACAACAAAAGGTAACCGGGGTTTCACCGGAACCGCAATCTCCCTCCGGATGATTCTGGGGAGATGTACTTACAGCTAATCTGATTCACAGGCTGTAGCCCAGCCCCCAAAAGCCTGATGAAAAAATCAGGACCACTGAAAGCCTAAAAACCTTCAGCAGGCTATCTCTTGCCCAAAATGTAAATGTTCACACTGTTTTTCAAACCTTTTTTATGAAAAATATTCTTCTTACCATCACCATCTTCTTCATCACACTTGCTGTACGCAGCCAGTCTTCCAATATCAATTTCGGAGTTACTTTATGCGGTGCAGAATTTGGTCAGAATAATTTACCTGGTATCCTAAATACCAATTATACTTATCCTGTTACGGAAGAAATCAATTATTTTTCTGAAAAAGGAGCACAGATTATACAATTACCGATCAGATGGGAAAGAGTACAAAGGAAATTAGGCGGGCCATTAGATGCAATGGAAATGAGTCATATTGTAAAATTTGTAGATGATTGTGCAGCAAGAGGCGTTATGGTTACTTTAATTATGCAAAACTACGGTCGTTATAAAATTAATAATATAGAATACATTATAGGTAGTCCGGAAGTAACCAGGGCTAATTATAAAGATGTTTGGATGAAACTTGCTTATGCATTAAGAAACAAAAGAAACATTTTTGCTTTAAGTATTATGAGTGAACCCAATAATATGGGAGCATATTCCTGGTTTGAATCTGCCCAGCAGGCAATTGACGGAATAAGACAAGTAGATGCAGTGCATACTATTTTAGTAGATGGCGATAATTTCTCAGGACCTGAAACCTGGGTTGCTTATAATGATCAGCTTAAATACTTAAGAGACCCATCAGATAATATCATGTTTAATGCACATTGTTATTTTGATGAAGACAGAACTGGTAATTACAAAAGGTCATATGATGCATCCGGTGCAAATCCAATGACAGGTGTTAACAGGATCAGCCCTTTCATTAACTGGTTACATGCCAACAATGTAAAAGGTTTTGTAGGTGAATTTGGTGTACCAAACAATGATCCAAGATGGTTGGTAACTATGGAAAATTTCCTGAACTATCTGATGAGAAACCGTATTGGAGGTTGTTATTGGGCAGCAGGCCGTTGGTGGAAAGATTATGCATTATCCATTGAACCAACAGGAAACAGTGAAAAACCACAAATGAATGTATTTGCAAAATACCTGATCGCTTCTAATAACAGTTCAGTGGTAGCAAGAAACTAAAAGATTAAGCAGTTAGGTTGGTTTTATTTATACAAATTTGAACAGAAAATAAAAAGCACAGATTTAAACCTGTGCTTTTTTAGTTCCTGAATATCGTGAATGGAAAGGTTGGCCCTTTACATTATATAAGCTTGTGCTGGATGGCATATTTAATGAGGTCTGCATTATTATGCATATGCATTTTCTCCAGGATCCTGGCCCTGTAGGTACTGATTGTATTTACACTCAGCGATAAGATATTACCCATTTCTGAAATACTGTTACCGGCTGCCAATAGCTTAAACACTTCAAATTCTCTGTCAGACAGGTTTTCATGTGCAGCTTTATCAAAATTATCCCCATAAGAATCAGCAAGCAATTCCGCAATATCAGCAGTGATAAACCTTTTGCCCTTTAATAAAGTGTCTACTGCTTTAACAAGCTCGTCGGGAGCACTATCCTTGGTAAGATACCCGGATGCCCCTGCTTTAATAGAACGAACCGCATATTCTTCAGGAGAATGAACACTCAAAATAAGAACCGGAGTTTTAGGGGCAGCATCTTTCATTTCTTTAATAATTTCCACACCAGACCTGCCAGGCATTGAAATATCGGAGATAATTACTGTAAAACTCTCTTTATTTACTTTTTTAAGTAAATCCACTGAGTCAGACACTTCTGTAATTTCAGCATGCGGATACGCTTCAGCAAGAATGAGAATCAATCCTTTTCTTACCACACTATGATCATCAGCAATTAAAATTTTCATGATATTATTTGTTAGGGCTAATTTAAGTTTTTATATCTCAACTTCAACATGAATACAGGAACCTGCACCAAATTCGCTTTTTATGGTCAGAATACCGTTCATCATTCCCGCTCTTTCCTGCATACCCAGTAAACCAAATGATTTAGTTTTCTGGTTCATGTCAAATCCTTTACCGTTATCAGTTATTTGCAAAACTATTTTTTTATTATTAATTTTTTTTAATTCACAATCAACTTTTGTTGCCTGAGCATGACGCATCACATTTGTCAGCGATTCCTGACAGATCCTGAACAGATTTGTTTTAATAATATTGGGCAATTGTTCATCCTCATCATCCAGCTGATTGATAAAAGTAGTTTTAATGGTGGTTCTTTTTTCAAATTCTTTCAAATACCATTCTACGGCAGCGCTTAACCCCAGATTATCCAGGATACTTGGCCTCAGTTCCTGCGATATCCTTCTGATGGTGGTTACCATTTCATGCAATAAACCCAGCATATCTTCTACCCTGGTTACAGATTTAGGGCTCCCGTCCAGTTCCACTATTCTCTTTTTAACCCAGGCCATATCAATTTTTAAGGCAGTGGTAAGTTGCCCTAATTCATCATGAATTTCCCTGGCAATATTCATTCTTTCCTCTTCTCTGGAATTCTGGATATGGGCAGACAGGTTTCTTAACCTGTAATTCATTTTAGCCAGGTCTTCCTGTGCTTTTTTCTGGCTGGTAATATCTTTTAAAAATACAGAAACTCCTTTAGAAGAGGGGTACATACTCACATACAGCCAGGCATTGAACATAGGGAAATAATCTTCCAGCTGGATGAAATGCTGTTCTTCTTTAGCCCTTTCATAAGCACGGATAATATTTTTATCCAGATCTGTAAGCAGTATCAGGATATTTTTCCCGATAATATCTTTCACATCCAGGTTTAGCAGTGTCACAACTGCTTTATTGGCATAAGTTAATCTGTAATTATTATCCAATGCAAGAAATCCTTCTGTAATCCTTTCAAAAACATCCCTGATCTCAGAAGTTTTTTCTTCCACTTCATATTCCAGAATGCCATTCATATTACGCAGGCGTTCTTCCATTAATTTTTGTTCTGTAATATCAATTACCAGGGCCAGATAGCCGGTAATTTTATCGTGTTCATCTTTCAGGTAAGTTACAGATAGGATTACCGGAATGACTGTTCCATCCTTTTTGATATGTTTACCTTCTCCCCGCCAGTAGGATTGGGTACTATTAGTCAAAGCAATTTCTTCATTGAATGTGATGTTTTGAACAATCAGTTCATTTACATTTTTACCAATAGCTTCTTTTTCGGAATAGCCATACATTTTAATAGCACCTTTATTCCAGCCCAGTATTGTTTGGTTTTTATCCAGCAAGATGATGGTATCTCTGGTTAGAGCAAAACTGTTGGCCAGTTCAATCATCCTTTTTTCTTCTGCTTTTTTCTCAGTAACATCAGAAGCAATGATCAGGAAATAACCATTATCAAAGTTTTCTGCTATATAGTTCAGGGAAACATCTACAATAATCGCCTCTCCATTTTTTTTGTAGTGGATGCTTTCATTTTTTACACAGGAGTTTTTCGTAAAATCAAAAGCAGTAAAATTAATCAGGGATTGGGGTACCCTGAGTAATTCGAGGCTTTTTTTACCAACAGCTTCTTCAGCGGTATATCCGTATAGTTTCTCAGCTCCGCAATTCCAGGATTTTATTTCTGTAAATTTATCTGTTGTAAAAATTGCATCGCTGGTGTTTTCAATAATTTTAGCTAACTGGTATATTTTTTCTTCAGAATTAATTCTATCGGTAATATCCCTGATAAAACCAACAAAGCCGGTTATTATGCCCAGGTTATTTCTAAATGCAGTCATTGAAATAAAAAGAAAACCGGTTGTTCCGTTTTTTCGGTTAAACTTCACTTCGCTGGTCCATCTTCCGCTTTCCAGCATTATTTTACGGTTTTCATTCCTGGTTTGCTGATTGGGATAATCAAGATTAGTAAATAATAATTCTGAATTTTTAAATGCCTCTTCTGCAGTATATCCTGAAATTTTTTCAGCCCCTTTACTAAATGTCAGAAATTTAAAATTGGTATCAATGGATATAACGGCATCTTCACTCTGGTCAATAATAAAAGATAAATTTTCCAGCTCCCTGTTTTTGGCTTGTAACTGTAATATACTTCTATGATACCAAATAATAATCAATACAATCAGTATCAGAAAAATGAACAGGGAAATATAAAAGATTGACCGTAAGAAATTGATATTATTCAGGTCTGTCTTTTCATCCACTTTTACAACTGTTCCAAAATAATTTTCAATATCCCTGCCGGCTGACCGGAGGGTTTCTATATATATATTTTCGTTATTCAGAAAAGTATCTGTCTGCCCTCGGGTCAGCGTATTATTTTTCAGGGCCAGTTCTAAAGTTTCCTGTCCTGCCAGCCTTGTTTTTACCAGCTTTTGTAAACTGTCTATTTTTTGTAGTATAAGCGGGTTAGCCTGATTAATATATTTTAATCTGTCAATGTCAGCATCTGTGGAAGGAGGTAAAGGTTTTTCATGGGTAAGGAAATTCTCTTTTTCAGGAAAAACATAGCCCTGTACATTGATTTCATAGTGAATGGACTGAGAAACAATTTTTTGTGCAAGCGATAAGGACTCCCTTTCACCAGCTATATTAATACTGTGTGTTTCAATTTTTTTTATTTCATTCAGGGAAAAAAAAATAAAGACAAGGATCACTCCAAGCAACAGAAATATCCCGGATTGCAGGAACCTTTTTCTACGGTTTGGTTGTTTCATACTGGATCAGTTGAATAAATTGTTTCATAGGTAAACAACTATATTGGATTATGCTTAACGTAAATGTAATTCCTTTTCTTTTATTTTATATGTAGTATTTTTCGCCACAGTCATGAAATGGTTTTTATAATCTTCGCACAGTTAATCCCCATCTGAAAAAAATGAACTTTCAGTAATGTAAAAGGTTGGTTATTTTGCAGGCATGATACAGTATCATCAATTATTACAACACTTATTAGAAAAAGGTACTCAGAAATCTGACAGAACAGGCACCGGAACACTCAGTTGTTTTGGTTATCAGATGCGTTTTGATCTGCAGCAGGGTTTCCCGATGGTTACTACTAAAAAATTACACCTTAAAAGTATTATACATGAATTGTTGTGGTTTTTAAAAGGCGAAACCAATATACAGTACCTCACAGAAAATGGGGTAAGTATCTGGAATGAATGGGCAGATAAAAAAGGTGAATTAGGCCCTGTCTATGGAAAACAATGGAGGTCCTGGGAATCTGCAGACGGAACAGTGACCGACCAGATTACTGAAGTGATTGATCAGATTAAAAAGAATCCGGATAGCCGCAGATTGATTGTAAGTGCCTGGAATGTGGGAGACCTCCCAAAAATGGCCTTAATGCCCTGCCATAGTTTATTCCAGTTTTATGTGGCAGATGGAAAACTCAGTTGCCAGTTATACCAGCGCAGTGCAGATGTTTTTCTGGGTGTTCCCTTTAATATTGCTTCCTATGCCTTATTAACGATGATGGTGGCACAGGTATGCGGACTAGCTTATGGCGATTTTGTACATAGTTTCGGGGATGTGCATTTATATAATAATCACCTGGAACAGGCAAAATTGCAGTTAAGCCGTGAAATTTATCCATTACCTGTGATGAAAATTAATCCGGCAGTTACAGATATTTTCGGTTTTACATTTGAGGATTTTGCATTGGAACATTATCAGTTTCACCCTCCAATAAAAGCGCCAGTAGCTATATAAAATATATTAACATGCTCATTTCATTAATTGCAGCAGCAGCCACCAATAATGCTATCGGGTTTAATAACCAGTTACTCTGGCATTTGCCCAACGACCTGCGGTTTTTTAAAAATACTACCTGGGCCATGCCAGTGGTAATGGGCAGAAAAACATTCGAATCTTTGGGCAGCAGGCCCTTACCCGGAAGATTAAATATCATCATTACCCGGCAGCCCAATTGGGAATCTGCCGGAACCGTAACTGTTCATTCCGTACATGATGCCATCCTTTTAGCCAAATCGCATGATTATAAGGAGTTGTTTATTGCCGGTGGGGGAGAAATTTATCAATCGGCACTTTCAGTTGCCCATAAAATATACCTGACCAGGGTGCATACTGAGCGGGAAGCCGATACGTTTTTTCCTGTATTTGATACATCAGAATGGCAGTTGAAAACGAGTATGGATTTCCATCCAGATAGCAAACATGCGTACCCCTATAGTTTTCAGGTTTGGGAAAAAGGATAGTGTGCGTTAATTTTGGTACCATGTATTCAAAACCCGTTTTAGCCCTTAAATATTGTCAATACCTGTTCCGGGCTTCTAATAGCAGGGGCCATGGAATACATTCCCCTTTTTTATTTGAGTTTATTGATAAAGTACTGAATGACGACCGTTCTTTTCATGCTTTTCAGGATATTGAACAAGAACGTAAAGCTTTTCTTAAGAATAAAACCCTGCTCACCATTGAAGATTTTGGTGCAGGTTCTGCCATCCTTAAAACCAAAGAACGTACGGTTGCCAGTATTGCTGCCACTTCACTGAAACCCCGGAAATACAGTCAGCTATTTTTCAGGATGATTGATCATTATGGATTTCAGCAGATATTGGAAATCGGTACTTCACTCGGTATTACCAGTGCTTACCTGGCGGCAGCCAATCCCAAAGCAAGGGTTGTTACACTGGAAGGTTCTGTTGCAATTGCCAATCAGGCCAGCCAATTGTTTAAACAACTGGATATTACCAATATACAGTTAATTACAGGCAATTTTGACGATACTTTAAAAGGGGCAGTAGATAATTTTAACCGGATTGATTTTGCATTTATAGACGGTAACCACCGGTATGCACCCACTATTGCCTATTTTACCAAACTATTGGAAAAGTCAGGATCCAATACGGTGATTATATTAGATGATATACACTGGAGCAGGGAAATGGAATCCGCCTGGAATTGGGTAAAAGACCAGGAAGCAGTCACTATGACGATTGACCTCTTTTTTGTAGGGATTGTATTACTGAAAAAGGAATTCCTCGCCAAGCAGCATTTTACCATCCGGTATTGAAATAAGTGCGGAATAAAATTATTTGCCCGTTGACAGAAATCACTTGCTGCAAATAAGAAATGGGCTATATTCACAAATATTATTATTCCCATGATAGCAGGCATATTGAAAGAACCGAAAGGAGAAAACAGGGTTACCCTATTGCCGGAACAGGCAGAAGCCCTTTTGAAAAAGAATGTAACGGTATGGGTGGAATCAGGGGCAGGAGCCAGTGCTTTTGCAGCTGATGAAGCATACCAGAACAGGTCAATTCTGATAAAAGACAGAAAAGAGATATTACAGCAGGCCGACCTGCTTTTTTCAATTAATACCATTCCTCCGGAAGAAATAGCACAATTAAAGACAGAGGCTGTTTTAGTGGGTATTTTTCAGCCTTTATATCATTTTCAGACCATGGAATCATGGGCAGCAAAAGGTATTACCACTTTCAGTATGGATACCATACCCAGAACCACCCGTGCACAAAGCATGGATGTACTCAGCAGCCAGGCCAATATTGCGGGTTACCGGGCGGTATTGGTGGCCGCCACTATTTTTCCCAGGTATTTCCCCATGTTTATGACAGCAGCGGGCAGTATCCCTCCAGCTAAAATACTGATACTGGGGGCAGGTGTAGCCGGGTTACAGGCTATTGCCACATCCAGGCGTTTAGGCGGAGTAGTGGAAGTATTTGATACGCGACCGGCAGTAAAAGAAGAAGTACAGAGCCTGGGTGCCAAATTTATTGAAGTGGAAGGTGCTGCAGATGCCAGTAAGGCAGGAGGATATGCAGTGGAGCAGTCGGACGAATACAAACAAAAACAACAGCAGCGTATAGCTGAAGCAGCGGTAAAAGCAGATGTTATTATTACCACTGCACAGATACCCGGAAAGAAAGCACCTGTATTAATTACAGAAGAGATGATTGCCGGGATGAAAAACGGAACGGTAATCATTGACCTGGCTTCCGCAACCGGAGGCAATACCCCGCTTACTAAAAACAACGAAACCATCCTTACCGCCAATGGGGTAATCATATTGGGTAACAGCAACCTGCCTGGTGGGATGCCATTTGATGCCAGTAAGGTATATGGTAAAAATGTGCTTAATTTCCTGCAATTGGTCATTGATAAAGAAGGAGCCATCCAGCTGAATTTTGAAGATGATATTGTAAAAGGATGCTGTATAACCCATGGTAACAAAGTAGTCAATGAACGGGTACTGGGTTTATTAGGTACCGGAAGTAATTAATCAAACTTATCAGAAATCATTTAACATGGAAAATATATTGCAGCTTATTACAGATAACCAGCAAATGATCTATATCGTAGTCCTCATGATCTTCCTGGGCATTGAAGTGATCGGGAGGGTACCGAGTGTATTGCATACGCCGCTGATGAGTGGTGCCAATGCCATACATGGTGTGGTAATTATCGGAGCCATTATTGTAATGGGTAAAGCCAGTGATGACAATTACCTGGCATTGGTCCTCGGCTTTTTGTCCGTTGTACTGGGAACCCTCAATGTGGTAGGTGGATTTGTGGTAACCGACAGGATGCTGGAAATGTTTAAGAAGAAAAAGTAACGAATACCCGAAAGAAATTTAGCATTAACTAATTATACTTTATTATGCAATTGCACATACTTACCATCTGTTATATCATTGGCTCTGTAACTTTTATACTGGGCTTAAAAATGTTGTCCAACCCCTTAACCGCCAGAAAGGGCAACCTGATTGCAGCAGGGGGGATGACCATCGCTATTTTAGGAACCATTTTTTTATATGAAACTGAAGACGGACAGGGGCTTCATAACTACCTCTGGATCTTCTCCGGTTTAATCATTGGTGCAGTAATAGGAACCCTGGCTGCCAAAAAGGTAAAAATGACGGCCATGCCAGAAATGGTAAGCCTCTTTAACGGAATGGGAGGTGCCTGTGCCGCATTGATTTCTGCAGTGGAGTTTGACCACGTATACCGGGAATACCGGCTGGATATGAACAGTTTTGCAGATGTAGTTCCTTTTGGCCATTATTTTACCATCAGTGCGGGTGCCATTATCGGCAGTGTATCTTTTGCCGGCAGTGTAATAGCCTGGGGCAAACTGAATGGCAGGATCAAAGATTTTTCATTTAATGGCCAGCATATTGTTAACCTCATTATCCTGGGTTTTGTATTTGGCGTAGCCGGATTTACTTACTGGACCAGTTCCTCTGTAACCAATATCTGGTTTTTAATTACTTTATTGTCGGCCTTTGTTTACGGAGTCATGTTTGTACTGCCCATTGGCGGAGCCGATATGCCGGTAGTAATTTCATTACTCAATTCCTTTACGGGGGTAGCCGCCGCTTTTGGCGGATTTTTATACAATAATAAGGTGATGCTTACCGGTGGTATTTTAGTAGGCGCAGCCGGTACCCTGTTAACCATGCTCATGTGTAAAGCCATGAACCGGAGCCTGCAAAATGTACTGATCGGTTCTTTTGGAGCCAAGAATGCAAAATCTGCCGCAGCCACCACACAGGGCAGTTATAAGGAAATCAGTTTAAATGATACCGCCACCTGCCTGGCTTATGCCAATAAGGTAATGATAGTGCCCGGATACGGACTAGCCGTAGCACAGGCACAGCATATCTGCCATGAACTGGAAAAAAACCTGGAAGAAAAAGGAGTGCAGGTTTTCTATGCCATCCATCCGGTAGCAGGCCGTATGCCCGGCCATATGAATGTATTACTGGCAGAAGCAGATGTGAGTTATGATAAGTTACTGGAAATGGAACATGCCAATGAAGAATTTAAAACTGCCGATGTGGTATTGATACTCGGAGCCAATGATGTGGTAAACCCTGCAGCCAAGAGCGACCCTTCCTCACCCATTTATGGTATGCCTATTTTAGAAGTAGAACAGGCTAAAATGGTTGTTGTAAATAAAAGGAGCATGAAACCCGGCTATGCAGGTATAGAAAACGATTTATTCTTCCGGCCCAAAACCTCCATGTTATTTGGTGATGCCAAAAAAGTGTTACAGCAACTGGTAAATGAGATTAAAAACGTGTAAGGTAAATTAAATTGCCCCCAGAAAATAAAGCAGTGGTAATACTTATCTTCGCGCCGTGTTACCATCCGCATTATTAGCATCATTAGAAGGAATAAAAGGCTTTCACAGAGAGGCTTTTGAAGGCGTACATGCATCAGGAGTACAGCTTACTTCTGTCCGCCTGAACCCCATGAAACCTGTGCAGGCCGCTCTTGCAGCAGCACAAACCATTCAGCCTTTATTAGCAGCACCTGTGCCCTGGTGTGCCGATGCCTGGTATTTATCAGAAAGGCCCTCCTTTACATTCGACCCCCTGTTTCATGCCGGAGCCTATTATGTGCAGGAAGCCAGCAGCATGTTTTTATGGAAAGTGTTAACGGAACATATTCCTTCTCCATCGGGTAAAAAGGTATTGGACCTTTGTGCCGCACCCGGAGGCAAATCCACTTTACTGGCCACTTATTTTAAAGAAGGCCTGGTGGTTTCCAATGAAGTCATTAAATCCCGGGCTGCTATCCTGGTAGAGAATATCACCAAATGGGGGGCAGACCATGTGGTTGTCACCAATAACGATCCTTTACATTTTCAGTCCATTCCCCATTATTTTGATGTCATTGCAGTAGATGCACCCTGCAGTGGAAGCGGACTGTTCAGGAAAGACCCGGATGCCATTAAAGAATGGAGTGAAGACAATGTGCAGTTATGCAGCCAGCGCCAGCAACGGATTATTGCAGATGTATTGCCTGCATTAAAGGAAGACGGATTGCTGATTTATTCCACCTGTTCCTATTCCCGTGAGGAAGATGAAGCCATACTGGACTGGCTGGTAGAAACCCAGGGATTAACCAGCCTGGAATGTACTCCTGAGGCCGACTGGCATATTACCCCAACAGAAAGTGAAAAGTATCAGGCCAGGGGTTACCGCTTTTATCCGGACCAGGTAAAAGGGGAGGGCTTTTTTATAGCCGTTCTGCAGAAAACAGGAGTAGCAGCAGATAGCCATTATCCCGGTCAGGCTTTACCCACCCCCTCCAAAGCAGAATTGGGATTGTTAAAATCTTTCCTGCAATTGCCAGATGCATATTTTCTGTTTAAGCAAACCGATCATTTCAGGGCATTTAAAAAAGAATGGGAAACCGATTTAAGCATACTGGCTAAAAACCTCTATATCAAAAAAGCAGGGGTGGCATTTGGAATGCTGAAGGGGAAGGATGTAATCCCCTCACATGAATTGGCCCTCAGTTACCTGGACCTTCAGGGCCTTGCTGCTGTGGAAGTGGATAAGGCAACAGCCCTTTTGTATTTAAAGAAAAAAGACCTGATGGTTACGGCAGACAAAGGCTGGAATTTAATCAGGCATTGTGGATTGAATTTGGGATGGGCAAAAGTTTTACCCAATCGGTTGAATAATTACTATCCCGGAGAATGGAGAATTTTAAAAGATTAATTTTAGAGCGTTAAATAAAAGCATATGAACCGGATGAAGATTGTTTTTTTATTGTGTATTTCCTTTTTGGTAACTATTGCAGTAATGGCCCAGGACGATTACCTGGTGCATACCGTTAAAAGTGGAGAAAGCTTATCTGCTATTGCCAAACATTTTCATACCACCACCGGTGATATTATGCGGTTGAACGGAATGAATACTAAATCTATTTTAAAAATAGGAGCGAAAATTAAAATACCACCGGCAGTATCTGCAAAAGCGGCAACTGAAACAGCAACAACTACAGCCCCTGAACCTGTAGCTGTGGCAATCCCGGTTCCCGCTGCACCCAAAAAAGAAACAGGTACTTCTCAGCCCATTGTACATACAGTAGGTGAAAAAGAAACATTATATGGCATTGGGAAAAAATACAAAGTGAGTGTTCCCCAGATCAGTTCCTGGAACAATTTAAAAACCACCAATATTCATAAGGGCCAGCATTTAATTGTAGGGTATATGACGGTTGGAAATGCTGAAACTGTACCGGTAAATAATTCGGCTGCAGCAGATACTAAAGTAAACCCTCAGGTAATTGCTGCACCTGCAGTTATTGCACCGCAGACTTCCACTTCAATCCCTGTAAAGAAAACAGAGAGCCCTGCTGCCCAGAATGGCGGATCGAATGATGAAGGTGTATTTGCCTCTTTCTACCAGAAAGTAGGTAAAGAGTTATCAGGAGCAGCTGCCACATTTAAAACTGCCAGTGGCTGGCTGGATAAAAAGTATTATGTATTGATGAATAATGTAACTGAAGGAACCGTGGTAAAAGTAGCTTCCAATAATAAAACAGTATATGCTAAAGTACTGGGGCCTTTACCGGATATCAAGGAAGATTCCGGATTACTGGTACGAATCAGCAATGCCGCAGCGGCTTCCTTAGGTATCAGTGATAACAAATTCCCGGTAACCATACATTATTAAACTATTAAAAAGGCCTTCCCCGCAGAAAGTCTTCCACCATCATTTTCTTTTTGCCTTCCATTTGCAGTTCTGTTGCATGGATATAGCCATTGCTGCAGGCAAATTTAATATAGGATTTCCCATCCGTCAGCATTTCACCAGCCGGTTGCTGGTGATGGGTAATTTCTTTTTTACTCCTGTAAATCTTAAAGAGTTTCTCATTTACATAAGTAAAAGCACCGGGAAAAGGGGAGAGCCCCCGTATCAGGTTATGGATCTGTCCGGCAGATTGATTCCAGTCGATTTTACAGGTTTCTGTAAACAGTTTAGGTGCATGTTTCAGTTCTCCGGAAGCATCTGTTTGTGCCCTTTCTTTCAAAGAACCTGCAACCAGTAAGTTTATTGTTTCCACCAGCAGTTCGGCCCCAATTCCTTTCATCCGGTCGTGCACTTCACCGGCAGTTTCATCTTCTCCTACCGGAAAGCTTTTCTGCAGTAAAATATCCCCGGTATCAATGGCATGTTTCAGTTTAAAAGTCGTAACCCCGGTTTCCTTTTCCCCATTTATCACGGCCCAGTTAATAGGTGCTGCACCCCGGTATTGAGGTAATAAAGAACCATGTACATTTATGGTGCCCAGGGCTGGCATATTCCATACTATTTCAGGTAACATACGGAAGGCCACCACTATTTGCAGATTGGCCTTCAAAGCCCTTAACTCCGCTATAAATTCCGGATTTTTTAATTTCTCAGGTTGTAAAACAGGTATTTGTTTTTCCACCGCATATTTTTTAACCGCACTTTCTGTCAGTTTCATACCCCTGCCGGCAGGTTTATCCGGAGCCGTTACTACTGCCACTACCTGATACCCGGCTTGTACCAACGCATCCAAAGATGCCACTGCAAATTCAGGCGTACCCATAAAAACAATACGCAAACCGCCCTTACCGGCAGTATTTAAATCAATGCTCATAATTGCAAATGTAACAGTAAGCCGTAAACTGCAAAATCCTATTCAAAATCTTTGTAGAGCAAATATTTTTTTCTTATTATTTTGTAAGCATTCAGTTTAGGTTGCCAGCTGGCCCTGATCTCCTCCTCTGTTTTACCGGCTATAATCTGTTGTACCAGCTCATCATTACCCGCCAATCTGTTAATGCCATAACCGGCTTTACCATTTTTAGGTTTGTTTTTAAGAAAGAAGTTTTCCTTATCCGGAAATAAGCGGTAGGCTTCCAGTAAATATTTCAGTTGAATGCGATTATTAATTTCCTTCAGGGCCTCCTCCGGGTTGGCATGGTACAAGTTCCAGCCATAGCAGACCTGGTTTTTCAGTTTGGGCTCTTTGGCACCGGGGCGACTGGTTGGTGTAAATGCAAATAAATTTTTAGGCAGGGAAGGATGGCCGAATGTGCAGAAAGGATGGTCCGTTCCCCGGCCTTCACTCAGTATCGTACCTTCAAACAGGCAATTACTGGCATACCAGTATACACAGGACATATCCGGAATATTGGGAGAGGGGGCAATGGGCAACTGGTATTTGGTTAGATGGGTATAGTTTTCGCATTTGATCACTAAAAAATGAAAAGCAGTATCCTTAGATTTTTTAGCATGCAGGTAATACTGATATTTTTCATTGGCAGCTGCACTGCTCAGCCATTGTTCACCGGCAATCATCTGTGCATATTCCCCAATGGTTAAACCGTACACAGAAGGAATGGGTTGCAATCCTACAAAACTCCTGAATGCAGTATCCAGCACCGGCCCGTCCACATAAAATCCATTCGGATTGGGCCTGTCCAGAATAATCAGCGGAATACTGTTTTCGAGTGCCGCTTCCATATACCGCTGCATAGATGATATAAAAGTGTAAAAACGGGTACCCACATCCTGAATATCGTAGAGCATAATATCCACGTCTTTCAGGTCGTCCACGCCGGGTTTATTTTTAGCACCATATAAGGATATAATGGGCAATCCTGTTTTCTCATCGGTATAATTATCAATCTTCGCCCCATCGTCTGTAACGCCCCGGAAACCATGTTCCGGCCCAAAAACTTTAACAATATGAATACCCAGTTTCAGGAGGCTGTCCACCAGGTGTGTTTGTCCAATGGTAGCCGTCTGGTTGGCAAAAACTGCCACTCTTTTCCCTTTCAGAAGGGGAATATAGACTTTGGTGCGGTAAGCTGCGGGCAGACAATCCTGACTAAACAGGAAAGCACTGAAAAGGCAGCAGGATATGAGCAGGAATATGCGTTTATTCATACATTAATTTATAAATGGTAAGATAGAAAATTAATTGCTGGTATGGGAATAAAACGGGTACTTTGCCGGAATTTTTTCAGTTTCAGTCAGTATTTGTTGAAATTATAGGCTACTTATTTCAAAAAGAAACGGGAGCACTGATTATGAAGATTGACTGAAGGTGAAACTCAATAATTTAAAAAAGAATACAATGCAACAGGTAAAAAAGGGTGATACTATTAAAATTCATTATCATGGCCGTTTAAATGACGGAACTACTTTTGATTCTTCTGCAGGCCGTGAGCCCCTTGAATTTGAAGTAGGTGGTGGCATGGTGATTGCAGGTTTTGATGCCGGTGTTACCGGTATGAGTGTTGGAGAAAAGAAAACCATTGAAATTCCTTTTCTGGAAGCCTATGGCCCGGTACAGGAAGAAATGATCATTGAATTTCCGAAATCCAATTTTCCTCCGGATTTAAATCCTGAAATTGGAATGCAGCTGAATATGAGCAATCAGCAGGGACAGCAGTTTCCGGTAGTGATTAAAGAAGTGAAAGAAGAAGTAGTGGTTTTGGATGCCAATCATCCGCTGGCAGGTAAAGACCTTACTTTTGACCTGGAGCTGGTTGAAATAGCAGGAGCCAGTCCGTTAATTATTATGCCTTAATCAGCTAATTGAATATAAAAAGCGGCTGTTCCTATCCCGAACAGCCGCTTTTTTAATTGTCAGACTTTATCCCAAACATATCTTCATAAGCCCGGTCTAAAGATTCTTTGCGGTTATAGGTAGAACTGATGATTACAAACATGGCAAAACCTAAAACGGTGCAGATTAAGGAGCCTTCAAAGCCAAAATTGCCACCGGTAAAATATTCCTCCCCAACCGTCTTTTGCAGAAAAATACTGCTGCCCTGTTCAATACCGGTACCACTGATATTAAAACCCAGTACAGAACCCTGGAAGAAATTCCATCCAAAATGGAAGAAAATACCAAACCAGAGGTTACGGGTAAAAATATAATTCATACCCAGTAAGAGGCCGCCGATAAATACATTTAAAAAAGCCAGGGGGGTAACCCCGCCATTCTGTAAATGCAGGACTGCAAACAGTAAAGAAACAAAAGTCAGTGCCCACCAGCGGTTAATACTTTCCATCAGGTTTTGCAGCAGGTAACCGCGGAATACAATTTCTTCGGTAAAAGCAACTACAATATATAATGCAATGGCGGTGATAAAATAATCCGCACTAAACACCGCATTGGTTAAATAAAGCTTTTTGGTAACGGAAAGTACCAGGGCACCCATGAATAAAATAGCCAGTGAAACCATGAGTCCCATCCAGGCATCTGTCTGGTGTTTTTTCCAGGCAAACCCTAAGGAGAAGAGGTCTTTTTTGTCAACCCCCAGGCGGAATACCAGCACCATCAGCAGCAATCCGATATTGTTGGAAATATAAGTGCCCAGAAAACTGGAAACCGGAACAGAGCCTTTTGCATAATCATAGGCATATTTGCCATTCAGCAATATATCAATACCAAACCCTATAAAGAGGGTAACGGGAAAGGCCAGTAACACAAAAAATAAAGCCCTTAACCAGCCCTGCGGAATGACAGATTTTTTATTCATTTCATTTATCTTGCCTGCAAATTAACACCGATGTTTGATAAATACCAATTTACGGTTGCTGAAAGATTCATGAATTATGTACAGACAGATACACAAAGCGACCCGCATAGCCATACCCATCCCAGTTCCGCAAAACAGAAGGATTTATCGGTACAACTGGCAATGGAATTACTGGAAGAAGGCTTAGCAGATGCACATACAGATGAGTATGGCTATGTCTATGCCAGCATCCCTTCCAATACCCAAAAGCAGGTGCCGGTCATTTGTTTCTGCGCCCATGTGGATACTGCACCGGATTGCAGTGGCACCCATGTAAAACCCATACTGCACCGTAATTATAACGGAGAAGATATCCTGTTGCCGGATGATTTTACACAGGTCATTTCCCCCAAAGCATTTCCTTACCTTAAAGCACATATTGGCAGCGATATTATTACGGCCAGTGGATTAACCTTATTGGGTGCAGATGATAAGGCCGGAGTGGCGATCATTATGGACCTGGTGCATTTTCTGCAAACCCATCCGGATGTCAAACACGGTACTATTAAATTATTGTTTACGCCTGATGAGGAAGTAGGTCAGGGTACGGATAAAGCAGACCTGGTTAAATTAGGTGCAGATTTCGGTTATACCTTAGACGGTGGTGAAGCCGGTACACTGGAAGATGAAACTTTTAGTGCAGACGGGGTAACTGTCATTATAAACGGAGTAATTGCCCATCCCGGTCAGGGCAAGAATAACCTGGTGAATGCCATGAAAATAGCCGGTAAAATACTCGCTGCATTACCTGAAGACCTGAGTCCGGAGACCACAGAAAAACGCGAAGGCTTTATCCATCCCATTCATCTGGAAGGCGGGGCTGAAAAAGTAACCATCCAGTTTCTGATCAGGGATTTTACTACCGCCAACCTCCATCACCATGAAGAAGTATTGCGTAAAGTAGTGGCACAGGTGTTAGCCGCTTATCCAAAAGCAACTTTTGAATTTGAAGTAAAAGAACAATATAGGAATATGAAGGAAGTGCTGGACCGCTATCCGCAGGTAGTAAACAATGCAGTAATTGCTTATGAACGTACCGGTTTAAACCCGGTAAATGAACCCATACGTGGTGGAACAGATGGCAGCCGTTTCAGTTTTATGGGCTTACCCTGTCCCAATTTATTTACCGGTATGCAGGCCATACACAGTAAAAAAGAATGGATCGGTGTCCGGGATATGCAACTGGCTGTGCAGATGCTTGTTAACCTGGTTCAGGTATGGGAAGAAAAAGCCTGATGTTTAAACACAAAAGCCATGCTTTACCGGTCATAAAAAAATAATCGCTTGTTTTCAAATCATTACATAGCTTTAAACAAATATTGTATATGGATTTCTTTATTCATTTCTGGTGGTTGCTGATTATTGTCTTTATCATTTTCAGCGGCCTTGTAACTGTAACTCAGGGCAATATTGCCGTGATTACTTTATTTGGAAAATACCAGCGTATCCTGCGCCCCGGACTAAATTTTAAAATACCACTGATAGAACAGGTTTACCGTACCATCAGTATCCAGAACCGTTCGGTGGAACTGGAATTTCAGGCAGTAACCCTGGATCAGGCCAATGTGTATTTTAAAAGTATGCTCCTGTATTCCGTTATCAATCAGGAAGAACAAACCATTAAAAACGTAGCTTTTAAGTTTATCAGTGACAAAGACCTGATGCAGGCTTTAATTCGCACGGTAGAAGGCAGTATCCGTGGTTTTGTGGCTACTAAAAAACAAGCCGAAATCTTATTGTTAAGGCGTGAGATTGTTGAGTTTGTAAAAGACCAGATAGATAAGTCACTGGAAGAATGGGGGTATCATTTACAGGATCTGCAGATCAATGATATCACATTCGATCAGGTGATCATGGAAAGCATGAGTAAGGTAGTGGCCAGTAATAATTTAAAAGCCGCTGCAGAAAATGAAGGCCAGGCTTTACTGATTACCAAAACCAAGGCAGCAGAAGCTGAAGGTAATGCTATTAAGATCTCTGCAGAAGCAGAGAAAGAAGCCGCCCGTTTACGCGGACAGGGTGTTGCTTTATTCCGTGAAGAAGTGGCCAAGGGGATGAGTGAAGCGGCAGACCAGATGAAACGTGCCAACCTGGATATTAATGTAATCCTGTTCAGTATGTGGACAGAAGCCATTAAGAACTTTGCAGAATACGGAAAAGGCAATGTTATCTTCCTGGATGGCAGTACAGAAGGAATGGAAAAAACCATGCAGCAGATACTGGGCATGATGAAAACCAAAGAAAACCAGCAGATGTAAAATCTTTCCTAAAATAATGCTGTAATACAATTTTTTGCACAACCTGGCAGTTCTTTTGTGTATTCATTTACTTTAGTAACCTACTAAACCAGTAAACATGTTTCATCTGCTGCAGGCAACTGCCAATAATATTGTAGATAGTTTACCCAGGGCTACCGGTGTGCCTGCAATACCTGAAAAAATATCCATGTGGGATTTATTACAGAAGGGTGGTTATATCATGTATCCCCTGTACCTCTTACTGGCTACTGCCATTTTTGTATTTTTTGAAAGGCTGATTGCTATCCGCAAAGCTTCCAATATTGATGGAAACTTTATGAATATTATCCGTGACCATGTCATTACCAGCAATGTTACTGCAGCCAGGAGTGTGGCCAGGAATACCAATAACCCGGTTGCCCGGATGATTGACAAAGGGCTGCAACGTATTGGCAAACCCATTGATGCCATTGAGAAGAGTATGGAAAATGTGGGTAAACTGGAAATGTATAAAATGGAAAGGAACCTGAATATCTTATCCCTTGTAGCCGGTATTGCCCCCATGTTTGGATTTCTCGGAACCATTGTAGGGATGGTGGAACTGTTTTATGGCATTTCCTCTACGGGAGAATATACCTTAAGCACCATTGCCGGTGGTATCTATACCAAGATGGTTACCAGTGCCAGCGGCCTTATCATTGGGTTAATTGCGTTTATCGGCCATAATTACCTCACTACCCAGATAGAAAAAACGGCCAATAAAATGGAAGCTGCCAGTGCAGAATTTATAGATATTTTACAGGAACCCACGCATTAAGCCATTCTTTTAATAACAGCATTATGAATATAAGAAACAGATTAAGAAAACATCCTGAAATGCACACCGGTGCACTGAATGATATTTTATTTATTCTGTTATTGTTTTTCCTGATCGTATCCACACTGGCTAATCCCAATGTAATCAAGGTATCCAATCCCAAAGCAAAAAGCGATACCAAATCCAAGCAAACGGTGGTAATAACGGTGGATAAGGACCAGCATATTTATATCGGCCAGAAAGAGATTCCTTTTGAACTGCTGGAAGGGGAATTACAGAGCTATCTGGCAAAGGAGACCGACAAGCCCTCAGTGGTTATTAACGGAGACAGTACTTCCCATCTGGGTACTGCCATCAGGGTGATGCAGGTGATCAAGAAACTGGGTGCCACCCCTGTACTTGCAGTAGACAATAACGGGGCAAAATAATCAGCCTTTCACCTATTTTAGCATTTTGTTTTTTTTCAGACCTCTTAATTTGCTTCAAAATTAAATTCTATGAATACTTTGAAACATGCATTGTTGTATGCAGCACTGTTGGCAATGGTTTCCTGTTCCAAAAACCTGGCCCCTGTTGGGCATTATCAAAGTAGCCCGGTTGTGGCAGATGGTAATGCGTCTGACTGGGAATTGCCCCTGCGTTTTTCGAATAAGGACTATACCGTTTCCTATAACTTCACGAACGATAAAAAGAATGTGTACCTGATTGTAGTATCCAAAGATGAAGCTATGGAGCAGCGGATGCTGAAATCCGGCATTACGGTTTACTTCGATCCTAAAGGGGAGACCAGTAAAAAGATTTCCCTCACTTTTCCGGAACATAAATCAGGCAGGGGGGCACGTGCTACCCACAATTCAGATTCTGTTACCACTACCAGTATGATGATACCACAGTCGGCCGACCTGAATATGCTGGTATATAAATCTGATACCTATGATGCCGAAGGGTTCTTCAACCTGGAAAACGGGCAATATGGTATCAAAGACAAACGAAGCAAGATACAGGTGGGATTAAGGGTATCGGCAGACAGCGGACTGGTATATGAAGCTATTGTACCGATTAATTATTTACTGGCAGACGGGTTGACAGCTAAAAACCTGAAGAAGAATTTCAGTGCCGGAATTGTTATTCATACCGATGCAGTAGCCCCCAGAAGAAATACCAATACCGGTAATAACGGAGGCGGTATGTCGCCCAGGATCAGCATGGGTGGTGGCTTTGGTGGAATGGGAATGGGAAGAATGGGAATGGGAGTAGGTATGGGAGGCGGATCCCGTTACAGAAATACCAATAATCAGCAAACCCAAACCAAAGTGCCGGACGAAACATTATGGTACCAGTTCCGGTTTACGGATAAGCCAGTGAGCAATTAATCAGCTTAACAGCTAAACATAAAAGGCAACGGTTCAGTACCGTTGCCTTTTTCATATCAAAAACAAAAACAAAAAATGGAATAGGTTAATTGCGTATCGGCCTGCCGCTTTTCAACACACTCTGTATTCTTTCCAGTGTTTTCTTTTCTCCGCAAAGGCTCAGGAACGCTTCCCGTTCCAGGTCCAGCAGGTACTGTTCAGAAACCAATGCAGGCTCACTCAAATCACCCCCGCACATTACATAAGCCAGTTTACGTGCCACTTTCGCATCATGTTCTGTAGCATAGCCACCACGCACCATACTGTTAATACCGGCCAGCAGCGCACCCAGTGCCAATCTGCCCATCACCCGTATATCCTTATGTTGCTGCGGCATGGTATAGCCCGCATCATAAATTTCAATTACGCTTTTTTTAGCTTCGGCAATTCTTCTGCCCATATTCATAATCACTTCATCGTGGCCCTTTCTTAAAATGCCCATATCAAACCCTTCCTGTGCAGAAGTAGCCACTTTTGCCGTAGCAATGGCCAGGAATCTTTCTTTTAAAGTATTGGTATCCGGTTCATCAGGATGCAATTCATCACTGGCACGCAGTACAAATTCCTTGGTACCCCCACCACCGGGTATCAAGCCAACGCCCAGTTCCACAAGCCCTATATATGTTTCCGCAGCAGCACAAATCTTATCAGCGTGCAGGTTCATTTCACAACCACCACCCAGGCTTAACCCATGCGGGGCAATCACCACCGGAATAGAAGAATAGCGTACCCGCATCATGGAATTCTGGAACATCCTTATCGCCATATCCAGTTCTTCGTATTCCTGTTCAATCGCATACATAAAAATCATCCCCACATTGGCACCCGCACTAAAGTTTGGTCCGTCATTCGCAATCACCAGTCCCTTGAATTTATCTTCTGCAATACCAATCGCTTTATTCAGTCCTTCTAAAACTTCCCCGCCAATACTGTTCATTTTAGAGCTCCATTCAAAACCCGCCACTCCGTTACCAATATCATAGAGTTTGCAGGCACTGTTTTTCCATATCAGCTTATCCGCATAGTTATTCAGTACCAGGAAGGAATCCCCGCCCGGAACAGGTTTGTAAGATTTGGAAGCCGTATCGTAATAGAGGGATTTACCATTTTCTACTTTAAAGAAGGAAGTAAAGCCCGCCGCAATCATTTCCTCTACCCATGCAGCTACTTTATAACCAGCCGCCTTCATCCCTTCGGTGGTTTTAACTAAACCCAGCAGATCCCAGGTTTCAAAAGCACCAATTTCCCACCCAAAACCAGCTTTCATGGCATCATCCACCCGGTAGATATCATCAGAAATCTCCGGAATACGGAAAGAGATATAAGAGAAAAGCGAATAATGGAATTTTTTATAGAATTCACCCGCTTTATCCGGGGAGGCCGACAATAATTTAATCCGTTGTTTCAGGTCCTCTATTGGTTTAGCCGCATCAATACCGGCAAATTTAGCTTTCACCCTTTCTTCATATTCCAGGGTTTTCAGGTTCAGTACCCGGATATCTTTACCCCCACCCGGCGCAGCAGGCATTTTCTTAAAGAAGCCCTGTTTGGTTTTATCGCCCAGCCAGTTATTGGCCACTATTTTATCCAGCCATTCGGGAATGGTAAAAATGTCTTTAGCCTCATCAGCCGGACAATTATCCGCCACACCCTTAGCCACTTTTACCAGGGTATCAATACCTACTACATCAGCGGTGCGGAAAGTAGCAGATTTAGGACGGCCAATGATTGGGCCCGTTAAGGCATCAATCTGGTCGATACTCAGGCCCAGCTGGTCCATAATATGAAAAATACTCATGATGCTGAATACCCCGATCCGGTTGGCAATAAATGCCGGAGTGTCTTTACAGAGCACGGTAGTTTTACCCAGGAACAGGTCGCCATAATGCATCAGAAAATCCACCACATCCTGGTCTGTATCCGGAGTAGGAATAATTTCCAGCAACCTTAAATAACGGGGCGGGTTAAAAAAGTGTGTACCGCAGAAATGCTTTTTAAAGTCAGCAGAACGGCCCTCACTCAGCATATGGATGGGAATACCCGAAGTATTGGACGTGATCAGTGTACCCTGTTTACGAAACTGTTCCACTTTTTCGTAGACCAGTTTTTTAATATCCAGCCTTTCCACTACCACTTCAATAATCCAGTCCGCCGTTGCAATCTCGGGCATATTATCGTCAAAATTGCCGGTACTGATCTTTTTCACCGCTTCCTTTGTAAACACAGGGGAGGGGTTACTTTTAAGGGCAGCAGCCAGGGCATCATTCACAATTTTGTTTTTAAGGGCAGGTTTTGCATCTGGGGGAACGTCCTTCCCAACAATATCCAGCAATAACACCTGGATACCGGTTCCTGCAAAATGACAGGCAATCCGGCTACCCATTACACCACTCCCTAAAACAGCAACTTTTTTAATGGTACGTTTCATATGAAAGCATTTTATGGAAAGTTGCACAAATTAGTTAGCTATGCAACTATTTTGTGAAGATAGAAAAATTTCTGTCACTACAAAATCCCTGTGATAAATTAATATTAAATTGACCGTTTAGAGTGGTTTTCCGGTTTCCACATCCCTGGTAATAGCACTCCAGTCCAGGTCTGCCATCCCCGCATCCATACAGCGGTTCATCCTTTTCTGCAGCATGGTAGCCAGTTCCATCGGCAATTCATGTTCTTTGGCATGTTCCAGAGCCAGATTTACGTCTTTTAAGCCCAGTTGCAAACGGAAACCCGGAGGGGTATAGGAATTATTCAGGATAAGATTCCCGTATATATTATAGATAGGAGCATTCATAAAGGTGGAAGTCAGCATTTTCATCCATTGTGCATCATCAATCCCGCTTTTACGGGCCAGGGTCATTCCTTCTGCCATGGCTTCCAGGGCACCCACAATCAGAAAATTATTACAGATCTTGGCCACATTGGCTGCGGAAGGGTCTTCCCCAAATTCCCAGATGGTAGCAGCACCCGCATCGGTGAGTAAGGGTTTGATAATGGCTGTTGCCACGGGGTTACCCGCCAGCATAAAGTTCAGGTTCCTGGCCCTGGCTGCTTCCGGGCGGCCCATAACCGGTGTGCCTGCATAATAAGAATTGGTGCGTGTATGTGCCGCTTCCAGTTGTTTGGCAGTAGCGGGCAGTATGGTACTGATACTGGCATGGATCCCTCCGTCTTTCAGGTTCATGGCCAGTCCGTTTTCACCCAGTGTAATTTCTTTAATTGCCGCATCATCCGCAACAATGGTAAATACAATATCACAGTGCTGGGCCAGTTCTTTCACGGAAGAACAGAGGATGCCCCCTTTATCAATCAGCGGATTGGCTTTGGTAAATGTTCTGTTATACAGATAGATCTCTTTATGTACAGAGAGCAGGTTTTCAGCAATGGGGAAGCCCAGGTTGCCTAAACCGATAAATCCGATTTTCATAGTATAGTATTTTTAATTCGTTACTGCTAACTTACGGAACTACCGGGATTAATGGTTGTTTCCGGGTTAATGAAATGCAGTTTTCCCTTTTCATCTTCTGCCATTAATATCATGCCATTGCTTTCAATGCCACGCATTTTACGCGGTGCCAGGTTTACCACCACAGTTACCTGTTTGCCCACAATCTCTTCCGGTTTAAAATGCAGGGCAATACCAGATACAATGGTACGGGTTTCAAAGCCCAGGTCTACGGATAGCTTCAATAGCTTATCCGCTTTCTCCACTTTCTCCGCACTTATAATGGTACCCACCCGCAGGTCAATCTTTGCAAAATCATCAAATACTATTGCCGGTTTTACCGGTGTCAGTTCTATTTTTTCTGCAGTTGTTTCCACGGTAGTTTCAGTTGTAGCAGCTGCAGCCCTGGCTTTCAGTTTATCCAGTTGGTAAGCAATTTCTTCCTCTTCAATTTTACGGAACAGCAGTTCCGGTGCCCGCAGGCTATAGCCCGGTTTTAATAGTTTTAATGAACCTGCATTTTCCCATTCCAGCATTTTATCCACCACTTTCATCATGTGCAACAGTTTCTTTGCTGTAAAAGGCAGGAAGGGGTTGATTAAGATGGTCAGGTTAGCCGTTAACTGCAGGCAAAGGTGCAGGCAGTTATCTACCAGTTGCTGGTTCAGGGCATCTTTTTCCGGATCAGGCACCGCCTCTGCATTTTTAACATTCGGCACTTTTTTCCAGGGTTCTTTTTTCTGCAGGTACTGGTTGCCCTTACGTGCCAGGTCAATCACTTCAAACAAAGCTTCCCGGAACTTATATTCTTCCAGTAAACGCTCCACATTAGCACTTGATTTTTTAATACTCTCCATCAGGTCCTTATCGTTGTCATCCAACAGCCCGTTATGGAAAAACGGAACCTTCCCCCCGCATAATTTATGCATCAGCACGAAGGTCCGGTTTACAAAATTCCCGAAGATGCTTACCAGTTCACTGTTATTCGCATCCTGAAAACCCTTCCAGGTAAATTCACTATCCTTGGTTTCCGGGGCAATCTGTGTAAGATAATAGCGCAGTACATCCGCCATCGCCGGTCCGCCATTGTCCTTTTTAATCCAGTCGTTGATATAATCATCCATTTCAATACTCCATCCACGGCTGGTACTCATTTTATCCCCTTCCAGGTTCATGAATTCATTCGCAGGCACATTCACCGGTAAAATATTACCATGCAGTTTCAGCATTACCGGGAAAATAATACAATGGAACACAATATTATCCTTACCCACAAAATGCACCAGTTTGGTATCTGCATCATACCAGTAAGGCTTCCAGTCCTTATCATTATTCAGGGCCCATTGTTTGGTAGCAGAGATATAACCAATCGGCGCATCAAACCATACATACAGCACTTTCCCTTCTGCGTCTTTAGCAGGCACTTTAATACCCCAGTCCAGGTCCCGCGTAACCGCCCTGGGCTGCAAACCCCCGTCAATCCAGCTTTTGCATTGCCCAACTACGGTAGGCCGCCAATCATCCTTATGTTCTGTCAGCACCCATTCCCTTAAAAACTCTTCATGTTTATTTAAAGGCAGGTACCAGTGTTTGGTAGATTTTTTTACAGGCGTATTGCCACTCAGGGTAGATACCGGGTTAATCAGTTCATCCGGACTTAGGCTTTTACCGCATTTTTCGCATTGGTCGCCAAATGCACTTTCATAACCACAATTCGGGCAGGTACCCTTAATAAAGCGGTCCGCCAGAAAAGTAGCAGTCGCCTCATCATAATACTGTTCGGTTTCTTTAATCTCCAAATCCCCATTTTCATTCAGCATTTTAAAAAACTCCTGAGAAGTTTCGTGGTGCAGGGGCGCAGAAGTACGGTGATAAATATCAAAATCAATCTCCAGGTCTTTAAAGTTCTGTTCAATAATCGGGTGGTATTTATCAATAATTGCCTGGGCGGTAGTCCCTTCTTTCATGGCCTGAATCGGAATAGCCGTACCATGTTCATCACTGCCGCAAACGTATACCACATCCCTCTTCTGAGCTTTCAGGTAGCGCACATAAATATCTGCGGGAATATAAGCACCGGCCAGGTGCCCGATATGTTTTAAGCCATTGGCATAAGGCAGGGCCGAAGTAATTAAATATCTTTTTGGAAGACTCATGCTGTTTCTGCTTTTTAATTCTTTGATTCATACTCCTTTTGCCGGTACCGTCAATTGCCTTGAAAGCCAGCAGGGAGGAGCGCAAAAGTAAGCAAATAGCAGCTGGATTGCATAAAAAAACCGGCATTTGCAGCCGGTTGATCTGTAAAGGATGACTATTGACGAAACTTATTTCAAGGTTAAGAGGGCGGCGGAAATCAGCACCAGGGCTATCAGTTCAAAGCTCCAAACGCTGCGGTGTTTCTTAATTTCAGGCAATCTTTTTACGCGGGCAATGCCAATGGTAACCAGTATTACAGCCACCAGCATCATGGTAATATGTTCCATGGTATAATAGCGGTAAACCGGGTTTTTCATAAAACCCGCTTCAAAACTCACTTTAGGGCTTTGGGTATAGAGCACAATCCCAACCAGAAACTGCACATGCATCAAACTCAGGGCAATACGGTTAATAATATTATCTGCAGCTACCAGTGGTTTTTTACCAAAGTCTTTTACAAACGCATTTACAAAAGACAATACCAGGGCCACTAATAAAAGGTAACGGACAATGTTATGAGCTGCAAATAAAAAGTTATACATGATTGAGTTTTGCGGCAAATATATCAGAAAGGCAATCAATTTATTGTTACGAAAAACGGTAATCTACTAATCAGTAATTTTGAGTCATGATCAAAGTTCCTCCTTATCTAAAAAAAGGCGATACCATTGGCATTATCTGTACCTCAGGATTTATGCCCGCAGAAAGAGCTGCCACCTGTATCCAAACCCTGGAAAAATGGGGTTACGGGGTACAAACCGGTAAAACCCTGGGCAACCAGTACCATTATTTTTCAGGAACCGATGCAGAGCGGCTGGAAGATTTGCAGCAGATGCTGGACGATACAAATATCAAAGCCATACTCTGTGCCCGCGGCGGGTACGGATTAAGCAGGATTATAGATGCGGTGGACTTTAAGAAATTTAAACGGCATCCCAAGTGGATCATCGGGTTCAGCGATATAACCGTACTCCATGCCCATATACAGCGGCAGTTACAGATCGCCACCCTGCATTCCCCCATGGTATCGGCCTTTAATGATGGCGGTGCAGAAGGCCCCTATGTACAATCTCTTAAAAAAGCCCTTAGCGGCAAGCCCCTGCAATACCCAGCCCAACCCCATCCCTTTAACCGTACAGGCACGGTAAAAGGTAAACTGGTAGGGGGTAACCTGGCCATACTGGCACATCTGGTAGGCAGTGCATCTTCTTTACTTACCCAAAAAAACATTCTGGTAATAGAAGATGTGGGCGAGTATACGTATAATGCCGACCGGATGCTGATACAGTTAAAAAGAGCCGGATTATTAGCCGGGCTGGCCGGATTGGTAGTAGGCGGATTTACGGAAATGAAAGATACCACCATACCGTTTGGACAGGATATTTACAGCATTATACAGCAGCATGTGGCGGAATATGATTATCCGGTATGTTTTGATTTTCCGGTAAGTCATGGTACCGAAAACTATGCCCTGAAGCTGGGCATGCATTATCAGTTTACCGTAACCCCCAAAAAAGTGCAGTTAAAAGAGATCCGCTAAAACATGACACTCGTACAATTAGAATATATTATAGCGGTGGACCAGTACCGCCATTTTGCAGCGGCGGCGGAATCCTGTTTTGTAACCCAGCCCACATTAAGTATGCAGGTACAGAAGCTGGAAGAAGAACTGGGGTTAAAACTGTTCGACCGCAGTAAGCAACCCGTGGTACCTACTGAGTATGGTTTTGAAATCATTGAACAGGCCCGGAAGATTATCATGGAAAGAGAGGCTTTACTGGAAATCATTGAAGCAAAGAAAGGCGTGATACGCGGAGAATTCCGCATCGGCATTATTCCCACCCTGGCACCCTATTTACTGCCCCTGTTTATCCAATCCTTTACCCAAAAATACCCACTCATTAAATTACAGATTACCGAACTCACCACCAGCAGTTTAATAGCCAAACTAAAAGACGGCAAGATAGATGCCGGTATACTGGTAACGCCTTTGCAGGAAAACGGGATTAAAGAAACGCCCCTTTTTTATGAGGAAATGCTGGCCTATGTATCCAAAACCAATGCAGCTTTTCAAAAAACCTATATGCTGCCCGTGGATATAGACCCCGAAAAACTATGGTTACTGGAAGAAGGGCATTGTTTCCGGTCGCAGATTATGAACCTCTGCGAGTTAAGAAAGAAAAGCGAACATGGCATACAATTTGAATATGAAGCAGGAAGCCTGGAAACCCTGCGCCGGATGGTAGACCTGTATGATGGGGTAACCATATTGCCCGAACTGGCAACAATAGATCTAACGGAGGAACAAAAAGTACATTTAAGACATTTCAAACAGCCCGTACCGGTGAGGGAAGTAAGCCTGGTAGTGCACAGAACTTTTGTTAAAAAAAGATTAGTCGAGGCAATGAAACAGGAAATAATGGATCATATACCAGAGAAGATCCTTAAAAACAAGAAAACAATGGTTGTACCGGTACTGGAAAAGGATTAACCTATTTTAAATTTTATTTAAAAATTGTACCGCATCATTAGCTGTACTTTTGAAACGTAAATTATAATGAGATGGCAAAGCAAATAATATTATGGTGTGTAATAGGATTGTTTTTTTCTGTATCTGCTTCCGCGCAGAAAATATTCTATTCAGACCCTGATAAAGAAGATCCCCGTGGCGTGGAATACCAGATCATTGGTAAGGTAAACGGCAATATTGTAGTGTACAAACACAACCGGGATGTACATTTTTTCTGTATTTATGATGCAGAAATGAAGATGATTAATAAAGTAAAGCTGGATAATTTTCCTGCCAATGTATTAAGGGCAGATTTTATACAGTATCCCGACTTTTTCTACATGATTTACCAGTACCAGCAAAATGATGTGTTTTATTGCAAGGGCATTAAAATGGATGGCAATGGTAACAAGCTGCTGGACCCTGTAGAACTGGATACCACCCAGATCCATTATCGTTCCAATTCCAAAATATATACCGTCATTAACAGTGAAGACAAGCAAAAGCTACTCCTGTTCAAGATCAATAATAAAAACGAACGGCTTAATTATGTAAGCACCGTGCTGGTGGATAAATACCTGAATATTATCCATAAGAGCAGGCTGCCGGTACCCATGACCGACAAGCAGAATTTCTTAACCGAGTTTGAACTGGATAATGATGGAGACCTGGCCTTTTTAAAAGCAGCAGGCACCAACCAGAATGAAAGTATTATTTCGGTGGGTTTGTATATCAAACCGGGGCAATCGGACAGTGCTGTGTACCATAACCTCAACCTCCGCAACCTGGATTTGAATGATATCCGGGTAAAAGTGGATAATTACAATAAGCATTTCTTAATCAGTTCCTTTTATGCCAGGCAGAAAAGAGGCAATATAGATGGGCTGTATGTGATTATCTGGGATAAGGATGCTGATAAGGAACTCAATTCAGCCGCTATGTCTTTTACTGAAGAATTCCGCCTGGATGCCAAAGGAGAAAGCACCATCAAAACCGCCTTTAATAATTATGCCCTCAAGAATATCATTATCCGCCAGGATGGAGGTTTTATCATCACGGCAGAATCGGAATATACCAGTACCAATGGCAATTATATGAACCGTTATGGTTATCCGTACGGAACCTCCTATTATTCACCCTATGGCGGATTCGGGTACGGATCGCCCTATTCCATCTATTCGCCCTTTAACCGGTATGGCAATACCTATGTAAATACCAACCGCTATTATGCAGATGATATCGTTATTTTATCGGTAAGTGCAGACAGTAAGCTGGAATGGACCAATGTAGTGAAGAAGACACAATACGATGATATGAACGATCAGATGCTGGGATATGCCATGGTAAATACCGGCGATCAGATCCATTTCCTCTTTACCTCACAGGAAAAAAGGCAGTCCATGTTTTCGGACCATAGTGTAACAGCAGACGGGCAGTTAAACCAGAGCCCCACTTTTCATAACCTGGACAAAGGGTATCAGTTTATCCCCCGGCAGAGCAAGCAGATCAGTGCAAGGGTAAGTATTATACCCTGTTTGGTGCGCAACAATATTTGTTTTGCAAGGGTAGAACTGCCCTAGCCTTGTTATATTTGCGGGCATAAACTGAATTTAATACAAAAGCTGTGGTAAAAGTTTTCCGTAAAAAATCTGTCAGTGCCATTATATTTCTCATTATACTGGCATTGCTTACGCATCTTCATTTCTTTTTCTCCATCCCCAGGGTGGTGATCAGTGATGATGACGGATTTCTGAGCTACCTGTTGCGGAAATATATCAGTCCGATTGACAGTACCTATATATTCATCCTCTACATTGTACTGTTAATCATACAGAGCTTACGCCTCAACTATGTATTGAACGATGCCAAAATGTTTCACCAGCCGGGATTTACCCCCGCCATGTGTTATGTATTGTTATCCGCCTTTTTACCGCAGTGGTGCAGTTTAACCCCCGCCATGGTATCCAATAGCCTGGTAATCTGGATCTTTATTAAACTCATCAAGCTGTATAATAACCAGAACCCCAAAACCTTATTATTCAATGCAGGGTTAATAGTAGGCTTAACCATTTTATCCTATCATCCCACAGCCATCTTAATTATAGTGGTGTTATTTGCTTTAACGGTAGTAAGGCCCTTCCGCCTGGCCGAGTGGATGGTACTGATTATTGGCATTATCACCCCGTATTATTTCCTGTTTTCCATCCTGTATTTAACCGGGCAAATGAATTTACTGTATCATTTTATACCCGATATGGCCATCAATTTACCCATTCAGCACCCGGATATGTGGTTTTGGATAGATTTAGGATTAATGACCTTTCTGCTGTTGTTAGGGTTACTGTACTGGTCGCCCTCCAACCGCCGTTTCGTAATCCAGATCAGGAAATACTGGGGAGTAATGATGGTGATGTTACTGATAGAAACAGTCATCCCCTTTATCTTCCTCAATGCAGGGGTGGAAGCCAGTTTTTTATGGATGGTACCCCTGGCCGCATTTATCAGTAATTTCTTTCAGAATTCAAAAAAATTATGGTTTCCCAACCTCATCTTCTGGATGGCCATGGCATTGATTATCCACAATAACTGGATCTTCCTTAAAATTTTATAGGGCAATTAACAGATAGGCATTTTATCTTTACGGCCTATCAACATTACATTTACCATATAATTTGAAAGAATATGAAATTCGGAGTAGTAGTATTTCCCGGTTCCAATTGCGACAGAGATATGCAGGATGCCTTAGAAAAAGACCTGGGCAAAGAAGTAATTATGCTCTGGCATAAGGACAAAGACCTGAGTATGTTTACTACCGACGACTGCATTGTATTACCGGGCGGATTTTCCTATGGGGACTACCTCCGTTGTGGTGCCATTGCAAGGTTTAGCCCTATGATGCAGAGTGTAATAGAATTTGCCAATAAAGGCGGAAAAGTACTGGGCGTATGCAATGGATTTCAGATACTGTGCGAGAGCCATTTATTACCCGGGGTATTGTTACAGAATGGCCACCAGCAGTTTGCCTGCAAAAATGTATTTATTAAAACAGAAACCGGAGACCCTTTACAGATACCCATTGCCCATGGCGATGGCCGGTATTATGCAGATGACCGTTTATTAGACGAGCTGGAAGCCAATGGGCAGATCCTGTTCCGTTATTGCGATGCTGTAGGAAATGTTAATTTGGCAGATAATCCCAATGGAGCTGTAAGGAATATTGCCGGCATACGTAATAAAGCAGGGAATGTGTTTGGCATGATGCCCCATCCGGAAAGGGCAACTACCGAAGCATTATCTAATACAGACGGCAGAAAAATATTTGAAATTTTAGGGCTCAATTAAATTACCAAAGCATGAAAAAATTATTCTTTATCCTGGCAGCAGTATGCCTTACCATGTCTGTACAGGCACAACCCAAAGACCCGGTAAGCTGGAAATATGAAGCCAAAAAGCAGGCAGACGGCAGTTATGATCTGGTGATTACCAGTACAGTAGAAAAGCCCTGGCATATTTATAGCCAGAATACCGGTAAAGGCCCCATCCCAACGGCCATTGTGTTCAAACCCAATCCACTGGTAACAGTAGTAGGCAAAATAAAAGAAGAAGGCAAGCTGGAAAAAGTGTACGACCCCAATTTTAAATCAGAAGTATTATTTTACAGCGGCAGCGTACAGTTTGTACAAAGGATCAAATTAAAGGCAAAAGTAAAGACCAATATTGCAGGCACTGTAGAATATATGGTATGCAATGATGAGCAATGTTTACCCCCCAAAAAAGTAAATTTCGAGATTACTGTTCAGTAAAAAAAATACATGAAGCAACTACTGGTATTAGTCCTGGCCGGGATAGCCTGCCTTTCTGCAACTGCACAGGCAGATAGCCTGGTACAGTTTACCATACAGTCCAAAAAAGTAAAAGACCATGTATATGAGGTAAGTGCCAAAGCCGAGATCAAAGAAGGCTGGCATTTGTATGGCATTAATAAAGCAGTAGAAGGGTTAGACCCCCTTCAATTCAGCTTTACGGATGAAGCCGCCCAATTGGATGGCAGCATCCGTTTTGACCATGCCCCGGTGCAGATCAAAGACCCTATATTCAGTACCAATGCCAATGTGTATACCGGAACAGTGGTAGCCAGTCAGCAGTTTACAATTAAAGGAGCAGTCCCCGCCAAACTAAAAGGGGTACTCAATGCCAATCTGGGCAGGGAAGGAGAATTTATACAGAAAGACCAGGCATTTGAAATACAGCTCGAAGGCGGGGTAGACCATAGCAATGCCAGTGCCATAAAGGTAACCAGTATTAATATTGCCCAGCCCATTAATACTTGCGGGGCCAGCGGAACCGCCAAAAGCAGTGGATTTTTAGCCGTGTTTTTATTAGGTTTTTTAGGCGGGTTAATAGCGTTGCTTACCCCCTGTGTATTTCCTATGATACCCGTAACCGTATCTTTTTTTACCAAGCGGGCACCCAACAGAGCATTAGCCATCCGGAATGGGTTATTATATGGCTTTTTCATCTTTTTAATTTATGTATTAGCCAGCCTGCCGTTTCATTTATTAGGCAATGTACAGCCCGAAATTTTCAATAATATCAGTACCAATGCCTGGCTCAATATCGCCTTCTTTGTGGTATTCATCGTATTTGCCCTGTCCTTTTTCGGGTATTTTGAAATAAGCCTGCCCGGCAATGTAGCCAGCAAGGCCGATGCTAAGAGCGGATTAAGCAGTATTGGCGGCATCTTTTTCATGGCACTCACTTTAGCCATTGTGAGTTTTTCCTGTACCGGCCCCATTTTAGGCAGCTTACTGGTAGGCTCTTTAAGTGGCGGAGCCTGGCAGTTAACCGCAGGCTTGGCAGGTTTTGGGCTAGCACTAGCCCTGCCCTTTGCATTGTTTGCCATTTTCCCCAACTGGTTACATTCACTCCCCAAATCCGGCGGATGGCTGGATACGGTAAAAAAAGTACTCGCTTTTGTAGAAGTAGCACTGGCCTTTAAGTTTTTATCCAATGCCGATTTAGTAATGCATTGGGGCATTATAAAGCGCGAAGTATTTTTCGCTATCTGGGCCCTAACCGGCCTGGGGTTAACCCTGTATTTATTTGGGATATTACGTTTACCGCACGATTATAAGGGCATGAAGATAGGATTGGGCAGAAAATTACTAGGGGTAGTCGCCTTATTATTCACCCTCTATTTATTACCCGGGTTAAGCAGCACCAAATATGCCAACTTAAGTTTATTAAGCGGATTTCCGCCACCCCTGCATTACAGTATATATGGCAAGAGCAATGTAGCCGGCAAGGGATTAGAAGCCAATGTGGTAAATGATTATGCCAAAGCATTAGCCCTGGCCAAAGCGCAGCATAAACCCCTGTTATTAGACTTTACCGGATGGGCCTGTGTAAACTGCCGGAAGATGGAAGAAAATGTATGGACCCAGCCCGAAGTGTATCAATATATCCGCGAGAATTATATCCTGGTCTCTTTGTATGTGGATGATAAGGAAAAGTTACCGGGAGACCAGCGGTTTAGCTTTACCACCAAGGACGGCAATAGCAAGGATATTGTAACCATTGGCGATAAATGGGCAACCTTCCAGGCCGAAAACTTTAACCAGGTAACCCAGCCCCTGTATGCCATCCTGAATAATCAGGAACAACTCGTAAATTTGCCTGTAGGCTATACGCCAACTGCCAAAACCTATTTACAATGGCTGCAATGCGGGAAGGAGACTTTTGATAGGCATTGATAACAGCTGATTACTACTTTATAGACTTTTACCGGTGGTTTTAAGGCTACCGGCTCCCTAGTTTGTTCTGACTTTGTTCGGGGTAACCCCACCAATTGGTGGGGTTACCCCGAAGATGGTAGGAAGGAGGTGGGGGGCTGGTGGGAAATAAGATGAAATTAATTATTTGGGCAAATCATTAAAGATCCTATTTTTTTTATAAGTTTAATATTAAATAGCAATGATTATTAGCAATAGCATATTTGCAGTTTATGTTTGGACTTGAAAAATATAATTATACAGCAGATAAAACATTCATGACTTATTCTTTTATGAGTATGGGGCCCAATGGACCTATTCAGAAAATAGCAAAGTTTAGTGAAATAGGCTCTAATCTGTACAATTTTGGCTTTGGTGATTATAATCCGATGAATGGTGATTTGTCCGATACTATTGTAAGTAATAATAAAGATACTGATGTAATTATGGGTACAATTGGTGGGATTATTTATGATTTTACAAATATTTTTTCGGAAGCTTTAATATTTATTAAGGGTACAAATGCAACGAGGTCAAGGCTTTATCAAATTAATATCAATAAACATTGGGACCGTATTGAACCAGTATTTGAAATATGGGGACTTAATAATGAAGAATGGGAGCCTTTCAAAAAAGGGGTAAATTATGATGCATTTTTAGGGCGCCGAAAAGGCGCTTTTTTATTGTATTAGAATTTGAAATTTTAATCAATTTTGAATGAAATTTATGCGGCTTCACAGAAATTATTTAAATTTGCGAATATGGCACAGAAATCAAAAAAAGGAACTTTTGTAGGTGTCGGTACAAAACCATTGATTACCGTGGACCCTGCATTGCCTTCATTTGACAATCATCCATTTTTCGAAAAGAAGGCAGCTGCTGCAAAAGCACTTTTAAAAAAGGTTGGGCTTCCTAAACAATTGGTACAAAAATCTAATTCTTAGATCAATAAAAAATTACTATCTGGAAGCTCTTTTTAAGAGCTTTTTTTATTTAGGAACTGGTATTTTACAAAATGGTAAAAAATTATGGAAAACAATCAAGGTATCGTTTATATACTTACCAATCCTGCAATACCTAACATGATTAAAATAGGTATGACAACTATCGAAGATGTTAAAACAAGAATGGCACAATTATATACCACAGGTGTTCCTTTGCCATTTGAATGTGTATATGCAGCAAGAGTTTCAAATCATGAAAAAGTTGAAAAAGCTTTACATACGGCGTTTGGACCAGACAGGATTAATCCAAAAAGAGAATTTTTTGAGATAGAAGCTGCACAAGCAATTGCTATAATTAAATTAATGGAGTTAGAGGATGTAACACCTAAAGTGGCAAATGAGAAAGAGGTTATTGATGAAGTTGATCGTGAAGCTGGTGAAGCATATGCTAAGAAGAAAAGGCCAAGATTTAGTTTTAGTGAAATGAATATACCAATAGGAAGTGAGCTTGTTAATGTAACAAATGGGGAAGTTGTTATTGTTCTTACAGATAGATCAGTAAAATTCAGAGATGAAGAAACTTCATTAACAAATGCAACAAGGATTATTTTAGATAATTCTTACCATGTTGCACCGGGTCCTTATTGGACATTTAATGGGAAATTGCTAAGAAGTATATATAATGAAACTTATCCTCTTAATAGTTAAGGCTCTCCTTAATCCAATTTC
>Ga0364881_10239_pt1 | contig 36851 bp, 36 predicted proteins | sample ExccelJu500001D4_5_FD_206923 | JGI IMG/M metagenome (GOLD analysis project Ga0364881, IMG submission 206923) | Enriched cells from Trout Bog Lake Hypolimnion, Wisconsin, USA - BchlTB.July30.5000.01.D4 | ecosystem: Environmental > Aquatic > Freshwater > Lake > Hypolimnion/Profundal zone | place...
GTAGCACTAGCCTTAATTTTGACATGTCGCGTAATTTTAACTTGGCTAGCTTTGAATAAATCAACATACTTAACCTTATCGCCAGTTTTGTTGATCTTCTCAGAGAACACCCAGTTCCGTGAACCTTCGGAGCGATAGTATTTATCTTCTACCCATCTGATTCCTTTATTAGGATGCCTCCTTTTAGCCCAGCTAAATAATGCCCTGAAAATCTGATCATCAACATACGAGAAAACCTTTGAAGATACTACATGACGAAAATAATTAGCCCACCCCCTTACTTTGGGATTAAGTAGGTAAATTAAGTGTTCCGTTTTAACAGAAGAGTTTGCCTTAATGGTTCTTCTAATTTCCCGCAGGAAGCCATTAACATTCTTCCTTGATGGTTTTATCAGGAGTTTACCATTATATTTTCGGACATTATGCCCTAGAAAATCAAATCCCTGATCAATATGTGTTATCTTGGTTTTCTCTTCTGATAATTCAAGGTCTCGTTCCTTTAGAAAGGCAGCGACTTTAGGCTTTATATGATTTTCCAACAACTCTTTTGAACTGCCAGTTATCACAAAGTCATCAGCATATACTACAACATTTACTTTATCTGAACTTTTAAGACCAGCTCTAACAGCTGCTTCAAGTCCTGATAGGGTGATTACCGTAATACATGGAGAGTTGACAGAGCCTTGCTGAACGCCACTTTGCGTCTGGAACATTATGCCTTTTTTCACATAACCAGCCTTTAACCACTTCCTAAGGAGTTTCTTATCCATAAGAATGTTGTCTTCCAGCCATCTGTGTGAAATTTCAGAAAAACAAGATTTTATATCACCTTCCAGTATCCATTGAGGACTCCGTCTTTTTGCCAGAGCAATAAAACATTGTCCAATGGCATCGGCACAGCTCCTGTAAGTTCTGAAACCGTATGAATTTGGATCAGTTTGGGTTTCTGCTACTGGTTCCAGAGCGAACAAACTTAAAGCTTGCATAGCTCTGTCATTCATGGAAGCAATACCAAGCGGACGCCTTTGTCCATTACTTTTGGCGATATAAACGCGCCTTACTGGCAGAGGTTTATAACCCCTGTATCGTAAGTTACTAATAGCTTCAGCTTTTTGCAAGACAGTATTCCAAGTTTCACCATCAATTCCAGGAGTTCTTGATCCTTTGTTGCTGGTAACTTTTCGTACTGCCATACATTTTGCTGAATAGGAGCGAGTAAGAAGCCTTTGCAAGACTTTTACCTTGTTGTACTTCTTCTCTCTCATTGCCTTTGCGATACGTATCTGTAGTCGGAATACCAGCTTCTCAGAGGATTTCCAGTCTATGGATTTCCAGTCCTTGTTGTCAGCTAAAGTTGCACCAGTTAAAGACTTCTTTAATGTCATTTGCTATTACTTTATTTAATTCTAATTCTACAGGTTCTTTCGCAAAGAAAGACCAGTCGGAATTCTGCACGCTTTCGCGTTGGGTGACGTTAAAACCCATATTCACACCATTACAGCATGACATTCGCTTACTCCGACATCCTACACTCACAATTCCGTCAGTTTTCCTTGCGGTTAACCTCCCAATAGAGTAAACTCTATTGGAAGAAATACGAGTTTTACACGTTCCATAGAGAAAAGTGCATTGGGTTAGGTGCCTGCTGTCGACCGGGGGACTTATTAATCACGAGACTGCACTATACATTCAGTCTACCTGTCCCCATTGCCATTTTGGCTAAAGCGTTAATCAGCCGCTTACGCTTTATCAGCGATAACGATCTTTATCACAGATTTACATATGTTCACCATACCAACTATCTAGCCCTTATCCAGTTTACGACTACCAGAAGGATGATCCTCTTACGATTCACATCCCGTGCATTACTGCAGCTTCGGTACATTGTCAGGATCGCTCTTCATTCAGATCCCTAGATTCATCAGGTGATACTGATGGCTTCACACTTTACAGAGCTGAAGCAACTCTTCTCACGACTTCTAAGAAACTGTATTTGACATAAGCTCTATTTTAACCACCTCAAAACCCAATCTTGCTGCATGTTTTTTTAGATTTTTTACCATCGTCTCATTGTATTTTTTTTCATAAGCTTCAATTCCTTGCTCGACATAATCTTGACCATATTTTAGCAACCGATAAAACATACATGCCAATTTCCTTGCCGTCGCCGTAATAGCTTTTGGTGCTCCGGCTCTACCTCTTATCCGCCTATAGAATCCTGCTAATGCCGATCGGCCTCTAGCTAAATTAAGAGCTGCCATTCTAAATGCGTTACTTGCCTTATTATTTACTTTTCTTGTCCTGGTATTGAATACCTTACCGCCAGTAATTTTATTATTAGGACTTAAACCAAGCCAAGATGTAAAATGCTTCTCTGATTTCCACTTGCTCATATCCAACCCCACTTCGGATATTATTGTCTGTATGCTTAGCTCTCCAAGGCCTGGTACTATAGTCAACTCTATTCCTGTTGTATCATATAATGATTGCTTTAAATCGAAATCCGGCGCGTTCTTAGTCTTTGTTGGTTTTTTATTTTTTAGCTCAGCGTCACCGCGTTTATCAAATTCCTTCAAACATTCCTCTATTGCCCTGTCACATTCTTTTATTTTATTTAAATAAAATTCATAACTCTCCAATTCTTGCTTTAATACAAAAAGAAGTTCTTCCCTGTAATCTCCCTCCAAGGCCTTAACAATAGTTTTTGTATCACTTTTGATATTATTGTTCCTAAATTCCGCTAATTTTTGTGCGTCTCTTTCCCCGTCAATAATAGCTTTAATTATGCTCATACCTGTAACACCAGTTATATCGCTAATTACATGATGTAACTGAATATTCATTTCATTTAGCGCTTTCTGCATACGATTTATATGAATTGTCCCACTTTTTATTAGCCTATCCCTTTGCCTGACCAAAGCCCTTAATTTACATGTTTGATCATCCGGACGGAACGACCCGCTCAGTAAACCATAACTATGTACTCTTTGTATCCATTCGCAATCTTTAACATCAGTCTTACGTCCAGGTACGTTTTTTATCTGTTTAGCATTGACTAATATAACTTCAAAGCCACTACTCTCTAAAATTTGAAATACAGGAATCCAATATACCCCCGTTGATTCCATTGCAATAGTAGTAACTCCGCAGCCCTTAAGCCAAACCGCTAAATTCTTCAAGTCTCTCGTAAAAGCTCCGAATTTTTGGACATTTTTTTTATCTCTGTCTGCTGGTACGCAAACATAGTGTTCTCTTGAACCAATATCAATACCGGCTGCATTATGATTAATCATTGTTAATTTTTGGTTTCTATTGTGCATAACATGCTCCATTTTAGTTTTTAGACTGAATGGGCTGAAAGCTTGGAGTGGCAATTAAAAATTAATCTTCTAAACGAGGTCAATTATGTATTAGAAAAAAGAAGAAACACATGTGCCATCAATGATATTACCAAAGACTCCAAAATTATGCTCGTGTACGGGCTGTATGCTGCACCAGTGTCGCGTCCAATCATTCTCTTCGCCCATCCAGCTAATTCAATTTATAACACTATAGTGACTTATTCTATCATCATATTCAATCAGGGTTATTTGCTATAGGTGCTTGTTATTTTTAAACAGTTTCATTATTTTATTACAAAATAACGTTGTTTTTTGTTTTGTGCTCGTGTTGCACTGCCAGACATAAGATATATTAGTAGGAACGGACTCATTACCGGTTCATGTTAGGCATGGGCTTTGAAAGGCTTGAGCCGTGTGCGGAGAAACTCGCAAGCACGGTTCTTATGGGGGTGCTTCGTAGTAATACGAGGTGCCTACCAAGCATAGAAGCATATTTTACCAAAGTATATTATCTAATGGATAAAATAAGAAAGGATGAGGAATATCATCTGATAGAATACAATCAAGATTTATTCAGAGCGCGTTACGGTGATAATTTTGTTGATGTTAATGATGACGATTATGATCAAGAGTTAGATAGTTATTTTTGGGAAAAGTTATCTTACTGGACGGTTTATTTTCAACCACTAAAGTATAATGAAGGAGTAGCCCATGAGTGTGGTTTGATACCATTCAAGTACATAGGTGAACATGAAGATTTAGAATTACTGGCATTAGGTGGCTGTGGCATGGATTTAGGACCTAAGCTTGATGCTTACCAGGCCTTAACTGATGGCACTATAGATGAACATAGTAAATTATTTAGCGATAAAGAATACTTTCAATATGTAGTTGGCATAAATTTAACTAAAAAAGTATTAAAAGCAATAGCCACAAGTAAAAAATAACGGAGTAACAAACTTCTATCTTTATGTTGCTTTTAGTTATTCGCTAAAAGCAACATAAAGATATTTTATTAACTCCAGCTTGCAAGAAGCAAGTAGAGATAGTTTTAGTTGTAGATTTACTAAAATCTCAAGATTATCAAATTAGTTATTAGGTACTTCCTCAATAATTTCCAAATTATGCTTTATATTTTGTAATATTTTTTTTAAGGAATCCAGATCAGTAACATAACCATACCACTCTTCTCGAAGTTTGTTCCATTTTAGGCCATGAGTTCTAATGTTAGAACGGACTTCTAGAGTTGGTTTCTCAACAAGACTTAAAATTACCGCTATTTTTTCTTTTTGTTCTTGATCAAATGCAGCTTTGCCTAATTTGGTCCATTTGTCTTTTACGGAACTATTTTGGTTTAAATCATGTTTTAAGGACAGAAGGCCGCCATAAAGAGTATTAGTAGGTAAAAATCCAAGTTCTGCTTTAACAATAAGACCACCTATTTCAATTAAGTGACGTGTGCGTACTTTACGCTCTTTGATTTTTAATCTATTTTCTTCCTGAATAAGCCTATTCTTTTTTTGCTCTAATTTAATTTTTTGCTCTTCTACATTTTGCATAAATTTTACTTTTATAATTATCTAAACAATTTATTAATAAACTCAAAAATAACAAATCACTACATAACTTGCAATATAATATTGTTAGTCTTACCAGTAATATAACTGTATATCACATTACCCCATTGCCTACCAATCCAATTTAAAGCATATAGGATCCTATATGCTACCTAAGTAAAACTATTTTTCTTGAACTGTGATAAAGTTATAACACTTATTTGCTTGCTAATAGTGGTATACGCAGTATGCAAACTAAAATTTGCTTGCTTTAAAAGCTGGCTCAAAATAAGAATAGTATAGAATTGAGATAATGGTATAGAATGATTAATTTTGATTTATAGATTTAGGATATAGATAATGGCAATACCATTTGCAAATGCAGAGTATGTAAGTAGAAGCTCAGGATCTAATGCCTGCTGTAAGGGTGCATATAATGCCAGAACTAAAATCAAAGATGAGCAAACTAATATAACTTACAGTTTTCAAAAACAAGGAGGTAATGTATTTCATGAGATTTTATTACCTGAAGATGCAGATAAGAAGTTTTTAGATACTAGAATATTAATGAATGAAGTTGAGCGGACAGAAAATCGTAAAAATAGTCAATTGCTTAAAGAATACTTGCTTGCTCTTCCTGATGAAAAAAATGTTTCTCTGGAACTAAAAAAAGAAATGATTTACGAATTTATAAAAGACAGTAAGTTTATAGAAGAAGGTCTTGCAGTGCAAATTGATATTCATGAACCTGATAAAGATGATAAGAACTGGCATGCTCATCTTTTAGTAACTACAAGGAGATTTACTCAAGATGGAAAACAACTTGGTAAGAAAGCTAGAGATTTAGAGCCTCTGGTTAGAGGTGGACGCCTCAATACTCATGTTTTAGCTAAGTTGATAACCCCACCTACTGAAGCTTGGGTAGAAGTGCAAAATAGAGTTTTTGTAAGACATGGGCTGGAGAACAGAGTTGATCCGATTAGTAGCATCCCGCAAGAACATATTGGACCTATCAGGATGCGCAGCAGCTTAAATGAAGCAGTAATACGTAATGAGGAGAGAAGAATTGCTAATATTGAGTTACTAAAAAATGGCAGAGATGTTTTGAACATAATAATAAAACAAATAAGTGTATTTAGTAAAAAAGATTTATTTAGAGCAGTTAAATGCGTACCTGATCAGACAAGAGCGGAATCTTTAGTAGAAGATGCGCTGCAATCTCATGGGGTAATAGTGCTTTATCATGAAGATGGCAGCGAAACAGGATTTTATACTACAGCTGAGATCAGAGAAGAAGAATTAAAGTTGCTGCGTCTTGGTAGTTATATAAAGGAGCAAAATAATTTAATAGTTACCGCTACTGGTATGGTAAGTAATTTGATTAAGGAAGATGAGTCTTTAAGCAACCAGCAGCAAGAAGCCTTATCACATTTGTTGCTAGGTATGGGTGGAATAAGGGTATTAAAGGGGCGTGCTGGAACAGGTAAGAGTCATGTGCTTGGTAAAGTAGCATCTATTACTGCTTCTTACAAAATAGAAGTAATGGGACTTGCTCCTACTCATAAAGCTAAGTTAGAGCTGGCAAAGGTAGGATACGAAAGATGTGATACGATCAAAGGGTTTTTGTTTAAGCTATATAATGATAGGGTCGATTTAGCAAAAAATAGTTTAATCGTAGTAGATGAAGCTGGAATGGTAGGAAACGATGACTATTCAGAGTTACTTAGAGTGGCAGCAGCTAGAAGTTGTAATGTCATCCTAGCCGGAGATGAGCGGCAATTATCCTCAATGCAGCGCGGTGGAATGTTTGCAGCTTATGCTGATAAATTTGGCTATTTTGAGCTTAATGAGATTCGCAGACAAGAAGTAGAATGGGGAAGAGAAGTAGCTTTGGCTTTTTCTGTAGGTAGTGTTCGAGAGGGAATAAATATACTTATTTCTAATGATCGCTTGGTGAGACGCGATACTAAAATAGATTCTATGGAATCGTTACTTACTGACTGGAATAATAGCAGCGAGTTACTAGAAAATAAATTAATTATTGCAGTTAAAAACAGTGATGTTGATATTATCAATAAAGGCGCTAGAGAGCTACTTAAAGGCAGAGGTATTTTAAATGGTCTTGAGTATTTGATTAGCAAGACAGAAGTTAGTTTTGAGGATGAATTTGCGAATAAAGATAACATTGAATCCGATAATAAAGATGAAGCTGCTGCATGTTTTATGCGAGGAGACCGAATTGTCTTTAAAGAGACTAATAAGGAGCTTGGTATTAATAATGGAGATTTTGGTCAATTAGTATATGCGAGTTATAAAGAGTTTAGGGTTAAGCTTGATAGAAGAAATAAGGAAGAGAAAGAAATAGTATTTAACCCTAATGAATTTAGTGGGTTTAAACATGGTTATGCATCGACAATATATAAAGCCCAAGGAGCATCGATTAGAGATGTGTACGTACTACATGACGGATTTGCTATGATGAAAAATAGCTATGTGGCGTTGTCGCGTCATGTTAAAGATTTGCATCTTTATACTAACTATGAAGCTACCAAAAATGATAATCAACTAATACGCCAGTTAAGTTTTGATCCAGAAAGTAGTGCCAGCATTAATTACTTTACAAAAGAAAAATTAGCAGCTTCCGAGCAGCAACAACAAGATAAACAAAATCAACAAAACAAAGGGTTGCTTGCAAGAATAGGAGAGAGAATTGGAGAAAAAATCAGTAGTTTTGCTAAAAGCCAAATCACTAGTTTTGTTGATAAGCATCAGGTTAATGCAGATTATTATGTATTTGAAAAGCCGGAAATTTCACAAGTAAAGGTAGAAGAGATACTGGAATTAGTTGATGAATATAAAATAGCTGCTGATAGTCAGGGTGATATCATTAATGAGCAAGTAGAGCTAGAAGATACAAAACTAGAGGAGCAAGAAAAGGCAGTAGTAGGGGTTTATACCAGGGCAAGCAGTAACAGGCAAACTAAACAAAATACTAAGAATTCCATTAAAGTGGATGACAGATTTGGTAATGCGCCAAAATCAAAGCAAAGGAAAAGTGCAAAAGCACGCTTTTATGCTAACAGAGAATATCAACAGAATAAGGAAAACAGGAATAAAATCAGGAGTGAAATAGATTACAAGCAGGAGCTAGAGCAATTACGGGAAGAAGCTAAATGGGGAGCAGAGAAAATAGCTGAAAGTTTCTTTGGTGAGCCTAATAAACATCTATCAAACAAGACTACATTGCGTTACGGTGAGCATGGAAAATTAGCGATCAGAATCAGCGGTGAGAAAGCCGGTAACTGGTATGATTTTAGCCAATCGAAAGGTGGTGATTTATTTGATTTAGTACAAGATAGGCAAGGATGTGATTTTAAAGGAGTCGTAGCTTATTTACGTGATACGCTTGGTATTAGTGGGTCTAGTCATTTAAGGTTAGTGCATGACAATGAAGCTGGAGATAAATATGTTCATTATTACAAGCAAATAAATCAGAATAAAGCACTAGAGCTGGCTAAGATTAGAAAAGCTGAAAATCTATATAATAGATCCGTAAATATAGAGAAAGATACCGTTCCTTATAAATATTTATCAGAAGCAAGAAATATAACTTGCAATTTGGGCTCGGACGTTAAAACTTGCCTGATATTTGATAAGTTTTTAAACAAGAAGTTACCGGCAATAGTTGCTTTTGCTAGAGATGCTAGTGGTAATATTACTGGTGGTCAGCAAGTCTTGCTTGATCCAAAGCTTGGGCAAAAAGCTGATATACCAGTTCCCAAGAAATCATTTGGTAAAATTGCTGGGTCTTTTGTGGAAGTAGAGAGTAGAGAAGCAGCTAGCCTGAAAAATAAGCAAGATGAAAATCTTAAAGATAGGTGTAAAATTACCATCATAGCTGAAGGGCTTGAGACGGCTTTATCGATTAAGCAAGCTGGTATAGAGGCTAAAATACTATGTTCTTTAGGAATTAGTAATATCAAGAACTACATACCGCAAATCGGTGAGAGAATAATTATAGCCGCTGATAATGACGGTGAAAATTCTATTACAGAAAAGACTATAATAGAGGCAAAAAATGCTTTAGCCAAACATGCAATGGTTAACGTTGTTAAACCAGATGAGATTGGCGACTTTAACGATTACTTACAAAAGCAAGGTAATATAGCTGGAACAAAAGAAATTAGGGGAATATTTGAACCAGTAATTAACAGCCTTGAGTCATATAGCGATAAAGAAGCAAAAATAATAGTAAGTTATGAGCAGTTTAAGGATGAGAAAACCGATATCGATCAGTTTCTTAGGCAAAACAGACATTTACTGGATAATCTTGTCAAAATTGCCGCTGATTATGATATTGCTAAGCTCAAAGATAAATTAGAGAATTTAAGTGATCTTACCAAACTGGAATTATTAAAACATACTTACAATGAAGAGTTTAGCTTATCTATTGCTAAGATTGAAGAACAGATTGATCTGGAATTGGCAAATGCCAAAATTAGTAAGTTCAAGTTAAGTTCTAAAAAAATTAATATTGATGATTTAAGAGCGCAAGTAACAAATTATGCCATTGACAGGTGGCAGGCGCAAAACTATTTACCCTTAGCTGATAATCAGGTTAAGGCTTTAGTAAGCCGCAGTTTGTTTGAATTAAATAACAAGGAGCGGATCATTATGACATTAAACGGGTGGTGGTTTATTGAAAATCCTGGTGAAATAAAGCCATTATCATACAAAGTAAAATGCGAGTGCGTAGGAGAGAAAATTACCAAAATCAGCGGCTATTTAGTAGAAAAAACAGTACTTAATTCGCTAGATATGCACCTGCAGATAAAAGAGGATGATGACATCATCAGGGAGGCCATTAGAATAGGTAAAACCAGAAAAGCCCAGCTCGATGAAGCTTTAGCACATGATCCACAAATACATGAATTATCCAGCTTAGGCAGTAAAGTGCAAAGAAGCGTAGCTGAGCAATTAGTTGATTATAAATTGCAGCATGGTATAGGTATGGATGCTAATGTTACAACAGAAAAATTAGAGTTAATGAAAACAGCGGCGGAGCTAGAGCAGAAATTATTACCAGATATTACGAACAGATTTAAGCAAGAGCTGCATGAAGGTTTTCTCGAAGGAAAAGTCATCAGCCATAATCAACAGAGAGAGGATATACAGCTAAGTGTGGATCTTGCGGTTCATAGACTCCGAGCTGAAGTACATGAACAAATGCATGATTTGCATGCTCATATGTTAGATCATCATTCTATAGTATACAGTATGGATATATCTGGGCGTAATTTGGGACATAACAAAGATCATTATATAACTGTAATACAAAAAACAGTCACTCAAGTTAAGGAGTTCCAAGACGATGTAAATTTGCGCCGAGACCAACACGAAGAAGAGCACGAACAAATGCATCAAAATGGTATGAGTATCGGAATGAATATGTAGTTGGGTTTTTTTTCAATATTTGGTACAAAAAATATTGAGATTTAGATTTTTAAAAGATATTGTTAGCCTTAATAGAAGAAATAACCATGAGTTGTGACTAAATTATACATATTTATGCAGGATAATCTTACTAAAGTTTTAAAGTTGATTAATTCGTTGAATAAAGCGCAGTTGCTAACTCTGAATAAAGTAATTGTTACATTGATTAAACAGCATCAAGACACTGAGATTGCTGAAAAATCTACTGAATTTAGAAGAGGTGACATTGTTTCTTTTGTTGGTGATAATAATAAAAAGTGGGTAGGAGTAGTACTAAAGGTTAATCTAAAAAGCATTCAGATTATTACTTTAGATTCCTATAAATTTAATGTGAGTCCTACTTATTTGAAAATTGAGGATAAGCCAGGCAAGAAGATTCTAGATTTTAAAAGGATATTGTTTCCTTAGGTTGCTGAATAGAGGGCTTATCTTATTCTAAATTATCGATAAGTTTTTTGGCAATGAGAGTTTCAGCTACATTGTTTTGCTCTGATTTTACTTTGGTTTTAGCTTCTTTTGATTTATTAATTTCTACTTGAGACGCTCTAGATTTATTAATATTTTTCCATCTTTGTTCTCGTTCCTCTATCATTAATTCTATTTTAGGATTATTGACGAAAGCCGGTTGAAGATATTTTGGTTTATTGGCAATACTTAACTTAGTTTGACTAATGGCTACTTCGGGCTCAGGTAATAGGATATAGGCTTGATGCACTTCAAGATTAGCAAGATCACTAGGTTTGATTAAATCCTGTTTCTTTTCCTGTTCGGTATAGCTGATACCATCTCTAAATTCATGCGCACCGTAAGAAGTATTTTTCTGGTGACTTAAGTATTCTATTTCACCTATACGTTTTGTGATTATTGCTGCTTCATCAATATCCTTAATCTTGAATATTATATTAGTATTAAACTGACCCAACATTACATTGCCACTATTCCTACCGTAATGGGCAAAGATTTGATTAAAGCTTTGAGTTGCTGCTAAAATGCAACCACCATACTTTCTAAGTATGGTGGTATTCTCCTGCAGAGTCGGCAGATATTTTAGTTTAGCCAGCTCGTCAAAAATAAACCATACTCTTCGATCTTCTTTGATACCCAGAGAGATTAAAGAGTTAAGAGCTATATCCATGATAACGGTAAAAAACGGTAGCAATATTTTCGCGTCCCCGCCATCACAAGTAACAAATATCCATCTATCGTCACCGGTCACATCAAGAAAGCTAAACCATTGTCGAAAAGAAAAACTCTTTTCTTTATCATCGCTAAGAAACTCTAACCACTCAGTAGCAAGCAAGGTATTAATTCTGATATTATGCGGAGCAACATTATTATCACTCTTGGTATGTAGAAGTGAACCAACAGAGGTATCTTTTAGTTTTTCAGTTAGGTCCTCAATAGTTTCTTTATGAATTAAATTATACAGATTTTCTATGGTAGTTTGACCCTCATTTTTTAAATATTCTACGCAACCAATAAATAGCATTCTTCCCCATTCCGTCCATTTTTTATCGTAATCATGGATATCTGGCGGAGAATCTGGAAAGAAAGAATTAGCTATTTTTTTGATACATCTAGCTGACTGCACTTCATCCCAAAAATCCCAGTTGTGAGCCCTTAGATCAAAAGGATTGATTATAATATCTTTCCCTGGCCTATAGTAACGCGATACCATATCACCTTCAGTGTCAAGTACTATAGCCGGTTGTTTCTGCTCTCTTATTTGTGGCAACAATAAATGCAAGCAGTTAGTTTTACCAGACCCAGTACTGCCAGTAATTAATATATGTTTTACCTCAGAGTTTTTGACTAAAGGTACATCTCCAACATGAAAGATACTCGCTATTTTCTTGCTTTTTAGGAAGCTTGCTACTTCTTTAGCTGTTTTAACTTGAGAACCTTTTAAATGTTTTCTTTCTTTGGCAAACTTGCCAAACTTTCCCCATCCCCAAAAAGTTAATAAGAATATAGAAAAGCTTATACCGGTTCCATACAATAAAAATATTATGAGCAGCTGTAGTAATCTATCTCCATGCCTGATGAAGTAACCTGTCTGCATAAATTCCTTAATCGGAATTAAATGAGCTTTACCAAGGCTTGCAACATTAATCATCATTTGCTTGTTTATAGGTCCGAAGCTCGGTACGACGTCATCAAACTTGTCTATTACAAAACCACGCCAATAAGTTAAAGCTGGATGCCACTCTATATTCTCAAATCTCTCTACATTTAAATATGCTGCAATAATAAATCCTAGTACACAAGCAATTAAACCAGCATAACCAGCTATCTGTTTAAACATCCTAATCTGGTGGATGAATATCTGCCCGCCTCTAATAGAATTATCTAGCATTGTCTCTATCTCATTTAAATTCTATTTCTTTAGCAAACTCATTTAATTCAGCTTCTATTTCATCAGTAGTAGGTAATATATTATGTAATCTTGCAGGCAATGATTTTGATAACTGATATTCGGATATACCTATAGGGCTTTCAACATTTTTTAAGGCATATTCTGCAATTACTCGGTCTTTATTCTCACAAAGCAACAATCCTATCGTTGGTCCATCTTCTGGCATTTTTAATTGTTGATCTACTGCCGACAAATAAAAATTAAGTTGACCAGTGTGCTCTGGTTTGAACTCTCCTCTTTTTCTATGACCACGTAACTATGTAATTTTGTATTATACATTAGCAAATCAATTTCAAACCTTCTTTTAGAAACTAATATCGGATAATTGGTTCCATATAATGCAAAACCTTGTCCTAACTCCATTAGAAATTGCTTTACATGTCCCAGCAGACCTTTTTGTATTTCCTTTTCGTACGCATCATCTCCAAGAGTTAAAAAATGAAATTTGTATGGTTCTTTGATCATTTCCTGAGCTAAATCAGATGCAGGAGCTGGCAATTTATCATTAAAGTTAGTTGTTTTTATGCCCTTATCTGCTTGTCTTTCATATAAGTTAGATAGAATTTGCTCTTTCAATTGTCTATAAGACCAACCATTCTCTATTACTTTGATTGCGTACCATTGTTTTTTACGTAAATCTTGTTCATTTATACTCTGCAGTAAAACTACATGATGAGTCCAAGTTAATTGGTCAGGCAGTGCCTGACTAAATTCAGCATTGCGATAATGCATAGCAAATGTTCGCATGTTTTTTAAATTAGTCCTTGAAAATCCTTTAGTACCAGGGAAACTTCGACTTAAATCAGTAGCTAAAACATCAAATAATTTATCTCCCCATTTTGATCTTTCTTGTTGTTCAATAATCAACTTACCTACTTCAAAATAAAACTGAATAAGCTCCAAATTAACATTAATAGCTGCTTTTAGCTGAGATTTTTGCAATCTTGATTTTATTTCTGTTAGTAGTGCTTTATAGTTTTCATCTATATGTATTTTATTACTTCTGGCATTATCTATTATTTGATTCATACTATCGTCTTCCTATTTTTGTGTTATAGTTATATATACTTCTATCCTGCAAGCCACGCTATAAGAACTTTTCTTGCATATTTCCTGTGATACTCTGGACGAGCAGAGTGATAACGCTGTACCGCCTCTCTCCACGAACCGTGCGTCTTATATAGTTTTCTCAGAAAAGAAGCGGCGTAATCAAGATTCTTGTTAGTATCCAGCAACTCACTAACATTAGTAAAGTTTTCTCCATGAAAATGGAAGTTAATCTGAAATAGGCCAATGTCGATATTTGTTACTCCTTTATTCAAATAGGATTGCACTATATTTATCGCTTCTTCTTTTGATTTAGCTAGTATTGGTTTGCCTTCTATATTCAAAGCAAACGGATTAAATCCTGACTCTACTTTAGCAATAGACAGCAATAAATTCTTCGGAATGTTGTATCTCCTTTCAACACTAGCTACTACACTAGATATAGCTTTCTCAGTAGTTGCATATGTACTAGTACTACATAAAAGTAATAACATTCCTAGTATAGATTGTTTACACCAACTACTTTTCTGTATTATAATCAATTTAATTGAATTTTTAAAAATTAATAACATGCGCATTAACCTTCTCTCTCAAGATAAACTATTTAATATTGCTACCATTGCTACCATCCTCTGTACTATTGCTGTTGGTAGCTTTTTTGAACTAGGTCCATTAGCTGATATAATTGCTTTAGTAGCTTTTGGAACTTTAGGCGCTATGAACAAAGTTACATTTGATAATGGTATATTCTTTAGCAATAGTGGGGACGAGTTATCGCACAAACTTCCAACTAAGTTTGGCCAGTGGGCTGGTATGATAGTGCTGATTACTCTTGTAGGTGGATTCATCGGTATCGTTCCATTTGAATATAATTTATTTGCTACTGTATTTACTATCATTTTGTTATATTTCGTATTTACTAACTGCCCTATGTCTATCCTACTTAATGAAGACGCATGGAAAAGCGCTAAAGCAGTATTCGGTATCAAACCTGCTCCTCAAGATAGTAAAGATAGTGACTTGTTTAAACGCCATAGATACTCTGCCGATGATTCTGCACGTCATAATTCTCCAACTTATAAGTATTTACCTTATAATATTCATCATCATCGCTAATACCTTTATGAATTAAAATTTCAGTCATGTATTCCTTAACTTGTTGTGGCTAGTTTTTTTTAATGATACTGACTTATATAGTTTATTGGTTTTTATAATTAACTTTTATCTTTATTTTTAACTATCTGATCCGCCATTTGTTGTTCGCCATCTTCTAAAGTCCCCAGTACCGTTTTTGCAGTTATTTGTTTTTCAGCATGACCTGGCATTATTATGATTTCCTTGTCTTTAGGTAATTTGTAACTAGTATTATCCCGTTTGTCTTTATATTGCTTGTCTAACTTTGATTGATCATAGTCCATCTCTTGATTAGTTTGCCTTTGGAATTCATGATTCCTTGCTTCCAGATATGCTTCTTGTTTGCTTACTTCATCTACAACGTTTTCCTTACTAAATCCTAGGGTTTCACCTGCTTTACTAATAGCTCCGGAATTCTCATTATGTTTAGTGCTTACGGCTTTTTGACCCGATTCAAATTCCTTATTTAAGTTATGCTTGTCATAATCATTTTTAAATTCTTGTACTTTAGTTTGGATACTGGCTTCGCCAGATCTAGCAATTTCTTTTTGTACTAAACCACTTGCAATTTGGTCTCTAGCAGCTCGTTGATCCGACGTCTTAGGATTATGGAACCAATCATGTGCTTGCTTAGCATTAAGATCATATTTTTTCTGTAGCTGCTCTATTACCAGATGATTACTATCTGTCGTCATGCTGCCTCCATTACTTTTATGGTTACTTAAAGCTGTACTATTTCTTGCTACATCTTCCTTGGCTTGACTTTCTGTTTTTGCTATCTCCTGGACTTTATGAGTAGTAGCAGTAACTGTTTCTGAGGTGCTTTTGTCAATGCCAAATTGATTTGAAACGCTCTCACTCTCGGCAGCTTTACTGGTCATATTTAAAAGATGTTTGGACATCTCTTGCTTTTCAGCAGCTTCTCTCTGGGATTCAGAGATATTTTCTTCATTAACCATTCTTTTTGAAACATCTACACCTGCATTAATACCAAGTAGCTTGAGTGCTCCAGTACTAAATCCCCCATTATATACTAATTCCGAAGCTTCTCTTGTACTAATTCCTTTCTCTTTAGATATTGCCTCAACTACTTGAGTCATTTTTTCTGTACTCTTAGCTTCTTCGCTACTTTGATCATTGCTAGTAGTTTTGCCAGCTATTCTATTTTCAGTTGCCCTAGTTAGCCAATCCGTTGCTGATGATATTTGCGCTTCTTCTGCATCTCTTTTAGCCACCTGAGTACTGGTTAAAAAAGATTGCGACTTCTCTAAATTTTGAGTTAAACCTTGTTCAGCTGATTCATGAACATTAAGACTCACCACTCCCTGGTCTTTCATATGGCTACTGTTTATTGCTCTAGTATTGCTAGCGCTTACACTTTCTACTGCGCCGTCTGTATGCTGGAAACTACTAGACCCCGCTGCATAAGACTGATTAAAAGCAGTCTTAAAACCAGACTGCATGGCCATTTGCATATTGCCAATTGATACATTATCCAGACTTCTATTGCCAGTAGCTACTTCATTTGCACTTGCTGCTGCCGCTGATTGTGATGCTGCGGTTAGATTACCGGCTAAATGGATAAAGCCACCAACACTACCTTGCACGATCTGATAACTGATAAATGGAATGAATATCTGCAAGCTCCCTGCAATAGCTGCAATCTTATCAGCACTCCTTGCTACTGTACTATAAGTGGTATAGCTAAGAATGCCATTATCTGCTCCAAATCCAGAGTTACTAGTATACATTTCGACGAACATATTGAGTATCGAGTATAGGCTAGGCCAGAGCTGCAATGATGCTACTCCTAGCAAATATATTTGATACCTGGCAATACCACCACCAAGAACCATCATTGGTAGCAAAAAGAGTAATCCTGCATACATTAGGCACTTATCTAAGGTCAGGATAATCGGTAAATACTCGGCAGCTAAAGCCCCAGTAGTTGCCCAGGTAGATTCCTGTTGCATCTTTGCTCTTACTACTCCATAAGAACTACTTGCATGAAATGTCTTAAGTGCATTTAGCATTAACTGCTGCTTAATGATATTAACTCCACTACCGCTTTCTAAAAAATTACCATGAATTTGCTCAAGGTTTTTCATGAATGTTCTATTAGCTCTTCCCTCATCGCTACCGGCAAGTTTACCAAATAATCCTTTAGCAATGGGCTTTTCTCCTTCTGATGCTGCTTCTGAAGCAGTAGATTTCAGGTATTTTCTCTTTAGTAATTCGATTTCACTGGCAAAATAACGTTTGTCTATTTCTTGACCTGCTTCATAGCAAGTCATATTTTCTCGGTTGCCATCAATATTAAGTACCACTCTGCTAAAACCACCAGCTTTGGTTTTTACCAGCTCCCAGGCATTAGGTGAGGCATATAATGAGCTTTCAGTGTATTTGTTACCAATTAATGCTTCATACATTACACATCTCTTGATAAAATTGCTCATATTCAAGGCAAATTCAGGATTTTGAATCCGCCAGTTTCTCACCTCTTTCATTAACTGTGCGCCAAAAGCAAGCCCATAATCACGATAAGTAAAATCCTTACCTGTCATTAACTCATTTATGCCATCATTTGCTACTGGTGAGAACGCTTGCTCTATAGCTCCTGCCATTAGATCTCCTACTTGCTCAAGCCAGCCAATAGGGACAAAAGCAAATGGCAAATCATCAACATTTTGCTTGGTTTTAGTTACTCGATCAGTTACCCAAATCGTTACCCTAGGTGTAATTAGCAGATTAATTACTAAATATATCGAAGCGATTTTCATGATAATTGGTTTTGAGGCAAGATTCATACCTCTACTGGTTGCATATCCTGCCGCTGCAAATACTATACTAGTCGCTGCAAACATTTGAATCATTGCTTTAAAGAACGGAGTATTAATGATCATTTTAACGCCGTTTAAGACGTTAAACATCGCATCTCCATAACCATAAGTGTAAATAGCTAAATCCATAAAATTACATTCCTTCCAACATTTTTAATTTATTTTGTTAATACTCCTGAACTGATAAGCGACTAAATAAAGACTCAAATTCTTTCTCCTGACTTGCTAATCTTTCTTTGGTTTGTAAGATAATCTGTAATCTTTTATAAGCAGTCATTCTGATGTTTGTTATAGAATGCAAGGCATGTCTTGCATCTTTGTAGAATCCTTCCATTACTATGCTGTCAATTTGGGCATATTCTAGAGCCTTAACTTCTTTGATAGATTTATGAATCAACGACTCCAAAAATCCAGTCATAATGTCATAACAAATAACCTCTAAAAACTCACTATTACGTAAGAAAATGTTACCTGCTTCACCGTATCTTGCTAACTCTTGTTGAATTAAAGGAATGATAGGTACGCTAGAGAATTCAATTAATGCATGTTCTTCATCGCTAATTTGAGCTTTAGCAAGATTGTCATAAACTTTCTGGATTAAACCGTCTAAAACTTTTTCCACTCTGCCGTATAGAGTATCTTTAGCTAGCAGCTTTATGGTTTTAGGCTCTCCTGGATTTAGGCATTTCTTATCTTCATCACAAACATATAACTTAACCTCGGCCCCATGCCCTTTACTGCCGATATATTTCTCAACCAGATTATCATCGTTAACTAGCGAGGTAATATTCTTATAATGCATAGCCCCGTCTATCTTTTGCCCAATCACCGACCCACTAACCGACATAATTAACTCTTTAAATTGCTGTGATTCTGCTTTGTAGCCCTTGCTCAATGCCTTCCATACCAGATTAAACTCATCTCCAAGTAATGATTCAAGCTCATCATTATCTCCTCTATTGTCACCATATTGATCAGCATCTGAATTACATTTATCAACAGCTTCAGCCATGTCTCTCGCTCTATGGCCTACATTAGTCTGCATCATGCATTTTTGCTTGTTAGCATTACTGATCATGCTAAAGGCTCCTTTGGCAATATCTTGAGCCGTACCGCATTGATCCATGCTGAATTCATTTACTGATCTAGCCACCGTTTCCAAGTAAGACATAATATCTTCACAATGAGGACAAGCTGATTTAATCAGCATCTTTACACCATAAGCCCCTGCTGCAGTACTCATGTTTTTTAAGAATTGACTGAACTCAGCAGATGAAATGAAAGACAAACCACCAAACCTAAAATCAGCTGAGCCGGTACAAGCATCAAACCTGAACTTCGGAGTTTGCACCGTAAATGGCTCCAGGGTTTTTGGCTTAGGTCCACGAATTAACAATGAGCCACCGGTAAAAAAACCACCTTGTTGGTCTTTGATAATAGCTGGACCATTATGACTTGACATCGCTCCGTCCTGAGATGCATAGTCCATGAGTTTACTTAACGACCCTGCATTTGCTGGTAGTGACTGCGCTACAGCTACTGCCGTTACCATCAGTACTATTAAATTTCTAAAATTTGCTAGTATATTCATTTACCTCTCCTAAAACCCTGAGATTTCAAGTGCTTCCAAGACATGGCTACTGCAAAACGAAGCTCACTTATGCTAACAAATCCACGTACTAACTCAAAAGCAGTCTTGCCGTCTTTACTGATCGCAAATACTACTGGTGTTGCTTCGATATTCAGCTTTTTAACCAAATAAAAGTTTCTGCTAGCTGCAGCAGGATCGTCCAATACAACAGTTTCAGCTATAAAACCAAACTCTCTGATAAAGCTACCAAGTACCGGAACAAACTCATGACAATACCGGCAATTATTTTTAAAAAATGCCACTAACTCAAAATTAGCAGCAAACTCTTTGATAACCTTATCCTGCCCTTCCTGCTCTAACTTTCTTTTTAGTTTTACCGCATGCACATTATCCGGATTATTGATCTGATCACGCTGTTCAGGATAAAGAAAATTAGCCATATCCCATGATTCTTGCAGCTCCATTGCTTTGTCCCACATTTCCTTTTCCTTATCCCTGTAAGATTTAACGTTTTCAGGAGTAGGGCGTGCAAACATGATGTATTTACGCTCCTCTAATTGACGACTAAACTCTTCCATCTCTTCTTTTGCTACTTCTGGTGCAATCTCAACTTTGTTAGCTGCTTTTTCTTTTGCTTGTTCTTTATCCTCAAACCATAACCAACCGCGATAACGCTGTTCAAAAAAATCACCCTTGGCATAGCAGTTGGTTATAGACACAAATATTGAAAACATAAGTATCAAGAAAGTTTTGGTTCTTTTTTCCATATTACAACTTCCCTAATTGCTGTTTTAATTGCGATATTTCATAATTAAGTCGGTTTAGCTCTTGGTAATATTGCTGCATATACCTATTAATATCATCATACGCAGATTGTGGTGGTCTACCCCCGTATTGCTGATGTAAAGCGTTCCAAGATTCCGCTCTATGTTGTTTACTATCTTCCAAATACTTAATCGCGTTTGTCTTGGATAAAATCTCCTGTTGTATGCGCGATTTTTTCAATTCTTCTTCCGCTAACCTCTTGCGCTCCCGCTCTATTACAGCAAGCCTCTCTTGTTCCAGCCTTTGAGCTTCTAATTGCTCTAAACGCTCTTTTTCAAGTTTTGCTAGACGTTCAGCCTCAAGTCTTGCTAAACGTTCTGACTCTAATCTTTTCTCTTCCATAGCTTCCCATGAATCATCAACCATAGTTTGGTTGATTCCATCTCGCATATTTTCTGATGCAGTTAGTTCGTCTTTTGGTTTTTGAACATTTGGCATCGAACCTCTAATTCTTTCTTGTAAATCATTATCTTTGGGAAGTTTCATCTTCTTTAAGATCTCAGCTTCAAATTCAGTAAAATCCATTTTGTCAAAATCAAGCCTTAGCAATTCTTCCAAGGTTAACCCACGACAATCTGTATTTCCGCCAGAACCAAAACTCATACCTAACTGTTTGCGTCCTTCTACCTGCAGTACCTTGTTAAGAATATTACCAAAACAACACCAGTGATGCTTATTGATCTTCAAAACACTGCCACTAGTACTTTTGCCTACATAAACACAGAGATTCTTCTTTCGTTGCTCAATCAAAGTTTGTTCGTCTTTGCTGCAACGTGCTCCTAAATTATGACCCCAATTATTTGCCCCACCGTTCAATTTGCAGCAATTAGAGTAATCAGTTGGCTTCTTACTGCAATGAGCTGCGTAACCAGCAAATAACTTAAAGTTTAAATCAGTAACTCCCTTCATCTCACTAATCGCATATAATCTTGATACCGAGTCCATCATCTCATTATTACTGTTATAACTCTTATCAACACAGTGGCCATCAATGCACGGAATTCCTTTGCATACCAATTGCTCTACCCCTTCCTTTTCTTCTTTGCCATATCTAACCTTTTCTTTATTTACAAACCCTAGCTCCCACCTCTTACAGGAATACTCCTTAAGTTGATTGACGCAATTACCAAGACTATCTGTTAGCAGGCACTCCCTAAACGCCACTAGATAACAATGCGCATATGAAGAGCAATTGTTCTTACTAGGATAATTACAAGTCTTGGGATAAGAGTATTCCCAGCAACTTTTATGTACCTGAAATCCTTCTACTGTTCTTATTCCAGTACTTTGGCAAGACTTACTGCCATCACTACATGAATAGCCTGAACTAAACCTTGAGCCAGAACCATGAGCTGTCATTGCTAGAGTTAGAATTAGCAAAAAGGCAATTATTTTATGTATAATTATTCTAGAGTGCATTTCTCACTCCAAGTTTCTTGCCAATCAAAACAGTCTAAATAACCATCCCTGAATTTGTACTTAAATACATACTGATCCCATGCTACTCGCCATCTACTGTATAGAGGCGTGATATTACCAATGCCTCTGCCACTAGGAGGAAATCCTATTACTTCATGTATTTGCTCTATACTGACCCCAAGACTATTTGCGATAAACTGCTTAACTTGGAAATTAATCTGCTCTGGTGAGAGGGATGACTCTGGACCTCTGCTACCGCTAATGTGCCAACCATGCCGTTTGTGTTTCCACTTTACCGACCATCCCCAGTCGGGATAAGTGTGGTAAAGCATTTTACCGTCCAGTGCTATCTCTCTATCTTGCCAAGGATTCCAGCGCATGCCTTTGACTTTACAAGTTAAAGTTAAAGTATCGCGGCAATTGTACCTATTGCGCAAATACTCACAGAGATACTTGTCGTAGGTAACTTCCTTTTGTTTTTCGCGTTCAATTTCAATGTATAGTTCAGGCTCGATTTCTATTGGCCCTTTCTTTTGTTTACAATCAACCCCAAGCTCTTTTAGTTTGTCAAACAGTCTTGCTATCAGTTTCTCGCTGGCTTTGGCTATATCATCAACATCTTCTTTATGCCTGATTACCTGAGGATCTTTATAATTAACATGCGCTTTACTCCAATACTCATTATCTTCCCCTCTGATTTGTAATCCTTTTTGCTCCGCTACTGATTGATTTATTCCTTCTAGCTCAGATGATTTTTCTGCAATTTGGTCTGAATCTGGTAATAGTGTCAAAGCTTCCTTTCTCTCTACCCCATTAGCTGCATTTATTCTTGATTCTTCCATCATTTGCTCTATCTCTACCTTGTTCTTAACCTCTTTTGGGAAAAAGTCAGTTACTTCATTTTTGTTCTTTTTTTGCATAGGTGGTAGGCGAGTTTCACTGGCTATGCTTAGCCCTGCTTGGCTAACCAGTAACAATATAAACAAGAAGGCTAACAACTTTTTCATCATTGCTGTAGTAACTCCCCAGCTAAGTTACTTAGCTCTCCATCTTCCTTGAACTTCTCCAGAGCAAACTTTATCCCAACATTGCCAATAATTTTGTCATAACTAACTTTGCAAGTTTGCCACGGAGCACAATCATCTTTCTTGCTTAATATTATTGCTGGCACTCTGTTAATTCCGTATAACTCAAATGCCTCCTCGTCTATCTGCATCGGACAGTCATTATTCTCTCCTTGAATAGCAGTCAATAATTTAGTTAGAGACTTAAAACTTCCACCTGGTAAACCTTTGAACACCAAAACTCCCCCATACTTTTCTGCCTCCTTAGCATATGTTTGCAACAAAGTAGTTGGCATTGAGTTGCTAACAAAAACCATTAATCCGCCAGGCTTTTTCTTCATTGCTTGATCACTATAATCATCGCCATAAATTTTGGATTCTTCGAGTTGACTCTTTAGATTTTGCCAAGTCATATCCATTGTATCTTGACTTAAGTTTCCAGCCCATTCCTCATCACTGACATCTGCAAAAACCTTAAATGTATAAGCTATTACGGTTATCATTATCAAAACATGCAGCAATTTTTTTTGCGCCATATCAGGTACCCCCAATCCTGTCCGTCATACGGATATTCCTTGAATTTGCTATACAGCATATCGCTTAAGCCCAAAGGCCAACAACCAATCGGTCCTGACGTACTACTCGGATAGGTCATTTGTAACTTGTACTGGCTTTTCTTAATACGCAGTAGCCTAGACTTACGACAGATTGGACCGTTAGTTCTACCATCAGAAGTGGAAGTCTCATGCGCTAGACCGACTCTATGCATCTTGGCAAGTATCCTGGTTACATATAAGCTGCTTGATTGTACGCCGCCAATATGATCAGCATTGGCTCCAGAAAATGGATAAATATTGCCCCAGCAGCCAGCACACCAAAACATCTCATCTCTTGGGAAATCGACTGTAGCAGTTGCACAATCCAGGCTACAGGCTCCTTGAGCCAGAGGATTACCAAACAAAAATACTTCAGGCGTCATTATTGATTGCAGCTTGTCATCATTCCAGGTTGGATCTAACTCACTGATATAAGCTACATCAAAAGTACTTTGTTCTAAACAGATGAAATCCAGAATTAGTTCCAACCAGTAAATAAGCGGATAAACATAATAATGCACATGATAAAATGAATGGTGAGCATGATGCTCGTCATATCCTCTTTGATAATCGCTGATCTTCCTACGGTCATTGCCAAGCTGCATTCCGGCTAAATTAACCATGCAGTAAGGAGTTCTAGTAATATCAACCAATCTAGCCGGTTCCCAAAAGCCAACTGTTATGCCAGGAACAGGTAGATTAGCCTTCATGCACATACATAAAGGTGAGGCAGGATTCTTGATATCCCTCTTTTTAGGAGCACTACCTTTACCAATATTTATAGCTCTGCCAATAGAGATTGGCATCAAACAACTCCAGCAAATATCAGTTATGGGATTGACAAATCGCCCGCGACATGTTTCACTAGCAGCAGCTGTTATTGGCATGAAAATAGCCATGATCAGTGTGACAATCTGTTTATTCAGAACTGTTAGGTAGCCTTTAGTTTCCGTCTCCCCAGACTCCTTACTAAAGGCTACATCGCATGCATAAATCACTTTTTTATACTACCTCTCTATTCAGTAATCAGATTTATTATTAACTTCACCATAAGATCTTTCTGAGCTGGATCGCTTTCAGCTATTAATAATGCTAAAGCTGTTAAACTAGCTGCATTAATTAGCCTCAAACTTAGCTGTGCTTTTTTTAGATAAAGCAAGAATAGTAGGCTGCCTATCCTTTTATTACCGTCACTAAATGGATAATCTTTAATTATAAAATAAAGTAAATGAGCAGCTTTTTCTTCCAAGGGAAGCATATAACTGCATTCCACCATAGGTCTGCTCTAGATTTCCTAAAATACCATTTAACCCATCTTCTCTCTCTAACCCAAACAAGCTACTCAATGCTGATTGACTTGATAGTTCTTGCTTTAGCGAATATAAAGCTTCGTTAGCTTGCTCATAAGTCAATATTACTGAGCTGGAATTATGAAGAATAGTTGGTAGCTCTAAACTATCCTCATCATATTTAATAAGCATATCCCAAGTTTTGGAGTAGGAAGTAATTAGCTCTAATATCTCTCTTCCAGTCTCTGTTATTAATTGTTGGTTGATTAATGTATTAGATAGCAACTCTACAGTTTGCTTAAGATGATTTAACTTTTCTCCAACAATTTTTTCTTGATTGATGCTATAGCCTTTAATTAGATATTCTTTAAGAACGCTGGATGCCCACCTTCTAAATTGAACCCCTCGTTTAGAGTTTACTCTGTAACCTATCGAAATTATCATATCTAAATTATAGTATTGAGTGTCATATACCTTACCATCAGAGGCAGTATGTGCAAATTTTGCACATACTGCTCTATCCAATTCTTCTTCAGCAAAAATATTCCTAATATGTCTAGTAATAACAGTCCTGTCTTTACAAAATACTTCGGCTATTTGACTTTGAGTTAGCCATACAGTATCTTTAAAGACTTGCACTTCAACTTTTACCTGACCATCATTGCTCTCAAAAATAACTACCTGGTCATTGATAGTTGTTTTGTTATAATTCTCATTTTCCATTATTCTCTTTACCTTTTTATAGTTACGATCATAAATACTAACCTAGTAGCTAGGGAGATCAAACCTCATTTTAATTTACTACTATTTCTCTAATTCTTAAAACCTTCTCCTCCTGCTCCACTATTGCGGGTACTTGCTCAATTTTGAACTTTTGAACCAAGCTTCCAGATTGATCAAAATATACTTCTCTATCTAGTTCCTTCTCTAAATCAAAAGGACGACCTGCTACTAATATCAATTTATCCTCTTCCTTGATTTGTTCTATCCTCCTTTGCCCCTTAAACCACTCCACTTGTTCTTCATCCCTACCATCTATGAATATTAGCTTCTTCTCCAAGTGCATGTGGTCAAACGGATTAACTGTCGTTCCAGCCTTGTATAACAATTTACCGTTTGGTAGCAATGCATCTTCTTCTAGCGTGTAAGTCGGATCAAAAGTAAAACTTTGTGCCTTCTCTGTTCTCTTAATACCAGCTACTGCCATTGGCTCCTCAACTCTCTTTCTTGCTATGTCTTGCATCTTTTTTTGTTCTTGCTGCATATCTACTGATTTTAATTTACGATAAATCATTGCCAAAAATCCTTCTTCTTTAATCTCAAACGTAGCTCCGTTTGTACCAAAATCTTTGCCAAAAACTGAGTCAGGCAGCACCTGACTCATTATTAGCATTAATGAAAAAATGATCGTCCTCTCTCTCATTATCTATTGACTACTTCCTTTTGTGCCCCTGAACTCCAGATATTTATACACTGTATAAAAAGAACAACCTGCTAAAATAAAACCTCCAAATATAGAACCGTTAGTAATCAGGATACAAGATCCACATAACCAGATTAAACTCCACATCCAACCAATAGCATTCTTAAAATAATGCCTAAAACTAAAATACGCGCCCCCACCAAGAGCAATTATTGGCATAAGCACCATAATTATCAATTTACCAACATGCCCCTTAGTAAAGGCTTTAATGCCATGAGTTTTAACATACTGAGCATAACCAGCGGAAAACTCACTAAAACTTTTTACGCCGCTTTCAACGATAAAGGTACTAATAAAGAAGTAGAGCATCCATCCCCAAATAAAAAACAATAGAACTAACAGGACAAAACTAAGGGTTTTTCTCACATATTCTTTTTGCAAATATTGTCTAACTCTGTTTCTATAACCTTGAATCATTGTAAAATCCTTAATGTTTAATAATTAACGCTTCGTTTCTCTGGCTAACCATGTTCATAAAATCCCTTTTCGTTTTTTTATTTTTAGTCTTTTAGTTCTTTTATCACTAACTCATGAATTTCCTTAGATATGGATCTAACATTATCTGACTTAATAGAACCGGAAGTAAAAAGTACTTTGGTATTTCTTCTCTGCCTGGCGCCTGCAAGCTTAGCCATTAACTCAGTAGCTTCTTTATTCTTGCCAAAAAATAGATTCTGCTGGTAATTATCTTGTTCCCCACCTTCATGTTCAATTCTTTTTTTCTCTAAATTAATCAGCTCATCTTGACTGATATATTCAATGTAGCAATTTCTAGATATTGGTCCAAACTTGTAGAATATCCTATAACCTATGCCAATTCCTAATATCAATACAACTACGGCAATGATGAATATATGGCGCTGATTTAGATATTTCTGTAGATTGTTATTATGCATATTTACCTTTACCTTAGTTTTATCCTAGTTTTACGTTAGCTTTATCCTCATCTTCTTTTTTCATTCTTTTTTTCGATTAATTTCTCTACAGCTTGATCAAGGCTTATTCCTTGACTTTGTAGTATCTTGATAAAGTCAAAATCACTACTATCAGTTGAGAATAATGTTTGTGAGTAAGGATCTAATACTAACTTGCCTACTACCCTGATACCTGTTGAATAAAGTAGTGCTTCCGCATATTTACCAGGCACCATACTTACTGACTTGATTAGCGGGATGATCTCTTCAAAGTTAGTACCTTTAAAACTATTTAGCCCTTGCTCATTCTGTTTTAATATTACTGACCAGGTGCTATTTTTTAATATAGTTTGATGATGTTCTGAGGACTGCAAATCGCTGTAATTCTGCACGCAAGTTACCAAACTTGCCCCATATTTTCTGAAAGTTCGTGCTGGCTCAGATAGGAATTTTGCTGCAGAATCTAAGATCTTCCACGCTTCATCAACGATAAGTACAAATTTCTGCTTACGATCACCGCATAGAATCTGCAAAAAAATCTGCATTCCTATTGTCTGCAGCACTACTGACAACAAGCCGATATCATTCTTAATCTCTTCAAACTCAAATACCGTGAACTGTTTCTTAAATGTAATATTGCTATCTGCCTCAAAATACTTACCATAAATGCCTTTTGCCGTATATGGATATAGAGTTTGACCCATTTGTTTTGCTTCCAAAGAGCCTTCATTGATTAATATTTCGGCAATCTTACTGATGTTTAGGTTAGATCCAAAAATTTCAATAGCTTTGGTAATTGTTTCTTCAAGCAACGATTCTTTAAACTGGCTACCACTCGCACCGCACATTGAGCTTAGAATGCTTTTTGCATAAATTATTGCTTCAGTAGCTACCAGATACTTGCCAATAATCATCTTGCCTACGCTACTACCATCCTCTAGTATCTCATTCTTTAATTGACCAGAACCAGCTAAACTACCGAACGGATTTAAGGAAATATTAGCATCTGCTTTAAACTGAATAAAATCACCATCCAGCAAATGACAAATATTCCTGTAGCTGCCACCAATATCCAAAATAAATACTTTTGCTCCTTGTGCCAGCATTGAAGTTGCAAACTCCTGTAAAAATACTGATTTACCAGAACCAGAAGGACCAAACACGCAAATATTATAATTGCCGTCAGCAATCCTATAAAAAGGATTAAAATTGAATAACTGCCCACGCCGAGCAAACAGTAACATGCAAGTCTCAGGTACACCTCTCCACTCAGCATGAATAGGTAGTTTGGCCACTAGTTCCTCACTTAAGCCCAGTCTTCTCATCTTAAAAAGTTTTAATGTTGACCATAAGCCACTTACCTGCATCGGCATCATTGATAATAAACTTGGTAGCTGCAGATTTTTGCTTAAAATCAGTTTCCAGTCATTTACATTATAGAGACTCAAAAGCGACGCTTCTGCCTCATCAATCATATTTTTCTTGGCCGTAATTATTACCTGGAAACTTTCGCTAAGCACTCTTTGTCCTTGTTTTAGCCGAGCTACTATATCAACCCACTCTTCAGCTTCCTTTCGTAAATTAGTATCATACCTGGCATACCATTGCTCAGCTGACTTTATTGCTGCTTCACCTTTGCTAATTAACGCCGAGGTCTTACCTTTATTAATATCGCTTGCTACTGAATAACTAATTAGAAATCTTGCTGGAATATTAAGGCTTGCTCTACTGCTGCTACCAAGCAGTTCAATCATTTTAACCAGTCCCCAAGATTTAGGACCTTTAGGAAACTCTGCTACCCTATAACATTTGCTAATTACGTTGCCACTAAACTCAAGCTGCGATTCTTCTAATTTGCAGCTACTACCTACGGCAGTTACTTGGTCACATAACAACATTAACGGGTTATATCGAGAACCTCGTTGATTAACATCTAGCCTAAAATGTAAAATCTCATCAGTTAAATCTAGTAGATTCTGAGCACCAAGTATTTGCGGATATAACTGCAGAGTTTCCAGCTTCTTGGTAAATTGTTGCTTAAAAGCCAAGATCTTCTCAGTACTATTGCCATGCCAATTACAACTGATAATTATTCTGATGTCTCTGGCCACTCTGTCAGTAGACTTACTAAAATCTAACGCTAGTTCGCTAACAAACTCTACTCGTTTCTTTGTTAGTTTAGTAAGAGCAGGGTGAGAATTACTTCTAGCGTTACTCCACTCGGTTAAAATGTTGCCGACCTTATGACTCGCTATCAGTAAAAATTGGACGTAGCTATGTTCTGGTAATTCATCATCTAGAAAATGCTGTAGATTCTTTAGTACAGCGTCATTAACACCAACAATCGGGGCAATTTCCAGAATAAAACCTGTATTATCATCGTTATTATAGAATAAGCCGTTCTCACTATCAAAACTACGATAACAAAATAAAGTTGCTAAATCAGTAGGGTATTCTAATTTCTCACGCATAACATCATTGATATTATCAGCTTTTGTTCCAAACTCACTGCCGCTTACCAAACCAATGGAACTAGTAAATTGTTCAAATTTTTCCTTAAGATTTCTTAGCATTTAATCCCACACTTCAAAGGTTGAAATACCGAATCAAACTGAGGAAAGCGGTAGGAAGTTTGGAAGCTTTTAACCGGAGCGTACTTATGTACGTGAGGATTGAAAATTTCAAACTTACATCCCAATTTTCTATTTTCATTCTGGAGTCCTTGAGTAGGTAAATACCAATATTGCCCGTCTCTATATTCCTGCATTCTATAATTTTCTGGAATCCATACTTTAAGTATGCCGTCTCTGCTGGCAATCCTATCTACCTCTTGTAAGGAATTATAAGATTTACTTTTACCCTTAGATTTCTCTTGCCTAGCGTTAAGCTCCCAAATCTTGCCGTTTTCTAACATGGCATGTATTTCTTCTACGCTCCTGCAATTTGCACCTGTTGCTGGATCACAAGCAAATTTATTCCTATAGCTACTACATCCTTGCAGTAAGAAACTAAACAAAAGACCAAGGACTATTGGTTTTAAACAAATATTTTTATTTACATCTTTATCTACAAAACTTATTACCTTACTCATTTTTTGATCCTGAATCTTATTTACGCTCTTTCTTAATCTCTTCTTTGACATTCTTACTACCTAAAAATACTCCCTTAGAGAAAAATACACTTACTCTAGCACCACCAGGCACTTCAATGACTGGTGCTGTCGCTTCGGCCATCTTTAAATGATAATCAGCTATCTTCTCAGCAGCATTGCCAAGGCCAGCTAAACTATTTTCACTGAGCTTTTCTTTAAGCCCTGGCTTTTTCTGCGAAATGGCTCCAAGGCTTGAGTTAAACAAAAAACTCTCACCCTGCTTACCGGTTTGAGCAAAACCACTCATCAGTCCCCCTATCATGGCATTCTTTAAATGCTTATCCGACATTGACACTACACTGCCTTTAATACCATTTTTGCTATCTAAACTATGTACTACCCCTGCAATATCAGTTTCAGTCACAAGTCCAGAATGTAGGTCGCTGCAACTCATAGTTTCTACTCTGGCAATTATCCTCTCATTAGCTAAGTTACCAAAACTACTACCGATTAAACGGCAGGTAGTTAAATCAGCTTTAAAACTCTTTGGTAAATCACCATAACCTGTTACCATGATAAAAATTGGTGTAGGCTCACTAGGAGCCGAAGTTCCAGTCGAAGCTGATACCCCACCCCTAAGAATCCCAGAGATAAAACTACCGGCTGGGATATAATTATTCATATCTTTTGGTTTTTCTAATTCCTCTTGCTCAGCTATTTTGGTGCTAGTAATAACTGCTTCAGACGGTAAATCATCTCTTAACGGTGCATTAATATTTTGCATTTCCTGCTTTAACCATGATAGTTGCTCTTTGAGTTCCAGTATCTCTTCTTGACCTTTGCTTAAATTTTTCTCCTTCTCTTTTCGAAGTTTTTCTTCTAGTTCCTCAATAACTCCTGTTAACTTGCCGTATTGTAGGTCACGATCTTGTTTTTCTTTAATTAACCTTTCATCAAAATCATGTTGCCATAATCTATCACCCTTAATAGCAAAAGTGCCGAGTTCAATCTTGATTTTTTCATCTTCTTCTAATGCTAGCGCTATTTTTGGTTGATTACCTATACTAGTCAGATAATCAAAACCATAGGTAACAAGTCCCATTGCTATAATAAAACTCGCCATTTTTAGATATTGACGATATTTTTGCTTTTTGCTATTGCTGTCAGCATCGCTACTATTGAAAAACCGTTTCATTGCTTACTCCACTGCTTCAGCCTACTAATCAGATAGACAAATCCTTCTTCTTTTGGCTTTAAGATTTCCTTAGACAGATTAACTGCTATAATGTTCTCAAAAATATGCTCAAAATTACTCTCTAGAAGCTTTATGGACTTGTTGCTGATATTCTTTACCTTAAGACGTCTGCCAATTAGTTCAGCGGCAGCAAAATTGTATTTTAAATCAAATGTAAGATTGAGGTTTCTTCCTACTAAAGGGGGTAGAAGATGTTTCATCACTTCGACATTGTATTTACCCGTCTTACCAAGTGCCATAAACCGGATAATCTCTGCTAATTCTTCGGTATTATTTTGTGGTTTAGTACTTTTGATATTGCCATCACGCTCATCTTGCTTAATGAAAATAGCCTGACCGGAAATAGCGGCGACATGAAGAGTTAATTCCTGCACCTTATTGTCACCATAGATTATGCTTAAGTCAATAACCCCGCCAACACCAAGTTTGGGGGTTAGAAAGATATAACTCGAATTCGGGGTAGCAATTAAATTGTACTGACTACTATTACCGATTACTTCTAAGATTTTGCCTTGAGCAAATTCAATGCGATTTTGTTTGCCCGCTCCGATACTTGCCGTAATACGCTGCCTGCTAGCGGTAAATTCTTGAACGCTGCTAGCTAATACTGGTAGCATAATCATAACCAGAATTAATCCCAGCAATATCTTCGTTTTTGTTATTAGCATGCTCATTTGCTAGTTACCTTATTTATTTACTTTTGTTCTTGTTAGTTTGTTCGTTCTTTTTCATCTCTTGAGCTCTTTTTTCAGCTTCGTTATCACCTAAACTAAAACTCTTGAGTCTGAGTATCCCTCCAATCATTTGATACTTAAGCAAATACTCAGCTTCTTTTTCTTCATTGCCTTGTCTACCAAATCTGCTATTAAGAATGCCTCTCGCAATTACTTCCATTTTTTCTAGGCTAATCTCTAATTGCTTTACTGAAAAATAGGTAGAGAACTTAAACTGCTCATGCTGTACTTGCGCTTCTGCAAAATATTTATTAATAGTCTGCATGCTACCGGCTAACGTGTATTTAAGAACTAATTCCTTTTTGTAAGAAACATTCTCAGGCGTTAAATCCAATAAACCAGATAAAAACATATGGGTCATTTCTTCTAGATAACTACTGGATACCTTACTGCCTGCAATCCTATATTCCTGTGTTATCCCTGGTACCATAACCACTTCTCGCCTCATTATCACTAAACCGGTAGAGAGTAGTAAATTAGCGATAAGCATAAGTCCCGAGATAACCAGCACTACGTTTCTTTGCTTGATAAGCGTCTTTACATTGCTAAGTACATATGAATGTTCCATATCTTACAGATATCTCCTATTATAAGATTTGGGTAACATCTTGCCGCCAAGTAACCAGGACAAAGGCAAATGCCAATAAATCAATCTCTGCAGTTTTCCTTTATGCCAAATCACGCCAACTCCTGCACCAAAAATATAACCAGGCACAGTAGCCATAATGCCAAACGGCATCGAAAACCCTGTCCAGACAAGCATCATTGCTACAGCTCCAGCTACTACGCCAAATGTTGATAATCCATAAAACCTGGCACTAGCATTCAAACAATGATTGATTGAGACAAAGTTCATTAGCCCACTCCCAGCATTTTCTTGGAAGCCAGCACCACCAGCCCAGCCACTGCCATACCACCTAAAGCACCGCCAAATTTGGTTCGAAGATCTCCAGGTGCTACTACCGCACCAATAGTACCGCCGGCAAAGATTGCCGTAGACGAGTAATCAGTGATTACCTTGAGTACTGGATCAAAGAATTCCTTAGCTCCAGCATTAAGGTCTACCGCTAAAGCATAAGGAGCATAAACTGTAATTGCTGGTATTAAGGTAATGCCTATAATTCTGCGAACGGGAATCATTGCAGCGTAGATTTTAAATTTGCTTGAACTGCTTATATTCTCTGCTGATCCTTGCTTACCTTGCTTTTGCAGCGGATGTTTGTGGTTACAAAATATTTGCATAGTTACCCAATTGATTTTTACCAATCAACGGTATGATAAGTCTTTCAAGTCTGCAATAGCCTGTTCATAAAATGAAACGATTTATTTGCTCTAACCCTTGGAGGAAAGCCAAAAAATATTTTAAATTAGTTCATTTAATGAAACAAAATCTATTGTTTTTAGACTTATTTTTGCTAATTTCTTTGCTAAAATAAGCAAAAGATTTTTTGATGATTTAAATCTTGCTTGCTAATGAGCGAATTATTTTTGCAATTCTGCTTCAGGGTTGTATTAAATTTTGCTGGCAATAGCCTGCTGGCTAATAAACTTATCCACTTTGCGGGGCGCCATCCAACATCATCAAGTTTTTTCTATTTTTTTCTTTGTTTGTTATTACAGAATACGCGAGCGCGCGCGGCTTGAAGAGCAAGATCCAATCTCATAATGATGCTTATTTTGTTTCACTAAATGAAACAGTTTTTGTGTTTTGTTCTGAAGTTTCATGCAGAAATTTGGTAGAATTCTTTGTAAGATCCCATCATTTTTAAGTTTTTGCTACTTGTATATAATATTCTATTTATGGTATTTTTATGAAGTTCTGATTGGTATACACGATAGAAGAATTGAGATAATAGGGAGCAATTACTTTGTTATCTAGTTTTACGTAAAAAGAAGTCAATACTTATTTGAAAAAGTTCATTAAATGAAACAAAAAAATCTTACAAAAAAGTTATCTTTTCTTCTCTATGGTTCTGGAAATTTCTTGGCTGACATTTAAATTATCCACTAATTATACACTGACTTATCCATAGTAATTCATATGTTATGCACAACTTTATCCACAAGCTTGTGTATAAAGTTTTATCTCAATAATGATTACTTTCTACAAATACTATTGTTTATGCTCACACTATTAGGCTATTGGAAATTAATTGAGTTCAGAAAACTTTATAGCGTGAAATAAACAGCGCCCATATAATACAGTCCTCAGCAATTAAACTTACGTAAAAACGCTCTATGTTATTTAAATTCTATGGTATACTAGAAGGCAAAAAGAGAGGGTTTTTTATGAATCGCTTACTAGAAAGAATCGCAGAATTTGAGTCTAGGCCATGCTTGCTCTCTGAAAGTGAGTTGCGCTTACGTCGTAAGCATATGCATAATCTAGTGGCAAGTAATAGTTTTGAAGGATTAGAATCATCCGAGATTGATAAAAAATTATATGATTTAGCAGTAACCAAAAAACTATCTACCACTGAATATCTTACCTTGTGTAGACAAGTTGCTGCCGAAATGAAGAAATGACAGATAAGCAATCTTACTGGGATAATCAGTCGGATATTTATCAATATCCAGATTCCCCGGTTCTTAAAAACATACCTGGAATTAAAGATGAGCAAGAACTGGCGTCTTTTGAAAAACTTGCTGTTGCTAATAGATTAGAAGAAGCACATCAGTTTGCCTTAAATAAGCCTATCAAGTTCGATCTTTGGCAAAATATACACCATATTCTTTTTCAGGATATTTTTGATTGGGCAGGACAGATACGTACAGTGCAAATGCATAAAAATAATAGTATTTTTGCACATCCCGAAAATATTGAAAGAGAAGGTAATCAGTTATTTACTAAGCTTAATAATGCCAATTAAGGATAAGGAATTCTGGGACTATAGGTTGTAATAGGGATTGAAGGGGATTATAGTAACAATAATCCCTAAAGAACGATAATCCCCATGAAAAAATATATCACAACGGTGTACTATTTAGTAGATAATTTTTGCCAAATATTCAATGAATGGCAAAAAGAAAAATTATTACCAAGTAATAAAATACGCAATAGAGTTTCCCATTTAAGCCTTGCAGAACTCCTTACCATAGTGCTGTATTTTTATTTATCACCATGTAAAGATTTTAAAAATTATTATCTTTACTTTTTACCAGCAAAGTGTCCTGGTTACTTCAAACTGCTCAGCTATCCTAGAATTATACAGCTATGGCCTAGTTTAATATTACCTTTGGTAATTCTAATGCATCAGTTAAAGGGTGAACAGACAGGAATCTATTTTATAGACTCAACCAAACTTCAAATTTGCCATAACAAAAGGGCTTCTAGTAATAAGGTATTTGGCAAGAAAGCCAGAATGGGTAAGAGTAGTTATGGTTGGTTTATGGGATATAAACTACATTTAATCATTAACAATAAAGGAGAAATTATGTCAATCAAAATTACCAAAGGAAATACAAGTGACTTATCTTGCACAGTTGCTTTAACTCAAGGATTACAGGGGAAATTATTTGGTGATAAAGGGTATATTTCCAAGAGTTTATTTGATAAACTTTATGCTAGAAACATCCGTTTATTTACAGGAATCCGCAGAGATATGAAAAATCATTTACTTGAAATTGAAGACAAAATATTACTACGAAAAAGAACCCTTATTGAATCGGTATTTAATGTACTCAAAAACAGAATGAATCTCGAACACACAAGGCACAGATCACCTTTGAACTTCCTAGTTCATTTGCTTGCCTGCCTTGTGAGTTATGCTATAATAAAATCATCTGATTTTAATCAATTTACACCTCAATCTATGCTATCCTTATCCTAAATTAGCATAATTATATTCTTCTTCCTCGCGCTTTCTAGTTTTTTCAAGATTAGCTTTTTGTTCTTTATAATCTTGTTCAAGCTGAGTGGATTGTTGTTGCCAATTAAACTTCTGGTCAGCCAGTTCTGCTCCAAAATTCTGTTTTGTCTGCTCCATCTCTAGCTTAAAACGTTCCTTTTGTTCAGCTTGCGCTTGCAGCAAGGCTGATAACGTATTAGCTGTTTCATTGATTTGGTATAATTCCTGCAAGTGCTTTTGCTCCAAAATAATAGCCTCACGCAAATTAGCCAATTTTTGAAATTCACTCAAAAGCTCTTCTGATAGACTGTCAACTTTTTTAATGGTTCTTGATTTTAGAGTGCTTAACTCAGCAAGTATATCATCAGATGAATGACTAGCAGCTTTGCTAACCACTTCTTTCTTCTCTTCTTGCTTCTTTTATTCCTCAGGAATAGCGATTTGTTTCTCGTTTAATGAAGTCAGCACCTCGTTATAAGCCGCTAAGATCTGATCTTTAGTGCTTTTAATTGAAACTTCTGGAATATTGTGTTTTTTCGTTGTCATAAATATTAATTTTTACTACATGTTATCTAATTTACCTATGATTTCAAGCACTAGTTTTTCGAACCCATTATTTCGTTCGAAAAACTAGTGCCCGTAACATCTCTCTTAGTACTATCACGATATCTGAAATTTTCCAAATACCGTAAGTTTAAACATTAACGAATTAGCCGTAGCACCTATAATATGAGACGTTTAACGTATCTTCCAGTGTAGCAATATCTTTAACTACTCCTCTAGTCTATAATTGGCTATATGGACAACCAAGTTTTCAACGGTTTCCGGTCCGCAATTGTCATAATTTTTGTGGATCTACTATAATTTCTGTCAGATTTATGTCTTATTCATATATTAAATTACCTAATAACATAG
>Ga0364881_10245_pt1 | contig 36689 bp, 24 predicted proteins | sample ExccelJu500001D4_5_FD_206923 | JGI IMG/M metagenome (GOLD analysis project Ga0364881, IMG submission 206923) | Enriched cells from Trout Bog Lake Hypolimnion, Wisconsin, USA - BchlTB.July30.5000.01.D4 | ecosystem: Environmental > Aquatic > Freshwater > Lake > Hypolimnion/Profundal zone | place...
AAAATCAGGGTTTGACTTTACCTGATTTAATCAATGAAGGCAATTTGGGGTTGATAAAAGCGGCTCAACGTTTTGACGAAACCCGTGGATTTAAGTTTATCTCCTATGCGGTCTGGTGGATCAGACAATCTATTTTACAGGCAATAGCTGAACAGTCAAGAATAGTCAGATTGCCCCTGAATAAGATAGGATCCCTGTTAAAGATTAACACTGCTTTTATCAAACTTGAGCAGGATTATCAGCGTGAACCTATGCCTGACGAAATTGCAGAATTGTTAAGACTTGAACCCAATATTATACAGGAGGCTTTGCAATCATCTAATTTCCATATTTCTGCGGATGCCCCGTTGCGCGAAAGTGACAGTGATGAATATACGCTTTGGGATACTTTAATTAGCAATGATGAACCAAGTCCTGATATATCCCTGTTAAACAATTCATTAAAGGTTGAAATTGAGAGAGCATTAGGAACCTTGGAAGCCAGGGAAGCTCAAATCCTAAGATATAATTTTGGGTTAATTGGCGAACACGCTTTATCGATAGATGAAATCGCTATTGTAATGAATCTGACTCGTGAAAGAGTCAGACAACTTAAGATGAAAGCGCTCAAAAAATTAAAGAATATCCAAAAAAATAATCCTTTGCGCTCATTCCTGGGATAGGTCTCCGATTCTCTTTTTCAGCCGTTCCAACCTTATTAATTTATTACTTCAAACGTATGGCTTCCGGAACCAATCCGATCAAAAATTATATAATTCCCCTCCCTGTAATATAAAGCTGCTTTGCCATTCATGGTTACCTTTTGTGATTCTGACCAGTATGGGAGATAAATAACAGCAGTTGTATTGGCGGGAATCGTTGTTTTCAGCAAAAAAGATTTTCCCGGCTTATTTTTAAATGAAATAAAAAGCTCACCCCGAATAGTTGGGTATTTGATTTCGGCATATTCGAGGCTGGCCGGCTGTGGCTTTATCCGAATTTTGCTGAATCCCGGCTGAAGTGGTTCGATACCCATGAGCTTACGCGGGATAATGTTTGCCGGAGCTGCTCCCCAGGCATGGTTCCAATCCTGATTCTGTTTGTATTTATTGTCCCAGGCCTCCATGGTAATAGTGGAACCTGACTTAAGCATGTTGAACCAACTCCTGTCGCTGGTAGAGGTTAAAAGTTCCAGCCCGTAAGATGAGCTATTACTATTATATAAGGCCTCCAGTAAAAACTGTGAACCGTAAACGCTGCAGGCCATTCCTTTTGACTGAATAAAATTAATAATCTTATCCACATAGGTTTCCGGCACCAGACCAAATGCAAGCGGAAACATATTGGAATGAATGGATGCATGATCAGTTCCAATTCCATCCACATAAACTTTCCTTTTTTTATCTAATAATTTATCATTGAAAGCTGTTTTTAATTTTTCCGCCGTTCCGGCAAATATTTTACTATCGCGCTCATTTCCAATAAGTCCGGCTACCTGAGCCATTATTATCAAGGCTCGATAGTGGTATGCGTTGACAACTGTATTTATATCCCTGAAAATGAAGCCATCGGTTTCTCCCTGCTCTTTTTTCAAGGACAATACGCCACCTGCTTGAGGCCAGTCAACAATATCACGAAGTTTGTCTTCAAGATGGATTGATGTCAAAAATGCAGAAGCTTGTTTTCCGGTGGTTGTGCTGATAAAGCCTGATCCATCTTCCAATGGCAAAAGTGTTTTAGCTTTCAAATCATCATAATATTGTTCCAGATATGCTTTATTTCCGGTAAACAGGTAATCGTTCCAGGCTAACAATACCGATTGTAAAACCCATTCGGTAGGCCAGGTACCATGGTTAATGAGGTATTCCTGAGAATAACGTGCCATACTGTACTCACGGACAACACTGTACTGCCCAAGTTGATTGATTAAAGCATCTGCCTCATAGGGAATACGTTCGCGATCACCGTCCAAATAAATTCCGGCAAATGAGGTAGCCTTCATGGTGTACCTGCACAAATTCCAAACCTGGTTTAACAAGGTGTCAGAACTCCTGAAATAGGAATCGGTTTCATCGAACGGATAGTGAACTATTTCTCTTACAACCTGTTTTTTAAGAAGTTGATCGTCATACCCTGCTATCTCGCAATACCGGAATGGGGTAACCTCCCCAGTATAATCAGGCATTTTGATGGCCTTGGCACCAGTATTACGCTTGTCAGGTCTGATTTCAATCAGGTATGTTTTCCAACCATCTTTCATTCCGAGTTTATATTCGGAATAGCGGATAGTACCTCCGGGATTCCGGTCGATCCTGCCATCTTTTTGGGCTTCTCCAAGTCGGATAGTTAGGGTGTCGATACCTCTTTTCCCCTGTAAAGTCAATTTTAAACGACCAAAGGCATCGTTGCCGAAATCGATGAACGTAAGGTTCCCGGGCAATTGTCTTACCGACACCGGGTAATCATCCTCTTTTTGTAACGGATAGCGTGCAGTCGCATAATCAGATAATTTGGATGCCATTTTAAACCGGGCAATATCAGAAAAATCAGATCCAATGCCATGATTATTCCAGGTTTTCACTCTAAAGAAGTATACCTTCCCCGGAACAAGCACCTTTCCGTTATAAATTACATTTAGAGACTGATTGCTTTCAATTTTTCCGGAATCCCAGAAATCACCAATGTTATTCCGAATTTTTTCAGGCGTTGAAGCAACCAAAATCCGGTAAGCCGTTTGCAGGGTATTATCCTGATCCGAATTTACAATCCAGCCTAAGAAAGGGCGACATTGTGCAATTTCAGTAAACTGATAATTATCCTTCCCTGCTAAGGAGTCATCCAAAAGGGTATTGGTGAGATAACCATTTATATACACCAGATTAGTGTGGGTTAAAAAGTTAACAGACAATCCTGTCGGCCGATTAAACCTAACTGTGTTTCCGTAAGAGGAGAAACTTAAGCCAGGAAGGAAAATGATTAGGGCCAATTCCAGCAGACATTTCCAGGTTTTTTTGATCATTTTATAAAATATAATTGGTTTTCATCTGCACTGATATAGGCTAAAGACATTATGTCTGTCTTTTTGGTCAGGAATAACAAATTTGATGGGATAAGGTGTTCACTCGCATCAATTATCAGATTTTTAAAGTTTTAATATGGGTCGATCCCCAATTTCAGGGATGTCTAACGGTCACGGAATCTGGTATTTTAAACTGTTGTATACCGGATTGCAGAAATGAACTGCAATCCGGATTTTTTCATTTATCTTTCTTTGTTTCTTTTTTCCTGAGGTTTCATCATATTTCTTTGAACTTTCACGGGCTGACCGATTTGTTTACCGTAGTATTTCATGGCTTGTGCCGGGCGGCCTGATTTAGCAGGCAGCACACGATTAGCTTCCTGAGATGGTATTGTTTCATTTCTGTTATTTGAACCATTATTCATGCGGTTATTATAAATCAGACCTTTTGCATTTTCATTAAATCCACGTAACGGACGTACATTATCGCGATAACCATCTCGGTTTATTGATTTATAATAAAAACGTGGATAATGAGCCACATAATAATGGAAGTGCATCCAGGGTTCATGCACCGAATTATTGAGGATTACAGTGAAACAATTATTTAGATCGTAGCCTGAATAAATAGAGGGTAACGTGGAACTGAACAACCAGTTACCATCCTCCAGATAAACGAATTCACGGTTCCATAAATCATAATAGCACTCAATATCAGGCAGATAATAATAATGTGCCGGATTTTTAGAATCATAATCCGGGGCCCAGGATGGGGGTGCACTATTCATTTGTTCCTGATTTTGTGCAACGACAAGAGAGGCACTGAAAGTGAACAAAATAGAGATAAACAACGTGAAGAGAATTTGAATGATTTTCATTCGGGGAAGAAATATTCCTTGAGTATTTCTTCCCATTTGAGTTTTAAAAATTTCCATATGTACTAATTTTCAACAAATTAAAAACTACTACTAAGGCAGATTCAGAATATCCTTTGAATCTGCAAGAGGTGATTAAATTAACAGACATAGCTATCCGGGATCTGTTTTAATAAAAAAGCACCTATCCAACTTCTATCAAGAGTGCATAGGTGCATAAATTTTGCAATGAATTGAAATTCAATCTTTAGAGTGGAGCTGCGGGGAGTCGAACCCCGGTCCAAACGAGGAAGCAATACGCTTTCTACATGCTTATCCAAGATTTAATTTTCGAATGATAACTGGATCAAGGCCACCGATCATCACCTTATCTCCTTAATTTCATCGACTTACCGGAGCATTTAGCCGACTATTTCCGATATTACTGCACCTCCGGACCGGGCCGCTTCGGATCTACAGCACCCGGGAGATGTCCCACTCCAGCATCTAATGCCGGATTAGCGTAATCTACTTGATTCGATTAAGCGGCAAGAGCAAAATTATTTTCGCCAATTAATTGTTTGGATATTAAGATTTACGGGCCAACAATCCAATGCCCGGCATGCTTACATACCTCTTCTGCCCGCTGTCAAAACCGGTCAGCCCCATGTATGTTTACGGCACAAAGTTACCACAATAAGGGTTCGGTTGTGAAGAGAAAGCTAATTTTATTTTGCGGTTGGCAATTGGGGCCAGTTTCTGTAGTTTCTGCGTTTCCAAGCAGTCATTCGTTAAGCCTTTAGATCCTAAATCTGTTGCAGCCTGTTGGTCTCTCAAACGTTCCTCAATTGATGAATCGTCAAGATAGGATTTTTGGAATCAAAGACAAAACTTCCAGCAACCAGAACGTCGGCTCCGGCCTCAAAAAGAAGTTTCCCCGTTTCCAGATTGACTCCACCATCAATTTCAATGAGAGTGTCTGCTCCTTTCTCCTCAATCATACGACGCAAATTAAGCACTTTCAGGTAGGTATTTTCAATAAATTTCTGACCTCCAAAACCGGGATTAACCGACATCAAAAGTACAACATCAATCTCATTGATAATATCTTCCAGTAAATGTACCGGTGTGTGAGGATTGAGACAAACACCTGCCTTCATCCCTTCATTTTTTATCGCACCAACTGTCCGGTGAAGGTGATTGCAGACTTCATAATGGACGGTCAGGATATCGGCCCCTGAATCCCGGAAAGGCTTAATGAAAGGGTCAGGGTTGATAATCATTAAATGAACATCCAAAGGTTTGTCAGCCAATTTTTTAACCGCCTGAATTACCGGTAATCCAAAGGAGATATTCGGAACAAATACTCCATCCATCACATCAAAATGGATCCAGTCGGCTTCACTCTGATTAATCATTAGGATATCTTTTCCCAGATTATTAAAATCCGCGGCTAATATTGAAGGAGAAATTTTATGGTTTAAAGTCATATTTTGAAAACTATTAATACCGATTTACCGACCAAAAGTAATTCAAAACACCGAATAATTAAAAATTATCCGTTCGTTACCTTATTCATTTATCTATCTGATTATAAATAACTTAATGCCATTTTTAAAGATTTATTATTATTTAGATCTAATAAAAATAGTAAATTTAAGCAAATTTTGATAATATTGTCGGTTTGAAATAAAATATTAAAAGAGATGGCATGCAACGGATGCAATACAAATATTGATTTAGATCGGCCAGCAATGCTTGGCACATTTGACTGGATGAACGATTTGCCGGATACAACACATGAAACAGATATTGTCGAAATTAGGTTTAAAGGGACCCGGAAAGAGTTTTTCAGGAATGAAAACGGGATTCATCTGAAACGGGATGAATTGGTGGTAGTTTCGTGTAACCCAGGGCACGATGTAGGTGCCGTTTCTTTGACAGGACGGCTGGCTGAACTTCAGTTTAATCGGAAAATAAAAAGGAAGGATCGGTACGAATGGAATAAGGTTTACCGAAAAGCGACACCAGCTGATGTCGTTAAGTGGGAAGAAGCCAAGGCGCGCGAAAACAAGGTAATGATTCGTTCCAGACAAATTGCTAACCAACTGAATCTGAATATGAAGATTGGAGATGTGGAGTTCAGGGGGGATAATAGCAAGGCCATTTTTTACTACATTGCTGATGGAAGGGTTGATTTCAGGGAATTGATCAAACAATATTCCAGGGAGTTTATGATTAAAGTCGAGATGATGCAAATAGGTGTTCGGCAGGAAGCAGCCCGCATCGGCGGAATCGGCTCCTGTGGACGATCTCTTTGTTGTTCAACGTGGCGTACAGACTTTTCGAGTATCACTTCGGATTCGGCTATTAAACAGGGATTATCACCCAATGCTGAAAAGATGACCGGACGTTGTGGTAAACTAAAATGCTGCCTTACCTATGAACTGGATCAGTACCTCGAAGCGCTTAAAGATTTTCCCAATGAGCTTTTATCTATTGAAACTGACAAAGGGATTGCCCGTCACTTAAAGACCGACATTCTTCAAAAGAAAATATGGTATAAATATGACCATAATATTGGTCAGACTTTTGAACTTGATCTGGCTGATGTCATTAAATTTCTGAATATGAATAAGCATGGTGAAAAACCATCCATCGACAGTTTTGCTGAAAAGGAGTCACCCAAAGTGAATATGATGAACGTTGGAATTTTAGATCAGAAATTCTTTACCAAACCGGTTCTTTTAAAAAATCAGAAGAAAAATCCCGGGAGGTTTCACCGCAAACCAAATCCCGAGGTACGGGGTCCCAAACAATAATTAAATCAACCTGTTGCAAAATATAGCAAGAATAAAATTACAACAATAATGCCGCTTTACAATTCAATTGACCGGAAAGTATTAAAAGAAAACCTGTTGGCTGAGCCTTTTGTCCGGAAAACAATCTCATTTTATCGCTACTTTATCCTTGATAATCCTCAGGAATTCAGGGATCAGCTTTATCGTGAATGGGCTGACTTAAACTGTTTCGGTCGGATTTATATCGCCCGGGAAGGGATCAATGCACAGATGAGTGTTCCGGAAGGTAATCTGGAGAGTTTCCTGTTGTCGTTAAAAAATCATCCGGTTTTCGAAAATATACCGATAAAATATGCAATCCAGGACAATGGGAAATCATTCTATAAACTTTCGATAAAAGTGAAGGACAAGCTGGTCGCGGATGGTTTAAACGACGATACGTTTGACGTCACGAATGTTGGAAGGCACCTGGATGCCAGGGAATTTCATGAATTGGTGGAGAGCTGTGAGCATATTGTTGTGGATGTCAGGAATCATTACGAATCGGAGATTGGCCATTTTAAAGGTGCCATATGTCCGGAAGCCGATACTTTTCGCGAAGAGCTTGTGCTGATTGCTGATCTGCTTAAAGAGAAAAAGGAGGCTAAACTTTTACTTTATTGCACTGGCGGAATTCGGTGCGAGAAGGCAAGCGCTTATCTTAAACACCATGGCTTCAAGGATGTAAATCAGCTTCATGGCGGGATTATCGAATATGCCGGAAAGATTAAGCAATTAAATCTCCAATCAAACTTTATCGGAAAAAATTTTGTATTTGACGAACGGATGGGAGAAAGTGTCGATGGTCAGGTTATATCACACTGTCATCAATGCGGAAAATCATGTGATGTCCATTTAAATTGCGCCAATGATCTGTGTCACTTGTTGTTTATTCAATGTGAGGAGTGCGCCGAAAAGTTTGAACATTGCTGTTCAATTGAGTGTCGTGATCTGAAAAACAGTTCTGAGGCTGAAAAACAACGCTACCGGCATACGATAGCCCCCAAATTTGGAAACCGAAGTGTTTACCGCAAGAGTTTCAGGCTTGCTAAAAATACTACTTTTGCAGATTCAAATTCAGAATCAGGTCAGTAACCAGTAGTTGAATATGTCCAATTTTTGGAAAAGCCTTCAGAAACCAGTTTTCACTTTAGCTCCAATGGAGGATGTTACCGATACATCCTTTCGCGAAATTATTGAAAGAGTGTCTGATCCGCTGGTTCTTCAAGTTTTGTTCACCGAATTCACCTCGGTTGACGGGATGAACCATCCCAAAGGTAAACCCCGTGTAGCAGAACGTTTGTTGGTGAGTGAATCTGAAAAACAGCTCATGAAACAGAAGAATTTTAATCTTGTTGCCCAGATTTGGGGGAATAATCCCGAGATTTTTCATAAAATTGCGCGTGACATTACTGATGAATATGAATTTGACGGACTCGATATCAACATGGGATGTCCGGTAAAAAATGTAGTTAAAAACGGCTGTTGTTCGGCTTTAATCAGCCAACCAACCTTGGCTAAGGAGATCATTCTTGCCACCATGGAAGCGACCCATCTGCCGGTATCTGTAAAAACCCGGACCGGTATAAAAGCCCATGACACAGAAGTGTGGATCGCCAATTTACTGGAGACCAAACCAGCTGCCATCACCCTGCATGGCCGGACCCAAAAACAACAGTCAGACGGGCTTGCAGATTGGGAAGAGATCGCCAAAGGGGCACGGATTCGGGATCAGCTTAATCCCGGCACTCTTTTTTTGGGTAATGGAGATGTAGAATCCTATGCTCAAGGAGTGGAACTTACATCCAGATACGGACTCGATGGAGTGATGGTCGGACGGGGAATTTTTCATAATCCGTGGATGTTCAACTCCGAGGCTATCTCTTTAAAAGTTCAGGATAAATTAGCCCAACTGATGCTCCACACTCAAATTTTTGAAAAAAACTGGGGTGGGAAGAAGAATTTCAACATCCTTAAACGATTTTATAAGATATATACTAACGATTTTCCCGGCGCAGCCCGGTTAAGAGCAGAATTGATGGAAACAAAAACATTTGAAGAGGTTTATCAAATAATCGGGAATATGCCAGGAGAACAAATTAAACAAATTCCTTACCCCACTTATACAATTCAGCAAGAATAGGCTCCAGTTTCATCCCTTTTTCAGTCAGGGAATATTCAACAGTAGGTGGGATAGTGGCAAAAGCCTTCCGTGTCAGAATCCTGTTTTTCTCCATTGATTTTAATTCCTTCACAAGCATCCGGGTGTTGATCCCTTGAATGCACCTCTCAAGCTCCTTAAATCTTTTTTTTTCATAAAGAAGGGCATACACTATGGAAAATGCCCATTTCCCTCCAAGAATATCCATTACCTCCCGAATAGGACAAGAATCTTCATTTATTATATTACAAGTTTCTTCAGTGTTTTCCATATTACTTTACATTTTGTTTCTATTATACATTCATGTACCTACTTGCAAATATAAAGTATTCGTTTTTATTTTGCAGGATAAATCATAAAAAAACAAAATATGAATGAGATTATAAATCAAACGAAACAAGGTAAGATTATTGGCAAAGCAGCTAAAGCCGGTGCTGTGTTATTCACACTTTGGGCAGTATTACATCTTTGGGTGGGATTCGAAGGAATTCATCAATATCTCACAAGCGGAGCTCCCGGACTTTGGAATATGCTCACAGGAGGGAGCGCAGCTCCGCGAGAGACATTTCAGCATGCGACAAATGGAATGACTGCAAATGCTCAGGCCCATCTGATTTTAAATTTCTGTATTGACGTTGCCGGGTATGGAGTACTGGGACTGGTGGTAGGTTATTTAATCTGGTTCAGAGGTTCATGGATTGCCTATTTTTTAGGCTTAATTATTATTGGAATAGCTGATCTGGCTTTTTTGTTCTCCATGGTTACTCCAGGTATAATCGAGTTAAATGCAGGCACTTTAGGTGGACCGGTTATTTGGATTCTGGCTTGTATTATCACTCCCTTAGGACTGCCGAAATTCGATAAAAGTGCTTCATTTTAAATTGCTTTTTTTGATAAGAACCGGATTCAGCGGCGATAATCTTTTGTGCAAATAATAAATTTATAAAAAGAGGCTGACATCCACTCCGGCATGTCAGCCTCTTATTTACATTGCAGGCAATTTCCACGGATCCCGGTAAGATGGGATCAGGTATTTATTTACCTCATCATCATTGGTGAATCTTGTCCCATCCCAGATCAGTTTTTTACCTGAACGGTAGGCAATATTTCCAAGCTGGGAGAATTTGGCGATATGAGCCCCAATTTCTACGCTTGCATTGGTATTCCGGTTTCGGGTAAGTCTGCAGTCGAGGAAATTCTTCACATGATTTTTTAATCCTTCTCCGGTCCCCTTGACCAGTGGAACAGCTTCCATTCTCTTCTCCTTGTTTACGATTTCGGGAATTACTTCCCAACCATTGCGGTCAACCACCAGGGTTCCGTTTTCACCTACAAATCCCAATCCATGAGTTCTTCCATATCCACCATCGTTGATTCCGATGGCATGATCCCATATCACATTAAACCCGTCAAATTCATAAATGGTCTGCAAACTGTCGGGCGTTTCGCAGGCATCATGTGGATAGCCGTATTTACCCCCCATTGCCATGATCGATTTAGGTGTTGTTACATCCATTCCATACAAGGCAAAATCGAGCAGGTGAACCCCCCAGTCTGTCATCAGGCCACCGGCATAGTCCCAGAACCAGCGGAAGGTAAAATGAAACCGGTTTCTGTTGAACGGACGGCTGTGGGCCGGACCGAGCCACATATCGTAATCGACGCCCTGGGGAGTTGGTTCATCAGCCAGCACAGGAATAGATGGGCACCAACCCTGGTAAGAGGAAACACGCACCAACCTGATTTTTCCAAGCTTGCCGGAACGGATAAAATCGACTGCACTCAGCCAGTGCGGATCACTGCGCTGCCACTGCCCTACCTGGACTACCGTCTTGTGTTTCTGTGCCGCTTTAACCATCAGGTTACACTCTTCGATGCTGTTGCCCAACGGTTTTTCGCAATAAACGTCCTTTCCGGCTTCACATGCAGCAATCATAATCAGACAATGCCAATGATCGGGAGTTCCTATAATTACAACGTCAATATCTTTGTTTTCAATTAGTTTACGCCAGTCTTTGTAAAGATAGGCCGGTTTCTTCCCCCTTATTTTTTCAACATCAGCTGCACGTCGGTTAAGTACACTTTCATCGATATCGCACAACGCGATACATTCAACCTGCGGGTTTTCCAGAAAAGTCTTTAAATCAACGAATCCCATCCCATTGCAGCCAACGAGACCCACATTTACCTTTTCATTCACTGAACAGGAAGCCATTGTGGCAGAGAGTGAGGAAACCAAAGTAAGACCAGCAGCAGCTGTTCCGCTGCTCTTTAAAAACGTTCTTCTTGAAGTCATGGATTGAATTTTTAAATGGCTAAAATTAGAAAAAACCTGACAGGATCTGGAAACTTGTCAGGTTTATTTTATCACTTCCAGGATGGAATAAATGGGCAATTCAGGAACCACTACTTTTGAAATACCGTTATGAAAATCAATCTCCAGTGCTTTATTTTCAGGTTGCAAAATAATCTTTGACGGTCGTTCAGTTGTGATGATCCGAACTTCCAGATTTTGCAATGGTGGAATCTCATCAAATCCAATCGCTTTTGGATTGGCATGTTCACCAGCAACATTTACCAGACCCACAAATAGTTTATTATTAATTTGATTCGCTGTTACATGGACGAGATGGGATCCGGTTACCTGCACAATCGGATTTGGGAACAATTCCCCGATCCGGGCACTTATAAAATCACGAAGGACATGGGATTTGAAATCAAGATAGGTTGTACCGGCATTGAAATAGACTCCGGTGACCCTCCCCTTTCCAAACTGGTTTACCGAAGCAGAAATAATGTTTCCCTTATCCTTAAAATCACTGCTGTTGTAAAAGGTGGATATTGACCGGGCCCCCGGTAATAATCCGACCGATATTACAGAGCTGCCAATGCCTCCAAGTTTATCACCCTCTGCAATAAATTCCGGTTTATCTTCCAAATTAACAAGGGATTGAATCCCCAGCTCCTTTTCAAATAATTTGGCTGTCTGGGTTCCTATAATAATTAAGTTGCCCCCATCTGTGACATAGTTGTCTAATTCATCTTTAAATGGGGGTTCTAAATAATTACATTCGGGAATAATGATTAACGGGTACTGTTTCATCTTCCCAGAAAGGTGATGTTCCATTAAAATTTCAACCGGATGCTGACCATCCAGGACCATATTCAGCGCTCCCTGCAGCATTGCCGTAGATCCGGAAAATGGATGGGTTGTGTTTTTTTGATAACAGGAAGTTGGATAAAGCAGGGCGATCTGGGGAATCGCTTTTGCCTTATGAACAAAGGGTTGTCTTGCCCGGCAAAAGATCCCGATTTCGGAAAGGGTGGTTGCCAGCCAGGGTTTGAGGGATAAATCACGATTTTGCTGAAAATAGAACTGCACGCCGCCCCCCATTGCCATGATCTCAGAAGCCTCCTGCTCCAATTGAACAGACGATTTTACGCTCATTGGCATCTTTCCCCCGTTCCATGAAAACCCCCAGGCCATCAGGTCCCACGGTTTCCCCTGCGGGGCAATGCACCGCGCTTCAAAAGCTGAACGGTAAACCCCGTTTTGGGGAGTGACATCACCGGATAAATAATCCACATTATTATTCACCGGCTCAGGCATCATCGATGAGTAAGACCAGTTGCTGGTAATCTGGAATTGGGGATTGTACTGATGGATGGCATCAACGTATTTTTTCATATGCTCCCGGAACAGTTGGCGGGTATATTCCATCCATTCGGGATAATTTTTATCCGATGGTTTTTTAGGTATTTCGGTGATCCCTGTTTCCTTTGCAAAACGAGCCAATGATGCGACCCCGCAATCGGGTTCCACGGCCCAGCAATCTCCGTCAATCCAGGCGCCATCAACACTGTAATCGCTGACTTCTTTTAACTGGGGAATTAAAATTTTGTCGAGATAGGGGCTGAAGAAAGATGCTTTCTCTGTACTTGCCTCTCCGTTGGATTTAATCAATGCCCAATCGGGGTGTTCTATGACCACCTTGGCATCCAAAACTCCCGAATAATGCATGAAAAGGGCAACATTGTTTCTCGCCGTAACTTCCCGGAACAGTTTCAACGGGTCCTTTTCAAATCCCTTAACATGGTAACCTGCTTTGGTCGGATAACTCGATATTCCGGGATGACCTTTGCAGTCGATCTGAATGAAATCGGGACGTACCCTGGTCAGGAAAGTATCGACCATTTCAGGGGTGAGGGTTTTACCGGCATCAGTAATGTCTTCGCTCGCATGCAAATCGAAATGAATACCAAAGAAACAATCTGCCCGGCGTAATCTTTGAGGATTTTTGGCAGATTGTGCGAAAAGGGAGATACTCCCGACTCCGAATACCAATAACAGGATTAGTTTAATTCTGGTCATAATGAGATTCTTATTGAAACAGGTTATAATTTAAAAACTCCAAGGTTGAACCCTTTCGGGGTTCCTGTTCATGTGCTTATTACAACCTCAGGTTGCGCCGGAGGTCAATTAAATTAAAGTCCTTCGGACTTAACTTCCACAATTGCGGTGGCATGCTTTAAATAAAGATTACAGTAATCAAGATAATATTTTTCGAAATTCAATGCGTAAGCCAGGATTCCGAAAAGCTGGCATGAACGATATTTTTAAGCTCACCATGTCCATCCGGAGCGGCAATCTGGTTGGTATAGGAGACATGAATCTGCCCGTCTTTTCCCTGGATGATTGCAGGATAATGCCCCCTTACGACGCTGCCCGGTTTTCCATTAACCAATATCTTCCGGTAGGGCCAGGTTTTCCCTTCGTCAGCAGAGAGCCATACCGAAAGCCGGTGCCTCCCCTCTTCAATATCATTTAGCACCAGGGCCCGGTTTCCACTTTGCAGTACTACCACATCAGCGGCAGTACCCGGATTGGGGACATCGGTATCGACCACCGAACTCCAGGTGTATCCGCCATCCCTGGAGACACTTTTCATTAATCGCTTCGGAGCTGGACCATTATCGCGCATCAGGATTGTGAGCGAGCCATCCTTGTTTAAAGCCAGCGAAGGCTGGATTGCTCCGCCGCCTAATATTGGTTCACTAAACGACCAGTGTTCACCCCGGTCATCAGTTATAGCCATAATCGAGAGGTTTAATCCGTCTGAATAAAGCGGCAGTATCATCCGATTGCCGATTTGAAGCGGTTTGTTCCTGGTTTGCCAGCCAATCCGTCGTAGCAGCGGATAACCCAGCTGAGCTTTAACTTTGACCCCTTTATCGTTGATTTCCTTACCGTCGCTGATCAGGTTTTTCCCTTTGGCAATTTCAAGATAGAGACTTTTGGCTTTTTCCAGATCTTTAACGGTAATTCCGTTGGCCCCGTTTTCGACTACCTGTCCGGATTGTTTTAAGTAGTCATAATATTCGTCAAATTTTCTTGTCAGGTTTACGACGAAGGAGTCATTTTTGTTGATCCCATCGGTTGCCATACCACCGTCGGGTTTCATGTGAATGACATCCTGCCATTTCCATTCAGGGGGACCCTCTTTTTGCATAAATTTATCGCTGTAACGGTATTTCAGCAGCGAAGTACTCCATTGATAAGCCATTACGGTGTACCAGAACAACCAGAGCCTCTTCTGGTTATCGACAAAGAGTACAGGATTGATATCGGGAAAACCGGGAACGTCAGCCATTATGAAGGGGTTGCCCCACTTTTTTGTTTTATGGTTATAACGTGCCCCTTTAATCGCGACATCATCCGCAGTCCGCTCCCCGCTTCCCTGAAACCAGGCAGCCAGCAGGTCTTGGTTTGGAAGCTCCACAATCGTTGATCCATGGCAATGCTGCTTTTGGAAGGGAAAGATAGATTCAAAGCTAACCGAATCGGCCGGTTGACTTTTTCGGTGCCCCGATGTTATTTCGGGTAATAAGCCAAAAAACAGAACAAAAATGGATAAAGAGCTAATTATATTCATTTGTAGATAATTTGTTTTTTAGTGGCCAAATGGAATCGCCATGAGGAAATATTCATTTCGTTTTGTATTTTTAAAATCATGGTATTTCATAACATTTGACGGTTGATAAACCATTCAATATATTGAGGTATTCTAGTCGCCAGATAGTAGGGCATATTCATTAATTGGTAAGATGTACCGTCCGGAGTTTTTACATTTTCAATTGAAAAATTATTGGCCAGCATACGGATGCCGTACCGATGATTCGTTCGCTGTACAAACTGATGCAAAGACCTTAACCTGCCTTGTTCGCCCGATTTAATCTCAATGGGAATGACATACTGATTGTATTGATATACCAAATCAACCTCTGATGTACTATTAGCTTCCTCCCGTACCCAGAACAACGGTTTATACAGGAGAGAACTCATTTGAGCCTGCAGTTGCTGGGCAACAAGATGTTGAATGATTTTCCCCTGATAGAAATTATTCAAGTCTTTTATACCAATCATCTCAGCCTGTATTCCAAGAGTGAAATTTAGCAGTCCGGTATCCAGAAACTGAAGGCGGGGTTTTCTTTTTATATCGGGAATAACCGGTGGCTGAAGGGAAACCGTGGGATAAACCAATTGGATAATTCTTGCCAAATCTAATGCCCTGATTGCCTCCCCAACTTCTCTGGACCGGTAATTTGAATGACCAAATCCGGCAAGCGTAATCCGGTCTTTCTCCGATGCAGCAGTATCTATAATATGCCGGATAACTTTTCTTTCTGTGGTATTGGATGCATATTTCTCAACATCATCACGATAACTTTGCCAGATACGATTATAAATCTGACCTAAATTTGCCAGACTATTATCTGACACATAACATCTTACAATTTCAGGCATTCCTCCGGAAATGGCATATTGGTGAAAAAGATCTAGTAAGATGGTGTGAGCAAATTTATTTACGGGAATATTTTCCAATTCCCGTAACAGGTCTTTTCTGTTCAGAGCCATCAGATATTCTTCGAAATCAAACGGATGCAATAACATTTGGTCTACGCGTCCAACAGGGAAAGAGGCAACTTTTCGAAGGGCAAACTCCAAAAGAGACCCTGCAGCAATAACGTGCAAGTGAGGAAAATCTTCATACAGGTAGCGTAATTGTTGTATTGCCTTAGGAGATTCCTGAATCTCATCAATAAAAATTAAGGTCAATTCGCTGTTATAAGGTGTACCGGATTGAAGAAATATTGCCTCTACGATATCTTTGGTGTTTTCCAGATCTTCAAATATCCTTCTGGCCTGAGCTTTTTCAAGATTCAGTGAGATAAAATGTTTATACTCCCTTGAAAAATCCTCAACTAAGGTAGATTTGCCAACCTGCCGTGCTCCTCTGATAATCAAGGGTCTCCGGTCAGATCGCTCCTTCCAGTCCATTAAATAACGATATGCTTTCCGTTCAAAATTCACAACAAATTGTTTTATTTACAGGGTAAATATACAAAATATTTGTATTATTTACATGGTTATATTTTATATTATTTGTAATATATACGGGGTTAAATGTCGGCATTTAGAACTATCGGAAACAGTATGGTTTGAAATAGAAAATTATCTTGCTTTAAAATATTTTAATTTTACTTGATTTTCAATATGTTATAATAAATACTATTTCCATTTTATGAGTTTAAACACAATCAGTGAATAGTTGCTCTTCTCATACAACACCCCAATCTTGTTTTTACCGACTGAAACGATATCTGAATAGGCAGTATAAGACAATTTTTTCTGTTCCGGATTGTTATCGACGGGAATAGTCTGGGTCCATGTCAACCCTTCGTCCGAACTGATTCGCAAAGTCAGGTTATTGCGGTCATCCCGCTCTGCGGGGTTGCAAAAAGCCAACCTGTTTTTTCCGCTCATTTTCCCAATATTGAGGATACTCCCTTCGCAGACCGGATCAGGCAGCTGATGATCAAAATAGACGGTGTCCCATGACGCCCCGCCATTTCTGCTGATTGCCACAATTCTTTCCCTGATGTCACCATTTTGATTTCTGCTGTTCAGGATCAGGGCGCCATTGGAAAGCTCAGCAGCACTACTTTCATTACTCCCTGCCAACGGAACTGTTTCACTCAGTTTAAAGGATATTCCATGATCATCTGTGTAAAATCCATGGGCAAAGTAATCTACTTTAGAGCTTTTCGAATTTTTTTCCGAGTGATTTGCGGCTACAAAAATTCGTCCCAGATAGGGTTTAGCAGAATATTGTATGGCATGTCCCGGCGTATTGGCATATGACCTCCAGTCTTCAATGAAATGATAAGCCGGATTTATTCCGTGTTGATTCGGTTTGTGAACCTGAAGGGTGATATTTACGGGTTCAGACCATGAATAGCCATTATCTTCCGAAGTTTTATACCAAACTTCCCGAACTCCATTTCCATTTCTGACTTCACCTTCGCTTTTGGTCCCGGTGTTATAAAAAAGAAAAATCCTCCCTTTGGGAAACCTGGGATCCAGTAAATCAGCCACGGGTGCCGGATTGCCCGCCTGGAGTTCACCATATTTTGCAACAACGGTCATAGGGCCCCAGGTTTTCCCTCGATCCGTACTCCGTTTTAAAACAATTTCGATATTTCCAAAATCATCGGAGCCATTCATCCTCCCTTCGGCAAAGGCGAGCAAGGTCCCGTCAGGAGCGGAAATAATTGCCGGTATCCGGTAACTTTTATGACCATCCGTTCCTGAGACGAATACCTGAACATCTGATGATGTGGCCATTAACTCAGAACTAACCAGGAGAATGAACAGGGAGACCATTAATTTTGAAATCATACCACTCTATTTTAACTGGTTTAAACCAATATTAGTGTTCTTTCTCATTTTTAAGATGTGGAGTTCTTCTCCAGTTCGCTTCAGGTCCAAACCTGGTTTGGTATTGTTTAAAATTCAATTTTTCATAGGCCGGATAATGATAGATCATTCGGATTGAAGTAAAAAATAATACACTTGAAAGCAATAGAGCCGCAACTGCCTTTATCCATAATCGTCTGTAGATTGGCTTATAATTTTCTTTCTCGAAAATGATAACGTTCTCCTCCTCCCTTGGCAATAGGAGGACGAGCACCGTAGCAATCAAAGCGTTAACAAAAATCACCCATTCTGTGATCATCCGTATTGGATTCCATCCGGATAGTGCCATTTCGAAATTACCAATAACCATAATCCAAAGTAAAATAAGGAAAATCAGTTGTCCTTTAGCCAGGGAACTCTTGGGAATAATGGCCAGCGGTGACCTGTAGTGACGCACAACGATCACTATGCAGCCGATCACCAATAATAACCAGGTAAAGTTAAACCAACCGGTTGGTGTCATGTTTAAAAAATCAATCCCGGGTAAACGGCCAATATAGGGAAAATCCCATAGGGCAGGTACCGTTTCCGTTACCCCTCCTGGATGCTGAATGATCCGTTTCCAAATATCAGGGTTTAAATGATCACTCCAAAATTCTACGTTTTTAAGTACATTAAAATAGGTTAAAACAAGCATGACAAATAAAGCGGCGAAAGCCCGGGTCCATCGGCCTTTGTTTTGTCCGGCAGAATCCTTATCATCAGTATGTAGTTTTACCCGTGAAGCCAGAAAAGCCAGGGCGACAGCAATGGCAACCCCATTCACAAAACCATAGCCCTGTTCCAAAAAGCTGTGCCAGTTTTGTCCCTGCCATCTGGCCCAGGAGGAGGCAATGGATTTAAATTCCTCACTACCAGGTAGAACACCTTTATATTCAAGGATCCGGGGATTTCCAAAGGAAACCAATATTTGCCGGATCCATTGCACCCCCGCAAATCCAAGTCCTCCAATCGTTCCGCTGATAAGAGAAGCAACGGCTACAGGACGCAGATTATTGCGCCACATCCAAATGCTGGTGCTGATAAAAAGGCCTGTAACACCCGCCCAATTATCGGATCTGGGCGGAGTCATCCGAATACCGCCATAATGGACAAAGAAAAGGCTGCCCAAAACCGGCAATGCCAGAAAAGCAATATACCATCCACTGCACATATAAGTAATTAAGGAAGCCCCATTTCTAAATTTTCCATAGAGAAGGAAATAAATTAAAATTCCAAGTATTAAACCAAGAAACCAGCCGAGATGCTGAGGATAATCACTAAACCATTGAGGCCAGTTGTTCAATAAATCGGAGGCCTTATAAGCAGGCAGACCAGTGGCAGGATTAAGATACGACGGATCGCCCAACTGATAGGTCAGTAAAGAAGCCAGTTTATCTGTCAAGCCGGCAGCACTTAATAACAACTGAATTACCCAGCCTGACAGTGCTCCGACGGCGGCAAAAACAGGAAGTAATAATCGGTCAAACACTCCCTTACGTTCATATAGGTCATACGCTGCAACACCAATGAAGGCAAAGAGCGTTTCCATATAGTGCGAATCGAACCAGTATAATGGATTATTGTGACGTAACGCGTTAGTATCAAATGTAGCCGATTGCAACAGGTGGGCAAGAGGTTCTTCGATAAGGTCTAAAAAAAGCCAGGCACCGAAAACAAATAGTATTGGTTTAAAAAGATTCACCATCCTCTCCCTGGAAGCTACAGCAGCAAATGCTGTGCCTGTCGCGCCTAATCCAACGTATAAAAACCCAATGTAAAAAATAGCCATATAGCCATACCACTGAGAAAGGGCATGCCCGCTATCGGTATAAGAAAGAACCTGCATATAAGATTGGGTAGCTCCAAAGCCCCAGCCTAAGGCTCCAAAAAATGCAAAATAGGGAATCCTATTCCGCCAATCCTCCCTGCCTGAAAGTGCAGCAACAGTGATTGCCGCAAGGCATCCGGCAAATTCAGCTCCACAATGGCCAGTATTTCCCCTGATTCCCCAACCAATTGAGAGCGAAATTCCGACCAAAAAAATAGTTCCAAGACGCCATCCAGGATTGAGCTTAACTGATTTCATAATCGTTTAATTTAGTTGGTGAACGGTCCGTTCATTCATTGCGGGACAAAATAATAAATTAAAAGATTAGTTGTTTTTATAAGCTAATATTCAATTTAATTCAGTCAAAATATTATCAGTGTCCGCTTAAAAAAGCCGATTCCCAACTAGTTAAAATTAAGCTCCTTGATTTCTTTAAATCCTTATTTAATTCAATAGGTTAAAGGATTACAACTGACTCACCAAACTGCTTTTTGGCAATTGGCTTCCCATCCCGGGAAACCGAAAAAGTCCGCTTGTCAATCTGGATGGAATAGGATTTTCCTCTGAATTTAAAATCCCTCAGTGTGGAGATTCCCAGTTCTTCATGCGTATTTGGTTTGATGGTCAACCTCTCTTTATCGATAGTTATTCCAAAAGTTCCAAAAATGATGGCTTCCATCCCTGCACCGGCAGAGATCTCCAGCGGCATCGAAGAGCGGTCCTGAATCGGGGCATCTGTACGTGGATTTTGAGGAAGATAGGGGAAGAATTCAATATATCCCATATTTCGTTTAAGGATTTCCCATCCCAGCTCCGGGAATCCCTGTTTGTAGAGGTTGCGGGAGATCCGACCTGGCATCCCGGCATATTGTCCTCCGCCACCCCAGTCTGCATCAATCAGATCCCAGTGTACACTATCTTTCCTGGCAATGGAATAAATCCCGTATTTACCCAGGAATTCCCCTTCTCTTAAATGGCTGACCAGTTTATTCACCTGGCTGCCTGTCAAATAGTCGGTCCCAAGTGCATCGAACAGGTGATCGGTCCAGATAGCCTCTTTGGTACCGTCCGGATAAAGGTTGTCAAACCACCCCTCCTGCTCATTCCAGAGCCGTTCTGACATTAGTCCCCTGAGTTTATCGGCATCCCGGAGATACTCGTTCCCATTCCCATCATTCAATAAACCGGCCCATTCCGACATCCGGTAAAGCAGGTGAACAGTCAGTACATTCACGATAGGAACCACATGATTATAGCCATCGGTCCGGATCTCAATGATTTTTTGAGTATCGTAGCCCACATCCATCAGACCTTCCTTGTTCCTGTAATTGGTATTCAGTTCCGTGACCCATCGTTGCATCCATTCCCATACTGTGGCATCGCCTGCCTTTTCCGAAAAAAGCGAATAATCTCCGGTGTGTCTCAGATAAGCCTCAATCATAATCTGCAAGGCAAAAGGCTCCTGGATATAAAGATTTTCCCATTCCGCCCCTTTCCAGCTCACATAGGTTTTCTTCATCTTCACTTCCCTGAAATCGGTCAGGATTGCCTCCTTCAGGCTTTTCGGATCAAGCATCGCAAGGACATCCGAGGCATACGAGGTATCCCAGCTGATCGTAAAAGGCCAGTAACCGACAGCCCAGAAAGGATTTGTGATGTATTTCGGATTTTCATACCTGCACATCAAAACAGATAGCAGACAGCGGTAATAATATTCCTGAAGTTTCTTATTGGTACTTTCGAGTTTAGGGACATTTTCGTAGGCCCATTTCAGCTTTTCACGGGTTACCTGATCAGCCGACTTCATCCGGATTTGAATATCTTTCTGTACAATTGGAGGTGCCTGCGTATTTGCTGAATAAAATTGAACTGCAAAATAAACGGTTACATATTCACCCTGTGGCAGGGTCAGTTCAAATCCCTTATCGCTGATGGTTTCGATATCTGACGAAATCCGGGCCTGCATCTGGTCGCTTCCAAAAGTAAAAGCATCAACCGGATGGGGTGTTGCAGAGCCCTTCATCCCGTCGCAATTCATCTGTCCGGCTATTTGCTGCGGGATTAGGGTCAGCTTTAACGGTTTATCCTTCCTGTTTTTCAGAACCAGTTTTACAAACACCTCATCATTTGCATAAGAGACACTGGTGCAGCTTCGAACAGAAAAACTCAGCCACTGATTCTCTATTTCCTTATGAAAAGTACCTGATCTGAAACAGGCATTGGGCTGCCATTTCTCCTCCTGGGTTACCATCAGGTAAGAAGAATTGGACCGGAAATTACATCCCAGCGGATCCTCACCTTTCCCCTCGTTGATCCATTTATCCCAGATTGCCGGGACGTCATCCCTGACAAGTTTACCGGTATTGTGATCCAGAAAATTCAGGTTGAAGGTATAGTTTGGAGCGGAAAGGGGGAGGAACTGAACATTTGTAAAGCTGGTCATACTATATTGTCGAGGACAGACAAATCCACGGTAATTGAAAAGCATTACCTGTTGATCGTCGAACCTCATCTGCTGTCGCTCCATGGCATAATATTCGGGATCGGCAGGAGAAAATGGCTGTTGGGCGAAACTATTAACTGACAAAACAATAAGGGTTGTCAAAACAACAGAAAAGTGTGTGAATCTCATTATTATTGGTTTTAAGTTGTTATACTTTAAATGCGATAAATTGCATAATAAAGATTGTAAATTTAAAAGTGTCTTAAGATTTGAGGGTTATTTCCCCGATTTTGCAATTTGCATTTTATACTTTACATTTTGAACTAATTCCTGTATTTCCCAAATTCATCCACAAGTTCCGCTACCCTCTTCACCCGGCTTTCCAAGCAATCGGGAGGGACCTGATCGGCAACGCCAAGCACATAACGGGGTTCTTTAACCATGATGGACAGCAATTGTTTTACATGCCGGTCAAATTCCTCATCGCTCACATTTGCGGTGAAATAGACTCCAGGGATGCCACCCCAAAGGATGCTTTCTGAATTTCTGCAGATTCGGGCAAGATCTTCCCACTTTAAATCGCCCACAGGATATGGAGTCAGCGCTTCGAGTACCGTAAAACCGACCCTCGACTCCTGCTGAATCAGTCCGCCAAGTGTTCCGTCGATATGAATAAACGAGTATTTACCTTTTGCTTTAATTTTACTGGTCCACTCAGTTTGATAATCATGCATATATAGTTGAAATAATTCCGGACCAACCATCTCGGATGAGAGGTTTTCAGGGATCATTAATACCTCAGCCGGACTGTCAACAGCAATTTGGGCCGCCTGATCAAAGGCGGTTTTCATGGTATCGAGCAAGTCCTTAAATTCGTCCGGCATTGTCAGAGCAGCCATGGTTACCGCAACAACTCCTGCTTCGAGTGCAAGCAGGTGCATAAATGGGCTCTTGGGCAGGTAACACAGCACAATGCCCTGATCACCAACTTGTTTTAGTCGTTGCCAGGCTAAATCATACTCGGGTTCAAAACGGGTATTTTGATAGATGAATTTCATCACGGGGATGTCATCCTCCGATTTCATAAAATGCTCAACGGGACCTTCTGAAAAAGAGGTTGGTATATATTCCCAGCATTCGCACACTGAACCAACCGGTGTAATTATCTCCTTAAAATGTTTAAACCCTTCATCCCACTCATTTACCGTACAATCAGAGAGGATCTGTTTATAAGGAAAGTATCCCTGCAAATAGAAGCCAACTCCCAAATCACGGTGCCACCGGATATAGTCATCGGAAGCGACAAATCCAATAGGTTTTATGCACCGTTTGATCAGCGAATTGGCCCAATAGTCAAGATCTCCGAACCAGGGTACCTGATCGGGCTGTTTTCCTTTTAGAATGGTGAGGATTCGTTCTCTTGGGGTCATGATATTAATGGTTAATGGTGAATGCTTAATGGTGAATAGTTAATGCTTAATGGTGAATGCGTTAAGGGTTAAGGGTTAATGGTTAATGCTTAATGGTGAATGCGGTAATGGTTAATGTATTATTGGTGAATGCGGTAATGGTGAATAGTTAATGCTTAATGTATTAATGGTTAAAATTTTCCTCTTGGATATTCAGCATAAACCATTACGACATTCAGCATTTTCTCATTCAGCATTAACCATTATGTCAATCAGCATTAACAAAATACTTCTTTTTCAATTTGTTCCAGGGTTTTACCTTTGGTTTCGATGATATATTTTTTCAGATAAATATACCCAATAAAGGTTACAAAAGCAAAGAAGATAAAGGCGTAACTCATCCCTATCTGCTGTGCGGCCTGTGTTGCTCCGAAGAATCCGATTACCACCGGAAAGAAAAAGTTCAGCGAAGCACTGACAACCCAGTTTGCAAATGAGCCCATTGAGGCCCCCCGTGCCCTGATGATATTCGGGAACATTTCAGAGAGGATCACCCAAACCACCACCCCCTGTGAAGCTGCAAAAAAGGCAATGTAGGCGACAAGCAAAGCCACCAGCCAGTAACCCGCAATATTTCCTGAAAGCAATCCATAGCCAAACAGACCGAGCACTAAAACCATTCCCAACTGACCGAAGAGTAACAAACTTTTTCGTCCTACCTTATCAATGACAGACATGGCAATCAGCGTGAAAACTAAATTGGTTACTCCCAGAATGACACTCTGGAACATTGATGAATCGCCCGAGAAACCGGCGATGCTGAAAATCTGGGCGGAATAGTAAAACACTACTCCGATTCCGGTAAGCTGACTAAAAATCCCGACAAAAATCCCGATAAAGATTACTTTGCGATATGGTTTCTTAAACAAATTTATCCGTTTGCTTAAATTTTCGGTGTGTATCGATTCCTGAATATCGATAATTGTCTGATCGGTATCGATTTCATGGGAGGATAAATCTTCAATATTTTTCCTTGCCTCTGCGATTCTCCCCTTCTTGACAAGCCAGCGCGGAGACTTTCTGATTACCATAAGCATCAGGAAAAATGCAACTGCGGGGATTGCTCCGCTGAATAGCATCCAGCGCCAGTTTTGATCACCAATATTGAGTAACAGGTAATTGGTTATCAGGGAAAATAAAATTCCAAGTACAATTGCCAGCTGGAATGTGGAAGCCAGGACTCCCCGATGCTTTGGCGGAGAAATCTCTGAAATATAAACCGGGCATAACACCGATGCGCCCCCAATGGCCAAACCGCCGATAAACCTCGAAATGATGAAAACACTGATGTTATTTGCTGCCGCGCAACCAATAGAGGAGGCTAAAAACATTATTGCCAGCAATTGCAATAATCGCTTTGCGCCATAAAGGTCACCGGGGCGGCCAATGAGGATGGTACCCAGAATACATCCGATCAGCGCAGAACTTACGGTCCATCCCTGCAACGCCGGAGTCAGCTGAAAATGTTTTACCAGATCGATCATCGCCCCGTTGATGATTACCGTATCGTAGCCAAATAAAAGGCCGCCCAGGGCTGAGGCAATTGTGCATTTTAGAAGAACTTTATTCATCGGATTAATGGTTAATGGTAAATGGTTAATGGTTAATGGTTAATATGCTGATGATTGAAATTAGGCTAATATAGGAGGATTAAAATACTAAAAATTAAGCACTTAAAAATCAACCATTACTCTATTCAGCATTAACCATTAATGCATTAACTCATTTTTCCGAATCTCCTTCACCGCTTCAATCATCGCCATAAAGCCATCAACAGGGATGTATCCCGGGATGGAATTCCCGGATCCCAGGCCATATCCTTTTGCAGTTGTCCGATATTGGATACCCTGGTCCAACACGGTTTGACGGACCGTTTCCGGTTTTTCAAGGACCAACAGGTTAAGGTCAAAACCGCCGAAAAGGCCAATCCGGTCACTATATTTCTCAATCCAGACAGGGAAAGGGGCAATCTGATCTTCATTGGAATGTTTGGCGTCAATACCAAGATTGATAATATCTTCCATCAGAGGGAAAATATTTCCGCAGGAGTGAAGCAGAAACTTTTTACCGGAACGGTGGATCAGATCGATCACCTTTTTGTATTGCGGAAAAATATGCTGACGGATAATGTCAGGTTCAAGCAAGGTGGAGGTTTTATGTCCAAGGTCATCTCCCATCCTGAAAAAAACAAAAATGTCAGAATACCTTTCAATGACCCCGGTCCATAATAATTCCCAAAGATCCCCTATTTTTTTAAAAATATCTCCAAAAAGATCGGGATCCAGGCATTGCATCACACATAAGTATTCATATCCCACCAGGTCCTGGCTTGCTTCAAAGATGCCATATCCGCATCCGCCATAGGCCTTCATTCCGACGGGAAGGGTTTTACGGATGGCCTCAAAATGGGGGGTATAGGTTTCCCAGAAGATCTTAGGGATGTCGTCCCAGGGATAGTTTTCAAAATCTTCCCGGCTCTGAATCGGGCCGGCCATTCCACCCATTATTGCCCCATGCCCGGGCAGGATATCGCAGATGGCAGCCTCAAAATCGAAGCCGTCATAGGTCATCTCCTTCCAGAAACCAATCACTTTCCGGTAATAGTCTTCAAGTTCATGGTTTTTCAGCCCTTCCGAAGAAATCGTCTCCCCAAGCACTTTTGAGATAAACGGGGCATCGATGTGGTGTTCATAAAGCGGTAAACGGTCAGGCCGCTGATTATTCAGGACCTGCAGCAAATGATGGTAATCAGGTTCAAAGCCCATAATATTGATATAATGTATTCATTACCAAACAATTTTGAGGGTAACCATTCCGTTTGAAGGAACGGACAATTCATCATTGATTTTAGCTCCTGCGATCTCTTCTGTTTCACACAAGTTAACCGATGAAGGATTGCCCGCAGGCCAGGCTAACCGGATACTCTCATCCTTATCTGAAACCGATCTCAGACGTAGGATCATTGAATTTCCGCCGGTTATTGATTTTAGAATCGAAGCTATAACAGCCCGGGATCCCTCAATAGCAAGCAGGGGTTTGGAGATTGGATTGTTTTTAGCTGCAAATGATACCAATGGCTGAGCCTGTTCCAATCCAAACCGGTTGGCTGCAGCAGCATCGTAAACCCCGTGAGGGAGGATGCGGTAGCGGAAGGTCACCGGACCATCCTGGGTAAGCGGGAAATTGGTAAACCAGTGATTATTCATGACCCAGGAGTAAATTGCAGATCCCGGTTCAAGTTTTTTAAGCCATGGTTTCCGCTCTCCGCTCCATGTTCCTGACTGGTTGGCGGTCATAGAACCACTTTCCATCAGTGGTGCGTCAAGGGAACACCAGGTAATCCCCTCAGTTTCGTTAGAGACATCAGCCCACCGTTGCATTGTGAGCCAGTTCCGGTTGCCACCGGGCAGCTGGTCCTTTTCGACCTCCATCACACCCCATGGAATGTCAACCCGGGTTGTGGCCTTGGGAATATCAAATCCGAATCCGAAATGGATCCCATCTTTGGCCGGAAGGGGAAGCTTATCGACGACATCTGTAATCTCAACCCATGGCAACCCATGGATCAGGCGTACGGAACGCGAGACAGAACGGCATCCGGTGGCTTTTGAGGTCACTTTTAATTCTACCACCAGCGGACCACGTTCGACTGCAGCTATTTCAACTGCCGAATCGGCACGTGCATTGTCACTGTCACCAGGCATCCAGCGAAAAGCGTTGATTCCGCCATCTTTTTTCACATCTGCAAAATTCTTTCCGGTTTCTTTGTTCTGAAGCTGGATGATATTCCCCGAAACCGGATCAATCTTCACTTCAAGCTGCTGGATAGTCAATTTCGTACCAACTAACCTGCCCCCTTCGGTTAACGGACATTTCCCGGCCATCACCTGGTAATGGGCAGAACCCAAAGCAGGGACATCAGATGCCAGAAACACCAATTCCCCTGTTGAGAGTCGCTGTGACATCACATCTTTCCCTTGCCAGTCAGTAACCCGATCCCCTCTCTGGCTCTCCGCCCCGGAAAGGGTAATCAGTCCGCCATGTGCCCATGACTGGGTGTTAATTACGGCAATCCCCCCTTCGGAAGGACCTTCAGTGGGGCCCAATGCCCCGGCTGACCGGTCAGTTGCCGGTGCCAGGGCCTCTTCAAACAGGGTTTGAGTACGGTCATCCGCGGTATGAAAATAGCTTTGCTTAACTTTCCAGATGGCATCCTGGAAGAATGGTTCGGTAGGATTTTCGGCACACCAGGTATGCTCTGATCCCAGGGCGATATAGCGCCATGCTTCATCAAATTCAGTCCGGGGTGCTCCTTTGCCCGGACGCAGCATGGTCCAGAGGGTCTCGGCCTGGACGAGGCGCTCTTTGGCATTACGGTTAATTGCCGTAAGTCCGGCTGCGGTTCCTAAGCCGTCGGTCCAGTATTCGGTGAAGTCACCTTTAACGGTAGGAAGCTTGTCCCCGTAATTCTTCTCAATCATCTGCATAATCTCCGTTCCTCCGGCAATCACGAGATGGGGAAAGGCATACTGTTCATTCCATTTTCTGACGGCATCCGGAATATCGGCATCCAACGGGCAATTGTCCCACAGACACCACGATACAACATAAAAATCATAGGGATAATCAGGGCGTTCACGCTTTACAAGAGCTTTTAAAAAATCGACATTTGCGTTACCTGTTTTGATGACCGCAGGGATCTTATCTGCATCCCGCTGGCCAAACCAGGGCCGGCCGGTAGTCCCCCCTTTATCCATACTGCCACTATTGGCATATCCACCGGGCTGAAAATAGAGCACCTTTGATTTCCCGTCAGGACCTACCCACCAGAAAGGCTTTTCGTCTACCATATGCTCATTACCCGCACGGCAACCGTTTGGCCAGGCCATGATATACCGGACTCCCTGCTGGGCCATCACCGGGACAAGGCCCCATGACATGCCCGGAATATCCATCTGTTGGTAGGTGCTCGAAGGTATACCTGTTAGTTTCTGCATCTCCCTGCTGAAACGGAGTATCTGAAACAACTCTTCTCCTGAACAACTGCTTGTATTCAAATTCAGATAGCTTGCATCAATACATAGTGAACCATCCTTGATGGCTTTTACGACCACCTCCTTTTGCCCGGGTGTTGCACTTTGCCAATACCGCTCCAAAGGCCAGGTAATTTCGGGGTTCCACCTGTAACGTGCCCCTTCCGGATAGTTTTTGGTAGCCCCACCCAGTTTGATCCCTTCATCAATATTCCGCTTGTGCAGAATCTCAACATTCGCCTGAGTGTTGGTATAGCCAATATCGACATGGGAATGGGGATAGATGAATACCGTCCATTCACGCATCGGAGGTACGGTAAAGGCTTTCTTCAATGAGTTTTTACCCTGACGGATAACAACTGTGACCTTAGATTCCTTTTTCACCCCGACACCGGCAGGGAGCAAAATCCGGCAGTTAGACTGACCAGTTGCAGCCAATGACAATTTGGTAATTTCAGCTATCTGATTAGTATTCACTTCTACCTGCGCAGTTCCCGAAAGTTTTTCCCCTTTAAAATCGAGGATGATCTCCCTTCCTGGTTTACCGTCGGTACGAAAGCGGGAATAGGGTTGAGGAGTACAATTCATTTCAGTTGGGAATGATAAACTGACCGCCTCAACCTGATTTTTCTGACCAAATGCGCCCAGGCTGCAGAGCAAAAAGAGGACTAGTTTAATTTGTCTCATATTTGATAATTCTAAATGTCTTAGGTCGTCTGTTTATTTTAATTTTCAACCCTGGTCACCGGCTTATCAAAGGTCAGTTCGAGGATTGTATCAGGGGAATGACGGTCAGCCGGAGTACTTATTATCTTGATTTTACCATTTGACATTGAAGCTTTGACATTGCTGTGCGACAGATTTTTAGCATTCACAAGGTTTTCTTTTAGTGCAGGCAGGCTAACGGTATCAGGAGCAGATTCATAAAGGTGAACATATACTTTATTTCCTTTAAAGGTTCCCCCTCCCCATTTACCATTCCGAAACGGACCTCCTTGTGTCCCATAGATTGTAAAGCCGTACTTTCTGATCCATTCGCCTATTTGTGCCAGGCGGCCGGCCTGATCGGAAGGTATGATTCCCGTAGGGTCGGGGCCCACATCCAGAAGGAGATTGCCGTCACCGGTTGAGCAACCAACCAGATTCCGGATGCATTCTGCGAAGGGTTTGACCTTGCCATCCCGCCGGTATGACCACCCACCTTTGGGAGCTTCAACCACACACATACACGATTCCCAGTTCCGTGTGGGCTGGTAGGATCCGATTGTTTGCTCCGGAGTATCAAAATCGGCCTTCAGGGAGGGGACATTTTCTCCAAAGTAATTGCACCGGTTATTGATGATTGCCTGAGGCTGGAGTTTCCGTACAAGGTCCAGAACCTTATCGGCGTGCCAGTATTTGACCGATTCACCCTTTCCAAAACTATCAAACCATACTACGTCCACCTGTCCGTAATTGGTCAGCAATTCGGTAAGCTGGCCAGTCATATAGGCTTCGTATTTGGTGTTATCACCCATCCCGTAATCAGGATGATGCCAGTCGCGCGGCGAGTAATAAATGCCAAACCGGATTCCTGCTTTATGGCATTCCGCTGAAAGTTCACGGATAACATCCTTTCCATAAGGAGTATTCATGATGGAATAGTCCGTATATTTGGTATCCCACATGCAAAAACCGCCATGATGTTTTGCTGTAAAAACGAGGTACTTCATTCCGGCATCTTTGGCAATCTCCACCCATTTCCCCGCATTAAACTGCGTCGGATTAAACTTTTTATACAGATTGTCATAGATTGAATCACCACCTGTTCCTGCCGGATCGCCAAAAATATCCAATGGCTTTGCTCCGAGACGCGACCAGCTGATTTCAGTCCCTGCAACGCTCGACATGTCCCAGTGGATAAACATTCCGAAACGTGCTTCGCGCCACCACTTCATCCGCTCCGTATTAGTAGCTTTATCCTGGCTAAAAGCCAACGAAAAGGCGAAAAGTGAAATGAACAGGAAAATTAATTTTTTCATTTGTAAGTTAGATTTATCAGGTTTGAATCAGGGCCGTATGGATTGATCAATCAAAACAGATTCTGCAATTAAATCCTGATCGTCAATTGGGTCAAATCCACAAACGGAAGTCATCACTTCCGGAACACCCCTGGCATAAATTGATGTAAACTCCTGGTCTGCAGGCAAAAGATTCCCTGCTTCATCGGTTGCCCTGAAATGGAATCCGGCGACCAGCCCATAAAGAATTAAATCATAAGGCAGGTTCAGCTTCATTGCCAGGTAGATGGCACCGGCTAACCGGTCTTCTGCACTCAGTTTGCGCCGGAGGTCACATCCCACCCTGAACACGGTATCTCCAAGTGCTTTGTTTTGAAACCGCCTGATCAGATCATCGGTATGCTCAATTAGTGCCTCCAGGGTAAATTCATCAGGGTATTTTTTGAGCAAAATATTCGCCGCCTGCAACATGGTTTGGCGAACTTTTTCCCGGATCGAATGGTCAGCCAGGACTTCATACAAAAAAGTGGCTTTTGGATTTGAAAGATAACCAAGGTAAGCGGTTGTGGCATGGCCAAGGTTATGGATAAACAGTTTCCTGTCTACCCAGGCCTTCATATTCTCTTTGGGTGCAAGTCCCTCAATCGCAGGGATCGGGTTTTTGAATGCTTTCTTATCGAGAATCAGCGTATTGTATGGTTCTGCAAAGACTTGCAGAATGTCGGCCTCCATCTCTTTTTTAAGCATGATGGGGACCATCTTGCCGATGCTTGTTTCAATTAGTCCGACACGCTCCTCCAACGGATAGCCTTCCGGTAAATATTTCTGAAGTTCAGCATGCATAAACTCGGCGGCATTCCTGAGGTTTTCGGCGATAATGATATCGAGTGGTTTTGCCTCAGGAATTTTATACCTTTCGACTAACCCTTTTGCGATAAGATGCATAACCGATTTCAATCCATGCAATCCAACCGAAACGGCTAACAGGCTGGCCGTTGCTATCTCTCGGATCACTAGTTCCTCATCTTCACCAAAAACGCCTCTAACATTATTTATGGTTATTACAGATTCAACTTCGTCTTTGACCACCACGCGATAGCTTTGACGTTTATTCAGTTCATCGATCACCGGTTTAAAAACGTCCACAAACACCACCTCGAAACCTCCCCTGCTAAACAGTTGACCAATAAAGGACCGGCCGATTTTTCCTGCGCCGAAAAGGACTATTTTATCGTAAGAATTGTTAATCACTGTGCTGAAATTTGCTGAATATACTGATATTTAAATATTTCCACAATCTTATGTTTTTCGCCTTCCTCGTGCTCAATATAGGTACCGCCCACATAATAGCACGCAAAAGCCCCCGAAGAGACCCCCCAGGCAATGGCCTCCATCAGATTCAGTTTTCCAACTTTTCCGGTCTGCAATTGACGCGCCAGCGAAGAGATGATTCCGCCGGCAAAATTATCTCCGCAACCGGTTGTATCCCCTTTTGATCCGGGATTGTTCTTAAAATCATGGCTAACCCTTTGTGAAACAGGAAGTTTTTGCAATTCAGTTTTTTCAAATAATTTTCCGTTTGAAAAAACATAAAACTCCTTTGCACCATTTGTAATCACCAAAGTTGTTACATCAAGATCAACAAAGTACTGTGCAGCTTCTTCGATCGATTTACGGCCGCTGATTTTCAATGACTCCTCGCAATCCATAATCAGCAAATCGATCAGTTGGTAGTTTTCAGGTTTGTCAACCAATGGCCATGGTTCCCCGGGATTCCTCTTCTCATTCCGGAAGTCAAAAACGGTGTTAACCACTGTCAGACAACCTTTTTCTTTTGCCCTGGTCAACAAGAGGGTAAGATTATCATGGATCATGGGGACCAGTGCCGTTCCCCCGAAACAGACGATATCGGCTTCAAAAAAACCTTCGCCCAAAAGATCGGGAGTATAATCCCATGCAGCGCCAATATTATTAATAAATGTGCGTTCGCCGTGGTGATTATCATAAGTTGGATCTGAAAGCACGTCCGTAAAAGGGGTCCTTTTTTTCGAAATCCGGTGGTAATGATCAATGTTAAGGGGTGTTTTACTCACCAGGTGTTCAATAAAATCGGCCGTCTCATCATTTCCTTTGCCTCCATAAAACCGGACTTCAAAATCTTCACGGGAAAGTAGTTGTGACACATTAATTAATGAAACCAAACCCGGTCCGCCAATATTTACAGCCTCCGGGATTTTCCCCCCGGTTAGTTCTATGCTGATTTCCGAATATGGGACTCCTGAGAATCTCTCAAGCTCCTCAGTAAACACGAGCCTTCCCGGAGCCAGACCACCATCTCCATCCTGACTGGAGAGGTATTTTGAAAATTTTGGAGAATCAAACCGCATTCCGGTATACAAATAATCTGCAAGGGCACAACCTGTACCAGCTATAATGATCTTTTTGTTCATTTGTATATAATTTGTTTTTTAGTGCCAAATGGAATCGAAGATCAGCGCAGCGAATAGCCACGATGAAATATTCATTTCGGTTGGTGTTATTCCTGTCATGGCTATTTCATCCGCTATAAGTATGCTTTGTAATCGGATGCCAACAGATGGATGGGTTCCTCATCTTCTTCAATGACAGGGAACCTTCCAATCGGTTCATGGAACCTGTTATCGGCTGAATCATCATTTACACAACTTACCTCACCGACCAACACTTTGCCCTTGCCGGGTTCTCCGTAGAATCGGTGATAGATTCCCTGCTCCAAACATATACTTTCACCGGGAGTCAGTACAATTGAATCTCCAGGTTGCAAATTACGGACAATACCGTCTGTTTTTACCGTGAATGGCTGGCTGGAAAAATCCTCCTTTTCGTCTGATTTGAATAATTCAATCACCAGGTTTCCCCCTCCGCGGTTAATGATATCTTCCATCTTTGACCAATGAAAATGCATGGGCGTTTCCTGGTTTTCCTCAACAATCATGATTTTTTCGGCATAGGGTTTTCTGTCAACATTAAATTTCCCGTTGCGGATGGTAAACAGGAAAAGTCCCCTTTTATAGAAATCTCCCGATCCAAAATCCGTAATATCCCATCCCAGCATATTCCCGACAACTTCATGTGCATCTTCCTTATTTTCTTTCCAATCAGTTGGACTCCAGTATGCCCATGGGGGCAGGATAAATTGCTTTTGGGCCATAAATGCTTTGGCATTGACAAGAATCCGATTTATTTCGCTGCGCTTCATTGGTTATTATTTTAAATTCTCTATTTTTTTGATCATTGCATTAATCTCCCCCAACCCGCTCAAAAGTTCGATGGTAAGGTCGAAATTGCGGATTTCACCGGGTTCGAGGTATTCCCTGACAGTTGCATTTCGCGGATCGATACGGCCGCCGACATAACAGTTGCAGGGCTCCATACCCATGACATAATCACCCTCTCCCATCTGCTTCCACTGGGTGAAATTGAAGAGCTGATTTTTGCTGAAATGAATAGCCACTCCAATTTCCAGATTTTTATTAATCAGAGCCACACAGGTATTGCCCTCATTGTCTGCCTTTAAATCATGATAGAAAACCTGTTCGGCATAGTCAGGTGTCGGAGGCTGGCATTCACCGGAAACAGCTGCCCCATCCAGTGCATCCTGGTCCCGGGGATCAAGCTTTGCTGTTGGGGTAACCAGAATTGAATTTTCATCAAGCAGCGGATAACCCAAATTGAAATGGAACAGCAACATCAATGCCTCGCGTTTGAAACCCAGATTCTCCACAGCGTTGTGCAGAGTTATCTTGTTTTCCCCGTATTTTGAGACAATTTTTCTGTTCAGAACCAGGTTTTCGCCAAAGAGCCTGGCATCGCGCATTTTGCCACTGATGGTAAATACGGGAACATCATCAACCCATTCGGTAGAGGCGCACACCTGTTCTCCGGGAGTATTGGCAAGCCTTCCGTGAAGCGGGAAATATTCGCCATTTTCTTCGCACGGGGAACCTACATTTCGCAATCCACATGTGGACAAAAATCCAGCCAGATAGCTTCGCAAGAATCCTATGCCGTTCTCATCGTAATATTCGGGGGCAACCACACCAGCTTTAGCGATATAGCTGCAATTATTTCCCTTAAACGAGAGTCCGGCAATATCGAGACACCGATCCGCAAGGATGGTAAACTCGAGTCCTGACCCGTTTTTTACATCATACGCCCGAACGCCTTTGGCTTTTCCGTCAACGAGGATATATTCTTTAATTCCTAAAAGTTGACTTAAATCGCCAACATAGCTGAGCATCTCCCTTTTTTTCATCTTTTTTGTTGTTATTTATGTCTATGGTTTAATACCAAGTGTTACAATTTCATGAGGTTTCAATTTAAGAGTTACCGAATTTCCCTGTAATTCAGGTACTGAACCATTTTCATAAGGATACTCAATGATGCTGAGACGTCTCACCGATTTGGCTGCAACCGGAAGGTTGATAACGGCCGGGGTTTCTTTACCCGCAATCTCCAGTACCCGAACAATGAGTTCACCGCCATCTTCCGACTGCTTAACTCCGGTCATCACCACATTTGTCGGAAGGACAGAGAAGAACGAAGCCTCTTCAGGACGTGTGGCATGCTCTTTCACCAGGGCCAGTGAAGGTGGTTCAGCTGCATAAGCAGGAACATTAAAATCGTCTCCCTCGGCCCAAACATCACTTTTCCAGTCTGCTGCATGAGGATAAAGAGCGTAGCTGATATTGAATTTGCCCAGATTCGGATAAATATCCGGGTCACCGGCCGATCGCATGAGGGTAATACGAAGCTCGCCCTTCTCAAACGAATGGCCGTATTTCGTTTTATTCAGTAAGGCAATACCTGTTTTTCCGTCTGTAACGTCAACCCATTTCTGGGCGGGGACCTCCTGGCCATCATTCGATTCGGAATAGATACCATAATCATTGCGATGTTTGAGCGATTCCGGGACTGGTTTCCCACCTATCATCCCATCTGCAGGTCTTTCCACGATATCAAAAGGAACCTGGCAATAGAACCTTGAATTCTGAATTGCGAGCGGGAAAACGGCACGTAACATTGGAGAATCGGTTGAATCACTGCCGGTTTCAAGCCAGTGAACCTCCATGTCATACGTAATCCGTGGGTATGCCCGATAAATATAAGTGCGTTCAATGAACCGTGATTTTCCCCAGCTCTTTACGGTTTCGATGCAAGCCCTGACCGGTCCGTCTTCAACAACCTTCACACTTTTAACATCCGTAACATCCTCTATTTTAACATTTTTGTTCAGCACCCAGGATTTCATCCCACCTTTCCGGTCTTCGAGAAACATACGAAGCGTATTTAATTGCCCCCCTTTTTTGACACATTCTGTTCCGTTTCGTTTGTCAATCAGACTGATGATTCCACCAGTTTTCAGATCTACCTTAATCGTGAAAAAGTCGGTGTCGAACGTTTTATCCTTAAATGAAATGGGTTCATTATATTCTCCGGGTTTGGTCACATCCACATAAAAGGTCTTGTAACCTCCGGCAGGCAGATCACCGACAATAAACTGCACTTTGGATGTAAATCCCGGAGGAGTCACCTTTGCCCAGACAATCTGTGCAGGATAACTTTTGCCGGACCCATCGCGAACCAGGACGGTTGCAACTTTTCCCTGGCCTTTATCCACAGGGTTGATATTTTTTGAACCATAAAAGTCACCCCAACTGTTGACCTTCACGGTGACAGGTTCCGTGTGGGAATAGACGGTGGCCTCCACAATAGTCTTTCGGGTAGTTGGATGAAGGTTACAGGCGACAACGGGTTGTCCCATGCCGGTCTGAAATTTCACCTCATCGGCCATTTTGCGAAAAGCATTGTCGCGCAGATCTGTCGATTTACGGAGCACATCGGTATAGCGGGCAGCGGTTTCCTTATTGGATTCGTTAATTGCGGAACCCGGCAGGATGTCGTGAAACTGATTGAATGCCACTGTAGTCCAGAGATCGCGCAATTCAGCAGCCGGGTACTGATCTCCGTTTAACCAGCGCAGGGTATTAAAATATTCGCTGCTGTAGAGCATATTTTCTGAATTCCGGTTCCCCTCCTTATTGTCTGAAACGTTGGTATAGCAGCCTTCAAAAATGAATTGCATTTCGCCATAATGGGTAGGTCTTCCATCCATTTCATGCGAAATCCGGTCAAAGAAGTTACCGGCTGTGGAGAATTTAACTGCCGGATAGCCCGGAGTCTTGTCCAATTGGTGTACCATATCGATCATAGCGCGTGTCGGA
>Ga0364881_10246_pt1 | contig 36595 bp, 35 predicted proteins | sample ExccelJu500001D4_5_FD_206923 | JGI IMG/M metagenome (GOLD analysis project Ga0364881, IMG submission 206923) | Enriched cells from Trout Bog Lake Hypolimnion, Wisconsin, USA - BchlTB.July30.5000.01.D4 | ecosystem: Environmental > Aquatic > Freshwater > Lake > Hypolimnion/Profundal zone | place...
ATATTCATATCTTGGGCATTTGCGGCACATTCATGGGCGGCATTGCCGCAATCGCACGACAAGCCGGTCATCGAGTTACCGGCTGTGATGCGAACGTCTACCCACCAATGAGCACTCAGCTTGAGTCTCAGGGCATCGAGCTCATTGAGGGGTTTTCTCCTGACCAATTATTGCAGTTTGAGACGATGCCTGATTTATTTGTGATTGGGAATGTGGTTTCTCGCGGCAATCCATTGATGGAAGCTATTCTGAACCAAGGTTTGCCATATACCTCTGGCCCCCAGTGGTTAGGTGAACAAGTTTTATTTGGACGACACGTCTTAGCAGTTGCGGGTACGCATGGGAAAACAACCACCTCGGCCATGCTGACCTGGATTTTGGAATTTAATGGTTATCAGCCTGGTTATTTGATTGGGGGTGTTCCTCTTAATTTCACGGTATCAGCACGCTTGGGCGAAAGTCAGTACTTTGTTATCGAGGCGGACGAGTATGACACTGCCTTCTTTGATAAACGCAGCAAATTTGTTCATTACCGTCCACGCACAGCGCTCTTGAATAACTTGGAATTTGATCATGCCGACATTTTTGCGGACCTCTTGGCCATCGAAACCCAATTTCATCATCTCGTTCGAACTGTGCCTGGTGATGGTTTATTGGTAGTCAACGGTGAGGAGCCTGCCTTGGAGCGAGTCATTGCTCGCGGTGCATGGGCGCCTGTGGAGCGGTTTGGGCAAGCTGCTCAGAATGAATGGTCTTTGGTATCTCAAGCGCATGATGGCTTTAGTGTGTTGCATTTGGGTAAAGAGCTTGCTCAAGTGACATGGGCTCCAGACTCTGGGGTAATGGGGCGCCATAACCAACTCAACGCATTGGCTGCAATTGCTGCAGCCAATCATATTGGCATCTCACCAGTCGATAGTGCTAAAGCATTAGCGCAATTTAAAAATGTAAAGCGACGTCTAGAAACGATTGGCGTGCGAAACGACATCACTGTCTATGATGATTTTGCGCATCACCCTACAGCGATTACCACTACGGTAGATGGCTTGCGTCGTCGTGTTGGGCAAGCGCGTATCTTGGCCGTACTGGAGCCACGTTCCAACACGATGAAACTCGGTGTGATGAAAGCCCAGTTGCCTGATAGCTTAAGTATGGCGGACAAAGTATTTGCCTATGGGGCAAATGCAGGAAAAGAGTCCTTGGGTTGGGATCTTACGGAAGTGTTGTCTCCCTTAAATACGGTGGCGGTTGATAAGGCAAAAGCATTTGATAATTTAGATGCTTTGGTCAATGCGGTTGTTAGTGAGGCCAAGCCAGGAGATCACATCTTGGTGATGAGTAATGGTGGATTTGGTGGCGTGCACCAAAAAATATTGAGCGCACTATAAGTCGACTCGCGATATAGAAAGAAAAAGATGGGTAAACGTTTAGAAGATAAAGTGGCGATTATTACGGGCTCGGCTAAGGGCATCGGTTTTGCTACAGCACAACGTTTTGCCCAGGAGGGCGCTAAAGTAATCATTGCAGACGTAAATCCTGTGGCAGTTGAAAATGCTGCCGCACAGATTCCTGGCTCTGAGGGCTATGTGATGAACGTGACTGAGCGTGCCAGCATTCAAGCTGCGGTAGATCAAATCATGCAACGCCATGGTCGGATTGATATCTTGATTAATAACGCGGGCATTACACAAGATGCGCGTCTAGTGAAGATGACTGAGGCGCAATTTGATGCAGTCATTGACGTCAATCTCAAAGGTGTTTTTAACTGCACCCAATTAATTGTGCCGCATATGCTTGAAGCGGGTCATGGTGCGATTGTGAATGCCTCTAGTGTGGTGGGTATCTACGGTAATTTTGGGCAAACCAATTACTCGGCAACGAAATTTGGTGTCATTGGCTTTACCAAAACGTGGGCACGTGAATTGGGCCCCAAGGGAATTCGGGTCAATGCTGTCTGCCCAGGATTTATTTCCACCGAAATGGTCAAAGCCATGCCAGAAAATATCCTAAAAGATATCGAAAAACGAAGTTGGTTAGGGCGCTTGGGTACTCCTGAGGAAATGGCCAATGTGTATTTATTTTTAGCGAGTGATGAAGCAAGCTACGTCAATGGCGTAGCGCTTGAGGCTAGCGGCGGAATCTCCCTCTAAATATGCATCTCTTATACGAAGAAGGTGGCGATATCAAAATCGCCACGGTGCAATCTACCTCTGGTGAAGGCGATGCCCAATCATGGCAAGCCACGAGCCTGACTGGCAAAAAGATCAAACTGAAAGCCAAAGAAGTGTGGCTTCGATTTGAAAAACCAGAAGCCCAACTGGTAATGGATGAAGCACACTCTTTATCCTCAGAAATTGATTTGCAGTTTCTGTGGGACTGCGCTCCTGAAGAAGAATTTAGTTTGCTTGAGGTATCACAAGAATATTTTGGTGCTGGGGCGAGTATTTCTCAGCAAGCTTCCTTGGCAATTGCACTGCAAGGCGCTCCCGTTTTCTTTCGCCGCAAAGGCAGAGGGCGTTTCCAAAGGGCGCCACTAGAGCAATTGCAAGCTGGTTTAGCTGCATTAGAGCGTAAGAAAAAAGAATTAGAGCAACAAACGATTTGGCAGGAAGAATTGATTGCGGGCATCTTTCCTGAAGAATTGAAATCTCAGGCGCACCAATTGTTGTTTGCTCCAGATAAAAATACTTCAGCCTATAAGGCTTTGAGTGCGGCTTGCACGCAGACCGGAGAAACACCGGCGCAATTAATGATTCGTTGCAAGGCAATTGCTTCCCCTTTGGACTATCACCAGGGCTTGTTCCTGAAGTCACATTTTCCAAAGGGCGCCCATTACAACCCTGGTATCACTATTGATCAAGGCGCTTACGCGTTAGCAATACAAGAGCTCCCGATTGCGGAGGTAAGCGCTTTCTCAATCGATGATTCAGGAACTACAGAAATTGATGATGCCCTGTCCGTGACCTTATTGCCAAACGGAAATCATCAAATTGGTGTGCATATTGCTGCCCCCGGCTTGGTAATTGCAAGAGATGATGCATTGGATCAGCTGGCACGTCAGAGGATGTCAACGGTCTATTTTCCGGGTGACAAAATCACCATGCTGCCTCCTGCTGTGATAGAACAATTTTCTCTGGATGCGGGCGCATCTCGGCCATCCCTATCGCTGTATGTCGAGATTAATGGGGAAGGCGCGCTTATTTCCGACTCTTTGCACATGCGCGCTGAAATGGTGCCCATTGCCGCCAATTTGCGCCTGGAAGATTTGGAGCACCGGGTTACAGATGAGGCTTTAGCTGATGAAGGTGTGGATTTTCCCTATCGTCATGAGCTTGCTATTTTGTGGAGAGCAGCAAAGTTATTGCATGCAGGGCGCCAAGACAGACGTCTTGCGAATGGCTTGCGAGCAGAACAATTGGGTGTGATTGATCCCAATGCCTTAGCTCGAGATTTTCACTTCCAGATTAAAAAAGTAGCTGGAATCGAGCAGGTAGAAATTACTCCCCGTCAGCGTGGCTCGATTTTGGATACGATCGTTGCTGAATGGATGATTTATTGCAATAGCGCTGCTGGGCGCTTATTGGCTGAACATGGTCTACCAGGATTGTTTCGTACACAAAAAGGTTGGGGTCCATTGCGTACTCGGATGCAGACGCAGCCCGGTCCGCACGAAGGCTTGGGTTTGGATTGCTATGCCTGGAGTACCTCTCCCTTAAGGCGCTATGCTGACTTAGTAAATCAATGGCAGCTGATTGCTTTAGCTAAACATGGCGTAACGGCCAAGATGGTGGCGCCGTTTGCCCCTAAGGATTCTGCGCTCATGGCTATTGCTGCGGATTTTGAATCTTGCTATCAGGCCTATGCAGAGTACCAAGATCGTATGGAGAAATACTGGTGTTTGCGTTGGATTGAGCAAGAATCGAATGCTAAAACCGTCTATGTACGCCACCTTAAAGAGGGCATGTCTAGAGTAGAGCCGATTCCCCTGCATTTACCAATTCCTGAGTTGGCAACCCATCCAAGAATGACGCGTGCGAAAGTGGTGATCGATAGCATTGATCTCTTGCAGTTGAGTGCTAGCGTGCGCGTATTGGAGCTTGAGTCTATTGAAAAAGTGTCTGAACAAACTCTTGATACTGCAGAACCTGCGGAAGCTTCAACTGATGATGCCAATCCCAGCTAAGCTAGAGTATTCGAATGTAGTAGCGAAGGCGATTGCATTTAAAGACTTGCTTCGTAGTGCCTGGCAGCAGCATCCTCTGTACTGCGCCTTAGTCGTTTCACTTTTAATTCACGTGATTTTTCTATCCTTCCGTTGGGGAATAGGCGAAATTCAAAACAGGCGTCTCAACACCCCTTTAAGTGTGGTGCTTGTAAATGCAAGTCACCAGCAAGCACCAAAACAAGCAAATAAATTAGCACAGGCCGATTTACAGGGTGGTGGTAGTGCTGATGAGCAAGATGCCACGGCATTGCATCGTGCTCGCTTGGGGGCCCAAGCCCGCATTGAGGTTTTGGAGAAGCAGCAAAAACAAATGTTGGCAAAGCTCGATGCACAGCGAGCACGTACTAGCGGCGGCAAGAGTGGCGAAGAGCAGAAACTCATGACCCAACTGAATTCACTAGAAGCAGAACTTGCAAAACGCTTGCAAGTGAATGGACGCCAACCGCGCCGCGTGGTTTTGAGTGGAGCTAGTACAAAAGCGGTTTCTTTTGCTCAATATTTCGATGCAATGCGTCAAAAGATTGAAGTCTATGGCAGCACCTTTTTTCCGCAGGCTAATGGCCGACCTTTATATGGCAGCTTAGTGATTGTGATCAGTGTTGACTCTCAAGGAAGAATTACTAGTAATGCAAAAGGGCAAGATGGAGTGAGTATTGGACGTAGCTCAGGTAATCCAGAGCTCGATCGTCAAGCTCTTGCTATTGTGCGGGCCTCTGCCCCCTTTGGGCCATTTCCGCTTGCAATGCGCAATCAAATTGATGTGCTCGATTGGGTTTCCACCTTTGAATTTACCCGCGATAGCGTTGACCATTTAGAGCTACACCATCAATCAAATTCTAAAAATTAGCTTATCCTCTAACTAGTATGAACCCACCAAGCCCATCCTCAATTCATATCGATCCTGCCCAATATCCAGGGGTAGATGTATATGCTGTGGCTGGCAATCCGATCGCTCATAGCAAGTCACCTAGTATTCATCATCGTTTTGCAGAACAAGCAAAGCAAGCAATTCATTACGGCAGATTACAACCTGAGCTCAATGCATTTGAGCAGGCGGTGAGTGCGTTTTTCTCGGCAGGCGGCAAGGGAATCAATGTCACTGTGCCATTCAAGTTAGAGGCGTATGCACTTGCTGATGTCTTAACCCCGCGCGCACAACTAGCGGGAGCTGTGAATACCCTTTGGATATCAGATGGCAAGCTCTATGGAGATAACACCGATGGCGCTGGTTTAATAAGAGATCTATTGGCACAAGGTATTTCACTGCAGGGCGCAAGAGTATTGGTATTAGGAGCTGGTGGTGCTACCCGCGGTGTGATCGGACCGCTTTTGGAGCAGTTACCAGCCAGCCTGACGATTGCTAATCGGACTGATCAAAAAGCGCTTGAGTTGGTAAATATGTTTGCGCAGTTGGCAGGGACTAAAGAGGTCATATTCAGCGCATGCACGCTATCTGATCTTGAGTCTCATACCAAGACGCCTGCGCCGTTCAACCTGGTCATTAATGCCACAGCTTCTGGGCTTGCTGATCAGTCTCCATTGACTGCAGGTGCGGCCTCTACTATTTTTGTCCCAAGTTCATTTGCCTATGACATGGTCTATGGGAAGATAACCCCCTTTATGCAGCAGGCGATAGGGCATGGAGCCCGTGTCAGTGATGGCTTGGGTATGCTGGTAGAGCAGGCTGCAGACGCCTTCTTAATTTGGCGAGGAGCAAACTTAGCCCATTCAATTGATCCACGTGCAGTACTGGCAGCACTGCGCAGCTAAACCTATGCGCTGGCTGAGTTATTTTCTGAAGTGTGTATTGGGTAGTTTGCTAGCGATGCAAATCTACTTTGTGATTCAGATTGGCATATGGAGTACGCTCAATCCAAGTAGCACCGCTTTTCAACGATCCGAGCAATGGCGCTTGTGCTCTTGGCACCTTTCGTGCCCCATCCAAAAAACTTGGACACCATATAACCGGATCTCAGCAAATGTAAAGCGGGCTATTTTGGTGAGTGAAGACGATATCTTTTTTCAGCACAAGGGTGTGCGTGTTGAGGATATGCAAAAAGCCTGGGAAAAAAATAAAGAGCAAGCTCACCAACATGGGAGTCAGTCTAAGATTGCTTTAAGAGGTGGTTCAACTATCACGCAGCAGTTGGCAAAAAATCTTTTTCTATCCTCAGAGCAAAACTATTTGCGCAAAACGCAAGAATTAATCATTACTGGCTTATTGGAGCTCATGCTTACAAAGCAGCGGATTTTTGAGATTTACCTAAATTCAGTCGAGTGGGGTGAAGGGGTTTTTGGTATTGGCGCAGCTTCAGTGCATTACTTTGGCGTCAGCCCAGAAAATCTCAGTAGAGAGCAGGCTGCGATTTTGGCAGCAGCCCTCCCAGCCCCAAAATGCTTTGATAAGACGCAATATTGTCGTCGGGCCAACTTCAATTTTCCTGCACGGCAAGATTTTATTTTGGAGAACATGGATCGGGTTGCCCTGGCGCCAGTCCCCAAAAAAGCTGCTAGTCGGTAATTTTTACCGCAGCTCGAAGTGCATCTCTGGTGCCGATAGCAACTGCTCGAGCGGCGTCTACAAAGTCTGCGCCTGAACTGGCATACAGAATCGCCCTAGATGAGTTGATCATCATGCCTGTCCCAGGACGATGAGCGATGCTGCCGGCTTTGACGGTTGCATCAATATCGCCACCTTGAGCCCCAATGCCAGGAATTAAAAGAGGCATTTCTCCCACAATAGCCCGTACTTTGGCAATTTCATCTGGGAATGTGGCGCCCACCACTAGACTTAATTGACCCGAGCTATTCCATTTTTCTGCCGCTAAGCGAGCTACATGCAAGTAAAGTGGTTCCCCGCTAGGGGCAATATTTAAAAATTGGAGATCTGATCCACCGGGATTGGAGGTGCGGCACAACACAATGACACCTTTGCCGGCGTGTTTGAGGTAGGGTTCTACTGAATCAAAACCCATGTAAGGGTTAACGGTGACTGCATCAGCCCCATAACGATCGAAGGCTTCGAGTGCATAGTGTTCGGCAGTGCTGCCGATATCTCCCCGTTTTGAGTCCAGTATGACTGGAATATGAGGATATTTATTTTTAAGGTGCTTGATGAGTTTTTCTAACTGGGATTCCGCACCTTGAGAGGCGAAGTAGGCAAACTGGGGCTTAAAGGCGCAGACTAGATCAGCTGTGGCATCAGCGATCTCGCGGCAAAACTCAAAAATACCTTCAGATTTCCCCTGAAGCGATGGGGGCAAGCGTTTTGGGTCTGGGTCAAACCCAACACACAGCATACTGCCTTGGGAAGCCCATGTGGATTGGAGTTGCTCGTTAAAGGTTTTTGGGTTTGAGTTCATTTGATTTGCGCTTAGTTTAATGAAACTACTATCTCTATAGGATAAACTAGCGCACATTCCTTAGGAGTCCACCATGATCAACTTGTTCGTCCTACAAAATGGCCGACTCTCTCAAGAGCAAGTCGAAGATCGCAATGAATTGTTGCAATATTCAAATCCGATTTGGATCGACGTGGTTGATCCAGAAGAGGAAGAGCTTGTCTGGATTAAAGAAGCTTTTGGTGTCTTATTACCTGAATTGGATGATTTGGGCGACCTAGAAGCATCAGCCCGCTATTTTGAAGCGGATGACGGTCATTTACATATTCGCACCGATTTCTTATTGGATGAAGAGGAAACCTCCCGAAATATTCGAGTGGCGTTTGTATTGACCAAACAAGTCTTATTCTCCATTCACGATGAAGATTTACCTGTTTTCCGTTTGGTGCGTTTGCGCGCGCGTTTGCGTCCTGGTTCTGTAAGTAATGCAAAAGATGTGTTGCTTGATCTGTATTCAACCGATGCTGAATATTCTGCGGATGCCTTGGAAGAGGTTTATGAAAACCTAGAGTTGGCAGGAAAAAAAGTACTTTCTGATGACATCAACGATTCGGAAGCGGAAGAAGTTTTGGAAACCATTGCTAAAGAAGAAGATACGAATGGTCGTATTCGTCGTAATGTGATGGATACGCGTCGCGCCTTATCTTTTTTAATGCGCAGTAAATTACTCTCTGACGAGCAACAGGAAGAGGCGCGCCAGATTTTGCGCGACATTGATTCTCTTGAAAACCATACCGCCTTTTTGTTCGATAAGATCAACTTCTTGATGGATGCTACGGTAGGTTTTATTAATCTGAACCAAAGCAAGATTATTAAGATCTTCTAGGTGGTATCGGTTGCCTTGATGCCACCAACTTTATTGGCCAGTATCTGGGGTATGAATTACAAACATATTCCTGAGCTGGATTTAGAGTGGGGCTATCCATTGGCGCTGGTGTTGATGTTGATCTCGGCGATTATCCCGCTGTGGTACTTCCATCACAAAGGTTGGATGAAATAATCCTTGCTTATGGATGGCTGGCAAGTAGGTGAATAAGCTCCGTGAGAGCGTATTCACAAGCTTGCATGCGCACGCTCGAGCGGTCACCCTCAAAGTGCATGGTTTTGTAGGTGGTGTGTTTTTCATCATCACCCAGCGCCCAAGCAAAGCAGACCGTTCCCACTGGTTTTTCGGGTGAGCCACCAGTGGGGCCAGCGATTCCTGTAATAGAAATGGCGACATTGACCGCAGCATTCTTTCTTGCGCCCTGTGCCATCGAGATTGCCACCGGTTCACTGACTGCGCCAAAGGAGTCAATCATTTCGATTGGTACGCCCAAGCACTCTACTTTAGCTTGATTGCTATAGGTGATATAAGCGCGCTCAAACCAAGCGCTAGATCCTGGTAATTCAGTCAGTGCAGCACTTACGAGGCCGCCAGTACAGGATTCGGCAAGGGCCAAAGTCCAGCCTCGCGCAATCAAGGCATTCGAAACAGCTTGACTCAGGCTTAGGTTCATTTATGAGAATTGTTTTAGGGTAATTTGAACGAGAGCAAAGGCTATCAGGGTGAAGAAGGCCGCAGCCAAATCATCGACCACGATACCAAAGCCTCGCCACCAGATTTCAAAATTGCTTGAGGGAGTGCCACTGGTACTCCCCTCAAGTGTTTTGAAATAGCGATCAATCCATCCAATGGGGCCTGGCTTTACCGCATCGAAAAATCGAAAGAGAGCAAATGCTAATAGCTGCCAGTAAATAGAGCTGGGCGAGATAAGCAGCAAGATCAACCAAAAGCTCACAATTTCATCCCAAACAATGCCACCAAAATCTTTCTTGCCTAATTCTTCGCTCACCTGGCCGCAGATCAGACAGCCCAAAACAAGCCCAATCCCAATAATCCACCAGCATTGCCAGCGCTCTAAAAATAGAGTCCCAATTAGAAATGTTGCCCAAGCCCAAAGAGTGCCTGCTGTACCGGGGGCGATTTGACTTAGTCCGCTGCCAAAGCCAAATGCCAGGATTCGATTGATCTTTTGGAAGACCCAGCCTAGTGTCGGGGTTGGACTAGCTGTTGTGTTGATATGCAGATTCATGCAAAGTGATCAAAAGATCGCAGCAGACTGGCCGTGGCATCTTTATTGAGCAGTTGACCAGTAGAGTCTATTAAATCAATGGAGGGCTTGCTATTGCGCATGGCTTTAATAGTACCAATTCGAGTCAGGGGAAGAGATAGTTCTTGGCTGATTTGATTTAAGCGATCACGCTGCTCTTGCTTGGCTGTAAAACACAATTCATAGTCATCTCCACCGCAGGCAGCAAACTGATTCTGGATGGCTTCACTTTGCTGCAATAGCAGCCCAGATTTAGGTAATTTCCCAAGCAATATTTCCGCATCAACATGAGACTGCTCAAGGATGTGCATCAGATCCCCCAGTAAGCCATCTGAAATATCCAGTGCGGCGCTCGTAACTCCTAAAAGACTTTGCCCAAGAGTGATACGCGGTTCAGGCTGGTGCATGCGCATTTGAATTGATTGGAGGTCGGGCGCAGAGATGGTTAATTCATGACGCAGTGCAGCAAGAGTCAATCTTGCATCACCCAGTGTTCCTGAAACCCAGATGTCATCCTGTACTTTTGCGCCTGATCTACGAATGGCTTTTTCCTTGGGAATAGAGCCAAATGCAGTGATCGAGATGGTTAGAGGTCCGGCAGTTGTGTCACCCCCAATGAGAGGGCATGTGTATTGGTTGGCGATCTCAAATAGACCTTGGCTAAAGGCTTCTAGCCAGTGCCCATCAGCATGCGGTAGTGCTAGCGCTAAAGTGAAGCCCAGTGGCTTTGCGCCCATGGCAGCAAGGTCTGAGAGGTTTACGGCTAAGGCTTTGTACCCTAGCGATCGAGGGTCGACATCCTTGAAAAAATGCCTGCCTTCAACCAGCATATCGCTTGTAATCGCCAGCTCTTCGCCGCTCGTTTCTTTTAGGAGGGCGCAGTCATCACCAATCCCAAGCAGGACTCGTGAACCAGCGTCGGATTTGCCCCGGGCAAGCATTGCATCCGACTCCATTTTGAAGTAACGGGCTATGAGTTCAAATTCGCCAAGTTGAGAAGACATGCCTCATTTTAGGACTCTTGGACCTTCGTCGCGCGAGAGGACTAGAATGAGAAACTTCACTATGACTTAATAATGAGTTAATCGATGAGCAAAGAACGCAATAAAGAACAAGAAATTGCCGATTTAAGAGCGGCAGCCCTTCACTATCATGAGTTTCCAGTTCCTGGAAAAATTGAGATTGCCCCTACTAAGCAATTAACCAATCAACGCGATTTGGCGCTGGCTTATACCCCTGGGGTAGCGGCTGCTTGCGAAGAGATTGCAAAAGATCCGGCAAATGCGTTTCGATATACCGCTAGAGGAAATTTAGTGGGCGTGATCACCAACGGTACTGCCGTACTGGGTCTTGGCAATATTGGTCCGCTGGCGAGTAAGCCGGTGATGGAGGGTAAGGCTGTTCTATTTAAAAAGTTTGCTGGTATCGATGTCTTCGATATTGAGGTTAATGAAACCGATCCCGAGAAGTTGGTTGAGATTATTGCTGCACTTGAACCTACTTTTGGCGGCATTAACCTAGAAGATATTAAGGCGCCTGATTGCTTCCTAGTTGAACGTAAATTGCAAGCACGGATGAAAATCCCGGTTTTCCATGACGATCAGCATGGAACAGCGATTGTGGTCGCAGCCGCGATTCTGAATGGCTTAAAAGTAGTCGGTAAGAATGTGGGTGACGTAAAGCTGGTTACCTCAGGTGCTGGCGCTGCAGCTTTGGCTTGTTTAGATTTATTGGTTGATTTGGGTATCCAACGTAAAAATATTTGGGTGACTGACTTAGCTGGTATTGCCTATAAGGGTCGTAAAGAATTAATGGATCCTGAAAAGGAGCCATTCTGCCAAGAGACGGAATTGAGAACGCTGTCTGAAGCAATTGAAGGGGCTGACATTTTCTTGGGCTTATCTGCTGGTGGTGTACTGAAGCAAGATATGGTGAAGAAAATGGCTGATAAGCCTTTGGTTTATGCGTTAGCAAATCCAACACCAGAAATCTTGCCTGAGGAAGTAAAAGCAGTTCGCCCTGATGCAGTGATGGCCACTGGTCGTACTGACTATCCCAATCAGGTCAACAACGTTTTATGCTTCCCATTTATCTTCCGCGGTGCCTTAGATGTGGGCGCAACTACTATAACTCGTGGCATGGAAGTGGCCGCTGTTAAGGCAGTTGCTGAGCTGGCACAAGCTGAGCAGAGTGAGGTGGTTACCTCAGTCTATGGCATTGAAAACCTTTCTTTTGGCCCTGATTATTTAATTCCAAAGCCATTTGATCCGCGTTTAATTACAGCGATTGCTCCAGCAGTTGCAAAAGCGGCGATGGATGATGGCGTCGCGCAGCGTCCAATTAAAGACTTCGATGCTTACCGCAATCAGCTCCAGCAGTTTGTGTACCACTCAGGTACTTTGATGAAGCCCTTGTTCAGCATTGCTAAAAATGTACCTGCTAATCAAAAGCGCATTGTGTTCTCTGAAGGTGAAGATGAGCGCGTCTTACGTGCGGTCCAAATCATTATTGATGAGCGTCTTGCCACACCCATTCTGATTGGTCGTCCTGCTGTCATTGAGTACCGCATCGACAAGTTTGGCTTGCGCATGAAGGCTGGTGAAGACTTTGAGATTGTGAATCCTGAAAGCGACGCCCGTTTCCGAGATTTCTGGCAAACCTACCTTAGCTTGACTGAGCGCAAAGGTGTTTCAGAGGCCTATGCAAAATTAGAAACGCGTCGTCGTAATAGTTTGATCGGTAGCCTGTTGGTTAAAAAGGGTATGGCAGACGGCATGATTTCGGGAACGATAGGTAATCTTGCTACGCATCTGAAATATATTGACGAAGTGATTGGTCATGAGCCCGGTGCGAATGTTTACGGTGCGATGTCTGGCTTAATTCTTCCTGGGCGCCAAGTGTTCTTAGTTGATACTCACATCAACCTCGATCCAACTGCAGAGCAATTAGCCGAACTTACTTTAATGGCTGCTAGTGAAATGCGGAAATTAGGTATTGTTCCAAAAGTAGCGCTCTTATCGCATTCAAACTTTGGATCAAGCAATGCGCCATCGGCAATCAAAATGCGTGAAGTATTGGCATTAATTCAGAAAGCAGATCCTGCGCTCGAGATTGATGGCGAAATGCATGGCGATAGCGCATTAGATGCAACCATCCGTGCTGGTGCAGTGACTTCATCATCACTGCAAGGCGATGCCAATTTATTGGTGATGCCGAATATGGATGCTGCAAATATTTCATACAACTTGCTGAAAACAGCGGCGGGCAATGGCATTGCAATTGGACCACTATTGCTTGGTGTTGCTAAGCCTATTCACATTCTTACCCCGGCAGCAACAGTTCGCCGTATTGTGAATGTGACTACTTTGGCGGTTGTAGAGGCGGCTAGCAATGCAAGAGGGGTGTCTTAAGTATTTTTTTAAATGTAAGTTAGTGATAACAAACATTTATTATTCTTATATAAATCATAGGTTTATATAAAATGCACTCTTTTTGGGCTTGATTTGATGGCGTGTTAGGGGTAACCTAGCACCCATCATGAATAATCGCTCAGAAAACAACAATACGGTAGGCTTTGACGAACATAGCCGCGCTGAAAGTTGGGATAGTAATGATCGTCTTGAAACCGAATCATCTGCTGCCAACGTGTATGCACAGGGCGGTTTATCTCGTCTACAAACCTATGCAGCAAATCAAGTTTCGGGGAAAAAAGTGACAGCTTCTTGGCGTGCCGCTTTGGCCGTTCGCGATGCCGGACCGCCTGCTATGTTGCGCAGTGTACGGCCTAATATTGTGCAATCTATTCGTGCTTTCCGTACGCCTGATCTGCAGGAAGCGGCTACGGAGCTTGGTCAACACTTCATTTACGCTAATTGCGCTCATGCAATGACCAAAGGTGAGGTGTTGGAGGCTATTGCCATTGCCTATACCTTCACCAAGCAGCAAGCGAAAAATTTCGATCCTTTGTTGGATGCCTTAACAACCACTATAGATAAATCAGGCCCTCAACCCGGTTTTGTAGTGGTGTTGGAAGGTTTGCCTTGTACTCAGAAATTTGACAAAGAGGCTCGTGAGACATTGTTAGATGTGTTCCGTGATGCTGTCGATTTCTGGGCAGAACGTCGCACACCTTATCGCGTCTTCTACTCATTCGCCTAAATAGAAGGCTCTAGGAATTATTTAGAGCCTTTTTGTAGTTCTTTCTGTATTTGAGTATCCCAAACGCTATGTACGGCCGTAATCGCAACGATTCCGGCCGTTTCTGTTCTTAGGACTCGGCTGCCTAAGGAAACAATTTGATACCCAGCACGTTCTGCCAAAGCCTCTTCTTCTGGAGAGTGACCGCCTTCTGGGCCAATCATCAAAATAATATCTTGCGGTACATTTTCTAAGAGTACGGAATACATGCTTTGAGTGGCATCTGGACTTAAAAGCAGCTTGAGAGATGGCTTTTGGGGTGCCTTAAGATAATCCGCCAAGTTCTGAATGGGCTCAACTTGGGTAAATACCGTTCTGTCGCATTGCTCGCATGCAGCTTGCACAATCCCAACCCAGTGGAGTAAACGTTTTTGGGCGCGTTCCTGGTCGCTTGAGCGGGTTAATTTGAGTACTGAACGCTCGCATTGCAAGGGGGCGATTACTTGAGCCCCAGTTTCTACGGCTTTTTCGACTATCCAGTCCATTTTGTCCCCTCCGGCCAATCCTTGTGCCAAAGTAATCGCGTAAGGAGACTCCCGATGGGTATCACTGCGAATTTGACTAATCTGCGCCAGGCCACTCTTTCCGGTTAAGGAAAGCAGTTGAGCTTGGCCTATTTGCCCTTTTCCATCGAATATGGGGAAGTTTTCACCCGGTGGAATACGTCGAACACGCAGATGATGGGCTAGCTCGGGTGTGAGCTCGGTTGGCTTTTCGGATTGCCATGGGCTGGGAAGATAAAATTGAGGCATTACTGAAATATAGCTAATTTATTTTCCCAGGGACCACTTTTAGAATGTCGAACCTTCAAATACGAATGGCAAATGCTATTCGCGCCTTATCCATGGATGCAGTGCAGCAGGCTAATTCCGGCCATCCTGGCATGCCAATGGGCATGGCTGATATTGCTGTTGGTCTATGGAATGAGCACCTACAGCACAACCCAACCGATCCACATTGGATGAACCGTGATCGTTTTGTTTTATCAAACGGACATGGATCGATGTTGCTCTATGCACTTTTACATCTGACTGGTTATGACTTGCCAATGAGCGAGTTAAAAAATTTCCGTCAGTTACACAGCAAAACTCCAGGTCATCCAGAGTATGGCATGACGCCTGGCGTAGAAACGACTACAGGACCATTGGGTCAAGGTATTTCAAATGCGGTTGGCATGGCGCTTGCAGAAAAATTACTTGCTGAAGAATTTAATCGTCCCGGTCACAAAATCGTAGATCACCATACCTATGTATTTCTAGGAGATGGTTGCTTGATGGAGGGTATCAGTCATGAAGTTTGTTCTTTGGCTGGTACGCTGAAGTTAAATAAGTTAATTGCACTCTGGGATGACAACGGTATCTCCATTGATGGCAAAGTGGTTTCTTGGTTTAATGAAGATACGCCAAAACGATTCGAGGCTTATGGCTGGAATGTCATTCGTGCCGTAGATGGCCATGATGCACAAGCGGTAGCTGCAGCGATTGCACAGGCTAAGAAAAGCGACAAGCCAACACTCATCTGCTGTAAGACTGCGATTGGTCAAGGCTCGCCTAATATGGCTGGTAGTGATAAGGTGCATGGCTCACCACTGGGCGCTGCTGAAATTGCTGCTACTCGTGTAGCACTGAACTGGCCCTACGCCCCATTTGAAATTCCAAATGATATATATGCAGCATGGGATTTTAAGAAGCGCGGTCAAGCAGCTGAGCATGAGTGGAATAAACAATTCCAAGCGTATAAAACTAAATTTCCAGAGCTGGCTTCTCAATTGCAACGTCGTATGCAAGGTGACTTGTCGGAAGACTTCGCGCCTACTTTAGAAGCCTATTTAAAAACTTGCCAAGCAAAGGCAGAAACAATTGCTACTCGCAAAGCAAGTCAAAATGCGATTGAAGCATTGGCACCTGCTTTACCTGAATTCATGGGTGGCTCTGCAGATTTAACCGGATCCAATTTAACGAACTGGTCTGCATGTAAACCAGTGCGTGCTGATCAATGGGGAAACCACATTAATTATGGTGTGCGCGAATTTGGTATGAGCGCCATCATGAATGGCATTGCCCTGCACGGTGGCTACATCCCATTTGGTGGAACTTTCTTAACCTTCTCCGACTATAGTCGCAACGCCATTCGTATGGCTGCTCTGATGAAGTTGCGTAGCATTTTTGTTTTCACGCATGACTCGATTGGCTTGGGTGAGGACGGACCAACACATCAATCCGTAGAACATGTCGCAAGTTTGCGCTTAATTCCAAACTTAATGGTTTGGCGCCCTTGCGACACCACAGAGAGTGCGGTGGCATGGGGGGCAGCGGTTGCCCGTAAGAATGGCCCAAGCGCATTGATCTTTAGTCGCCAAAATTGCCCATTCGTTTCGCGTAATGCACAGCAGATTAAAGACATCGCACGCGGCGCTTATGTATTGCGTGACCCACAGAAGCTCAAGATCAAGGCAGTGATGATTGCTACTGGTTCAGAAATTGCTTTAGCGCTGCAAACTGCAGAACGTTTGGAGCAAGAAGGTGTTGGTATTCGGGTGGTGTCTATGCCTTCGACCACTGTATTTGATCAGCAAGATGCTGCATATAAAACAAAGGTGTTGCCAGCCAATATTCCGCGCATTGCGATTGAAGCGGGTGTGACCGATGGTTGGTGGAAGTATGGATGCGCTGCCGTACATGGCGTTGATACTTTTGGTGAATCAGCCCCAGCGCCTGCGCTCTATGAGTATTTTGGTTTAACCGTGGATCAGATTACTAAGACAGTGAAGCAATGCATTGCTCATGCTGAGGCTAATGAGTAAACAACCAATTTGAATATTAGTAAGGGGAATGGAATGACAATTCGTGTAGCAATTAATGGATATGGACGTATTGGCCGCATGGTTTTGCGTGCCCTGTATGAAGATCAGGTGAACGGCAAGCCAAGACGTGACATCAAGATTGTTGCGATCAACGCGATGGGCGACATTGATATCAATGCGCATTTAACGCAATATGACTCTGCGCATGGTCGTTTTCCTGCTGAGGTAAAGGTGGATGGTGATCATATGGTGGTGAACGGCGATCGCATCAAAATGTTCTCCACCCGTAACCCATTAGAGACGCCATGGGGTGAATTGGGTGTGGATTTGGTATTAGAGTGTTCTGGAAAATTCACATCCAAAGAAAAAGCCATGGTTCACATTAACCAAGGCGCTAAAAAAGTACTGATTTCTGCGCCTGGTGAAAAAGATGTGGATGCTACGATTGTGTATGGCGTTAACCAACATGTCTTAAAGCCAAGTGATGTTGTTGTTTCCAACGCAAGTTGTACAACAAATTGTTTGGCTCCCTTGGTCAAACCATTGTTAGAAAAGATTGGGATTGAGTCTGGTTTGATGACAACCATTCATGCCTTTACTAATGACCAAGTGTTGACTGACGTTTATCACAAGGATATGCGCCGCGCACGTTCTGCAGTCACCAGCATGATTCCTACTAAAACAGGTGCAGCTAAAGCGGTTGGTTTGGTTTTGCCTGAGCTAGCGGGGCGTTTTGATGGTTTTGCAATGCGCGTACCGGTAATTAATGTTTCGGTCGTTGATTTAACCTTTGCCGCTAGCCGTGCGACCAGTTTGGATGAGGTCAACACGATCTTGAAGGCTGCAAGCGAAGGCGAACTCAAGGGTATTTTGGGCTTTAACACTCTGCCTTTGGTTTCAATTGACTTTAACCATGACCCTCGCCCAAGTATTTACGATGCCTCACAAACCCGTGTATCAACTGACGGAAAACTAGTCAAAGTATTGGCTTGGTACGATAACGAGTGGGGTTATTCAGTGCAGATGCTCAATGCAGCCGAGGCCTTGATGGCTGTAAAGTAATTAAAAGTAGATAAAATTGCTTAAAAGCTGTCAAAATTAAGTAATTGTCTGAAAAAGACCTCATTTAGAGGTCTTTTTTCTTTAAGTCTTCGATTTATTGGGGCAATTCTTCTTCTGACAGTGCCCATAAAGGGCTAAAGAGTGCTCTTGCAGGGTAAATCCAAGGTTTTTGGCAATATCTTGCTGCCTTTTTTCGATGGCCTCATCGACAAACTCTTCAACATGCCCACACTCAAGGCATACAAGATGATCATGGTGTTGACCTTCATTGAGCTCATAAATTGCGCGGCTATCACCTTTACTGGATTCAAAATGACTGCGAATGAGTAGGCCAGCCTGCTCAAATTGAGTCAAGACCCGGTAAACCGTGGCTAAACCAATATCTTGATCATCTTTTGCTAGCGCTCTAAAGACATCCTCTGCGCTGAAATGGGTGCCCCCGTTCTGGTGAAAAAAATCAAGAATTTTCATGCGTGGGCCTGTGGCTTTGAGGCCAATATCCCGTAAATCGGCTGGAGTAGGGTTTTGGTTCGTATTCATGGCTTTGCGAGCTAAAATCAAGGTCTTAATGATACGGCCAGCCATGCAAAATTGCCTTCAACTATTTAATCGACTTTTGACCCCTTGTGCGAAGCACTCGCGCCAAACTGCGCGCCTTGGATTCTTGACGCTCACCTTGTTGATGGGTCTTGGGATCGGGGGTTGCACTACCAGTGTGGATGAAGTGCAGCGGAACTGGATGAATTCCATTTTTAGGCCTTATGTTCCAGACATTGTGCAAGGCAACTTCATCTCCAGTGAGCAGTACTCCAAATTAAAGGTTGGCATGAGTCGCGAGCAAGTTCGTCAGATTTTAGGCACACCTCTATTAGCGGATTATTTCCATGCGAATCGTTGGGATTATATTTTTGAATATAAACGCGCGCGTCAAGTGATTGGCAAAGAAAGACGCGTTACCGTCTTTTTTGAGGATGACAAGGTAGTCAAGTTCGATGGCGATGCATTGCCAACTGAAGTGGAAATGGTGGCTGAAATTGATGGCTATGCAAAAACCAAACGCTCATTCTGGCAAGTAGTTACTGGCACTGGAAAAGGTCCCGAGACGCCTCCATTGCAACAGCCAGAACAATTGGTGCCTAGTCCAACAGATAATATATCGGCAGCAGCCTCCGCTTCAACAGCGCCAGCCTCAGAAGCGCCTGCTTCTCCTGGCGATCCGCTTACACCTCAGTAATAAAGTTAATCTGTTTATTACTGAGTGATACCAATCAGTCTCAATATCTTAAATAAGAAACGAAGAATCAAATGATGAAGATTGCAATTGCCGGCGCAACAGGGCGCATGGGAAGAATGTTGATCGAGACCGTTTTAAAAATGCCTGATGCCCAATTGGTTGGTGCACTTGAACATGCTGCATCTGAATATCTCGGGCAAGATGCGGGTGCCTTCTTGGGTAAAACTACCGGCATCATTATTTCTGACAATATCGCGCAAGTATTGGAAGGTGCCGAATATCTGATTGATTTCACTCGCCCTGAGGGTACGATGGCTCATTTGGAGGTAGCTAAAAAAACCGGTACCAAAATGATTATTGGCACCACTGGCTTAAGCTCCGAGCAAATTGATAGTCTGAAGATTGCTTCCCAAGGTTTAGCAATCATCTTTGCCCCGAATATGAGCGTTGGTGTCAACGCCACTTTTAAGTTATTAGAAATTGCCGCAAAGATGTTGAACCAGGGTTACGACATCGAAGTGATTGAGGCTCATCATCGTCATAAGGTGGATGCCCCGTCTGGTACGGCGCTGAGGATGGGCGAAGTGATTGCTGATGCATTAGGTGAGAAGCTGGCTGATGTTGCGGTGTATGCGCGTGAAGGCCATACTGGGGAGCGTCGAGCAGGCTCAATTGGTTTTGCTACGATTCGCGGTGGCGATATTGTTGGTGACCACACAGTGCTATTTGCTGGAGAGGGTGAGCGGATCGAGATTAGTCATAAGTCGTCTAGTCGCCAGTCTTATGCTGAGGGCGCTTTGCGAGCCGCACGTTTCCTTCAAACACAAAGCTCGGGCTTGTATGACATGCAAGATGTTCTAGGCTTGCGTCAATAATTAGTCAATTAAAAAAGAAGAAAAGAGTTGTATTGAATGAGTAAGGACTATGACTACCGCAGTATTGAAGCGGCAGCACAAGCGGATTGGATTAACGCTGGGGTATACAAGGTATCGGAAGATGCTTTAGATGCTGCTGGCAAACCAAAGCCAAAGTATTACGCCTGCTCGATGTTGCCTTATCCTTCCGGTAAGTTGCATATGGGTCACGTACGTAACTACACCATCAATGACGTGATGGCACGTCAACTCAGGATGCAGGGTTATAACGTTCTGATGCCGATGGGTTGGGATGCATTTGGTATGCCAGCTGAAAATGCGGCTATACAGAATCAAGTTCCCCCTGCAAAGTGGACCTACGACAACATTGCTTATATGAAAAAGCAAATGGCTGCGATGGGTTTGGCAATTGATTGGTCGCGTGAAGTAGCTACCTGCAGTCCAGATTACTATCGTTGGAATCAATGGCTCTTTTTGAAAATGCTCGAAAAGGGAATTGCTTATCGCAAGACTCAACTAGTTAATTGGGATCCAATAGATCAAACCGTATTGGCCAATGAGCAAGTGATTGATGGGCGTGGTTGGCGCTCCGGCGCTTTAGTTGAAAAGCGTGAGATTCCTGGCTACTACTTCAATATCACTGCATATGCTGAGCAATTGCTCTCTGGCTTGGATAACTTAGGTTGGCCTGAGCGCGTAAAGACCATGCAGCAAAATTGGATTGGAAAAAGTCGTGGCGTACGTTTTGCCTTTAAACACGAAGTTCAAGATAGCCATGGTCATTTTATTCAAGACGGTTTGCTTTATGTATTTACTACGCGCGCAGACACGATTATGGGTGTTACCTACTGTGCGGTAGCAGCAGAGCATCCTTTGGCGGCACAAGCGGCCTTAAGCAATCCGCAATTGGCTGCTTTTATAGAGAAATGCAAAACAGGTAGCGTCATTGAAGCCGATCTAGCCACTCAAGAAAAAGAGGGTATGTTCACGGGCTTATATGTGACGCATCCCCTCACGAATGAATCCGTCCCAGTCTGGGTTGGTAATTATGTGTTGATGAGCTATGGAGATGGCGCAGTGATGGGTGTGCCTGCCCATGATGAGCGTGACTTTGCTTTTGCATTGAAGTATCAACTCCCCATTAAGCAAGTGATCGCCTTGAAGGGTGAGTCACCTTTATTTAATGCAACACATTGGGAGGCTTGGTACGCTCAAAAGGACAATGTAGTTTGTTTGAATAGCGGGAAATACGATGGCATGTCTTATGAAGAGGCAGTAGCCGCAGTAGCCAGTGATTTAGAGAAAATGGGTATTGGTGAGCTTAAAACCACTTACCGTTTGCGTGACTGGGGTATTTCACGTCAACGCTATTGGGGTACGCCTATCCCAATCATTCACTGTGATGATTGTGGAGCAGTGCCAGTGCCGGAGGCTGATTTGCCAGTAGTGTTACCTGAAGATTGCGTGCCTGATGGAAGTGGTAATCCATTAAATAAACGTGCCGACTTCTTGAATGTGAAATGTCCAAAGTGCAGTAAGCCTGCTCGCCGTGAAACCGACACAATGGATACCTTCGTTGATTCCTCTTGGTATTTCATGCGCTACACCGGTCCTGATGCAAAGACAATGGTAGATTCTCGTAATGAATACTGGATGCCAATGGATCAATACATTGGTGGCATTGAGCATGCTATCTTGCATCTACTCTATGCGCGTTTCTGGACCAAGGTGATGCGTGACTTAGACATCATCACATTTGATGAGCCATTTCAAAACTTATTGACTCAGGGTATGGTCCTCAATGAGACCTATTACACAGAAGAGGCTTCCGGTAAAAAAACTTGGCTGAACCCTTTGGATGTGGAATTAGACCTGGATGAAAAAGGCCGTCCACGTGGCGCTAAATTAAAAGGGGATTCTGTAGGTACGCCAGTCATTATCGGTGGCGTCGAAAAGATGTCGAAGAGTAAAAATAACGGGGTTGATCCTCAGGCGCTGATTGATCAGCATGGCGCTGATACAGCGCGACTCTTTGTGATGTTTGCTGCGCCACCAGAGCAACAATTGGAATGGTCTGGCGCTGGTGTAGATGGGGCCTCTCGTTTCTTGCGTCGTATTTGGATGTATTCAAGCAGTCAAGCAGAGGCAATTGAGAATGCTAATCCTGATTTGCCAGCCGCTTTCAATGAGTCAGAGAAAGAGTTGCGTCGCGAGATTCATTCGATCTTAAAGCAGGCTAACTTTGACTATCAACGTCGTCAGTACAACACGGTAGTTTCTGCTGCCATGAAGATGCTTAATATCCTTGAGCCTATCAAGCTTGGTGAGAAGACAGAAATTAGCGCTTCCGTATTACGTGAGTGCATTGGTATTTTGTTGCGTGTGTTGTATCCAGTCGTACCGCACTTAACCCATACTTTGTGGAATGAAATGGGTTATGTAAAAACCTACGGTTTGTTATTAGATGCTCCATGGCCTTTGGTGGATGAGGCGGCTTTGGTCCAAACAGAAGTTACCTTGATGTTGCAAATCAACGGAAAATTACGTGGGGATATTCGGGTGCCAGCAGATGCTAGCAAAGAGCAGGTAGAGGCCCTAGCATTGCAAAGTGAGCCAGCCCTCAGGGCACTTAATGGAAGTGCGCCCAAGAAAGTGATTGTGGTGCCTGGACGTCTAATCAATATTGTGGCCTAAGTTTTTAACTGAAAATATGAGCGCAAATCAAATCAAGTCAAAGCAGTCAACATTGGGCACACACTTTTTACCTGTGCGCCGCATGATGCTTGCGATGCTTGTTTTGACGCCCGTAAGTGGCTTGCTTGCTTGTGGCTATCGTTTGCGCGGGATGGTCGATCTACCCTATAGAGTGATTGCGATTACGGGTTCGCCAACACCGCCCATGCGTAACGATTTACAGCAAGTGATTCTCACTGGAACTGATGCAAAAGTAGCGATTAATCCAAAAGATGCAGATGTTTTGTTGGAGATTACTAACGAAGTATATGGGCGCGAGATTTTGACCTACAACTCCAGTGGACAAATTTCTGCCTATCGCCTAACAATTCGCGTCGGCTTTAGAGCGATTGATACTGCGGGTGCAGACATTCTTCCGGATACAGAAATCTATATCAGTCGTGATATGGACTTTTCAAACTCTACCGTGTTAGCTACCGATGCTCAGCAGCAGCAATTCTTAACTTTGATGCGTAAAGATTTGGCCGTCCAAATTTTGCGTCGCTTAGCTGCCTCCTCTAAATCCCAGCAATCTAAAAGTTTTTAAGAGTGATTATTTAATCGCATGGTTAAAAGCGATGCTCTGCAAATTCATCTGAAGTCGCTCACTTCTGCAGCTGCTTTAAAGTCGCTTTATATATTTTCTGGAGATGAGCCTCTGCTGATGATGGAGGCAATCGATCAACTCCGTGGCCTAGCAAAAAAATTAGGATTTACTGAGCGCGAAGTGATGCTGCAAGAACGTGGCTTTGATTGGAGTGCGCTGTTGAACGCTGGGCAAACCATGTCTTTATTTGGTGATAAGCGCTGGGTTGAGCTACGCATTCCTACGGGCAAACCAGGGCGGGATGGGGCGGATGCTTTAAAGCAATTTGCCGCCCAAATTGCGTCTCAGCCTACTGGTGCTGATGGGCCAGAAACAATTGTTTGTATCATTTTGCCCAAATTGGATGGCAAGACAAAAACATCTGCTTGGTTTACTGCCCTAGATGATGCTGGCATGGCCATACAGATTGATTCTCTTGATCGTGGCTTTTTACCGCAATGGGTTGCTGGACGATTAAAGACGCAAGGTCAGGAAGTAAGCCCCGGGCCAGAGGGTCGACGTGCTTTGGAGTTTATTGCCGATCAAGTAGAGGGTAATTTAATTGCAGCTCACCAAGAAATTTTGAAGTTGGGCTTGCTTTACCCCAAAGGGGTTCTAACTGAGGAGCAGATCCGCGTTGCCATTCTGAAGGTTGCTCGGTATAACGTATTTGAGCTGACTGAGGCAATGTTAGCTGGTGACTTGCCGCGCTTAAATCGAATGCTTGATGGACTGAAGGGTGAGGGTGAGCCACTTGTTCTTATTTTGTGGAGCGTTACTGAAGAGCTTCGACTACTATCTAAGCTGAAGGTCGCAAGTGATGCCGGCGAATCAGTTCAGCAACTAATGCGCGCTAATCGGGTGTGGGGCAATAAGGAACGTCTTTATCCTGCAGCCTTAAAAAGGATTCAGCCACTTAAATTGCGCAGAGCAATGCAGGTAGCGGCTGGCTTGGATCGACAAGTAAAGGGTCTGCATGCACCAGAACTACCAGCTGATCCCTGGGATGGCTTGCGTTTGGTGGGCAATTTATTGCGTTAGTAGTATTTCCATTTAATACAGAGTAGATATAAAGTTAGAAAATGAGTACTTCAATTAAAGAGATGATGCAAGAAATAGGGCAAAAAGCCCGTGCTGCTTCGCGTGCTATGGCGCGGGCATCTTGCGAACAAAAGAATCAGGCGTTATTACATATCGCTAAATTAATACGTGAGCAAGCAAGCGAGATTCAAGCTGTCAATCAGATCGATGTAGATCGTGCCAGGAAAAATGGCCAAGATGCGGCTTTTGTTGATCGTTTAACGATGACACCTAAGACTATCGAAACGATGGCTTTGGGTTTAGAGCAAATTGTTTCATTGGATGATCCGATCGGCAAAATTTCTGCATTGAAAAAACAGGCCTCGGGGATCGAGATAGGACAAATGCGCGTCCCTTTGGGTGTGATTGGCATCATTTATGAGTCTCGACCAAATGTCACTATTGATGCAGCTGCTCTTTGTTTGAAATCAGGAAACGCTGTCATTTTGCGTGGCGGCTCTGAAGCCATTGATTCCAATACCTTGCTTGCAAAAATTATTCAAGCAGGTTTAGCTGCCGCTCATTTACCAATGGATGCGGTACAGGTCGTCAGTACTACAGATCGTAGCGCCGTTGGTGAAATGATCACAATGACCCAATATATTGATGTGATCGTGCCTCGTGGCGGTAAGAGTTTGATTGCCCGCTTGATGGCTGAAGCTCGTGTGCCAATGATTAAGCATTTGGATGGAATTTGTCATACCTATATCGATGCGGATGCTGATGTCGCAATGGCGGTAAAAGTATGTGATAACGCCAAGACGCAGCGCTACGCACCTTGCAATGCAATGGAAACTTTATTGGTTAATCAAGATATCGGCCCAACTGTACTACCTTTGCTGTGCAAAATTTATCAAGATAAAGGTGTCGAGCTCCGTGTGGATACTGCTACACGCAAGATATTAGAGGCTGCTGGATTCTCGGGCTTGGTTGATGCCACGGAGGAGGATTGGCAGACTGAATACCTCGCACCTATTTTGTCCATTAAAACGGTAGCCGATATGGATGAGGCGATGAATCATATTGAACGTTATGGCAGCAAGCACACGGATGCCATTATCACCAACAATCAATCACAAGCGAATCGTTTTTTACGTGAGGTGGATAGTGCGAGCGTGATGGTCAACGCGAGTACCCGTTTTGCGGATGGTTTTGAATATGGCCTTGGCGCAGAAATTGGTATTTCAAATGACAAGCTACACGCTCGTGGCCCTGTCGGTTTGGATGGACTGACATCTCTCAAATACGTTGTGATGGGTCATGGCGAGATCCGCACTTAATTTTTTAGGATATCAATATGGGTAATGCATATTTGTGGGTCAAGACGTTTCATATTGTCTTTATTGCCTCTTGGTTTGCGGGCTTATTTTATCTGCCACGTATTTTTGTAAATTTAGCCGAAGAAAAAAATAGCTTTGCTTATGAGCGCCTCTTAGGAATGGCCGATCGCCTGTTTCGTTTCATGACTATCTTGGCTGTGCCTGCGGTTTTACTTGGCTTTAGTCTTTGGCTTTATTTTGGCATTGGCGCGGGACAGATGTGGATGCACATTAAGCTAGCTTTTATCATTTTGGTGATTGGTTATCACCATGCTTGCTGGAGTTTGTTAAAAAAATTTCGTCAGCAGAAAAATACAAAAACTGGAGTTTGGTATCGCTGGTTTAATGAAGTGCCCGTACTGTTGCTCACCATTATTGTTGCTTTGGTAGTGTTCAAGCCTTAAGGGTCTGATTCACCATCTTCTTTCATCCTATTTAGATTGCTAGTCTCATGAGATTTTTTGTTGTTTGTCCCGGCGGACTAGAAGTTCCACTTGCTAATGAATTGGCAGCAATTGCGGCTCGTCCAGATTCGAAGGCCTTGGGTGCGTGGGTGATTGAACCTACTCCTACAAGCCCTACTGGTGGTGTTGGTTTGGCTGCGCCCCTCGCTGGGGCAATGGCTCTTAATCTCCATTCACGTATTGCCAGTCGGGTTTTACTTGAATTGGCCCAAGCGCCATATAGACAAGAAGAAGATTTATACAAATTAGCTAGTGGCTTAGCTTGGGAAGAGTGGTTTGGCTCTAACCAAACCTTGAGGGTCGATGTCACTGCCCATCGCTCACCCTTAAAAAGTCTTAATTTTGCAACGCTGAAGATTAAAGATGCCATTGTGGATCGTTTGCGGGATGTGACTGGTGACAGACCAAGCATTGATACAGCATTTCCGGATGTGCGTGTCCAGGCGCATTTAACGGCAACTCATGTCACGATTTACTTAGATACTTCTGGTGAAGCCTTATTTAAGCGCGGTTGGCGGGATGAAAAAGGCGATGCTCCTTTAAAAGAAAATTTAGCCGCTGGCATTCTGTCGATTACCGGTTGGAAGCCATCCCAAACTTTGTTTGATCCAATGTGCGGTAGCGGCACTTTTTTAATTGAAGCAGCCCAAATGGCCTTGGCTATTCCACCAGGGGCAATTCGTGCGGGAATGTATGGTGATGATGTCAAGCCAAGTCGTTTGGCCTATAGACCACTGGTGACCAGCGCACATGGTTTTGGTTTTCAAAGGCTCAAGCCCTTTAATACACCAGCTGAGCAAAAGCGCTGGTCAGCCCTTAAAGAAGCTTCTCTGGCAGAAGTGCTTGAGAAGCGTAAGCAATTCCCAGATGCTCAATCTTTGGGTATTAGTGGCGGTGATATCAATGAGAGATTGGTTGCGATGTTTAAAGGTAATTGGCAGCGCGCTCAATTACCAGATTTACCAGTGACAAGGCAGATTGATGCTCTAGCGAGCAAGCCACCTGCAAATACTCAGGGCGGTGTCATGTTGCTGAACCCTCCCTATGGTGAGCGTTTAGTGATTAAGGGTGGTCGCGGTCAGGATCGCGAGAGCGGCAGAGAGGCTGACTACGATCAGGGGGAGTCTGAGGATCGTTTTGCACATAACTTAGAAACGGGCCGTCAGAGTGCGAAGCGTTCAAGTCGTGAATCGTTGAAGCGTCTTCAGGCAGAAGAGGAGCAAGACCCTAAATTTGTTGAATTTCTAAGACAGTTTGGTCAGCATTTGAAGGATGCATTTGGTGGTTGGAATGTATTTGTACTGACTGCAGATATGGCTTTGCCTGGACAATTGCGCATCAAGGAATCCAAACGCACCCCTTTATTTAACGGACCTCTTGAGTGCCGTCTATTTAAATTCGAGATGCATGCAAAACGAGATTTTGTAAATAACTCTTCTGAGACCAAAGCATCTTAAAATCAAATAGAGTCAAATTAGTTAACAAAGCTATTAGGAATGCGCCATGGAATTTAAAACTTATATGTGTCTCATTTGTGGTTGGGTCTACGATGAAGCTGCTGGCTTACCAGAAGAGGGAATCGCGCCTGGGACTCTTTGGAAAGACGTACCTATCAATTGGACATGTCCAGAATGCGGTGCACGTAAAGAAGATTTTGAAATGATGGCGATTTAATTTGTCATCGATATCAGTATCAAACTGAGGAAAAGATTGTGGGACAAAACGACGTTTTATTTGAGCGAGCACAAAAGACCATTCCGGGTGGTGTGAATTCTCCAGTGCGTGCATTTCGTCAAGTTGGCGGAACACCGCGTTTTGTCACCCGTGCAAAAGGCCCTTACTTTTGGGATGCAGAGGATAAGCGCTATATAGATTTAATTATGTCCTGGGGCCCCATGATTGTTGGTCATGCCCATCCTGAAGTAGTGGAGGCCGTACAAAGAGCAGCAGAAACCAGTTTTAGTTACGGCGCGCCTACCGAAGGTGAAATCGAGTTAGCCGAGCGCCTTTGTGAATTAATGCCCAGCGTTGAGCAGGTCCGCATGGTTTCTAGCGGCACTGAGGCAACGATGAGTGCCTTGCGTTTAGCCCGTGGTCATACCGGTCGTGATTTGATTATTAAATTTGAGGGCTGTTATCACGGGCATGCTGACAGCTTATTAGTAAAAGCGGGTTCAGGTTTATTAACTTTTGCTGATTCAACTCAAAATGCGCCTTCTTCTGGTGGCGTGCCTCATGATTTGGTCAAGCACACCCTCGTATTGCCATATAACGATGTTGCAGCGCTCGAGGAAGTATTTAAAAAGCAGGGCGATCACATTGCAGCAGTCATCTTAGAACCCATTGCCGGTAATATGAATTTAATTCAGCCTGCGAGTGAGTTTTTGGGCGCAATGCGTACTCTGACTGCAAAGCATGGTGCGGTATTGATTTACGACGAAGTCATGACGGGTTTCCGAGTGGCATTAGGGGGTGCGCAGTCATTGCAGGGTATTACTCCCGATTTAACTTGCCTAGGGAAGGTGATGGGTGGAGGTATGCCCATGGCTGCTTTCGGGGGTAAAAAAGAGATTATGTCCAAGCTTGCCCCTTTGGGTAATGTCTATCAGGCAGGCACTTTATCTGGCAATCCAGTCGCCGTTGCATCTGGGCTAAAGACTTTAGAGATTATTTCTCGTGCGGGCTTTTATGAATGCCTTACTGCGCAAACAGAAAAACTCATGGCTGGCTTAAAGCAAGCTGCTGATAAAGCGCAGATTCCGTTTGCTGTGGATAGCGTAGGCGGCATGTTTGGCTTTTATTTTGCATCCAAAGTCCCCACCTCTTTTGAGGAAGTGACTAAAACCAATATCGATGCTTTTAAGAAATTCTTTCATGCAATGTTGGATGAAGGTGTTTACTTGGCACCATCAGCCTATGAAGCTGGATTTACTTCGATTGCGCACGATAATGAAGTGGTAGCAGCGATCATTGCTGCAGCAGAAAAAGCGTTTAAACGGATGTAAGCGGCCTACATGCGTAGTGGATGCTTATAGCCAGCCACTTGAATAATCTCTAATTTTTTAGAGTCTTTATTGGAATCCGGAACTTCCATCGCAGTCAATTTTCCGCCCCACACGCAACCAGTATCCAGACCAATCACATTGTTTTGTCTTAAGAGTCCTAGTGTTGACCAGTGGCCAAAATAAATTAAGGTCTCCTCGGTTTTGCGTTTAGGTGCCTTGAACCACGGTACGTAACCTTTAGGACCCTTTTCTAATCCCTGGGCACTTTCAAACTCCATTTGTCCGGATGGTGTGCAAAAACGTAAACGAGTGAGTGTGTTGGTGATCACTCTTAAGCGCTCATAGCCCTTAAGAGAATTTGTCCATTTATTAGAAGTATTGCCATACATATTGGCCAGAAAGTCTTTATAAGTTTTTTTGCGTAAGACTTTTTCTACTTCATGTGCGTATTCAAGTGTTTGCTCTAGGCTCCATTGTGGGAGAACGCCGGCATGCACAGCAAGTACTTTGCCGTTGCTAAGGGCCATTGGCCTATTGCGGATCCAATCAATCAGTTCTGCACGATCAGGGGCTTTCAGAATGCCATCGACAGTATCGAGTCCCTTGGGTTTGCGTAGACCCGCATCAATGGCTAGCAAATGAAGGTCATGGTTGCCTAAAATGCATTCAGCACGACCACTTTCTTGTAACTTTTTAAGTATGCGCAGCGCTCCCAATGAATCTGGGCCGCGATTAACCAAGTCCCCCAAGAAAATCAAATTTGATTTAGCGGGAACTTTTTTAATTAAGGACTTCAGTGAAGGTGCGCATCCCTGCACATCCCCAACAGCATAAATCTTGCTCATGTCTTATCTTAAAGGGTAATTGCGTAGCACTGCAAAATTCAATGCTTATTCAGGGGTAACTTTTTTGACAACGCTATATCGAACCAAGGTCTTTTTGCGCGCCTCATCATGATCGACAACTGGTAAAGGGTAATCTCGTCCCAGTAGTAAGTCGGCAGCCTCAAGTTCAATATGCCCTGAGCGCCATGGCGCATGAATAGATTTTTTTGAAAGCTTGCTCAACTGAGGTAAATAACGTTTGATAAATTTACCTTCTGGATCAAATTTCTCTGATTGAGTGATGGGGTTAAATATGCGGAAATAGGGCTGTGCATCGCAACCCGAAGAGGAAGCCCACTGCCATCCACCATTGTTTGAAGATAGCTCAAAATCATTAAGGTGCTTGGCAAAGTAGGCTTCACCCCAGCGCCAATCGATTCCCAAATCTTTTGTTAGAAAACTGGCCACCACCATCCGCAGACGGTTATGCATATAGCCGCTTTGATTGAGTTGATGCATAGCGGCATCTACCAGTGGATAGCCTGTTTTACCCTCACACCATGCGGAAAAAAGCTTTTTGGCGTAAGGACCGCCTTCCCATTCAATGTTGTCGTAGTCAGGTTTAAAGCTCACACCCTCAGCTAGTCGTGGATGATTAGACAAAATCATGAAATAGAAATCACGCCAAATGAGTTCGCTGAGCCAAATCGTCGCACCCATGCTTCCGGCTAGCATCCGGCGGTGCGCTTCTCGCACCAACCCTCTAATCGAGAGCATGCCAAAGCGTAAATGAGTTGAGAGATAGCTGACCCCTTTCACTGCGGGGAAGTCTCTACCAATTTGATAGTGATCAATGCGTGTTAAAAAATCTTCTAGAAGAGCTTGGCCTCCCTCGGGGCTGGGTGGGAGATGGCTTTCAATCCCAGTGGCACAAAAGCCCATGGATTCTAGTGAGGGGAGCGGTTTATCTAGCGGTTTTGGGATGGCTGCAAATTGGCCCTTTTTTGGGGTGCAGTCATAGGCGGCCAAATCTTTATCTTGTAATGTTTTGAGCCAATTATTTTTATACGGCGTGAAAATAGAAAAGACCGTATTTGAGTTAGTGAGAATTTCTTTCTTCTCAAAAATGACTTGATCTTTAAAAGTCTCAAATTCAATACCGTGCTTTTTTAGCAAGACGGATACAGCCGTATCTCTGGAAATGGCGCTCGGCTCATAGTCATGATTGGTGTAAACGGTTTGTACGCCCAGTGCTTTTGCTATTTGAGGAATGCAATCAACTGGTTTACCAAATTGCACAATCAGCCCGCCACCTTGCTGTCGAAGTTCAGCATCCAATTGTTTCAGTCCTTGCCAAATGAAATCAACCCGCCGATCGGGCGTGAGTTCATTGACGCTGTCCTTTTCGACCAAAGGTTCAAGAATTTCCTGATCAAATATAAATGCCAGCCAAACTGAGCCGCTATTTTTAAGGGCGTGATGCAGGGCTGCCTGGTCATACAGGCGTAAATCGCGACGGAGCCAAACAAGTGCTTTTTGCATAGCCCCTATATTAGGGCTATTTGAGGGCTCTTGCTTGATGGGCGGGTTAAGATCCCTATTAACAATGGATACGATCTTTTTTATTCTTTCTAAAGTAGTTCAGTTTGGTATTGAGCCTCTCAATTGGGCTCTCTTATTTATATTGTTATCTGTTCTTTTCCTAGGTCTTAGAAAACCCCATTTAGTTAAACGGTTTCTGCTGCTTGGGCTGATGGATTTATTGGTAGTGGGTTACCTGCCCACCTCTGAGCTTCCCCTCCGTTTTTTAGAAGACCTTGTTCCAAAATCACCTTTAACGGGTATTGCAGGGGAGCAGATAGGAGCTATTGTGATTTTGGGTGGCGCAGTCGAAGGCGGAACTCATAGGCCCCGAGCGTGGCGAGGTATCTCTAGAAGGCTCTGCGGAGCGAGTCACCAAGGGTTTGGAGTTGATGCGCACATACCCAAACACCCCTTGTATTTATAGTGGTTTTTCGGGCAAGCTTGTACCCAGGGGCATTTCTGAGGCGGATGCTTTTAGGGCTTTGGTACATGAGCAAGGCTTGGAAGGGCATCCTGGCTATTATGAAAATCAATCACGTAATACCTATGAAAATGTATTGTTTATTAAACAAATATTGAAGCAAATCCATGGTGAAAATAAAGCAATCAAGCCTGTGCTCTTGATTACCTCTGCGAGCCATATGTATCGCTCTATTCAGCTTTTTCAGAAACAAGAGATGCTGGTAATCCCTGTGCCGGTCGATTATCAAACGGGTACCTCTGTTTCCTCGATTCATTGGGGCGTTTTTGATCTTACCGAGGGGTCTAGGTTGTGGAATCGACTGCTACACGAGTTAATTGGTTTGGCTGCCTATTGGGTTACCGGAAAACTCTAGATATTCGGTAAAATATTACCTATATGTCTACGGCCAAAAAAGCCTCCCATGAAGCTTCGGACCCCAGGTCTGATTTAGATCCCGCCATTTCTTTTTCGGCCGACCATCTGGCCAATCAATTCTTAATTGCCATGCCAGGCATGCAAGATCCTAATTTTGCAGGAACTGTCATCTATCTTTTTGAGCACACCGAAAGAGGTGCGATGGGCTTGGTTGTGAATCGGCCCACTGAGGTCAATATGGCAACTCTTTTTGACAAGATTGATCTCAAGCTTGAAATTGCTCCACTTCTAGAGCAACCAGTCTATTTCGGAGGTCCTGTTCAGGTTGAGCGTGGTTTTGTGCTCCATGCGCCCATGGAAAATCCCAGCTACCGATCTTCATTAATTGTTCCTGGAGGTCTCACAATGACGACTTCTAAAGATGTCCTGGAGGCAGTTGCCGCCGGCACTGGACCAAGTCCATTTTTGATGACTTTGGGCTATTCAGGTTGGGGTGCCGGTCAATTGGAAGAAGAGATTAGCTTAAATGGCTGGATGAATGTGCCACTATCGCAAGCGCAAATGGTGGAGATTATTTTTAATACCCCTGTAGGTGAACGTTATTCCCGCACTATGAGCTATCTGGGCTTTGATGTCTCACATCTCTCAGGAGAAGCTGGACATGCCTAGTGGTCAAGGCGTCATGGCCTTTGATTACGGGACTCGCCGAATTGGCATTGCTATCGGAAATTCAATCAGTCGGGTTGGCCATCCACTAAAAACCATTTCTCATGCAAGTGCGCAAATGCGCTTTCAGGAGATTGAGGACCTACTCAAGGAGTGGCAGCCAGATCAGCTGGTGGTTGGTCTTCCAGTCCATCCCGACGGCACTGAACATGAGATGACGCAGAAGGCTAAACGCTTTGGTAATCAATTGCATGGCCGCTTTCATCTGCCTGTGCAGTGGGTGGATGAGCGCTATACCTCTGCAGTTTTAGAGGGTGATGCCAATATGCGGGACAATCTAGATAGCCATAGCGCTGCGCTTATTTTGGAGCAGTTTTTTGCTGAGTTAGCGGCTAAACAGAATAAAAGTATTGGATAGATGATGAATGCAGAATTGCTGTATACCAAATTGCTAGAAAAACTGCGCCAGCGAGCCCAAAGTGGGCCATTTGAGTTGGCTGGTTTGGCAATGGGTGGCGCTTGGATTGCTGAGCGTTTAGCCCGCGATCTTGGCCTGGCGCATTATGGCGTCATTAATGTTGCGTTTCATCGTGATGATTATGCCGAGAAAGGCATGACCGCTCTGCGTACCGCAAGCACCATGTCCACTCATCTGCCATTCGAGGTGAATGGCGCTACTGTCATTTTGATTGATGATGTGCTGCTGACTGGCAGAACGGTGCGCGCTGCATTAAATGAATTATTTGATTTTGGTAGGCCAGCTGCGGTTGAGTTAATGGTTTTGGCCGACCGTGGCAAGCGCGAGTTGCCGATCAGTGCTGACTTTTCTGGTGAAGAAATCCTACTACCTGATAGTCAAATTTTAGTTTTAGAAAAAGACGATGCTGGTAAGTTCAGTTTCCAACTTGAGGAGCGTACAGCATGAGTATGGCGGATAAGATGGTCAATCAATTTAACGCTGCTGGTGAATTAACTCATCTACTGACTCTGGAGGGCTTACCCAAAGATCAGATTGTGCATATTTTAGATACGGCACAACAATTTGTGAGTGTGACTGATCCCTCTAGAGAGGTAAAAAAGGTTCCTCTATTACGCGGTAAAAGCGTCTTCAATCTTTTCTTCGAAAATTCAACGCGGACGCGCACTACATTTGAGATTGCTGCAAAACGCCTATCTGCCGATGTGATCAATCTAGATATTTCCACCTCCTCAACTGCCAAGGGCGAAAGTCTTTTAGATACGATTGATAATTTAGTGGCAATGCAGGCTGATATTTTTGTGGTTCGTCATAGCACTTCGCGTGCACCGATTGAAATTGCCAACCATGTGCCCCCACACGTTCATGTGGTCAATGCAGGCGATGGTAGCAACCAGCATCCCACCCAAGGTTTGCTTGATATGTACACGATGCGTCATTTCAAGCGAGATTTTCGTGGCTTGAAAGTGGCCATCATTGGAGATATTGTTCATAGCCGGGTTGCTAAATCTAATATTCACGCGCTGACTACTCTCGGTTGCGAAGAAATTCGCGCAATCGGGCCCGAGAGTTTGCTGCCGAGCAATTTGGATATGATGGGTGTGAAAGTATTTCATAGCATGGAAGAGGGACTCAAGGGTGTAGACGTTGTGATGACTTTGCGTATTCAGAAAGAACGCATGGAGGCAGGGCAAGTTCCGGAGGGTGCTGCTTTCTTTAGTCAATATGGTCTCACCCCAGCCCGTTTGGCTTTAGCAAAACCAGATGCCATCGTGATGCATCCGGGCCCTATGAATCGTGGTGTGGAAATAGATTCTGCAGTGGCAGATGGGCCCCAGTCAGTGATCTTGAATCAAGTTACCTTTGGGATTGCAGTTCGTATGGCTGTCATGTCGATAGTGGCAGGTAATTAAGAAAGTTCTTAAAGTGAGCCAAGCTATCCCAGTTGTAACTGAAAATAAGCGCTGGCTTATTTTGACCCATGCATTCAATATGGATGGCCGCGCAGCTAGCTTGACCATCACCGACAAGATTCCCTATCTTTTGGAGGCTGGAGTTGAACCGATTGTTTTCAGTGCCATTACGGGAATGAAAGATAAACGCTTTCCCCACTATCAATTTTTAGCTTGGGGACCTGCAGGATTTCGGTTTGATTTTCGTCATTGGATAGCAAATCAATATGGGCGCGGGCTTTTTTATAAAATCACAACGCGAACTGTATCTATCTTGTTGGCACCCTTGATTGCTATAGAAAAATTATGCTTGGGGTATTCAAGCCAATGGTCTTGGGCGCTCCCGGCATTTATTCATGGGTATAGATTAATTCGCTCAGGAAAAGTGGATGTAGTTTTTTCAGTAGGTAGTGCATGGTCAGCGCACCTAGCTGGCGTATGGCTCAAAAAAGCTACAGGGGTTGAATTAATCTCTGAGGTTCATGATCCCTTGGTCATTCGCAAAAGTCCAGTGGATCAGGGGTTTGAGAAGCCCAAAAATCGGGATGCGCGTTTTCGACATTATTTGGAAAACCAACTCACCCGTTTCTCCAATAAAGTATGGTGGTTTACTGAGGGTGCTTTGCATTATGCAAAGGTTCGTAATCCCAATCTAAACACTCCAAACAATGCGCACGGATTTGTTGTCACACCTGGGGCTGAGCCACCTGGCAGCTTGGCCGCAAGTAAAAAACATGAATATACGAATCAATTAAACCTGTGTCATTTTGGTTCACTGGCGAATGATCGGTCACTATCAACTATCTTAAAAGCGCTAGTGCCTTTATTCAATAAATATCCACAGGCAAGACAATGTATTCGTGTACATGCTTATGGCGCACCCTTGGATACACTGAGTATTGAAGCGATTAAGCAGTTTGCTTTTGAAGATATCTTATTGGCTCATGGGCGTCTTGAAAAGGATCTGCAAACAGGCAAGTCTGGTCGTGAGCGGGTGGTAGAAAAAATGCAAAATGCAGATGTATTGATTCTGCTGCATGGTAACGATGAATGGTGTGCGGAGTACATTCCATCTAAATTTTATGATTACCTCTGGACGGGTCGTCCTATCTGGGGAATTACCCATCGCAACCCTCAGTTAGATCAGATGCTTCTCGATAGAGGCTCCTATTTAAGTCCTGAGGGCGATGCCCAAGCAGTGGCAAATTCCCTAGAAAAAATTTGGTTAGACTGGCAGAATAAGTGCTTAGTCGAGCCGGTGTGGGAGCCAATTGGGGTTGATCAGGCTGTCAAGACTATTTTGACGGAAGTGCAAGCCAGGCAGCCTAAGATCTAATTATTCTTAAAAAATCAGGGAATCATTTGAAAGACTTTGTTCTTTACTGTAAATCTTACTCACAGGATTTTTTGCGCTTAAAAAGACTGCTCGATTCTGTAAAGAAATTTAACGCCGATCAAATCCCTTTTTTTATTTCTACACCGCAGGCAGAGAAAGACTTACTCGTGTCCCTTATAGGTGTAGATGGTTATTCCTGGGTGGCAGACGAAGATATTGTTCGCGCAAATCCATTGGCTGATTTTTCTAAATATCAATCCATGGCTGGTGGTTTGTCACAACAGATTATTAAGTCAGAATTCTGGCGCCTTGGTTTAACTGAAAATTATCTTTGCTTGGAT
>Ga0364881_10247_pt1 | contig 36452 bp, 32 predicted proteins | sample ExccelJu500001D4_5_FD_206923 | JGI IMG/M metagenome (GOLD analysis project Ga0364881, IMG submission 206923) | Enriched cells from Trout Bog Lake Hypolimnion, Wisconsin, USA - BchlTB.July30.5000.01.D4 | ecosystem: Environmental > Aquatic > Freshwater > Lake > Hypolimnion/Profundal zone | place...
ATGTTGTAAACCATTTTGTCAACGGCTACTTTTGCATGGAATTTTATAAAGGCAGTTTTTAACTCAAATATTTATTAAAATCAAGTACTTATGAGCAATTTCCTGAGCGCCTCCATTGGCCGGAAAGTTTTTATGAGCCTCACAGGACTGTTCCTTATCTCATTTTTATCGCTTCACCTGACATTGAATCTCTTGTTGATTTTTGATGACACAGGCGTTTTGTTTAATCAGGCAGCCTATTTTATGGCCACAAATCCAATGATTAAGATAATGGAACCGATCCTCGCTTTAGGTTTTATTATTCACATTATCTGGGCGGGCTGGATTACCCTCGATAACATGAGAGCACGTCCGCAGGGATATGCTTCGGGAGACCAGCTTCTTAAATGGTGGGCTCCTTCCAAAAACATGTTTATTCTGGGTGGAATGATTTTGGTTTTCCTGGTATTACACATCTTTAATTTCTGGGTTAAGTTAAAACTTACCGGAGATCCAACCCTTTCTAAACCTACGGGTACCGGAATTGAAATGCACAATACCTATGAATTGGTTAAAACCTTGTTTGTCAACTTTCCGCTTTATGATGTGCTTTATGTAATTGGCGGAATTCTGGTAGGTCTGCATCTCTCTCACGGGTTTTGGAGTGCCTTCCAGACCATTGGGCTGAGTAACATCAATTGGATGAAACGGTTGAAATGTCTTGCGAACCTGATTGGAATCATTTTTGCCGTTGGGTTTTCAGCCATCCCGATCTATTTTCTCCTTAAATTTTAATTGAAAATAAAAAGATCCATAATTATGAGCATCTTAAATTCAAAGATACCGGAAGGATCCATATCCGAAAAATGGTCCAACCATAAGGCAAATATTAAAGTTGTCAGCCCTGCCAACAAGCGCAAACTGGAAGTCATTGTGATTGGAACCGGGCTGGCCGGAGCCTCTGCTGCAGCTTCCCTTTCCGAGTTGGGGTACAATGTAAAGGCATTCTGTTACCAGGATAGTCCCCGTCGTGCGCACTCCATTGCTGCTCAGGGAGGTATCAATGCCGCAAAGAATTACCAGAATGATAATGACTCGGTTTACCGGTTATTCTACGATACCATTAAAGGGGGTGACTACCGTTCACGCGAAGCGAATGTTCACCGTCTGGCTGAGGTTTCACCAAATATTATTGATCAGTGTGTTGCTCAGGGTGTTCCCTTTGCCCGCGAATATGGCGGTCTTCTTTCGAACCGCTCTTTTGGCGGAGTATTGGTAAGCCGTACTTTTTATGCACGCGGTCAGACAGGCCAGCAGCTTTTACTGGGAGCCTACTCCGCCCTGAACAGGCAGATTGCCGAAGGTGGAGTAAAGATGTACACCCGTCACGAAATGATTGATCTCGTGACCATCGATGGCAAAGCGCGCGGAATTATTGCCCGCGACATGGTGACCGGCGAAATTAAACGTTTTGGAGCACATGCCGTTGTAATTGCTTCCGGGGGATATGGAAACGTATTCTTTCTTTCAACGAACGCCATGGGCTGCAATGCTTCAGCTTCATGGGTATGTTATAAAAAGGGGGCTTTCTTTGCAAATCCGTGTTATGTTCAGATCCATCCGACCTGTATTCCCGTTCATGGTTCGCAACAATCCAAACTGACCCTGATGTCAGAATCGCTCAGAAACGATGGCCGGGTTTGGGCTCCAAAGAAACAGGAAGATGCGGAAAAACTGCGGAAAGGGATTATCGGCCCAAATGATATTTCAGATGAAGACCGTGATTTCTACCTGGAGAGACGCTACCCCTCGTACGGAAATCTTGTTCCACGTGATGTCGCTTCCAGGGCTGCCAAAGAGCGTTGTGATGCGGGATTTGGAGTTAATTCAGAAGGGAAAGCAGTATATCTTGATTTTAAATACGCCATTGAACGGCTTGGTCGCCACACCATCGAAAAAAGGTATGGCAATCTCTTTCAGATGTATGAGAAAATTACCGATACCGATCCTTATAAAGAGCCGATGCAGATCTACCCCGCCATCCATTATACCATGGGGGGAACCTGGGTTGACTACAACCTGATGACTACTATTCCGGGTCTTTATGCCCTGGGAGAAGCCAATTTCTCAGATCATGGTGCCAACCGACTTGGCGCTTCTGCACTGATGCAGGGATTGGCTGACGGATATTTTGTACTGCCTTATACCATTGGCGATTATCTTGCCGGCGAGATTATGGTACCCAAAATTGACACCAATCGTCCCGAATTCATTGAAGCAGAAAAGAGTGCAACTGCCAAACTTGAAAAGCTTTTCAATATCAAAGGAAAAACACCTGTCGATCATTTCCATAAGAAATTAGGTCATATCATGTGGGAATATGTTGGTATGGCTCGTAATGCCGAAGGATTGACCAAGGCTATTCAGGAGATCCAGGAGTTGCGGGTTGAGTTCTATAAAGATCTTCTGGTTCCTGGTGAACTGAAAAATGTAAATCCTGAACTGGAAAAGGCAGGAAGAGTTGCAGATTTTATTGAACTTGGAGAATTACTGGCACGCGATGCGCTCAACCGAAACGAATCCTGCGGAGGACACTTCAGGGAAGAATCCTCAACCGAAGAGGGTGAAGCTAAACGTGACGATGAAAACTTTGCCTACGTAGCAGCATGGGAGTTTAAAGGCGTAGACGCAGAACCGGTCCTTCATAAGGAAGAATTGGTCTTCGAAACTATTCATTTAACCCAGAGAAGTTATAAATAAAGAATCTCCTTTTGAGTAGCTCATATCTAATATTCTATAAAAATGGCTGATAAAATTCTCAATAAAATATATGTAAAGGTCTGGAGACAAAATAGTCCCAAGGCTAAAGGGCGGTTTGAAACCTATACCGTGGAAAATATATCCCAGGGAAACTCTTTTCTCGAAATGATTGACATTTTGAATGACCAACTCGTCCTGGGCGGAAAAGATCCGATTGCCTTTGATCATGATTGCCGCGAAGGAATATGCGGAATGTGTTCGCTTTATATTAATGGTCATGCACATGGCCCCGATACCCTGGTAACCACGTGTCAGCTGCACATGCGGAAGTTCAGCGAAGGTCAGACGATCACCGTTGAGCCCTGGCGCGTAGGAGCATTTCCGGTGATCAAGGATGTTATGGTGGACCGTACAGCATTCGAAAAGATTCAACAGGCCGGAGGTTTCGTGTCAGTCAATACCGGAGGCGTTCCTGACGGAAATACGATTCCCATCTCTCAGGATGATGCAGAAGAAGCGATGGATGCCGCTGCCTGTATCGGATGTGGCGCCTGTGCCGCTACTTGTAAAAATTCGTCGGCCATGCTGTTTTTGGCTGCCAAAGTTTCACAGTTTGCCAAATTACCGCAAGGTCAGGTGGAGGCAAAAAGACGGGCGAAAGCCATGTATGCCAAAATGGATGAGCTTGGATTTGGTGGCTGTACCAATACCGGTGCATGCGAATTAGCCTGTCCAAAAAGTATTTCAATCGCCCACATTGCCCGGTTAAATCGCGAATACCTCAAGGCAAAAATTGCTGATTAACTCATTATCAAAAGGTTCATAACAAAAAAGCACGATCTCAAAATCGTGCTTTTTTGTTATGAACTTATCGTAGTTGATAACTCTTATTTTTTATACCTTGCGAAGAAGCAATAAAGCTATAATTTGTATAAATTCGCAGTGGAAGGACTAATGAAGTAAAACTTAAGAGAATGCCATACAGAAGACTACCGAACACGGATCAGGCAAGATTAAGGGCCCTTCAAACAGCCATAATGCTGGGGCAGAAGAGAGATCCTGAGGAGCTCGCTTTTTCTGCAAAATCATTGAACAGGCTTAGAGCATTTTATACAAATTTTGAAACGACTCTTATTCATCATAAGCTCGCCAGAACCCAGCAGGAGAAAAGCAGCAATGCTTACCTCGAAACTGTAAGGAAGGCCAGAATCTATTTGTCGCATTTCATTCAGGTATTGAATTTTTCAATACAGCGAGGTGACATGAAATCTTCAGTAAGAGAGTTTTACGGTTTTAGTGACAAAAAATCGCCTTCGCTGATTATGGACTCTGAGGTATTGGAGTGGGGGAAGAAGATCATTGAAGGTGAGCATAAACGGGTTAATCATGGAGGAAATCCATTATACAATCCCTCCATTGCACTTGTAAAAGTGAAATTTGACCAATTTGTCGATGCCTACCATTTTCAAAAGACCCTGCAGAGCAATACAGCCAGGTGGACAACAAAGGTGGCCGATCTGAGAAAAGAGGCTGACGAGATTATTCTTGATATCTGGAATGAGGTAGAGGAACATTTCTCCGAATTTCCTGATGATTTAAAAAGAGAGAGAGCTGGAGAATATGGTTTGACCTACGTTTATCGCCCAATGGAACGGATGAAAAACGAAAGCCATAAAATCAATAATAACGCATACCTGAGCTGATCAATCTGCTGCTCCCATCAGACAGTCATTTTTGGTCAAATAAAGATTAGTTTAATTTTAATTGGAAATAAAAATAGGGTGGATAACTTTGGTTATCTGCCCTTAATAATTTTTGAACTGGACCCCCGGAATGCCAGATTTTCAATTTTATCCGTTTAGAGTAAAGCTGAAAATGCACCCCTTTCCAGGAATATTTTCGCTTGATACAAATACCTGGCCCCCTAATTTCTCGATAATTCGCTTCGTGATCGAGAGTCCAAGACCATGCCCTTCCACATTATTTTTACCCAACCGTTCAAAATCAATGAACAATTTTTCAAACGATTTGGAAGGAAGCCCATTCCCATTATCCTGAATCCAAAAACGATAATGGCCATCATTCAAATCTTCACTTCCCATTACAACCTTAGGTGGGTCTCCACCATATTTAAAGGCATTGCTTAGCAGATTGACCCAAACCTCTTCAATCCATTGCGGATGACCTAATACTACTGGCCATTTTTCAGGTAAACTGAACGTTGCCTTCCGCTCTTCAGCAAGGAGGCTAAGTCTTTTAATCGCCTCATTGACTACTGAATACATATCTACAGCCTCCAGGTTGATGTCTTCTTTTCTGATCCTTGATAACATCAACAACTCATCAACAATCTTAATCATTTTATGTCCCTGCTCGTTAAGCAGGTCAAGAAGCTCAAAAGCCTGTTCTTCCTGTTGATTCTGAATGTCCTCCTTTATAAACTCTGTCAACCCGATTACTCCGCTGATCGGATTTTTAAGGTCGTGGGCTACAGTTCGGGCATAAGCATCAAGATCCGCAATCAATTTTTCCTTTTCAACGATCTCATTCCGTAAAAGGGTATTTGATTCGAATGCCGCATCAAGCGCTTTTTTCCGGATAGATATATCATGGAGAAGAAAGATCCTGCCAATTAACTGCCGTTTACTGTTAGTTACCGGGCTGTATTTTACCTCAAAATGTTTGATCCCACCATTGGTCCGGATAGTAGTTTCAGTCAAAAATTCGCTTTCGGATGAATGTTCAGGCCTATCGGCCAGAAACAAGTTGCTAAACCTTTTGAAGTGATTTCCGATAAGCACATCCCTATCTGCATTGATGATTCTGCCAAAAGCCTGATTTACATCCACAATCCGGTCAACCATGTCAATCACGATAACTCCGTCCGATAAGTTGTTGATGGTCTGCCGGCGGGCAACAGGAACCACATCAAACATTCGTTGAAAGTAAATCCCTATTGCCGAGAGTATCCCCGAGAAAATGAGGACAATGGGGGTGAGATCCGCCTTAACCGGTATTAACTTAAATACATACATAATACTGGTAACCAGTGGCATAATTGAGGCAAGAATCAGGTAAATCAGTTGAACCTTATAGATTTTATAAAACCTGAATGTCCCCACAAGCAGAACAATTATTGCTGTGCCCAAAATTAAATACTCATAAAATGCATATATCCAAAACCAACTTCCATAATAGTAAACATTTTCATTGGTCAAGGGAAAGAAATCAACTTTTTCCCAGATCAGATGATGGTATGAATTTGTAAAAACCAGCAAAACGGTAATAAAGGGGATCAACAAAAATATCCCAATAGCCATCGGTTTGGTGAACTTATTCGACTGGGTATAGGCCAGGGTGAAAAAGAGGAAAAAAAGAGTTGTGGTTGAGGCTCCGACGTATCCGATCTGTGACCAGAGGAGTTTGACCTGAAAATTTGTCGCTGCATGTTCAAAACCTTCGCTTATGGCCCACAAGGAGGCCGCGAATTCAAAAAGTATCATGAAATTTACTCCGTCTGTCTTCCTCTTTTTCCAAAGTGCTAAAACTAAGGCTAGAGCAAAAACGCCTGATAATAAACGCACTAAGAAAAGCAAAGTAAATTCGAAACTCATAATAAAGATTAGATTACTTTATTTATTAGGGAACTCCAATAGATGTTACCTTATAGGATTGAAGTCTCAGCATTAAATAATATCAGAACAGCATTTTAATTTTTTCGTAAACAGATTGAGGATCAGGATTAAGCGGGAATACTACTTGCGGTTTCAGGTAGAATATTTTATGTTCACTTTTAAATTTTTCAATACCTCCACCTGTTATATTTAGCATAATTATGGCATCCAGATCCAATTTACCCAAATTCACCGCCTGAATCAAAGAAGCCACTGCAACAGCCGCTGCAGGCTCCAGATCGTTACCTTCGGTGCCAGTGAATAACCTTGCTGCATCTTCTGCTTCCTGATTGGTTACTGCCAACACTTCACCACCGGCATCTTTCATTGCATCATACAATCCCCCTTTGATGCCGTAAGAGGGTTTTCTATTGGATAAAACCTTGGCATTTATCTCTTCAACCTGTTTCCTCGCTTCTTCATCATTGATCGGAAGCATATCACCCGAACCAGCATCCCAGGCATCTTTAATCGGCAAAAAGGGGGAATTCTGAGAAACCATCAGTTTCATCTTTGTCGAGCCAAACCTTCCATCCTCGAGGAACCGAAGGTTTGCCTCCCATGCTGCGATTGCCCCGGTACCACTGCCAATAGCCTGAAAATAGTAATCGGGAATCGTTCCTATCGTTGACACGGCTGATAAAACCGTAGTGCCCATCCCATCACGCCGGGCAACATTTTTTGATCCCCCTTCAGGATAAAAGCCCTTGATCTGACAAACCAAATTGGATAAATGAATGGCATCAAAATAATCCCCTCCTGATTCGGCAGCGATCAGTTTTACACACGGATCAATTTCCTTTTCAAACCACATAGCATTTAAATTATCCTCCGGAACACAGAGCAAAAGGGGAATTTTATTTTCGGAACAAACTTTGGCGAAAGCCCGGGCAGTATTGCCTGCTGAGGCAACAACCATGACGCCATTACGGTTTCCGTTAATCCGGGCACAGACAGTATAAGCCTCACACTCCTTAAAAGTTCCGGTTTCCATATTTGCACCCTTCTCGGGCCAGTAACCATTAAAGGTAATGTAGAGGTTTTTTAACCCTAATTCTTTTGCCAGGCCAATACTTTTAAAAGTGACAGGAGAACCTGAACCCTTTAAGGTCTTATGAACAGGCAGCCAGGAGGAAAATTTATACAACCCGGGAAGTGTTTCATCGATAACTAATTGCTTATCATCATAGATTGCCCTGATCAGAGCTGGTCCATCGTTATCCGGACAACTTAATTCCCAATTTTGATCTTCAAACTGTTTTCCGCAACATAGCGACTTAAGGTGGTATTTTGTTTTGGCAAAAACTGGCATACTTATGATTTTAAGGATTCAAAGTTAGCTTTTAAAAAAAGTAATCCAAAGAAATTTTTTAACCCAGGAACCTTAAATATTTTATATTTCGTCCGTATGAAATCTCGGTTGTACGTTTAATTTCCAAGTTTGGAAACAGTTATACGACAAACAATTTAAAAAATCATTCGTTTCAAAAACTTATCCGATTTTGACAATCAGCCAAAAATGATGAAAAACAGAATTTGACAATCAGGACTTGATATTCTCATCAATAGCCCGGTTCAGATACCGGTTAAACGGATAGATAATTTTAAAAATTTCAATCGCTTTGACTATAAAATCTGAATCAATTAGCTCCTCCTCTTTGACCGGGTGGCCAACTGCATAACTGCGGTTTTTTATCAGTTCAAGGTGTTCCCACTCTTTTGGATACCCTTTGGGAGCTTTCTTTAATTTATCGGAATAATCGAGAGTGTAGGTTGCTTTAAAATCATCTTTCTCAATAATTTGGATAAAATCCTGCGGGTGGTAGTAGATTTCCTGCCTGATAGCCTGAAGGTGCTCAGGCGGTGGCATGTAAATTCCTCCGGAAAGGAAGCATTCTCCGGGTTGCAAATGAAAATAATAGCCTGCAAATCCCAAATTCCGTCCTCCACGCGCGATAAAGCACCCAAAATTAGTTTTAAAGGGTCGCTTGTCATTCGAGAAGCGGACATCGCGGAAAATCCGGAATACACAATCTTTGGGATTTAACACCGGAATTTCCTCATCGAACTTCCGGATTTCGTGGATCATTCGCTCAGCAACTGTGAGAAATTTCTTACGTGACTCGTCATACCTATCCCTGTTCAGATTGAACCACTCACGCGTATTATTCGCTTCCAGATCTTTTAGAAAACCGAGTATCTCCTTCATAGTTCAAAAATAACTGAAATTGGTCAACTAACTATCGATTGGTTCCCTATTTTTGTATAAAAAATCAAAAATCGATGGCAAGAAGCTGTATAATTGTGGCAGGAGGAAATGGATCACGCATGGGGACTGACCTACCAAAACAATTTCTGCCGGTCAGAGGCAATCCTGTACTGATGCATACGATCCGGAATTTTTACGATTTTGACCCGTTAATTCAACTTATCGTCGTTCTCCCTGCAGATGAGATTGTCCACTGGAAGGAACTATGCCATCAGCATCACTTTAATCTTCCGCACCTGTTGACTGCCGGAGGTAACACCCGCTATCAATCTGTGAAGAACGGACTCTCGATGGCAGATGATTCTGATTTAATTGCCATTCATGACGGGGTTCGGCCATTGGTCAGTCATGAGACGCTCAAACGTTGTTTCAAATGCGCCGAAATAATGGGAACTGCGATTCCGGTTCTTCCTGCCAATGAATCAGTACGCGAAGGAACCATGAATACTTCTGTACCCGTTGACAGGTCACGCTATTTCCTGGTACAGACTCCCCAGGTTTTTAAAGCTTCCCTGATTCAGGAGAGTTACAAACAACCCTGGATTCCCGAATTTACAGACGATGCATCAGTCGTTGAACAAGCTGGAATAGCCGTCCATCTGGTAATGGGGAATCGCGAGAATATCAAGATTACCTTTCCCGAAGACCTCCGGATTGCTGAAATATTTCTGGGATTTCGGGAATAATACAATAGAGACGTACGGTCGTGCGTCTCTATTGTATTATTCCCTGATTACCTTAACCTCCATTCGGATATCCTTTACCGGCCGGTCATTAGGACCTGTGGGCTGAGCCGCAATGGCATCCAAAACTGACAATCCTTCAATCACTTCCCCAAAAACAGTATAATTGCCATCCAGGTGTGGAGTTCCTCCGACAGTAGTATAAAGCTCCTTTTGTTTTTCGGTCAATTTGAAAGGGGTTTGCTTTGCCTTTCCCATAGCCTGAGCCTGCAGTTTTGTGACCAGTTTATCGAAAGCCCGGTGGTTTCCCGCTTTCTGGTAGAAAATCAAAGAATCGCTGCTGGCCCGGGCAAGCTGATTCATAATATTTTGGGCTAATTTCTGGGTCACCTCCTCTTCAATCGCATCAATATTGTTTGCCGGAAATACCACGCCCTGAACGATATAAAATTGCGAGCCGGAAGATCTCTTTTCTGGATTGATCTGATCCCCTTCGCGGGCAGCTGCCAGTGCCCCTTTTTTATGAAATATATTGGGATTAATCTCCTTTCCCAGCTCGTATCCCGGGCCACCGTTCCCCAGTTTCTGTCCGGGTTTTGCATTTTTGGTATCCGGATCACCCCCCTGTATCATAAAATCCTTGATCACCCTGTGAAAAAGGAGCCCATCAAAATATCCGGCTTTAGCCAGTTTGAGAAAATTATCGCGGTGTTTGGGGGTCTCGTTATAAAGCTCCACCTTCATCTCACCGAATTCAGTCTTAATTACTACTATGGGACGTTTATCCTGGGCATTGCCACAGGAGATGATCAATATGGAGGCCAGAATAATGATACCTGTAAAAATTTTCTTCATCGGTCTTTGATGTTTTGGACCAAAGATAAGAAAAAATGCGACTGGCTATTGGCACCTGTCTTCTGGCAATTTCATCTTTCAGAAATGAAATTTCAAATAATCAAATTGAACAATGAGGTAATTTCCCTTAATTAATATCTTTTTAATCTAAAGGGGGTGATCCTCTTTTAACATGGGGCGGCCAGAAGGTAGTTGCAAGCAACCAACAGCCCTTTAACATGTGCCCTTATTCCTTAAGTAAATGAGCCGTAATTTTTTTAATTTTGTGGTCAAGTTTGAAAAGATTAAAAAGATGAGCGATTTTATTATTTATAATACCCTTAGCCGGAGTAAAGAGATTTTCAAACCTTTAAATCCCGGTCATGTAGGGATGTATGTATGCGGACCCACCGTATATGGCGAGGCTCATCTTGGTCATTCGCGCCCTGCAATCACCTTCGATGTATTATTTCGGTACCTTAACCATTTGGGATATAAGGTGCGCTATATCCGGAATATCACCGACGTTGGGCACCTGGTCAATGATGCCGATGAAGGTGAGGATAAAATTGCCAAAAAGGCGAAGGTGGAAGAGCTTGAGCCCATGGAAATCGTTCAGCTTTATACCAATAGTTACCGGCAAAATATGGCCCAGCTCAATGTTTTGCCTCCCAGCATTGAGCCTTCAGCCTCCGGGCATATTATTGAGCAGATTGCTGCCGTTCAGCAGCTGATTGATTCCGGGTTTGCCTATGAGATCAATGGCTCGGTCTATTTTGATGTGGAGAAATTTGCCTCAGTTCATAACTACGGAAAATTATCCGGAAGGAAAATTGAGGATCTATACACCAATACCCGTGATCTTGACTCCCAAAATGAGAAAAAATCGGGCCTTGACTTTGCTGTCTGGAAGAAGGCTTCATCAGGACATATTATGAATTGGCCATCCCCGTGGGGTACCGGATATCCGGGCTGGCATATCGAGTGTACAGCCATGAGTACCAAATACCTGGGTGAAACTTTTGACATTCACGGAGGAGGACTTGATCTGCTCTTCCCTCACCATGAGGCAGAGATTGCACAAGGTGTGGCCTGCTTCGGACACGATACAGTCCGCTATTGGATGCACAACAACCTGATCACCATTAACGGTCAGAAAATGGGGAAGTCGCTTGGGAATTTCATCACACTCAACGAATTGTTCTCTGGAACTCATCCCCTGCTTGAAAAGGCCTATTCTCCAATTACGATACGATTTTTCATTTTGCAGGCGCATTACCGCAGTCCGCTCGATTTTTCGAATGAAGCACTCCAGGCTGCTGAGAAGGGTCTGGAACGGTTGCTCAAAGCCGTTGCACTTCTCGATGAACTTATTCCCTCTGCAGATTCTTCGATGGACGTAGGGGCATTAAAAGAGAAGTGTTATGCAGCGATCAATGACGATCTGAACACACCTGTACTGATTGCCCATCTGTTCGACGGGGTCAAAGTGATCAATTCAGTTAATGATGGCAAGGCCTCTGTGAACGCGCAAGACCTCCTACTTTTGAAACAGCTCTATCATGATTTTACCTTCGATATCCTTGGATTCAAGTCTGAAACTGCTTCCGGAGGATCCGATCAGGAGATTTTAAAAGAGGTGGTCGATTTATTGCTGAACCTGCGCGTCGAAGCCAAGAAGAATAAAGAGTGGGCTACTTCCGACAAAATCCGTAACAGCCTTACCGAATTGGGCTTTGAGATTAAAGATACCAAAGAGGGGTTCAGCTGGGAGTTGAAAAAATAAGATTTAATTAGTAAGCGGGTGACTTGTTCCCGACCAGAAAATAGTGAGCCGGTGACATGTTCAGAACCTGAATAAATCACCAGCTCACATTCAAAAGCAGTTGTTACTGCAACGCCTTCTCCATATTAATTAAGCCTTCCTTCAGAACGGATCGGGGACAACCAAAATTCAGTCTGAAATAGCCCTCCCCTCCGGTTCCGAATCTGCTACCATGATTCAATGCTACTCCTGCGTCGATCAGCCGTTTGGCAAGCTCTTTTTCGCTCAAACCATACGCAGTAAGATCCATCCAAACGAGGAATGTGGCTTCCGGCTTCATGATCTTGACTTTAGGCATTCTTTCAGAGATGAAAGACTCCAAGAACTTATAATTCTCGTCAAGATAAACCATTAATTGATCAAGCCAGTCGTAACCATCTCGAAGGGCAACCTCCGTAGCAATATTCCCAAAGATATTTCCGCTGTGAATATGCACCGTATTTAGGATTTGCTCATACTTTACTCTGATTTTTTTATTCGGGATGATTACAAAAGCAGAGGAGAGTCCGGCAACGTTAAAAGTCTTGCTGGCAGCCATCAATACCGCACTGTTCATGGCAATATTCTCAGAAACCATGGGGATTGGAATATGCTTACTTCCTGAAAAAACAAGGTCGGCATGAATCTCGTCCGAAACAATGAAAATGCCGTTCTCGTTACAAATCCGGCACAACTCTTCGAGCTCTTCCTTTGTCCAGACCATACCCCCCGGATTATGGGGACTGCACAAGATTAGTAGTTTAGTATTCTCATCGATCCCTTTCTTAAGATTTTCAAAATCGAAGGTATACCTGCCGTCCTTGATAATCAGCGGATTTTCAACCATCTTCCTGCCCAACCCTTTAATACTGGTAAAGAATGGAAAGTAGACCGGAGGCTGGACAATTATCTTGTCTCCTGGTTCTGACAATGCCATCACGAGCAAAGAAACCGCAGAAACGACACCTGGACTGGTAGAAATCATCTCTTTCTCAATCTTCCAGTTATGCCGCCTATCCACCCAATTGATTATCGACTCGTAGAAACCATCTGTACGATAGGAATAGGCCAGAATTTCGTGATTCAGCCTTTGTCGCAACGCATCCATGATAAAGTCAGGTACCCTGAAATCGGTATCTGCGACCCAAAGAGGTACCGCGTCTGCTTTTCCAAAAAAAGCCTCAAGCATATCGTATTTGAGACAGTCTGTTCCTCGCCGTTCTATGATTTCATCAAAATTGTATTTCTTCATTTTTTAGTACTGTATTTTATAATTTGTATATATTGCGACTGGCTGCTGTCAAGCTTGTCACTTAGATGGTCTACCTGGATTATTTAAACCTTATTCTATTATTTACCAATCAGATATAAGCAATATATGGATTTGTCCTGAAGAGCCGTTTGCCGGTAGCCTTGAGCAAATAGCCAACAGTTAACAGCCAGATGCTACATCTCTATTTTCTTAAGCCAGTTAAAACCCTCTCCCTTTTCAATCTTCAAAACAAAATTAAAACGATTTGGATCAAGACAAAGTTCAAAATCGGTTGAAGGGGACCATTCATGATTCGCGGGATCAAGAAGACGAGCTCCGTCACCGATGGTGAGCATTTCCTTCATTTTGTCGAAATCGGGCTCCAGACCCAGTAATTTATCACGTACATATTCCGCCAGAAAGGTATCTTCCTGTGTTGGATACCGCCCTTCGTAACCCATACAAACGAGGCTGATTATTTGGGGATCTTTTTTCAGGATATACCTCACAATCGCATCTGCATTTACAAAACTACCGGTAATAATCTCATCGGACAAAGAGGCATTGGCAATACCCTTGGTTCCCGAGCTTGTGGTCATGACGATAGTTTTTCCTTTAAAATTCTGGTTCATAACATGTGTCGGGGAGTTGCCAAAATCAAAACCGGGCACTTTCCGCTCAAACCGTTCACCCAGCATGACTACATCAGACATTACTTTCTTCAGTTCAAAAGCTTCTTCAACATGTTCAATCGGGATAATCTTCTCAGCTCCGGCAGCAAAAACATAACAAGCAGTGGAGAATGCCCTGAAGACATCGATCACAACCGTGAGCCCTTTCGCTTTTTTGGCACCTTCCGTAAGCTGAAGAATTTCAATTTCCATTGTACGCTTTTAATCGTTCCATCAGGAACTTTTGTAAATTGGCAGCGAATTTAACGTAAAAAGTAGAAACGTACGATGATTTCTGTCGCTATAAAAAGTTTATCGCTATTGCAATTCAATAATCTGAGCAATTATCCTGAATTGCTCCACTTCTCCACGATGCGCACGGGGGGTAAAAGCACAGCAAATTACAGCTCGCTAAACCTTGGACTCAATTCGGGCGATGCACGTGAAAATGTAATTGCCAACAGAAATATCCTTTCTAAAGCACTAAATATAAGTACTGATCGACTAATTTTTCCGAAGCAGACCCACTCCACAACTGTTAAGATAATAACCGATGAATTTTTTGCTGCAGGTGAAAAGGCACAAAAACAATATCTTCATGAAACAGATGCCTTGATAACAAATCTCAGGGGAGTGTGCATTTCTGTAAAAACGGCTGATTGCGTACCGGTGCTCCTCTATGATCCTATGCGAAAAGTGGTTGCAGCAATCCATGCCGGGTGGCGCGGAACAGCACAAACCATAGTATTAAAAACAATTCACAGATTGGCTGTAGAGTTTGGATCAGACCCTACAGATCTGATTGCAGGAATCGGTCCTTCAATAAGCCCTGACATTTACGAGGTCAGGGAAGACGTACATAGCCAGTTTGATCCGGAATTTTATCAGGACACAAATCCGGTTCGGTCGGATAAAAGAGTGCTTAACCTTTGGAAGGCCAACCAACATCAGCTGATCGATGGAGGTGTCTCATCTGAAAAGATCGAAATCGCACAACTCTGCACCTGGTCAGATAGCGACAGATTTTTTTCAGCCCGGCGTGACGGAGCCAGGACAGGCAGAATGGCAACAGGAATTATGCTGCTATAAAAATTTTCGGGCAAAGAACTCAATCCATCGATTGAGGAATTGCCTTCTTTGCCCGATCCTTACAATTACAGCCTGCAGCTAGTCGCCAACAGCCTTTCTTAAATCTATTTCGCGTGATTGGAGAACGAATAAGGAAAACTTTCAGGTAAAGTACCTCTAAATTTATTTGGCACTTTGGTCATGTCAAACTGAAGTTTTCCCCCCTTTAAAAAAGCGGTATGTGTGATGTAATTTTTATCATACACAGCTCCATCCAGGGTGATTTTATTAAGATAAATATTTTCGGCACTGTTTTGGGGTGCATCAATCTCAAATTTCTTTCCGTTTTCGAGGGTCAGCGTGATTTTTTTAAAGAGAGGTGAACCAATAGCATACTCACCAGTTCCGGAAGCTACAGGATAGAAACCCATTGCCGAAAAGACATACCATGCCGAAGTCTGGCCATTGTCCTCGTCACCGCAAAGTCCATCGGGATTTGGATTATAAAGCTTGTCCATAGTCTGCCGGATCCAGTACTGACCCTTCCAGGGTTGACCAAGATAGTCATAAAGATAAATCGCATGCTGGACAGGTTCATTACCATGGGCATACTGCCCCATGTTGGCAATCAGCATTTCGGTGATTTCGTGAATTTGCGTCCCGTAATAAGAGTAATCGAAAGTGGGTGCTGCAGCGAACATTTCGTCCAGACGATCAGCCATCTGTTGACGTCCCCCAAACAGGTTGGCCAACCCCTGCGGATCGTGAAACACACACCAGGTCCAATGCCAGCTCGAGCCTTCAGTAAAGGCATCACCCCATTTGTCAGGGCGAAAAGGGGACTGGAAGGTGCCATCCTCGTTTCTCCCGCGCATAAAATTGACCGATTTATCAAAAACATTCTGGTAATTCAGGGCACGTTTGGCAAACCGGTCAATCTCTTCCTGAGGACGACCCAGATCTTTAGCCAGCTTCCAGATGCACCAGTCAGCAAACGAATATTCGAGAGTTCTTGCCGTATTCTCATTCACTCCTACATTGTAGGGAATATAACCCAATTTATTGTAGTATTTAACCCCAAAACGACCCACTGAATGCATGGGGCCTTCATTTTCCGTGTTTTTCAGAATAGCCTCATACAATTTTGAAATATCAAATCCACGGATTCCCTTAAGGTAGGCATCTGAAATAATGACCGCTGAGTTCGAACCAACCATGCAGTCACGATGTCCCGGACTGGCCCATTCAGGAAGCCATCCACTTTCATTGAAGGTATTAGCAAGCCCTTCCATAATGTGAGAACTGAGGGTTGGATGCATCAGCGTGAAATAGGGGTATACGGCACGGAAAGTGTCCCAAAAACCGTTATCGGTAAACTGATATCCCGGAAGAACTTTGCCATTGTAGGGACTGTAATGAACTACTTTATCATTCGCATCGATTTCGTAGAACTTTCGAGGGAAAAGCATGGTATGATAAAGTGCGGTATAAAAAGTGCGGTTTTGGTCAACAGTTCCCCCTTCAACCTTTACCCGGGCAAATTCTTTATTCCAGGTCTCCGCTGCTTTGTTTCTGGTCTGATCAAAGGTCTGCTCTCCCACCTCTCTGCTCAGGTTAAGCTCCGCCTGTTCCAGACTGATGAATGAGGAGGCTACGCGGGCATGAACCTGCTCACCCTTTTTGGTCTTAAAGCTGATTATAGCCATAACATGGCCTCCTTCCGCCATATTGCTTCCTTTTGTATACACACTGTCTTTCCAGGTTGCCAATTCTGTGAATTCCTTGTCAAACCGGATCACAAAGTAATTGTGAAAATTCTCCGGAACACCTCCGTCATTATTTCTGCAATAGCCCGTAATTTTCTTTTCGTTTGGTGATATCTTCACCATCGATCCCTTATCAAACGCATCAACCAGGATATGTGAAGAAGAGGATTCTGGGAAAGTAAACCGAAACTGTGCTGCGCGTTCTGTTGGCGCTATCTCTGCAACTACATCATAATCTGAAAGATATGCCCGATAATAATGAGGTTTTGAGATTTCGACCTTGTGTGAAAACCACGATGCACGCCGATTTTCATCGACGATCAGTTCCCCGGTTTCGGGGAATAACGAAAATGCAGCGTAGTCATTGATCCATGGACTGGGTTGGTGCGTCTGTTTAAACCCTCTTATTTTCACATCATGGTACATATATCCCCAGCCGTTTCCCATTTTATTGGTTTGCGGAGTCCAGAAATTCATCCCCCATGGCAGGGCAATAGCAGGATAGGTATTCCCATTTGAAAGGGAATGATCGGAATCAGTTCCAACGAGTGGATTGACATATTCCACTAAAGAGGCTTTCCTGCTCTCCTTTAGTTGCCCAAAGACCATTAAAGAGAACAACACAGGTAAAAACATCAATTTGAATCTCATTATTTTTGTCGTTTTATTACTAAATGATTATGTATGTAAAAACAATTAATTTGTTTCCATTTCAATATTGGCAATATCTCTGGCCCGAATATGTTCGTTTTCCTCAAGCATTAATAACTCAGAATTGAGGACTTTATGATTGTGCAAAACCTGTCCACTACGCAAAATCACATTTACAATTTGGTAGCCCATGCCACTTTCCGGCAAATTGACAAGCAAATTGACATATATATCGGGTAATTTTATGGTTCGAGTTTCCATAATTATTAATACTTTGTTTGTTTTAAAAATGTTCCTAATGCAGTTCCCTTCGCAAAATAAACCTCCTTGCCTCCTCCGCCTTTCCCATTTGCTGGCTGAACTTTACCCCTTTGAAGCATGTCTGAACTAATTGGTCGAATATAAAAAGCAAATTTAATTTCATCCTTATTAGGCAATGCGTAACGTTCAACTGGGTCATATTTCAGATACTTGCATACGAGGTAATCTTCTTCCGTAGTTGTAAAACTTCCTGGTCTTAGGAGCTTATTGATTTTATCAATTCTTTTATCATCATCAAAAGCAGAAAGCCTTGCAAAAATCTCATTCCCATCTGCAAATTCAATAGAATTGTCTAGCGCTCCATTCTCATTATCTGTTTTCGATTCATTGATCTGATTCCGAAACTGCTTTTCATTGAGCACTTTAATTGCATTTAAAGTAATCAGACTTGCATTTCCCTTGATAGAAAAGATACCTTCATTAATGACTTTGCGAATATAACCACCCTCCGAACCATTTATTTCTAGAACAACTTCAGAATTCAGAACCAGATACTTTTCACGGGTATAACTTCCCGGTTTGTTCGCTTCAACTACCTGATAACCCATACCTGTTTCGGGCTGACCTAGTAAATCATTTTCCTGTGAACTGCTTAATTTAAAGTACATTGAACATTGTATTTACAATTATAACAAAGGTAGTAATTATTTCAGCTTTTTCATTTCTATGTACTGTATTGCCGCCTCTTCGTCCTGCTCAATGGCAATTTCTACAGCACGTTTGGCAGTTTCTAATAGTTGCTCCGATTGATTTTTTAGGCGGAAACTTTCTTCGACAAAGGCCGCAATTTTTTCTTGTTTGGTATAATCGATAATAGGAACAACCACATTTTCGATTTCACTAATCCGCCAATGCAAAATAATAGAACCACCCGCATCGCGCTCTGCCTGCATTTGAACAAGCTTGGAATTCAATGCAAGTGTTAAATATTCAGGGATTATTTGGGATGTATCCTTAACCGTTAGATGAAGAATTGCCCCTGAGGTAATCAAATCTTCGTCTTTACGAAGCATATAAGCTGTTCCCACGCTGCCATCTTTTGAAAACAGAATAGTTTCTTTCTTTGGTTTTAGTTTTTTGAGTAGCTCTTTATTTTCCTTGCAAAAAGTATCAGAAAGCTTTTTATCGGGCTCGGTTATCCCAAATTTGTTGAAGTCAGAAACCCTTAAAAATGGTAATCCTTCTTCGGAATAAACATCAGAACCTGGCTCGATTGACTTTTTAATTTGGACCAGATTAGCCAAGTTGTCGTGGTTTTGGTCGGTAATGTGGACAATGACTTCTTCATACTTCTTTTGATAATACTCCGCATCCAACCTGCCTGTTGATAGGAATGACTCTTTAAATCCTTTGACATTTACCGGTTCGGTGCTAAGTTCAAAGTCTTTTAAACCGAGAGTTTCTAGTAAAAGTAGTTCTGCTTGTTCATATTGACTTTGCGAATCAATTAAAACTTGTTCCGACATTTCAACTAATGCTCCAATTTTTTCTTCTATTTCAATCCTTGGAACATCAATATTTTTCAAATATGAAATTGCCAAAGTGCTTTGACCGGTGCCTCCAGTTTCTCCTCTCGCAATTATCTTTGCTCCATATTTTGATAAAATAAAAGCGTTTACGTACCCTGTATTGATTTTATGGGGACGAATTATACCAATATTCCTGCTAAAAATTGCTTTACGGCCATCTGTTACATACCCAATTTTCCCAATAGACCCTTTGCCTTTGAGTGTTATCAAAGTGTCACCATGTTTTATTTGAAATCTCTTCCAATTTATATATTCCTCTTCCGAGAGGTTATCGGCATTTTCATAGGATACTCTACCATTATTTATATTTCTTCCCGTTAGACAAGGTATTCCATCCTCTTCCTGAAAGACAGGATTTGGTCCTTGTGTTACCCATTTTGTCAGAACTTCAAGTTTATCACACGGTTTTCTATAAAGAGACTTATAAAGTTTCAAATATTCTTTTCTGAAAAATTCGCTGTCAAGCCTAAAAGTTGAATTATTGATTCCAAATTCTTTAAAATCCTTTATTGTTATTTCCAGTTCCTCCAACAATGCCTTATATTTTTCTTCGTTGAAACCACCCCGCCCTTCAGGCACCCCTCCTGTTTCACCAGAAGGGGGAATTAAAAAAAACTGAGTTGCTCCTTTTTTGCGAATTCGGCAAAGGCTTCAGCTATGCCGTCTTTGGTTAATCCATCGTGGTTAAAAAGGTCGTGTTTAACGATCAGGTGTCCGTGGCCGTCAAGCAAATACTCGTCGAGGTCTTTTGGTGTTGCCACATAATAATCAGGATTGTCTTTCATCACCAAAATACCCTGTTCGTAAACAGGTTCTGTCGCTTTTACCTGATTTTTCGGATTGTCCTTTTTCCTCAAATATATTTTGTCGCCACTGTTGTCTTTGCTGGGTTCCTGCATAGTGGCAAAAAAGATGGGGTAATCGTCCCGTTTCGGGCATAATCCACCCCTAACCCCTCCCGGGAGGGGAATATCATCCCACTTTTGCACAAGCAACACGCTGGTTTTTGTTCCGGTATGAGGCTTAAACACGTTACCATGTAAGCCAACCACAGCCAGAATGCGGCATCGTTCTGCAATAAATTCGCGAATTTGTTTGTCGCTGCTGTTGTTGAAGCGTCCTTGAGGCAACACAATAGCCATGCGCCCGCCGGGTTTTAGAAAATCGAGATTTCGCTCTATAAACAGGATGTCGCGACCAACCTTGGTTTGGTATTTTCCTGCTGCATTTTTACCCAGTTCGTATTTGGCCAGAATACGGCTTTCCTTAATATCGCCTGCAAACGGCGGATTGGCCATCAGAATGTCAAACTGAAAATCACGGTTACTTTCTTTGGCCATACGCATACGCTTCAGCTTTTTCCAGCCTTCATTGTACACATCAAGCCAATCTTCATCTTTCGTTTTATCGTCCCAGCGTTCCCAGTCGAGGGTGTTCAGGTGAAGCACATTGGTTTGCCCGTCGCCCGCAATCAGGTTCAGGGTTCGGCCAACGCGCACGGCTTTTTCGTCGAAGTCGATGGCAAAAACTTTTTCCTGCACATAGTCAGTACATTCAACCGGCTTGTCTTCGAGCGTAAACAGATGACTTTTGTTCAGCCCTTTGCGTTTCAGGATTTGCTCCCACACATGGAAAATGGTATGCACGGGGAATCCGCAACTGCCTGCCGCAGTGTCAATCATGGTTTCGTCTTCCTTCGGATTGAGCATTTTAACAGCCATATCAATCACGTAGCGCGGCGTGAAGTATTGCCCCTTTTCTCCCTTTGAGCTTTTGTTTATCAGGTATTCGAAAGCTTCGTCAACCACATCGAGGTTCGAATTAAACAGTTTCACATCCTGCAACGACGACACACAAACCGAAAGGTGTGAGGCAGTAAGTTCAATTTTCGAATCGGTCGAGAATACTCCTTCCCATTTCTTCCTGGCTTTGTTGAAGAGGTTCTGGATTTTATCTTTCAGCTCGGTTTCGGTATCGCCATAGTTACGGAATTCGAGGTATCGGGCAGCATTTCGACCCGATTCCATCTCGTCGAACAACTTGGTAAAAATCAATTTGAACAGTTCTTCAAATACATCGACCCCGGCGTTTGCCAAAACTTCGTCTTCCATTTCGAGAATCAGGTCTTTCAGCGATTTGCGCTCGGTGACCAACTTATCTTTTTCTATGAGTTCCTTAATGGTCCATCGTTCAGAAAGTATATCTGACAGTTTTTCACTGGCTTTTGGAATACCCGGAATATCTTCGAAATAATTGGGGTCTTTGCGGTGGTAAAACGAGATAGATTCTCCGTTACTCCAAACGCCAATGGGCGCGCCGGTAGCATTGCAATACGATTTGAGTTGTTCTTTTCCGTCTTTCAGTTTGGGCTTCTTCAGCTCCACCATGATATAAGGTGTGGTGGTTTGCTGTTTGTCGAAAATCACGATGTCGGCGCGCTTTTTCTCTCGCCCAAACGAAACAGCATATTCAAGTTCCATACGTTGTACCGGATAACCAAAGTCGTTGATTAATACGCCCAGAAACAACTGGCGCACCACTTCCTCAGGAGTAAGTTTGATTTCCTTTTTCCGGACTAAACAGTTAATGTATGGGATTGGATTTCCTTTTTTATCATGTCGGACAATGATTCGTTTTTCAAATTCCTGGATCAGGACAAGGTCGAATTGAGTAATTTTGTAATTCGAGTCGCGAAGTATTTCGGAAATAGTCATAATATGTTTCCTGATTTTATAAGTAGATTTTAAAAATAGCTTTTAAATTTTGATTAATATAATCTCAGGAGATACTGTCACCCATTCTCAAAGTCTCCTCTTCACACCCTCTTTCCGTTACCCGCTCACCTGGACCTCAAGTCCCGTTTCTTCCCGGACCCGGTCAGCGATGGTTTCGAGTTCATCGGTTGGAACCTTAAAAAGATTGCTGGCAGGGGTATCACGGGCAATGGTATAAATAGTCACAGATTTTGGTCGAATCTCCCTGAGCAGAGCGATCCAGGCCACTAGTTCGAATTCTGTCGTATTGTCTATTTTGGTCCCCTCAAAAGTACCCCGGATGAACATTGTTTGAATAATCTGGCTGCCATTGAATTGCTTTAGATTCTGCACCACCTTCTCCAGATTAAATCTTCCCACTGGTTGATCGAGAACTCTTATGGTCTCCGAAATACCCGAATCAAGTTTTAGAATATTATCATCCACCTTTTTTAAGGCCTCAACAACCTTTGCTTTATGAAGCATCGTTGAATTGGAGAGGACAGCTATTCTTGCTTGCGGACATATTTCATCCCTGATCAGTATGGTGTCGTCGATTATGGCTGCAAAATGGGGGTGAATTGTTGGTTCTCCGTTTCCGGCAAATGTAATTACATCAGGCAATTTTCCTTCGTTTTTCATCTCCAGCAACTTTCCCCTGAGTATGCTTTTCACCTCCAATTGTGATGGTAAAATAGGTTTTACTGAACCCTTTTCTGGATTCCATCCGCATTCACAATAGATACAGTTAAATGAGCATAATTTGGAATCGTTCGGCAATAAATTGATTCCAAGCGAAATGCCCAATCTTCGACTGATTACGGGTCCAAATATTGTTTGATCAAAGAGAAATGTCGGCATATTGTATTTTCGAATATTCTTGATATTAAGACAAATAAAATTAGATCAATTTTCTGATCTGGGATTGAGGCTGCAGTCGTAGTTGCTGTAAATCCATCCCGGTAATCAGGTTAATCCCGGGTCTTTTTCCTATTTCAATAGTTCCTGCCCAACTGTCCATTTCCAGGGCTCTTGCTCCATTAATCGTGGCCCAGGACACTATTTCTATTAAAGGAATCGATGGGAAATGGGACTGGATTGTTTTCATCTCATCGAGGATTGAGAGCTTATGGTTTGAGGATAGGCTGTCTGTTCCAAGACAAATCTGAAGTTTATTTTTGCGAAAAAGTTCAATGTCGGGTAGGAGGTTTTCGATAAAAAGATTAGATTCAGGGCAAAGGACGAACCAGGTCTGAAAGAGTGGCCTTGTATTACTAATCAGGTCAATATCTCCTTGCGCTGTCCGGATATTATGGACGAGCAGAAGCTTATTTTCAATGGGTAAATTGCCAATGACACTTTCCAGGGCTCCCTTTCCTGAGGGTCGGAAAGTGGTGAGGTCCATATTGAGGTTTTCGGTCAGATGCCTGTAGATTTCGCCATCCCCTGAACGGTATAAATCATCTTCAGCAGAGCTTTCCTGGCTATGCATCGATAAAACTGAATTTTCACTAATCGCAAAGGATGTGATTTTATCGAATAGTTCTTTTGAGATTGCGTATGGAGAATGGGGTACAATTGAAGCAGACAATCCCATTTCCTTTGCCTGATCATAGCATTGACAAGCTAACCCAAAAGCTTTCTCTACCCTATCCGGGGAGAATCCCAGGGCCTCCACAAAAGTATGATAGGCGATTTTCGATTCCAATTTTATAGGAAATGTTGCATTCGTATTAGAGATATCACCTACTGCCACAACCCCATTTCTCCAAAGTTCGTGATCTGCATTCCGGGCTTCAACAAGAATTTCCGGGTCATTATGATTACGGCGCTGTGCAACATTTTTCAGGAATTCAGGGAGTCCGGATCTTTCCCCAAAAGCTGCACGTAAATGAGATAATTCCAGATGGCAGTGTGCATTAACAAAACCGGGAGTTAATACACCACTATAAAACTCAACTCCGGCTTTTTCTTCAAGCTTTCCGTTTGTGTCGATAATATCAGCTACAACACCCTGGTCGGTGAGGACAATAATTCCTTTTTCAAGAATAGTCCCGTTTCCCGTGAAAATAAAATGAGCTGAGAACTTGCGCATATCCGACTACTTTTTTACACGCAGAATCGAGTCTTTTGCCCTGGATCTCACATCCATTTCATTTAACCGATTAAGCACTTCGTCATAAACAAGCTTATATTTTTCGGGATATTTACCATAATACAGCAAAGATGCTTCAAATACCTTCTGATCACACTTAAATTTCTTAAGCACAGAAAGGTAAAGATCTTCCTGATAATTTTCCCGGGTAATCTTGTCCATATACCGTTGAGCATAAACACCTTCAGCGAGATGAATTTCAACGAGTACAGGGATGATCTCCTTTTCACTCATAATCCCATTGGGGGTTCTGTTTCCAGCACAGGCCATAACCAGAATTGCGGCTAAAACGATCAGAACTTTTCTCATTCGTCATCCTCCATTTGCTTAATTTCCCTGAATTTCTTTGAGAAAGGTGATGCAAAAACAAAAGCGTTGAGCTTTTTATTGCGGGTATTAAAAATCTGGGAACTATTCCCTTCCCAACACTTTTGCCCCTCTGAGATAAAAAGAATATTGTCGCCAATCTCCATCACCGAATTCATATCATGGGTATTGATAATTGTTGTGATGTCAAATTCTGACGTAATTTCTTTAATAAGAGCATCAATCAGGATGGAGGTTACCGGATCAAGTCCGGAATTGGGCTCGTCACAGAATAAATATTTAGGATTCAGCGCTATAGCCCTGGCAATAGCTACCCTTTTACGCATACCTCCTGATATCTCTGACGGATATAAATGGTTCGATTCCTTAATATTCACCCGATCAAGGCAAAAATTAAGCCGCATCACCTTTTCCTTCATGGTCATAGTTGTAAACATATCCATGGGAAACCGGACATTTTCCTCTACAGTCAGGGAATCAAAAAGGGCTCCGTTTTGGAAAACCATGCCGATCTCCTGCCGAAGTAATTTTTGTTCCTGGAAGTCCATGATCAGTGTATCTCTTCCATCAAAAAGGATTTCACCTTTATCAATATTGAACAGTCCAACAACTGACTTTAACAGAACAGTCTTCCCTGAACCACTCTGCCCGATGATCAGGTTGGTCTTCCCCTTTTCGAAAACGGCAGATATGTCTTTAAGTACATCCCGGCCTTCGAAGGACTTATATATATTTTTAATTTCAATCATTTGAATAGCAATTGAGTAAGGACCAGGTCGAAAAACAGAATCAGGATGCTGGTATTTACCACCGCTTTGGTGCTTGCACGCCCTACCTCAAGGGCTCCTCCCTGTACAAAATAACCCATATATGCAGGTACAGAAGCAATTAAGAATCCAAAAACCAATGTTTTAATAATTGAAAAGGAGACATAAAACGGAACAAACAGGGTGGTAATTCCCGTAAGATAAGTTGCGATGGTAACCACCCCGGAAAGCGGACCGGTAATTAATCCACCCACCAAGCCGCAAAATACACTGATAATGAATAAAAACGGACTTATAAAAACAACAGCTATAATTTTTGGCAGAATCAGGTAAGATGCTGAATTAACACCCATAATCTCCATGGAATCAATCTGTTCTGTGATTCGCATGCTTCCAAGTTCAGAAGCAATGTTAGAACCCACCTTCCCTGCAAGCATCAGACTTAGTACAGTTGAGGAAAATTCAAGGATCAGTGTATCGCGGTTTCCAAGTCCAATAATATAGGAGGGCATTAACGGATTAACCATGTTATAGGTCAGCTGCAATGTGATGATGCCACCCATGAAGACAGAAATTACTGCGACAATACCAATCGAATTTATTCCCAGTTTTTCTATTTCAAGGATTAATTGCCGGATATAGATTGAGTTCTTCTCCGGCTTTTTAAACACCCTGACCATCAGCAAAAAATATTGTCCAATGTGATAAAATATATTCACTTATAAAAATTAGATATATATAATTGATAATTAAATAGTTGTAAATATATAACTGTTCATCTCAAAAAATTCACAACGCTAAAATTTTCCGATAAAAGTACAAAAAATTGACTCTATGACGAAATAAGCAGCAAACAAAACCAGAATCCAATGACGGATAAAAATTTAGTCCCGAAATCCCGTGAGTTACTCGCATCGGGCAAATAATTGGGAGACCGTTACAATAAGATCTATACTGAATTAGCCAGGTTCAGAAACGACCATTTTTTTCCTGGAATGATTTTCAAAAAGGTAATTTATTTGCCATTCAACCCCCCAGGCTAAAATTCAAGGAACCATTATTCAGGATTGGTCGTACAACATAAATCCCATGCTGTTTTATTTCAAAAAAATAAATAATTTTGAGTAAAAATAAGACGATGGAAAATTGTAAAAATTTTTGTGTGATTATGGCTGGTGGTATTGGGAGTCGTTTCTGGCCATTAAGTACTGCTGAAAAACCAAAACAGTTTTTAGATATTCTCGGTGTCGGCCGTTCCCTTCTTCAGCTTACCTTCGATCGTTTTTCACGTATTATTCCTGCCGCCAATTTTCTTGTAGTTACCAGTGAAAATCACAAAAATCTTGTTCTCAGTCAGCTCCCGCAACTGAAGGAATCTCAGGTTTTATCTGAACCATTACGGCGTAATACTGCTCCTTGTGTTGCCTACGCAACCTATAAAATTCTGAGCACTTGTCCTGAGGCCAATGTCATTGTAGCTCCCTCTGATCATTTAATTTTAAAAGAAGATTACTTTCTGGAAGAGATAAACAATGGCCTAAGGTATGTTTCCGATAGTGATGTCCTACTCACCCTTGGATTGCAGCCTAACCGTCCTGAAACTGGTTATGGTTATATTCAGGTAGCTGAAAAAATTGCCTTTGAGCATAAGGATAATTTATTTAGAGTCAAGACTTTTACTGAAAAACCGGATCGTAAAATGGCTGAAGTATTCATTGAAACGGGAGAGTTTTACTGGAATTCGGGGATTTTTATCTGGTCGGCCAAGGCTATCCAGAATGCCTTTACAAAACATCTGCCCGAAGTAACTGCCTTGTTTGAATATGGGAAAAAACATATCAACACTCCTGACGAGGTTCAGTACATCAATAAAGTTTATTCTGAATGTCCCAACATTTCGATTGATTACGGGGTGATGGAAAAAGCCAGTAATGTTTACGTTTTGTGTGCCGACTTTGGGTGGTCAGATCTGGGTACCTGGGGTTCGCTTTACGAAAATCACAAAAAAGATGAACATTCCAATGCAGTAAGTGGAAACAAAATATTCTTATACGATACCCGTGAGTGCATAATTAACATGCCTGACCATAAAATTGCGGTTATCCAGGGTCTCGAGGATTATATCGTTGTTGAATCCGAAAAAACCCTGTTAATCTGCAAAAAAGAAGATGAACAGCAAATTCGTCAGTTTGTAGCTGATGTAATGCTTGCTGAAGGGAAATAACAGCTTTACATCCGGACAAGAATTTTAGATGACAGCTGGTCTGTGACAACTCCAAACGGGTTGGTTCGATTTCAATACTTCATTGTGAAACTAAATTCAACCGCGTAAGCTGAACAAGCTGGCAGCCATTAGCCAGCAGCAAATTCGTACCTGTCAGTTGCCGGATCCTCAAAGCCTCTTAACAGCAAGCTGTTGCAATACAGAGTCTCTCAACACATTGAATTTAGTGAGGTTTGCAGGCTTTACAGGTTCTGCAGGTGGCGATTTTACCGTCAGCGGATCAACAGGGGTTCCCCCCATGTAAACCCTGAAATCGAGATGAGGACCCGATGCAAGCCCAGTGGCGCCTACATATCCAATCACTTCACCCTGCCTGACATGGGCTCCGACCTTAAGGCCTGCCGCAAACCTGGATAAATGCATATAACTGGTGGAATAGACAGAATTGTGTCTGATTTTCACAAAATTGCCACCCCCGGTTGGCTGATAGCTCTTTTGGAGGACTACACCATCACCAATGGTATATACAGGTGTTCCTGTTGCTGCTGCATAATCGACACCATGATGGGGCCTGACAATACGTAATATGGGATGCATCCTGTTATTTGAAAAGCGGGAGCTGATATGCGAAAATTTCAGTGGCGCTTTCAAAAACGATTTCCGCAGACTGTTCCCCTTCTGGTCAAAGAAACTATCTCCATCCTCCTGGGTAAACCGGATGGCATAAAAATCGGCCCCCCCCCTGAGTAAATGATGCCGAATAGATTTTCCCCGGACCAATTGACTCACCGTTTACAAAATCTTCATCATAGATAACGGTAAACTGATCACCTCTTTGAATGGCAAAAAAATCGATGGTCCAGGCATAAATATCTGATAACTGAACTGCCAGAAGAGGGCTTATATGACTGTCTTTTATAGCATTCCAGAGGGAACTGGTAATCACGCCCGACGCAGTTTGTCTCTTTGAGGTCACTTTTTGTTTACCTGCTGTTACCAATAACGAACCGGTTAACGGGTACAGGTAATAATCGATACTATTATTTTCGTATGCCAGAAAGAGTGGCCTCCTGTTTGAATCTCGGGAATAGAACATGGTATAACGGTTACCCGCTTTCATTTTCCGAACATCAAATATGGCAACCGAGTTTTTTGCAAGCTGGTCAACCGTCTGTGCAGAAACTCCACGGTCAATCAGGATATCCGAAAGATTCTGATTCCTGGCAATCGTACTCTCCTCAACATGGAATGAATCAGCTTTTAAACCATACAGCAGTTTAGGTTCTGAAATATGGACTACCAAATCTTCGCCTAAAGGGGGAAGTTTTTGATAGTAACGCACATACAATGATGTGAATAAAAACCCCAGTACCATAATCACTAACCCTGTGATCACATATTTCCGCCGATTTGTCATTGATTCAATTTAAGACTGCTAAAAAGCCCTTACAGCCCTGACTAAGAAGAGATAGTCCTTGTAGTTGTAATATTGGTAGCCAGTTTTGAAAAGCTGGCTCCATGCATTTTGGCTGTTGCTTTCACTTGAACTCCAATAGACATAGATACCAAATCCACCCAGGTTTGCGTTAGCTCCGCTTGCTCCCTGACCTATATTCATATACATCAGATTAAGCTCATCCTTAGAAGGTAAAAACCAGTCAGCATATCCTCCAAGTGTAAGTGATCTGCAAATGCTTGCGGCATTATTTCCGACCCCCTGAGTCAGAATAATAGCGTTGGTGTTTGCCTGACCTGTTCCAACTGCAGTACCAGTAGCGCCTGTAGATTTATAACTTCCATTCCACCATGGCACACTCAATGCCTGGTCGGTAGGTGCAGAGATCAGGCCATGTTGACCAGTGGCATCAATATAAAAAACAATCCCCCCCTGAAATTTTTCACCAATAAACGCGATAGTTGCAGTTATGGAAGTCTGATTTCCATAGGATGTCCCTACACTATTTGTTGCGTAAGCCCGGATAAAATAGGTAGTGCCCGGAATTAATCCGGTCAGTGAACTGGCATACGAACCGGAACCAACTCCATCAACTGTCTTATTGTCAGTGATCACTGGATTGGGATTGGTAGCCCAACAAACTCCGCGGGCTGTAATTGCAGCCCCGCCATTGGAATAGATTGACCCCCCGCTTGATGCAGTTGTCGAGGTGACTCCTAATGCTGCGGTGGTAGTGATTGTGGGTAATGTATCATTGGTTGTAATGGTCAGTTGATTGCCATATGAAGTTCCCCCGCTATTGATTGCATAGGCTCTCACATAATAAAGCGCTCCCGGGGTTAATCCGGAAAGATAACTTGTAAAAGTGCCTAAACCAGTTCCATTAGTGGTTTTGCCATCTTTGGTTGTCGGATTCTGATTTGTACTCCAACAAACTCCACGAACTTCAATAGGAGATCCGTTATCGATAGTAACCTCACCGCCGCCATAAGCAGTGGTCGAAGTGACACCCGATAAGGTCGAAGTCGTCAAACCCGGGGCCAAAGGCAGTGTATTAAATATTAATTGATTACTATAGGCCGTCCCTGCACTGCTTGTAGCATAGGCCCTGACATAATAGGTGGTTAACGGATGTAATCCTGAAAGTGTGCTCGAAAAGTTGGCAATCCCGTTTCCATCATTTGTTTTGTTATCAGCCGTGGTAGGTTCCGGGTTTAAGCTGTAGCAAATCCCATAAGCTGTAACAACAGCACCTCCGCTGGCAGTAACTGCCCCACCGCTTGCGGCAGATGTGGAAGTAATATTAGTTACTGAGAATATTGCAATTGTGGGCAAAACATTTGGCACCTGGGTCTTCTGGCAGCTAAACAACAGGCAAAATAATACTCCGGTAAGGAGTGCTATGTAAATTGTGGATTTCGTTTTCAATATTTTTCATTTTATAATCTGCAAACATAACGAATTAATTTTTTTTATGGCAATACTATTTTTCGTTATAATTGATTATAGTTTTAAAACTCAGTATTTGAGTTTATCAAATCCCTTCCCATAAACTCCCATTACCTTATTAAGCGAAATAAAAGCATCGGGATCAAGCTCTTTTATTTTACGAAAAATTTCCGGAGATTCCCGTTGCCGGACAACCGTCATGATGACTTTTACATTTCGCCCCGTATACCAGCCTGTTCCATCAATTATAGTAAGACCCCGCCGTGATTCATTATTGATGAAATTGGCAATTTGTTCATATTTTTCTGAAACAATAAACAATTGGACAGATTGCTGAGCACCAGTCAGAAAGGCATCAATGGAATAAGAGACAACCCACATCGTTACATAACCGTATACCAGTTTCTCAACAGAATGCAGTACAATAAAGGATGAGGCAATGATAATTACATCACAATACATGATAATTCGTCCGGGGCTGATATTCCGGTACTTATTAATGATCATGGCAATAATGTCAGTTCCCCCCGTGCTTCCCCCTTCATTAAAAATCAGACCGATACCTACACCGCCAAGGATGCCGCTAAGGACAGATGACAAAAACATATCTTTTAGAATTGGCTCAGTAACAAAATTTTGCATTACTGTCAACATAATCGCTATGATCGACATGCTGAAGATCGTTTTTAACCCAAAGTTAACTCCCAGCACTTTGATTGCAATAATCACCAGAACCACATTTATTAGAAAATAGGTATATCCGGTTCCGAATCCTGTGGCATAGTAAATGAGCATCGATATTCCTGTCACCCCGCCTCCTGCTATCTTTAATGGTATCAGAAATGCGGTTATCCCAAAGGCATATAGCGCCAAGCCAATTATCATAACCGTATACGAACGGATTCTCAGAAAAATTTTAGATCTCATCTTAAACCTTATTTTTGCGCAAAAGAATAAATTGTTAGATTAATAAAAGCTGAAATATCACAGATTTTATCCGTTTTTGTAAAATTTATCTATTTGTTTTATAATTTTAATTCAGATAACCAATTTAAAACTATTTTTGGCAATTCATTATTCATCTAATTATCGAATAATAAGCATTTCACGACAAATCTAATAAGAATCATACACAACAAATCGATCTCGAAATGAAAATTCATGAATATCAGGCTAAAGAGATTTTAGCGCGTTATGAAATTCCAGTAACAAATGAAATACTGTGCTATTCGGTTTCCGAAGTACAGACAGCTGCTCAACAATTAGGCTTCCCCTGTGTGGTTAAAGCCCAGGTACTTACGGGAGGAAGAGGCAAAGCAGGCGGTGTTAAGCTGGTCCGAAATGCCGAAGAAGCTACCCTTGCAGCGGAGAAGATACTTGGAATGGATATAAAAGGCTATACGGTAGAGAAAGTGCTTGTCGCTCAGGGGGTCTCATTTGTCAGCGAAATTTATGCCGGTCTGACCATTGACAGAAATACGAAATCCGCAGTCTTTATGGTTAGTCGTGAAGGGGGGGTTGAAATCGAGGAAGTCGCGAAAGATAATCCGGAAGCAATTTTCAAATTTGCCGTTGAACCTGATCTTGGAATGGCCCCATTTTTTGCCCGCAAAATTGCTTTCGCCCTTTTTGATGATCTTAGTCTGGTCCGTCAGGCAACCGATCTTTTTCAGAAATTATATAAGGTATTTATTGATACCGATGCTTCGCTGGTGGAGATCAATCCGTTGGTTATCACATCGGACAACCAGCTTCTTGCCCTTGACGGAAAAATGACTTTTGATGATAATGCCCTATTCCGTCAACCTGGGATTCTGGCCCTTAACGAACCTTCTGAAGATGAGAAGAAGGAGATTGACGCAAAGGATAAAGGGCTATCCTACATACGTTTGGATGGTTCAATCGGCTGCATGGTGAATGGAGCTGGTCTGGCAATGGCTACCATGGATATGATTAAGTTATATGGTGGAGAACCTGCTAACTTCCTGGACATTGGCGGGAGTTCAAATCCGCAGAAGGTGATTGATGCCATGAATCTGATCATTTCTGACAAAAATGTAAAAGTAGTGATGATCAACATTTTCGGAGGTATAACCAGGTGCGACGACGTGGCTAAAGGTTTGGTTGCAGCACTCGAACAGATTAAAATTCAGATCCCTATTGTGATCCGGCTTTCCGGGACAAATTCCAAAGAAGGGCTTGAAATTCTGAAGAATGCCAACCTTCCTACTGTCGAAACCATGAGTGAGGCCGCTGAAAAAGCAATCAGCCTAAGCGTGGATTTTTTAAGATAATCTTAATAAAGTAATAAATATGAGCATTTTAGTTAATAAGAATACAAAATTGCTGGTTCAGGGTATTACCGGGCGCGACGGCAGTTTTCACACAAAAAAAATGATCGATTACGGGACTCAAGTAGTCGGTGGTGTTTCTCCGGGTAAAGGTGGACAAACAGTGCATGGAGTACCCGTTTTTAATACCGTCTCTGACGCAGTCAAAGAAACTGGCGCTAATACTTCGGTTATTTTCGTCCCTGCACCCTTCGCTGCAGATGCGGTACTTGAAGCAGCTGAAGCCGGTATTGATCTTGTAATTGCTATTTCTGAGGGTGTTCCAACATTGGATATGGTCCGAATCACCCCTTATCTTAAGAAAAAGGGGACTAAATTGGTCGGAGCAAACTGTCCGGGACTAATTTCTCCGGGAGAAGCCATGATTGGAATTCTTCCAGGAGGTATTTTTATGAAGGGTAATATCGGATTGATGAGCCGCAGTGGTACATTGACCTATGAAATGGTCTATCAGTTAACTCACAGCGGATTAGGACAAAGCACATGCGTTGGGATAGGTGGAGATCCTGTTGCCGGACTCTATTACGAGGAGTTATTGCAAATGTTCGAAGAAGATCCTGAAACTGAAGCAATTGTATTGATTGGCGAAATTGGCGGAGATGCAGAAGAACGGGCAGCCCAATATATAAAAGAGCATATTACAAAACCGGTTGTTGGTTTTATAGGTGGATTGACCGCTCCTCCAGGGAAACGGATGGGACATGCCGGTGCAATTATCTCAAGCGGTACCGGAACAGGTGCCGAAAAAATTGCAGCTTTCGAGGCTGTCGGAGTACAGGTGGCACGACAGCCATCTGAGATTCCCGAACTTCTGAAAAAATTGCTGAAACTATAATCTCAGGTATTTAGATTAGAAGAAACATCTATAATTTGTAACAAAACCCGGTGAAATACCGGGTTTTGTGTTTAACTGAATCCTTTAAATAAGTTAAAAGATTTCGTATATTTGATAGGAATTAGTTTGAATGTCATGAAAACAAGGGGGGAGCATTCTTTTTCGAAACTTCCGGTATTTGGCGCCCGGTTGTATGATTGGCTATTATTTAAAGAGCCAATTTACGACGGTCTCAGGGAAATTGCACATGATCTCGTTTTGGAAACAGCCGGCGGAAATTTGCTCGATATAGGAACCGGTCCGGGCCGGTTGCTCAAAGAGATCAACCTGCTGAACCCCTACCTTGAGTTATATGGACTTGATATTTCTGCCTCTATGATTCAGCTCGCAAGAAAAAATCTGCAGGACATCCCTGTCAACCTCTTGTCTGGCACTATACGGCATACGAAGTATGAAAATGATTTTTTTAACACGATCACCTGCACTGGAAGTTTCTATCTCTGGGATTATCCTGAAGAATCACTTGAGGAGATCTACCGGATCCTTAAAAGAGGTCATTCGGCCTACCTCTACGAAGTCTATAAAGATATCAGCGAAAATGAATATCAGTTGGCTCTTAAAAAAAATCTCCGGCAACTGGATTGGATCTGCAGGATACTTGGCCCGCTGGCCCTTCGGAAATTGTTAAATCTGAGCTATCAGACAGAAGATTTCTCCCGAATCATAGAAAAGACCAGTTTTGCAGAAAGCTATACCATCGAAAAAATCAGCATCTCTGGACTACCAATGTGGGTTCGTATTACTCTGAATAAGAATCCAATATAGCACTGAATTAGAATCCAAACCCTTCAATAAATTCGAACAGTTAACCGGGATAGTGAAGAATCATGTGATTAATCGTTCCGTTAAGATTTCTACCTACTTAATCACAGAACCTACAATCTCAATCATCTCATCTGTAGCCGCTACCATTACACTGCGGATATTTTCAGGTAACGCAGAAGCAATACCTGCCCCATTGAGCAAGGCGATATAGGTCTTGTCATCCTCTTTTAAGTATACCGAGATCCTGCAAGGCATTAACACCGAGATGATCCGTTCATGATTTTTCTCGAGCATTTTACCGGAATATTCAGGTTTGCAAACTTCAATCACCTTTACAGATCTCACCGTTTTCCCGGATTTGGCCAGTGATTGCTGCAAATCGTGAACCGCCGGAATCATCCAGTTACGCCGTTCAGCCTCAGCAGTCAATAGTTCCACTGTCTTTTCGAAGTCATAAGGACTTACTTTTTCGAGAATTAACTGATTTGTTTCCATACTGTTTAATGTTTAAAAGTGTCAAATGAGATAAAATTTTAAATCTCATATGATGTGATCAAAGCGATAGGTTGGATTGGGCCTGCCCGGACTCAGGCAGCGTAAAGCAACAATATTTAAAGTCAGACTATCTTTTGTATATTTATTAAGTGTCTTTCGAACAATTAGTTCAAGCTTTTCAGGACTCATCTCTACCCGGGCATTTAAGGTTAGTCTGGCCGCGCTACTTATTCCGGCCAAACCGCGAAAATTCAGGGTACTGTTTAACCCTGTCAGATTGGCGATCAGGTAGTTTTCACCTGATTCAAGGATAATCTTGAGATGACCTACCGACGCTTTCATCCTGTCGAACTGTTGACTCAAAGCCTGCATGAGGTTCCGGGCAAAATCATCCCAGTTTGTGGGTTCACCCCCAAGTTCAATCGTGGTATTAAGCCAGCCAAGCACCGCCTCTCCTTCTGCATAGACATCATAATCAACCTCAACAATCCGCTTACCTGCATCAGTCCGGCGGGTTACTTCATTGAGCCATTCATCAATTCCCTCCCCGGAAACTGCACTGATTGTCATAACATCTGCATCCGGAAAATTCAGTTTTACCTTTTCTTTCAACAATAACAACTCATTGGGCTTGAGCTTATCTGTTTTACTGATCAGGATGATATCGCTCTCTTCCATCTGTTTCCGGAAAATATAAGCCGCACTGGGGTGAAGTCCGGCAGTACCACCTTTTAAAATATCGGTGAGCCGTTCAGGATCAACCATTACGGTAAGCGGGCTGATTAAAAGTTCCCGTCCCATCTTTTCCCTGAGCGGTTGGACGATGGTCGCCGAAAGATCGGTGCAGCTGCCCACCGGTTCGGCGATGATGATATCGGCATTTGCCGAATCATGGACTTCCTTCATACTGTTTATCAGACCGTTGAAATTGCAGCAGAAACAACTTCCACTGACTTCCTTAACCACTACTTCATTGCGGGAAAGTATTGCAGTGTCAACCAGATCAGGTGCCTGGTCATTTGTAATCAGCCCAACCCGCTTTCCGTCATTCATAATTCGCCGGGCGGTCTCCCATAACAGGGTGGTTTTTCCTGCACCAAGAAATCCGGCAACCAAAATAAGTCGTGTTGTCTTCATCGAACTCTTTTTTTATTTTATCTGATTATCATTGTTGCAGTTGCAATCACACTTTGGATTTGAACCTTTCATGGCAGGTTCAAGAATATGCACAAAAAAGAGGGAAGCCAATATTCCGCCAACTACGGGACCTAGCATATAAACGATGAAAAAACCTCCAACCTGATCGGGAAATGCTGCGGGACCCCATCCGGTAACCCAGGCCACAAGCCGCGGACCAAAATCGCGTGCAGGATTCAGCCCGGCCTGTGTAAGCGGGGCAACCAGACAAATTATGGAACTTACTGTCAATCCGATAAACAGCGGAGCCAGGGCGTCGTTTGGCCGTCCGACGTTACACCCCTCGGTAAGGGCAAAAATCATCAGTAACAACACAAAAGTTCCAAAGGTTTCTGCCCCGATGGCAAGAGGTAAAGA
>Ga0364881_10248_pt1 | contig 36220 bp, 24 predicted proteins | sample ExccelJu500001D4_5_FD_206923 | JGI IMG/M metagenome (GOLD analysis project Ga0364881, IMG submission 206923) | Enriched cells from Trout Bog Lake Hypolimnion, Wisconsin, USA - BchlTB.July30.5000.01.D4 | ecosystem: Environmental > Aquatic > Freshwater > Lake > Hypolimnion/Profundal zone | place...
ATGTTTTGTGATTAGAGACTATATGTGAAGCCACCTTAAACTGGATTATTTTATATGTATTCAAAAAATAAAACCCAAAAACAAATATGGAATGTTTTAGTCGGCCCCCCGGCTGAATTTCCTATGGAAAACAGGGCTTTCAACTATATAAGCGTGGTTTCCATGGTCCTGCTGGCCTGCTGTCTTGCCTTCGATCTTTTTTGTCACCAATACATAATGTCTTTTATCATTATTATTCTGATGGCAACCCTGGTTTTCCTTTACTATTTTTCGCGCTTTAAAAAGAAATACCGGCTTGGAATAGCCATTTATGCCTTCTGTAGTTATTCTGCGCTTATTATCAATTATTATGTCAATTCAGGCATTAATGGGCCCACCCTCTTTTTGTTTTTTGTTACCATCAGTTTTTTTGTAGCTATTACCCGACGCATGTTTCACCCGCTTTGGGTCACCCTTCACATTGTAATTGTACTTAGCCTCCTGCTGAGCGAATACCTGCATCCGGAATGGATAACAGGCACCTATTCCGCTCCCGAAACCCGGTTCCTTGATGTTGGCTTTACTTATATAATAAGCATTGCATTTCTTTTTTCGGTTACTTATTACCTTCGTGAATACTTTATCAGGGAAAGATGTCTTGCCGAGGAAAGGGCTATGGCCATAGAAGAGCAAAACAGGCATATTACAGAACAAAACAGGCTGCTGGAAAAGATAAGCGAAGACAAAAACAAATTATTCTCTATAATTTCCCACGACCTCCGGTCTCCTCTCGACTCTATCAGGGGCTACCTTGAAATGCTCAATGGAGATATGATCACGGAAGAAGAAAACAGGATGATAAGGGAAGAATTACTTGACGAAACCAAATATACTTCCGAGATGCTGCTTAATCTTCTTTACTGGTCTAAAGAACAATTAAAAGGAATTAATGTGAACCTCACCGAAATTGATTTGAAAGAAATTATAGATTACATTATTGAAAATAAAACTTCAAGAGCCACCAAAAAGAACATCAATCTTTCCTGCCATACTGCCCCCGGAATAAAAGTAAAAGGCGATGTTGAAATGATGCGAATCATTTTAAGAAACCTGGTTGTGAATGCCATTAAATTCACCCCGGATGGCGGTGATATTTCAATAAAAACTACAAGAAAAGAAAATCATGTCGAAATTTCGGTCCGAGACTCCGGAGTAGGGATAACACCTGAAATGCGCGACCAGATTTTTTCTTCCAAATCAAATACCACTACCGGCACCAATAATGAGAAAGGCATAGGCTTGGGATTACGATTATGCAAAGACCTGGTTGATTGCCAAATGGGAAATATCTGGTTCGAAAGCAAGCCTAACGAGGGTTCCGTTTTTTATATTTCCCTTCCCCTGCCAGCCTGAAACCAATATTGTTTACAACACCCTATAGAAATCTATCCAAAATTCAGGTAAATGCAGTTTCCTAAATTTTTATCCCGACAAGCCTGTTTTCTTTTTTCTTCACTAATTTTGAGGCCCGATTACCCCTCTAATTAATTAACAATTAATATTTTGCATTTTGCACGGCTCATTTGGCGATACAAAATAAGCCGGTGTAAAATAATAGCAATACGCATATGAGCAATTTAATGTTTTGGTTACAACCCCTTATCGCTACTTTTATCGGATGGTTCACCACCTGGATAGCCATCTACATGTTATTCCATCCCAAGAATCCAATCCGAATTCTGGGCATTACCATCCAGGGTGTTTTCCCGAAAAGGCAAAGGCAGGTGGCCGAAAAACTGGGGGGTGTGGTTGCAAAGGAGCTCATTCATTTCGATGAAATAGCCTTACTCCTCAAAGACCCGGAACAACTGCAAAACCTGAACCCGGTAATAGAAAAACACCTTGACAGTTTCCTCCAGGTAAAACTAAAAGAAAAGCTGCCCGTCATTTCGATGTTTGTTGGGGAGGCTACCATGCAGAAAATAAAAGAAGGCATGATGGAAGAAATAAACCTGCTTTTGCCCGAAATCATCAGCCAGTACACAGACTCCCTGGCAAAAAAGATAGACATTGAAAAGATTGTAACCGAAAAGGTAGCCAATTATTCCTCTGATAAACTGGAAGAAATTTTACTGGCCGTAATGAAAAAAGAATTCTGGTTCCTGGAGATAGTGGCTGCCATACTTGGGTTGGTTATAGGGCTAATTCAAATGGGGCTGTCGCTGATTTGATTTTTTTAAAATAAAGAGCAAGTTTTTCATGGATTGGAAAATTAGGGCCCTGTTCAGGATAAATTTCAGTCATTCAGGTTCGCCGGAGTCCAACACAATACTATATACTTCATTTATTCATTCCTTGAAGAGTTTTATAAAAATGACAATCCCCCGCATGGCAGGGGATTGTTGAATACTTCTCCTAAAGATATATCCCAATCCGGGATTCCTAAATTATAAAATTGTCCAGGTCTTGTCGCCGGAGAGAATTTTGTCGAGAGACGGTTTTCCTTTGCGGGCAATAAGGTCATTGATTTGGTTTTCCATTCCATCTTCGGTAGTAGGGCGGTCTTCTGAGAAGATAACGCCAAACGGACGTGGGAAATGAACATCGTTAAAAGTACTGTCGAAGAAACGGGAAACGATGGAAGCCTTCGTTTTGTCCTTTTCATCGTGAATCCAGAGGTCGTTTAAAGAAATTCCTGATTCTTTGATGTTAACGATAACAGGAGTGAGGCCATCAAGCCTGATACCCTTATCACCGTTATTGCCAAAAATCAATGGTTTGCCGTGTTCCAGGTAGATGGATTGTTCCTGCTTGGTTTCTTTTTCGGAATAAGCAAAGAAAGTGCCATCATTGAATACCGGGCAATTCTGGTAAATTTCGACGAATGAGGTGCCTTTATGGTCGTTGGCCCTTTTCAGCACCATCTGCATATGTTTGGGGTCTCGGTCAAGAGAGCGGGCCACAAAGCTGCACTTGGCGCCAAGCGCCAGTTCCGATGGGTTAAAGGGTTCTTCAACAGAACCGTATGGAGTGGATTTGGCCACTTTCCCTTTTTCGGAAGTAGGCGAATACTGCCCTTTGGTAAGCCCGTATATCTGGTTGTTGAATACCAGATAGTTGACGTTGAAGTTTTTACGCATCAGGTGAATGAAGTGGTTGCCGCCAATAGAGAAGGCATCACCATCGCCCGAAACAATCCAAACACTGAGAGCAGGATTCAGCGCCTTTACGCCTGAAGCAATGGCAGCCGCACGGCCATGGATGCTGTGCATGCCATAGGTATCCATGTAGTAAGTGAACCTTGCCGCACAACCAATACCCGAAATAAAAACTATATCTTCCTTTGGCACCCCAAAATCAGGAAATACCGTTTGCACTTGCTTTAATATGGAGTAGTCGCCGCAGCCAGGGCACCATTTTACTTCCTGGTTCGATGCGAAATCTTTCGCCGTGAGTTTGGGCGCCGCTACTTTTTCTAATACTGTTTCCATTATATTTATTTAAGTAATTCCAGAATTTTGTTTTTCAATTCGGTTGTGGTAAATGGCAGACCCTGAACTTTGTTAAACCCGATTGCATCAATGAGGTACTTTGCCCTGATAAGCTGAATAAGCTGACCGCAGTTCATTTCGGGAATCAATACCTTGTCGTAACCTTTCAGCAGTTCACCCAGGTTTTTGGGGAATGGATTGAGGTTGTGCAAATGAACATGAGCCACGTCATGACCCTGGCTGATAAGATCACGTACAGCTGTCTTGATAGCGCCGGCGGTAGAACCCCAACCCAGAACCACAAGCTTGCCCGATTGGTTGCCACTTTCGGCTTTAGCCAATGGAATATAATCAGCAATCTTTTCAATCTTGTCGTGCCTGAGCCAGGTCATTTTCTCATGATTTTTCGCGTCATAAGATACATTGCCTGTTTCGTTTTGCTTTTCAAGTCCACCTATACGGTGCATAAGTCCGGGAGTGCCGGGTTTTACCCATGGTCGCGACAGCTTTTCATCCCTCTTATAGGGAAGGAAGGCGCCATCCTTGCCATTGGGCTCAGTAGCAAAGGTTACCTTGATTGGTTTCAGGTCGGCAGCGCTTGGGAAACGCCATGGTTCGGTACCATTGGCTATATAACCATCGGTGAGTACAATAACCGGGGTCATATGCTCAACCGCAATACGGGCTGCTTCAAGAATCGTATCAAAACAATTGGAAGGAGAAGAAGCTGCAATAACCGGCAACGGGCCTTCGCCATGACGGCCAAACATGGCCTGCATCAGGTCGCTCTGTTCCGTTTTGGTAGGAAGACCGGTAGATGGGCCGCCACGCTGAACATCAATAATCAGCAGTGGAATCTCCAGGATGGTTGCCAACCCTATCGCTTCAGTTTTCAGCGACATACCAGGGCCTGAAGTAGTGGTAACACCAAGGCCGCCGGCATAAGAAGCGCCGATAGCCGAGCAAATAGCGGCAATTTCATCTTCAGCCTGGAAAGTTTTTACATTACTGGTTTTGTATTTCGACAATTCGTGCAAAACATCGGAAGCCGGTGTAATGGGATAAGAACCGAGGAACAGCGGCAAGCCCGTTAGCTCTGAGGCAGCTACAAGCCCAATAGCGGTAGCGTGGTTGCCCGAAATATTACGGTAAACGCCTTTGGGCATTTTAGCGGCAGACACATGATAGCGTGTAGTGAAAATTTCTGTGTTGTCGCCAAAATTCCAGCCTGCTTTAAGCGTGTTAATATTGGCATCTGCGATATCGCGCTTTTTGCCAAATTTCTCATTAATAAAGGTGATGGTATATTCAAGCGGTTCGTCGAACATCCAGAAGAGGAGGCCAAGAACGAACATGTTTTTACACCTTTCAATATCCTTCATGCCCAGGCCTGAATCCTTGAGACATTCCTTGGTGAACTTGGTAACATCAATTTTAAATACTTTATAGTCGCTCACGGTACCGTCTTCCAGCGGATTTACGCCATCGGGATAACCTGCGAGACTGAGGTTTTTCTTATCAAAACCAGCAGTATTAATTATAATAATACCACCCCTCTTTAGGCGTGCAAGGTCCACCTTGAGCGCTGCTGAGTTCATGGCCACGAGCACATCATACTCGTCGCCGGGGGTATAAATTTCTTTACTGCCAAAGTGAACCTGGAAACCTGAAACTCCGGCAGTAGTGCCTATGGGGGCGCGTATCTCTGCAGGGAATTCAGGGAAAGTGGAAAGGTCATTTCCCAGGAATGCGGCTGTGTCGGTAAACTGGTTACCTGTGAGCTGCATACCATCGCCGGAATCACCTGAAAACCTTATTACAATGCTGTCTGATTCTACAAGGGCAGTTTCATGCCCCTGAACATTTTCTACTATTGAGTCCATTCTGCAAAATTAATAGTTATGGGTGGAGGGAATGCATTTTTTCGGTCAGTTCTTCCTTAGATTCTACATGATCTTCATCAGGAAGACAACAATCAACCGGGCATACCGAAGCGCACTGGGGTTCTTCATGAAACCCTACGCACTCTGTGCATTTGTCAGTAACGATATAATAAAGATCGGCTGAAACAGCCTCCTGAGGCGAGTCGGCATCAGCTTCAAGGCCGCTTTTGGAAACAAAAGTCCCTGATAAGGAGGTTTTGTAGGAGAATCTCCATTCATCTCCACCTGCAAATATTGCGCCATTTGGGCATTCGGGTTCACACGCCCCGCAATTGATACAATCGTCTGTGATTTTGATAGCCATAAACTGTAAGAATATTTTTTAAAAAGATTAAATTTCGGGCGCAAAAATACATTTATTTTATACTTTTTGAGCAATAAAAGTCATATACCGGTTATTTTTGGTAAATTTATTTTTGGGGGATAGCGGTAATTGCATAGGTATTCCGCAGGTAGACCTGTGGTTATAAAAATCCTCATACCGCAAACTCTGAACTAAGTAAGAAAAATATTTTCATCTGGCGCAGTTTCTCCGCAGGGAGACCTGTGTTTATAAAACCAGGTCGGGTAGGCAAGGTGTAATTGCTATACGGGCCTCTTTACCACCCCGGATAAAAGACCGCCGAGGTGGTCTTTTATCGTCCCCTCCTAAAACAGGAGGGGAGTTCCATCATTTGTGGCCAATCCAAATGGCATATCATGGTCTAATTTTATTATGCAACCTTAGCATGATGCATTTGCGCTAAAAACCGGGACGAATGAAACCCTTTCTACTTATCTCCAATATCTTTCGACTTTCTACTTCCGACTTACGACCTTCTACTTTCTACTTTCTACTTTCTACTTTCTACTTACGACTTTCTACTTTCTACTTACGACTTTCTACTTACGACTTTCTACTTACGACTTTCTACTTTCTACTTTCTACTAACTACTAACGACTTTCTACTTTCGACTTTCTACTTTCTACTTACGACTACCCCCTTTTTAACCTTTTAACCTTTTTAACATTGTTTTTGATAAGTTTGTGACATGAAAAGAGCAATTAATTATGTTTTTGCGCTTGCTGCCGGTTTATTGCTTTTTGTTGCCTGCAAAAACCAGGGGGATGTAAAAGACCAGGGTAATGACAATCCTGTGTTTCAAACGGATGCTGCGCTGAAGACCATAACCGGGAATATAGTCAGCCATCCCAAAGACGCATCCCTCTACTTCAGAAGGGGCAATATGCTGCATAAATTGCAAATGGACAGCCTTGCTCTCAAGGATTTTAAAACGGCGGTGAACCTCGATTCTAATAATTCGGTTTATTACAGCGCCATAGGCGACCTTATTTTTGAGAATAAGGACATTGCCGGTTCGGTGAGCTGGATACAGAAAGCCATTGCCAAAAACCCGGCGGATGAAAAAGCCCACCTCAAAATCGCCAAGCTTTTCCTGTACATCAAAGATTATGGCAAATCATTTGCCGAAATCAATATTGTGCTGCGGGCAGATGTGCATAATCCCGAGGCCTATTTCCTGAAAGGTATGGTGTATAAGGACATGAAGGATACGGCTAAGGCCATTTCAAATTTCCAGACAGCGGTGCAGGAAGACCCCGATTACAGGGTTGCGGTATTGAAACTGGCCCAACTGTACAGTGCAAAAAATGATCCTATAGCCTTAAGTTATATGGATAAGGCTTTTTTGATGGATAGCACAGATGTATCCCCCTTGTTTGATAAAGCAGTTTATTTCCAGAACAGGAAAGATACTGCTAAGGCCAAGGAACTCTATACCGCATGCATCCTCAGGAACCACCATTATGCCGATGCCTATTTCAATATGGGCTTCCTGTTACTGCAACAGGATTCATTCCAGAAGGCATGGAGGCAATTCAACCTGGTTGTTAAAAACGACCCCTTGAATTCAACCGGGTATTATAACCGGGGAGTTTGCAGCGAACTGCTTGACAGTGTTCAGAACGCAATTGCCGATTACAAAATTGCTACCTCCCTCGATACTTCTTATAAAAGCCCCAAAATTGCCCTGAGAAGGCTTAAGGTTTTGAAATAGGTTGGAAAGCTTGAAGCTTGGCTTTGCCCATAATTGAGTTAGTTTTTATTTGCAATTCGGTAATTTTTAAAGTAAGATAAGTTTTTTCAAATTGGGATGGACGGCCTCGCCCCCGGCCACTTCAAGTTGAAAGAAGCATATTCGTCAAGCTAAGCGTTTTATGCCAGCAAATTCGCCGACCTCGCTTACCTTACCAACCCAGTTTAAAGTCCGCTATGGCGGGCTTTAAACGTCCCCTCCTAAAATAGAAGGGGAGTTCCATTATATATGGCCAAAACACATGGTGTTTTCTCAACTAATTGCAGTGAGAACCCATTGTTTGATTCTCAAGAAAACGAGCGGGACAGCCATATTGACATATATTTTTATAGCTTTTTCAAGAAGACTCCCTAAATTATCACTTGATTGCATAAAAATGAAAGCCGGTTTAAGAATGTTGCGAATTCCTGATGTATTTTTGCATCGCGAAATTTGTTTTAAAAATAAAAAAATGCCGTCCTCTTTTCAAGGACTTTGACTTAAAACTAACGATTAACGACTTACGACTTACAACTTACGACTAAAACAGACTTACGATTAAAAAAAACATCCAATGCCCATAATTGCGCCTTCAATGCTTTCTGCCGACTTCTTAAACCTAAGTGCGGAAATAGATATGATAAATACAAGTGAAGCCGACTGGTTTCACCTTGATGTGATGGACGGGCGGTTTGTGCCAAATATTACTTTTGGTATGCCCATAATAGCCGCCATGAAAAAGCGAGCCCTCAAGCCTTTCGACGTTCATCTGATGATCGTGGAACCGGAAAAATATTTCGAGGAATTTGCAAAGGCAGGCGCTGATTACCTAACAGTACATTACGAAGTTTCTCCCCACCTGCACCGCAACCTGCAAGTAATCAGAAGCCTGGGCATGAAGGCAGGCGTGGCCCTAAACCCGGCAACCAGGGTAAATGTGCTCACCGACGTGATCAATGATATAGACCTGGTTTGCATGATGAGCGTGAACCCCGGTTTTGGCGGACAGAAGTTTATTGACCAGACTATTTATAAAATCAGGGAGCTCAAACAAATCATCAATAACTGCGGCGCCCATACGCTTATTGAGGTAGATGGCGGTGTAACCTTGCAGAATGCGCATACCATCATCAAAAACGGCGCCGATGTATTGGTTGCAGGGAATACCGTATTTTCATCCCCCGACCCTAAGGTTACCATCAGTAATCTGAAGCAGGTAGGGAAATAAAGTTATCATCATTACGTTAAATTGCGGTATGCTTCATTGGAGGTTAATCTTTTCTGGGTTTTTATTGTTTATAGGTATTTGCAGCCCAGCCCAACAGCGGGCTGTGATTACCGGTATTGTCAGAGATGAGAAAAACCAGCCGGTTGATGTTGTTACAGTGTTTGAAGAAGTCACTGGTAAGGATATTTATACCAACCCCAAGGGTTTTTATATGGAAGAATTACCTGCCGGTAAAAATTTATCCCTTGTATTTTACAAAGGCGGATATGAAGTAGTAAGGAGGAACATAATACTGGTAGCCGGTGAAACTAAAACAATTGACATAAAACTAAAAGGCAACAATACTGTATTGCCTGGGGTTACAGTCCATGAAACAAAGAAAATAAGGGACGCGGGAATGGTGGACTTGCCTATGAGTAAGGTTGACATTAACCCTGGCCCTACCAATGGCATTGAAGGATTGATACAAATGGCTACAGGCCTGCATAATGAGCTATCGTCTCAATACAATGTAAGGGGTGGAAGTTATGATGAAAACCTGGTTTATGTAAACGATTTTGAAATATACAGGCCCTTCCTGGTGCGCTCAGGCCAACAGGAGGGACTGAGCTTTGTTAATGAAGACCTGGTTTCCAATGTAAATTTTTCGGTAGGCGGTTTCCAGGCCAAATATGGCGACAAAATGAGCAGTGTGCTCGATGTGACCTATAAGCAACCCACCCAACTGGCAGCATCAGTAATGGTAAGTATGCTGGGCACGAAATTTCACCTTGAGGGGGCCTCCAAAAACCGTAAACTGACCTACCTGATAGGCGCAAGGCAAAAAAGCAACCAATACCTGCTGCAGGCACAGCCCACCAAGGGGGTTTATAATCCCTCCTTCACCGACCTCCAGGCCATTATTGATTACCATGTCAACAGCAGGTGGGAAGTAGAGGCTATAGCCAATTACGCACGGAACAGGTTCACCTTCTACCCCGAATCCATGACTTCGAGTTTCGGGGTGCTCAACCAGGCCTACCAGTTGGATGTATATTACACAGGTAATGAATTTGACCAGTTTGATTCCAAATTCGGGGGCTTATCCGCTACCTACCACAAGGATTCCTCGAAGTTCAAAATAAAATTCCTGGCATCTGGTTACCAGACCAATGAATTTGAGACCTATGACATTAACGGACAATACCTTTTCGGCCAGTTACAGACCGATCTGAGCAAAGCCAATTTTGGCCAGATAAATACCTACCTTGGCGCCGGGGGAATTGAAGATTTCGCACGAAATTACCTTACAGCCACAGTGGGTGATATGGGTTTCAGGGCATCCTATGATGCGCCTAAGAACTTTATCCAGTTTGGCGCCAATGGAACTGTTACCAGCATCAACGATAATATTCATGAGTGGGAAAACAGGGATTCTGCTGGTTTTAACCAGCCTTACAATCCTTATTCTTTAACCATGGCTTACTTCTACAATTCATCCGCAAATTTCGACTATGTGCGTTTCAACTGGTTTGTGCAGGATAATATAAAATTCGATCCTGCCGGCAGGCTTACCGGCTCTGTAGGTATCAGGTGGAATTACAGTGCGCTGAACAGCGAATTATTAACCAGTCCAAGGGTGCAATTCCTTTATAAACCAAACGACAGTAATAAAATACTGTATAAATTTTCAACCGGTTTTTATGCCCAGCCGCCTTTTTACCGCGAAATGCGCGACATAGAAGGTAATGTGAACATGGCGCTCAAAGCCCAGCAATCTTACCAGGCCGTATTGGGATTGGAATACAATACAAAATGGAATAACCGGCCGTTTAAGATTACCGCAGAAGCTTATTTCAAAGACCTCTGGAACCTTGACCCCTATATTTATGATAATGTGCGGATAGATTATACTGCAAAGAACGACGCCATTGGATATGTATATGGCGGAGAAGTAAGGCTTTACGGCGATATAGTTAAAGACGCCACCTCATGGCTCAGCATGGGCTGGATGAAGGGAATGCAGAAAATTACCGACAGCGGGAGCATTCCAGGTTATTCCAATTATTTCCCACTTCCATCAGACCAGAGGTTTATGTTTGGCGGGTATTTTGAAGACTACCTGCCCAGGCATAAGAATTTTAAGGTTCACCTCAACATGATGTATGCCACCGGCCTGCCTGTAGGCCCTCCCGGTGGCCACCTTTACCAGGATGTTATGCGCCTGCCCGATTATAAGCGCGTTGACATCGGATTTTCAGCCCTGCTCCTTGATCCGGCCCGTAAAGAACATCCCGCCAACAGCTTTTTTAACCATCTTAAAAGCGTTTGGGCAAGTCTTGAAATCTTTAATTTGCTTGGCATTCAGAATACCCTTTCCTACACCTGGATCCAAGACTGGACCAGCCAGAAAACTTATGCTGTTCCCAACCGCCTAACCTCCCGGTTGCTGAATTTGAAACTGCTGTTTAATTTTTAGCAGGGGGAATAGGATTTTAACCAGATTTATCGGGGTTACTTCATTACCCTTTTTTCGCTCTTGCTGGCCTTATAGGAACTCATCCCCAATTTTGATCTGGTGTCTGGTTAAGATTCTGACCAAGGTCAACGTAAAGTATTTCAAATAGTGTTTATCAGAAGTTCCTGATCTTTTTGCAGAACATTAGAAACAATGGGGGCGCCCGCACCTGATTGATTTTAGGCTAAGGGGTTCTACCAGCTATAAAAGAATTAATTTCCTCCCAGGTTAAGCTTACCTGATTGCTATCAAGTGGCTTATTGTTAATAGAAACTTCTGATATGGCACCCACATAAAAATGCATATAACCCATGTCACCTATACACAGCTTATCAGGCGAATTTGTGATTGGTTTTGACAACGGATAGGTAGCCATTAATTTCCCATTTATATATACCTCAAAATGATCCCTATAACCATTCATTACACAATATATCCATCCAGTTTCGGGCAGAGTCAATATATAACCTTTGCAGCCAACAGAGAATAAATATTTCGATGAATTCAAATAGTTGCTGATCGCAAACCCTGAAGAATCTATTTCTCTCTGGTTGCCTATAAGCGTTGGATTGGAGAAAACCTGCTTATTTGAATAAAACAAGACTTCAACTGAAAATTCAGGGTTCATGTGAATTGGTTGGATTCCTGAGGCGTCATTTATCCTCATTTGGGCGCTTGCCGTGTCATCATTATATTTTCTGTGAATGATATTATTCATGGAATCACCAAAAAAAACCTTTACCGGGTTTTTATTCTTCCTTTTGGCTAAAAATGAAATGGACTCATTTCCTTCTTTAAAATCATAAGTTGCGGCAATTGCTGTAAGCGGTCGCTCCATAAATTCTATATCCCTGAATGACATCGGGGTAACAAAAACATCAAAGGAAGAATCAATAATCTGTCTTTCCATTCGTCTTAAATCACTCCTTAAATATAAATCTATCATACCAGGATTGAATGCCGAAAGCCTTTTGCTCCCACCAAAGAATAAATCCTGAACTTTCCTGTTGGTAAATACATAAATTTTTTCTCCTTTATGAGATCTATTCATTATAAAGTCCCTGCAGTTTTCAATAAGGTTCATTTCATAAATATCATCATTCTTATCTTTTTCCTGGTAAACAAGCTCATAAAGTTTGCCAGATTGGGCCACAACCTCAACAATTGAAAAAGAAATAACATACAGAAAGAGGGCAAAAAATACATTCAGTGACAAAACATTTCTATTCTTTATTAATGTCCATAAGCGGTCTCCTAATATAGTAAACAGAAATATGCCCATCCCTGAGCAAATAGCGAGGTTCCAGTTGTGGCTCCTCCCCTGAAAATAAAATAATGAACCCGTTCCAAGAAGAGTGATAAGGAAAACAACCGGATCAGAATTATTTTCTTTTTTGTGCCATATAGAATTGGAGTATGCAAAACCTATGATTAAAACCAATACCAAAATATTCCATGGATGCACCAGAGACATAGGGAGCAGCATGAAACCGGAATTTCCATATATAAGGATAATGTCCCACAATCTGGCCATATCAGGCGACTGGCTATAGGATAAAAATATAATCAATTTAAATATATAGAAAACAATTACTAAAATCAATATGCCCGACAGCCAGTGGAAAAGCATTCTTTTAAAATCCGGCTTACTATCACTGCCGTAATAATCTATATAAGTATTAAATGCAAGCCAGGAGAAATAAGATAATAAGCCAAATTCAGGGTTCCATAAAACCAGGAAGGCCATTATAAAAGAGGTAAACCAATAAACAGTTTTGCTCCTTTTTTTTAGGTAAACTGTTGCCAGAAAAATCAAAACACTTGGCACAATATAACGAATTGGAAAGAAAGCGAAATTGGCATCGAAGGAAGCAGTAAATTTAGTATTTAGGAAAGGAATATAAATTAAGGCCGCCATTCCCATAAATAACAAGGTCTTGTTTCTGACAAATTTGCCTAAACAATATAAATTAAGTGAAAAAGCCAGCCCAAGTATCAATGCCATGACCAAAGAAAATGTATAAACACTTAAACCTGCTAATTGAAAAAGGGGATTTAAAAAATGGGGAAAAAGCCCATAGGTATCTGAGAAGTGGTTGGCAAGTAAAGGGGCTCCGGCATAAACCTGGCTCATAGCATAATAGACAGCGCTGAAATCATATTTATTTTCAGCCGTGTAGGGAAAATGAAATGTGTCCATTAAAACACAAGCTAAAATCACAATTGAAACTATATAATACCCGGCAATGGAAATATATAAATTAAAATTTCTATTCTCATCCAAGTTGAATTTTTTGTAACAAATAAAAAAAAGGCAACACGTGATGGGGAAAATTAGAAAGGTATATATGAACAAATGGTTGCCAAGGAATAGGCCCCAGAAATAAAAATCAAAATTGGTAATACTTTCCCGGTCCCTCATTGTTTGAGGAATATCTCCGCCAATTGAAGAAAAAGGGTTCAGTGAAGCAAAATCATAATAAACAAGGGCAATTATTGCCAATATCACAGAGATTAATAAAATATTGAAATAGGGTTTAGGGGCAATGTTGGCAATTAAAGATTTGGTTGAGTAAAAGGAATAGAAGCCCAATAATAAAAGGGGTATAGAAACGACTCCTGACCTGAATAACAAGGACTCCATAGGTTCGGGCCTTACCACACTACTGGCTATTAACAGGTTATCACCCTCCGATTTCAATAATGCCAGATCAGGCTTATATATGCTTTTAATAACCAAAGCAAAAAATACATATACCAATATAGAACTAAATATTGTAGCAATCCATATAAGTGTTTCTTGTTTAACCAACAAGGTTTCTGAATTGGTATCAGAATTAAATAAAGCTCCCAGGGATTTAATTTGATACTTTTGTTTTTTCAAAGTCAGGAGTTTAGGTGAATCCTTAGGATTAACGTTTATATTGAAATTTTGAGATCTCGTTTCAAAGTTGAAAAATCATAGGCTAAAAATACACAAATAAACCAAATTACGGATATTTTTCAGTTCCAAAAGTTCCGGGATATCATGGGCTTTCTGCTTGAAAACACGAAAGCCCATGGCCGGGAGTTTTCAATCCCCATGACAAAAATCTTATGCCTGAGGGGTCGTCAATGAAGATTAGGGGGATTAAAAAACCCCACACCCACTCGTTTGCAACGAGGACGAGTGAGGCTTAAATAAGGGTAGTACGAAATATGGAGAAAAATAAATAAACGTAGCCATTTCTTCCTCCTTTTTCCCTATCTTGTCTTCCTTATTCTTGCAAATGAACAAAATAACCTTCCTTATCTGGCTTTTTTTGCTCCCACTCGCGTCTTTTTCACAGCCTTATAAATACCTGGCGCTGAAAGGCGGAGGCATAAGGGGTATAGCTTATACCGGGGCGCTAAAGGTGCTGGAAGAGAAAAATATAAGCCCCTATATAGAAAAAGTAGCGGGAACATCAGCCGGTGCAATTGTCGGGGCGCTTTTCTGCATGGGTTATTCTGCCAAAGAAATGGAAGAGATCATGTTCGGGCTCAATATCGCTACCTTTAACGATGGTTCCTGGTTCTTTCTGGGCGGGCAGAGGAGGATGAGAAAAAACTATGGCTGGTACAAAGGCAGGAAACTGGAAAGCTGGATTGGCTGGCAGGTGAAACAAAAAACAGGCGATGAGAATACCACCTTCATGCAATTGCACCGCCTTGCGCAAAACAATAAGCATTTCCGCGACCTTTATGTAACCGCAACCAACCTCAGTTCCCAAAAACTGGAAGTATTCAGTTGGGAAACCTTTCCGGATCTACCGGTTAAGACTGCAGTTCATGCAAGCGCGGCGGTTCCCCTTTATTATGGTGCGGTTTTTATTGACAGTTCAGGCCGGGTAGCCACTCAGCGCCATCCCACCAATAATTACAACGTATATGTAGATGGCGGCCTTATGGATAATTACCCCATAGACCTTTTTAATGAACCCGGCAGTGATACCCTCAGTCCTTATGCCCTGGGCATGAAGCTGGAACGCCCCGAACAAATAGAATTCCGCAAAACCCATATCGGCCTCGCACCTTTTAATATTCACTCTTTCGGCTCTTATATGGGCTCACTATACAATATTGTAAAGGAGCAACTCAATAAAACTTCAGAGCCCATAAATGAAAGCAAACATTCTATTTATATAAGCAATGGCAATATCAGCCCAAGGGTACGCCATATCTCTACTGAACAAAAAGAAAAACTGTTCAACCTCGGCGTGGCCGGGGCTGAACAGTTTTTTGAAGGAAAGCGATGAAAGGAAAGAACTACTTACCGAATAATCAGTTTCGCAACCCCATAAGTTTTTTCATTGCTCAATTTCACCATATACATGCCTGGGGGCAAGGCTATATTATCGAGGTTGTACCATTGATATCCATTCTGTGTCACAATCTTTGAGTCATATAATTTACGGCCGGGCATATCAAAAACAGCCAGGTCATAGTTGCCACCATCCACATCAAATGCAAGCTTTATATCGCTTGAGGTGGGATTGCCTATAACGGTAAGCGGCAGTTTTTCAGTGGCTACATTGGCTATACCTGTAATAGGGCCAAACGATGTGGTACCGGTGGTTACACTATCCAGGTCCCAAACACTGCTGTTGGAAACATCAGAGGTATATCTGAAACCTACAATACAGGGATGCGATTTAAAAGGGGTGAGGTCGCACTGGAATTCATCGAATGTACCCGTTACGTAATAAAAGGTATCGAGGAGCATGGCGCCGTAATGAGCCAATTCAGTCCAGGTATAAACCGAAGAATCGGGGTTATTACCCACCACATAGTTTTGAGAAACAAAAACATGCAGGGAATCGCCGGCATAATAATAAGTTGCGGCAAAATTGATGTAAACGGAAGAAGCATAAGAATGAAGGTCAAGATAAGGGGTAATAAGCCAGTTCTCATTCTGGTTGCTGGCGCCTGCCGCATATCCGTTGATATGGATACAAGGTGAATTTCCAACACCATAGGCAGTCTCGCATCTCCAGTCCTGGGCGCCTATTACGCTGTAGGCGCTCCATCCGGGCGGCCAATGGTTATAAGTACCATTCAAATCAAGGGCGCTGTCGCATAAATCAAATTGCTGGTAGAGCGATGTAGAATCCTGGGCTTTAGCGCCTGCGGCGATTAAAGCAAATAAAGAAAGTAAAATAATCTTTTTCATTGTTCTGATTTTTTAAGTTGTAAACGAATTATCAAGCCTGTATTTCAAATTTTTCTATCCAAATGCTGATTACCAGAAATTATACCTCAGTCCTATCTGCATGCCCCAAACGCTACCGGTGGTGTTGCTGTTCACAAATGAACTGGTGGGCAGAAATTGTTCCGGAGAATTAAGCGGGCCTATAGCGCCGTCAGGGGCAATTCCAAGGGTTGCGCTACCTGGGTCTGGTTTATTGTAGGTAATGGTATTGCCGTTATTGTCGGTTTTTGAAACCGTTGCCATAGTATAGGTAGTTACGCCTTTGGTATTGGTTGAACCAACCAATATTGACCCATAGGAAACCACTACAGTTTTTTGTATGCCCCAGTCTTTATTGATCAGGTTGGGCAAATTTGAGATGTCGAGTGAAAACTGGAGCGAATTATGATGAGGGCCAATATTATTGATAAAGTCCTGTATGAATTTCAGGTTAAGGGTATTGTAAAAAGGTAAGGATTCGCCATTGCGCTGCATATATTGCCCCTTGTGCGATTTCATATAAGGGTCCTGGTTCATAAACGCATCAAAAGCGGCTTCTTCCTGTGCCACGCTATAGATTACCGTGTTGGAGAAAGCGCCCCTGATTTCTATTGGCGCCCAGTTAAGTTCGGCAGCAGATTTAGGAATATAGATTAACTGGCCAAAAATATTATCCCCGTTTATGTCGTCATAATAAGTCCAGTCGAAGCGGCCACCGTTGGCACCACTGTAAAAAAGCGTGATTGTGGATGCAAAATGCTTCAGGTATTCAAACCTGTAAGAGACCGTGCCTACATAGCGGTTGGGCACATAATAGGCAGATGGTGCCAGGATGTTTTCATTGGGTGAATTCAGGTGGTCAAGGTCTTCCCAGGCTGAACTGGCCTGTGAACCGGGATTGGCCGAAACCTCTTCCGAAAACATACGCGTATAATGGAAAGAACCATAAAAGCCTTTTTTGGCGGGAAGTGTAATGCCTATTGTTGCAGAATAGACGTCACCCGGTTTGGAATTGGCCAAAATATAAGCCCCACTTATATTGGGATAGATCCTGCCTGTTTGCAATGCCGGATATATGGGCCTGTGGTCATTGGAATCGGCAAGGACACCGGTGGGGTTGGGCTGGTTGGCATTGAACTGGTAAACCGAATAAATATCTTTTGTGTACATTAATTCGGCAGTAGCTATAAGCCGGTACCAGGGGAGTTTGTAATCGGCCGACAGATCGGAACGCCAAACCCTTGGCATATGAAATTGGGGGTCAACTGCCGCAATAAAGCCCGGAACCGAATTACCGCTTTGCTGGGGGAAATTGGCCGCAAGCACAGCAGGTGCAAGTTTGCCCAACTGGGCCATCGCCTGGGCCGTTGTGGGCTGAAAGGTCATATATTGCAAAACATTGGGATCGCTGATCTGCACATTGTTGGTTACGGTACCTGAATTTGCCGGGGCATTGGTGAACCACACAAAAGGCACCTGGCCCATGAAAATACCTGAGCCTCCGCGTATCTGGAGTTTGCGGTTTTCAAGGGGCGACCAGTTGAATCCAATCCTCGGAGCTAACACCACCTGCTCAACAGGCCATTTGCTTGCGTCATAATGGGTGGTTTTATAGGCCGTGCCAAAACCATTGTTATAAGCGGTGTGCGGGTCCAGAAGGTTAAGGGTATCAATATATTTATTGGATGGGATGGTATTAAGGTATAAAGGCAGGTCTGCCCTAACCCCTCCGGTAAGCGTAAGGCGATTGTTGAAAAGGTTTACCCTGTCCTGTACGTAAGCTCCGGGCAGTCCGTAATGCACTCTTGAATACCCATCCTGCCCCTGGTAGGGATAGGTAAGGGCAAAACCTATAGGAGCCGCATTGTTGATGAAATCCTGAATGGAGGCATAGCGGTAATAGGAAGTACCATAGGGCAGGTAGCTGTTGGCAAATGACAAAGATTGGTAGTCAACCCCGGCAGTAAAATTGTTGATGCCCGCACGAACCGTTAGGTTGTCATAAAAACCCGCTGCCGATTGCTGCACATCGTTTTTATAAGTGAATAATTCATAACCCAGGCTCATATAGTTATTGTTTGCGAGGGTATTGTTGTTGATGTCAATGAATGGGAAAACCGAACTGGGGCTGCTGCGCGTGTCACGGGTACTGTTAAAAGTAACAAGTACCTGGTTATCCACATTATCGCTTATTTTGCTAAGCAACTCAGCACTGAAGGCATTCACTTTATTCACTGAATTATAGCCCGAGTTGTCGAAAGCCAGTGAGTTAAGCCCTATACGCGCATTGGCCACTCCACCATTTGGTCCGCTCGACGATGGATTTGAAGGAATGGCATCCCTATAGGCATTATAACTGAAATCAAGTTTATTCTTGTCATTGATATTGTAATCAATACGGCCAAGAAGCCGCAGGTAAGTGGTAGTAAACGTATTGTTATAACCCTGGCCACCAGGATAGGCGCCGGTATTGTAGCCATATTTGCTCTTTACATAATTAGAAACTTCCTGCATGGAGTCGGCCGAAACATTGGATACTGTTCCATTAGAAACGCCGGCCCCGTTGGCCTGCCATGCCGGGCTCAGGGCAGGGTGCGCATTCTGCTCATATTCTGCGCTGGCATAAAAGAAGAGTTTGTTTTTTATTATTGGCCCACCCAGGCTGGCGCCATAAACATTATTGATTGATTTTGAGGCCGCAGGCAGTGTAAAATCGCCTACATGGGTACCATTAAAATTCTGGTTGCGGTAATAAGTATAGGCATCGCCCACCAGGCTATTAGTACCGCTTTTGGTAACCAGGTTGATATTGGCCCCGGTATAGTTATTCTGCTTCAGGTCGAAATCGGAGATGGATACCTGTACCTGCTGCACTGCATCCAGCGGTATCGGCATCCCGGAATTGGAGCCTGAAAAACCGGTTGAAAGCCCAAATGAATTATTAAAATTGGCACCATTGATCTGCATATTATTATAATGTGCGTCCCTGCCTTCAAAATTCTGGCCATTGCTTTGGGGGCTAAGGGCGGTAAAATCGAAAACAGACCGGGAAATAGAGGGTAAGGTATTGATCTGGTCGCTGGTAATGATGGTTGTGGCCCCTGTGTGCTGGTTATTGAACACGTTGTCGCGGCTGCTCGTGACCGTTACACCTGTTAGCTGATGTTCTTCGCCGCCGAGTTTCACAAAAAGCTGGTAGGTCTGGCCAAGTTGAAGATCAATGCTGTCGAAAGTGCGGATGACGCCACCCCCAAAACTAAAGGTTACCTTGTAAGGACCGCCTACCCTCATGTTCTGAATATTGAAACTGCCATCATTTTTGGTATCTGTTCCATACTTTGAGCCAGAGGGCACATGAAGCGCTTCTACTATGGCTCCTGTAAGCGGTTTACCCTTTTCGTCTGTTAAAACACCGGATAAATTAGCTGAAGTAACCTGGGCAAAGGTGTTGATTGTATAGAAAAACAAAAGGAAAGAAATAAAAGCCGTAATTTTCAATGACATGAAGGATAATTTTGCACAAAGGAACTTCCAGTATCTAAATAGATTATTAACAATAAATTACCATTGCGTTAAGAATAAGTAAAGCATTCGGTTTATAAAACAGCTTATCCATATAAATATTCTCAACAGTTATAGTAATCATATCAATGTATCATAAAAGGAAGGAAGGTTGTTCCTGATTGAGGGTGGTAAAATGCACAGAGCCTTACCTAAGCCGTCTCCAATTGAAATTGTGCACCATTTTTTTTAGGTGTTATTTTTATACTGCATTGGCTCCGGTTTTAATTCCATAAGCCCTTTCATTTGCCAATTAAAAAAAGTTTAACAATTTCCGGGGAAGGGCACATTATCCTTACATTATTTATTACATTTGGATTTGAATATAAAAATTATGAAAAAAGCCTACATTCTTTTGTTTTGCCTCGCAATAGTGTTTAGTCAGCCTTCCAGCCTTTTTGCACAGATAAAACCAAAAACAGAAATCTCCAAAGCAAAAACAATCCCAGGCAAGGTTGAATTTACCCTCACATCTGAAAAACCATTTATTTTCGGGTCAAACAGGTATATACTTTATATTGGCAACAAGGCATTTTATCTCAACAAACAATGGAAAGAAGAGGGCAAAGGAAAAATGGTTTTCTATATCCCGACCCAAGATTTTAATAGCCTGCCTGAAGGAGTGGCCGTTTACCTCACTTATGGCACCATTTTCAGGAGCGAAGACGAACAGATAAGGGAAGAAATCAGCAAAGTAAACAACCGTTGCTGGCCATTGGGGAAATTCAGTAAAACCATCCTTTCTAAATAAAACAACCATAAAACATTTATTAAATGAAATATAATTCTTCCCTGGCCGCTCAAATAAGCTATTCACACAATGCCATAAGGGTGTTACCGGCCTTGTTTTTACTTTTCCTTACCGGGTTTTCAGCAGTGGCCCAATCCACTCCCGACCCGGGGCTTATGGGTACACATACTGTATTGAAGGCCGAATACGATTTTGGCGACACTTCCTATACCCCACCGGCTGCGGCCATGTTCCCAAGTAAAATGGAAGAAATAGGTTCCGTTCATTACCCTGCCGATATAACTTCAGGACCATTTCCAGTCATTCTTTTTCTGCATGGCAGGCATTCCACCTGCTATGATTCCATTACACTTAACTCAACATCTGATTGGCCCTGTACAGGTACGCTAAAACCTATTACCAGTTATGAGGGCTACGATTATCTGGCCAAAACAATGGCAAGCCATGGCTATATAGTTATTTCTATATCTGCCAATGCCATCAATGCCATTGACGGCGGCCTGCCCGACGCCGGTATGAACGCCCGTGGGGTGCTGGTGCAGCACCACCTGGATTTATGGAATACCTGGAATACAGTAGGCGCCGCGCCATTCGATTCGCTTTTTGTAGGCAAACTGAATATGCAGAATATAGGCACTATGGGTCATTCACGAGGTGGGGAGGGTGTAGTGTTCAATGCCGAATATAATGCCACCTTAGGCGCTCCCTATGGTATCAAAGCCATTTTCACCCTTGCTCCCGTTGATTTTTACAGGCATGTGCTCAACGGCATTCCCCTTATAGATCTTTCCCCCTACTGTGATGGTGATGTGAATGACAACGAGGGCATCCATTTTTATGATGACTCAAGGTATAACGACCCAGGCGATGAAGCGCCTAAACACCATATCGAATTTCTGGGAGCTAACCACGACTTTTTCAATACAGTATGGACTCCCGGATCTTTTCCCGGTGGCGGAGCCGACGACTGGGGCGATTATGGCTGGCCTAATACCGACCCGCAATGCGGCATTGACTCCGTTCACAGGTTTGATACTACAAAACAGAAAGCGGCCCTCAATGCCTACCTGCCTGCATTTTTCAGGATTTACATAGGACATGAGCACCAGTTTGACCCTCTGCTTGAGGTAAAAGATATTGTACCACCTGTTTCTTCTATGCTTGACTCCGGAGATGTATTTGTATCCTATCACCCTGCAAGAGCCGACAGGCTGGATATTAACAGGACTGACAGTGTGGCACGGCTTACCGGTAACTCGCTTTCCGGGGCTGTGACCGACAGCCTGCTCATGTCGCCTGAAATTTGCGGAGCAGGCTATACCATGAATGACTGCTTCGTGAGCCATCAGGCGGCACAGGAACCCCATAAAGGCACCACCACTACCCAGGGGGCCGGAGAAATGGGCCTGCAATGGAGCGATACCTCAGCCTGGTATGAAAACACATTGCCATTGGCTTATGAAAACCTGACCCCTTATGAAAATCTACTTTTCAGGACCACGGTTAATTTTAACCTATCGGTACATGACCAGAAAATGGACTTTTCGGTGCAACTTATTGATTCATCAGGCGCTATAAGCACCCAGGTGGTAAGCGCCCACAGCCATGCCTTGTTTTTTGAACCCGGCAACACGCCTACCGACTTGCCTAAAACAGTACTCAATACAGTTAGTATTCCCATCACAGACTTTACCGGAATTAACCTGGCCAAAGTAAGGAAGATCCGTTTCCTTTTTGACCGGGAAACAGCAGGCGCTGTTTTGATCAGCGACCTGGCATTTACAAATCCACTCTGCGGCAACTTTACTTCACTTTTCAGTGATTCAACAGGAACCCGGTACAAGGAAATTTTTACCAATACCAGCACTACTGTAAACAATGGAGATTCCCTAAGTTACCTCTGGAATTTTGGAGATGCCTCATCCGGTGTCAAAGATACCTCTACCCAAAAAAGCCCAACCCATACTTATACCACAAAAGGCACCTATACCGCCTGCCTGTATGTGACCGCCTACCGGAAAAACGGTTTTGTGTGCACCGACACTTTTTGCAAAACAATAACCCTTGCAAATGACGGAGTGCCTGTGATAAACCCGGATTTAATCACCATTACGCCCAATCCTGCAAAAGATTACCTGCGTATAACCGGCGCTCAGAATACAGATGTGCTCAGGCTCATCAATATTTATGGACAGGTGGCGCTCACTTCGCCCCTCAATAATACCGAAATTAACCTTCCTCAAAACCTGGCAACGGGTATTTATACGGCCGTTATAGTTACCTCAGCCGGGAATGTGTATAAGAAAATACTGATAACCAGGTAATTGAAATTATTTAAAACGAAAGGGGCTGTTCATCGCTGAGCAGCCTCTTCTGTTTTATAAACCCTGATTCCTTAGTATCTGTAATAACCATGCCTATGCCCATAATTATGGGGATGATAGTACCTGGGCGGATAGTATCGCGGCCCATAATAACCTCCCACAACTACCGGCGGCACATAAACCCTTGCTGGGGGATAATACCTGGGCACCGGCGGATAATACCTCACTACCGGACGACAATACCCATGCCTGCAATGGCGGTATGGGCCTGCCTCGGCATTAAACTGCAAACCGGCCGAAAAAAACAGGGCTATAAGCAGGCCAAACATAATTTTGAATTTCATAACGTTATTAGTTTTTCAAGGTATTAGATAGAATATGGTTTCCAAAGTTTATACAAGAGGCTGGAAAAAATAGAAATTAACAAAATTTAACAGGCAATCTTTCAATAAGAAACATGATAAAAAATTCGATTTTTATTAACCCTGGTCTATTCCCTTTTAAATGATCAACAACATCATTTATTATCCTTTATATTAAGGTTTTGCAACCCCGGAAAAACCGGGATTGCCAAACCTGTTAACGCCTTACGAAGGTGTTTCTTTAATTAATAACTTGGCCTACCTCCTGTAATAACCACGGTTATGTCCGCAATATACCGGCGCGTAATAATGTGGCCCATAATAACCACCCACTACTACCGGTGGCACATAAACCCTCACAGGTGGGCAATACCTTACCACTGGGCGGCAATATCCATGCCTGTAATAACCGTATGGGTTAGCAACTGCTTTTGGGTTAAAACCCACTGATAAAAAGATTACCAGTATTGCGCTTAAAATGATCCTGAGTTTCATAACATTTATTGTTTTGTACTTATACAGATACAATAAGCCTGCCAAAGTTTATGCGATGAGAAGGTGAATTCCGGAATTAACAGTATTTAACGGATGCCCTTAAACAATTGCAAACGTGATTGGGTTTTTGGAAACTAAAAACTGGCAAATAGGATTGTTAGCCCTTTTTCAATAACTTTTTGATATGGGAAACACGAGACACAAACCGGATAATGTATATTTGAGCAGAATATTGTAGCTATGAAAAGAATCTTTAAATATATAGGCGGTTTTTTCCTGGCCTTTACCTGTTTTGTTTTATTATACCTCATTACTGCATGGGGCCTATCACGTATCACTATTGACAGGGAAGCCAATTCAAAGGAAGATATTGCGATTTATATTAAAACCAATGGCGTTCATACCGATATTGTTGTACCGGTCAGCACAAACCTAATTGACTGGAGTAAAGAAATAAAATTTGAGAATACAACAAGAAATGACTCAACATGGCAATACCTGGCCATGGGCTGGGGTGATAAAGGTTTTTACCTGGAGACGCCCAACTGGGCCGACCTGAAATTTTCAGTTGCTTTTAAGGCAGTTTTCGGACTTGACAACACCGCTATTCACGCCACTTTTTACCACCGACTGGAACAGGATGAAACCTGCAAAAAGATAATGATAAGCCTGGACCAGTATTCCCGGCTTATAAATTATATCAAAGAAAGTTTTCAGAAAGACAATGCAGGGCATTTTATCAATATTAAAACCCATGCCAATTACGGAGAGAGTGATGCGTTTTATGAGGCTAATGGACATTACAGTTTATTTCATACCTGCAATACCTGGGCAAATAATGCCCTAAAATCAAGCGGTCAGAAATGTTGCCTCTGGACTGCTTTTGATAAGGGTATATTCCTTAAATACAAATAACCACAATGCCTTTCACCATCATTAAGGTTGCAAAGAATAAACAAGCAAGTCAAAATTAGCATTGCAAATCAGAAAAAAGACTGATAAAACAGGTAAAGGTAAATTTACTATAATATTTTCAACTAAAAAGAAATGGCCTGCTTATTTTGATTAAAACCAAAACAGGCAGGCAATTCTCTTAATTGTCATTTACTCCCACTCTATAGTAGCAGGCGGTTTTGAACTTATATCATAAACCACTCTGTTGATACCTCTTACCTTATTGATTATATCATTCGATATCCTGGCAAGAAGGTCATAGGGTAAATGAGCCCAATCGGCCGTCATGCCATCAACCGAGGTTACCGCCCTGAGCGCACAGGTAAATTCATAGGTGCGTTCATCGCCCATAACGCCCACACTTTGCACAGGAAGCAAAATAGCGCCTGCCTGCCATACCTTGTGATACATGCCGCTGTCGCGCAAATGCCGGATAAAAATCGCATCCGCTTCCTGCAGCAGTTTCACCTTATCTTCAGAAACCGCACCCAAAATGCGGATACCAAGGCCGGGACCGGGGAAAGGATGCCTGCTAATGAAAGTATCACTGATACCCAATTCACGGCCTACCCTCCGAACTTCGTCCTTAAAGAGCATCCTTAAGGGCTCTATGAGCTGCAGGTGCATTATTTCGGGAAGGCCGCCAACATTGTGATGCGACTTAATGGTGGCTGATGGACCATGAACCGACATAGATTCAATTACGTCAGGGTAAATGGTACCCTGCCCAAGGAAACTTACGTCTTTTAAACGCAGGGCCTCCTCATGAAATACCTCTATAAATAAACGGCCTATTATTTTTCTTTTCTTTTCAGGGTCTGTCACCCCATCCAGGTCCTTGTAAAACCTTCGGCGTGCATCAACCCCCCTGGTATTAAGCCCCAGTTCCTTATAACCTTCCAGCACCTGGGTGAATTCGTCCTTGCGCAGTAATCCGTTGTCCACAAATATGCAAAACAGGTTTTCGCCTATTGCTTTATGGATCAGGGTTGCAGCTACTGTCGAATCAACACCTCCGCTCAGCGCCATTACCACTTTTTTATTGCCAGCCTGCACCTTTATTTTGGCAACCGTTTCCTGTATAAAGGCTGCCGGTGTCCATGTTTGCCGGCAACCGCAAATAGTGGTTACAAAGTTTTTAAGTATCTGCCCTCCATCGGTTGTATGGGTAACCTCGGGGTGAAACTGAAGGGCATAAACCACATGGGCGGCAAAAAATTCAGCTTTGAAAGCCGCAATCGGGATATCATTAGTTTTTGCAAGAACCTGAAAACCATCAGGTAATTGCCTGATTGTATCGCTGTGGCTCATCCAAACCTGGGAACCTTCGGGCACCGAATGAAACAAAGGATCATCTGAAATTGATTGCAGATGCGCCCTGCCATATTCCCTGTGGCTTGACTTGCCCACTTCACCTCCGCATTGCTTTGCCAGTAACTGAGCTCCATAGCATATGGCCAAAACCGGCAAATGGGAGGCCATTGCAGCAATTTCAGGTTGAGGAGCGCGGGGATCATTCACAGAAAATGGACTGCCCGAAAGAATGATACCCTTAAGGGTAGGATCATAATGCACGGTTTTGGTGCATGGCTGGATTTCACAAAATACATTGAGTTCGCGTATCCTGCGGGCTATCAGTTGTGTAAATTGCGAACCGAAATCGAGTATCAGTATTTTATCGTTCATTGCCCCATTTTCCCGCACCTGCGGGATTTTATTTATAAGCTATTAACAAGATTGTGGTCATAACCACTTACCACCCATATCCTGATTCGAGTACCATATACGACCCGAAACCAACCGGGAAAACCTGCGAAAGGACTATGCCTGTGCAGGCGGTGCGCCGAAATTAAAAGGCATTACCGATGTTTCCTGATCCTTGATATTACCATACTGCGCTTCAAAACGCTTCACATTATCAATGAGCGCCTTCATAAGGCGTTTGGCGTGCTGCGGAGTCATTACTATCCTTGACTTTACCTTAGCCTTAGGCACATTGGGCATTACATTCACAAAGTCAATCACAAACTCCGCAAAGGAATGGGTGATTATGGCCAGGTTGGCATAAGCGCCATCGGCCATTTCTTCTGACAATTCAATATTTAACTGGGGTTCCGGATTAATCTGTTCTGGCATAAATTCCTGTTTTTCTGGTGGCAAATTTAGGTTAAATTGCTTAAAAGGTTGAACGCAATACGCTTAAAATTTAAAAAGTTTGCCTTCCGGGAATTTTAAAAACGAAAATGTCAAAAATTAAAAAAAATCCACCGGGTTTTCCTTAAAAAACTAATTTTGGGGCTATGTGGAAGCGTAACTGTATTGGTTTTCTATTATTTCTAATGATCATAGCCTCTTGCAGGCCTCCTGTTTTCCCTCCCAAACCTCCGGGTTATTTCCGTATTGATACTCCAGCCCAGCACCAGTATAAGGTTTTCGACCAGCCTGGTTTTCCTTATACCTTTGAATATCCGGTTTATAGTTTTGTATTCATTGATACGGCTAATAAATCCATAGAGAAAAAAAATCCTTTCTGGATCAATATTGTATTCCCTAACCTTAACGGGGTTATCAATATCACCTACCACGAAGTATCAAAAGAATCGCCTCTTGAAAAATTAAAAGCCGACTCCTGGTACCTCACTTTTGTGCATCATGAAAAAGCGGATTCTATAGGCACCATGGAATTTGACAACCTCAATGGCACCAAGGGGGTCCTGCTTATTGTGGGTGGCAATACCGCATCCCGCTACCAGTTTGTTATTTCCGATTCGGTAAAACATTTTGCAAGGGGCGCCCTTTATTTCGATGTAACTCCCAATGCCGATTCCCTGAAACCCGCCAACGATTTCATTGGGAAGGATATTGAGCATCTCCTTCAATCCTGGAGATGGAGATGAGGATTGGATTGGATGGAAATACCAGGTTTGATTTTTAGAGAAATAGCGCAATGCGGCCTCACCCCCGGCCCCTCTCTGAAATAATGGCACTAAATTAACCCTTTTAATGTGCCACTCATTCCAGGTTTTGTATTCAAATAATACCATTTATTCTGCTCAAGGGATAATTTTATGACAAGAAGATTCGACCCCGATAGGGTCGAACCTAATTTCAAATAATTTTTCTATCCCATGCAGAGTATAGTATTACCCAAAACATCCCCCTACCCCTTATATTCTCCCCAAACGGCCCTTAAAGTATCGGCAATTTCGCCAAGGGTGCATTTGTTTTCCACCGCTTCTATTACCGCAGGCATCAGGTTTTCTGTTGTAATCGCTTTTTGCTTTATCGAAGCTAAACTGGCAGATGCTGCCACATTATCGCGGGTAGCCCTAAGCCTGGCCAGTTTTTCAGATTGCTGCACCCTTATGGAATCATCAATTTTGAAACCCGGGGGCTTGCTCATTTCGGCAGAGGTGAATTTATTTACTCCAACAATTATCTTTGATTTGTCCTCAATTGCTTTGTTGTAGGCATAGGCCGAACGGGCAATTTCGTCCTGCATAAAATGTTGCTCAATGGCCTTTACAGCGCCTCCCATAGCGTCAATCCTGGCTATCAGTTTCCAGGCGGCAGCTTCTGTTTCATTGGTCAGGGTTTCTACATAATAAGAACCAGCGAGTGGGTCAACGGTATCCGTCGCACCACTTTCAAATGCTATGATCTGCTGGGTACGTAAGGCTATTGAGGCAGCCTCTTCGGTTGGCAGAGAAAGGGCTTCATCATAGCCATTTGTATGGAGCGACTGGGTGCCTCCCAATACCGCTGAAAGCCCCTGAAGGGCCACTCGTACAATATTATTTTTGGGTTGCTGTGCGGTAAGCGTGCTGCCACCGGTCTGGGTATGAAAACGCAGCATCTGCGCGCGAGGGTCGGTTGCGCCCAGTTCACTGGTAATAAGTGCCCACATGCGCCTTGCAGCCCTGAACTTGGCCACTTCTTCAAAAATATTGTTATGCGCATTAAAGAAAAAAGAAAGGCGCTGCGCAAATATATTGATATCCAGCCCCTTGTCTATTGCCGCCTGAAGGTAGGCCTTGCCATTGGCCAGCGTAAAAGCCAGTTCCTGCACCGCATTTGAGCCTGCCTCGCGAATATGGTAGCCAGATATGGAGATTGTATTCCATTTGGGTACTTCCTTACTGCAATATTCAAAAATATCTGTAATCAGCCTCATGGAAGGAGCCGGCGGATATATATAGGTGCCACGCGCGGCATATTCCTTAAGGATATCGTTCTGGATGGTTCCGGCAATTTTTTTTATATCCGCCCCCTGTTTTTTGGCAAGGGCAATATAAAAAGCCAGCAATATAAAAGCAGTTGAATTGATGGTCATGGAAGTGGAGATATCACTGAGCCTGATATCCTTAAAAAGCAATTCCATATCCTCAATAGAATCAATGGCAACACCCACTTTGCCCACTTCACCTTCAGCCATGGGATGGTCTGAGTCGTAACCTATCTGGGTAGGAAGATCAAAGGCTACTGAAAGGCCGTTTACGCCCTGGCTCAGCAGAAAATGGTATCTTTTATTTGATTCTTCGGCAGTACTGAAACCCGCATACTGGCGCATGGTCCACATACGGTCGCGGTACATAGCCGCGTGAACGCCCCTTGTGAAGGGAAACTGCCCCGGCATTTCGTCCATTTTTACCGGCTGGCAATACAATTCCTTAATCTCTATACCCGAATCAGTCTTAATAACCTTTTCCATTTTTTCAACTTTTATTAATCGAAGGCGCCAGGCGCCTTATAATCCGATCCCAATAAACTCTATTAATCATTACATTGCCCCATAACTAAGTAAGGTTCTTACTTCTTCATTGATGATGTGTAACGCCACATCTGTTGGCATTTCCTCATCGGCTTTTGAGGTATAGTTGAGTATCAGCGCATGAAGTTCACGGGCAGGAGCTTCGGGGTTTAATGACTTACCTATCTGGTTCACCATATTTATCTCCTGTTCCTTTACGTTCTTCACCGTTTCCCAAACATTTTTAGAAACATAAATCTGCTGGGAAAGGTTATGTTCAAATTCAGCCCTTATGCTCAGGGTCATGGCCAATTGAAGCTCCCGAACCGACATGGAGTGTTCAAATACCCTGGGAATGAGTTGCCGGGGGGTAATGCGCTCTATGAAAATAACAAGCCTTTCATAAGCCTGCAACCTAAGCCGCAGAGTAACATCCTGGGCATCCTGGAACAAAGCCAGTTGTTTCCTTTGGTTTTCAGAAACCAGGAACTTCCTCACAATCAGGTAGCTTGAGCAGAGCACCACGAGGGAAGGAATGGTATATTTTACAATTTCGAGCGCGGTAGCGAATAAGTTATCCATAACCCTGCAAAAATAAAACGTTTTCGGTCAAGGCAGGAATATAAAGGGAAGATTTCCAAAATAAGGTTTTCGGCATTTAACCATTTGGTGTTCGCCCCTATTTAATAGCTTTTTCTAAAATTATGGATACTCTAAGCCCGATTATTGCAATTTAAAATCTGAATAAATCTGCTTTGCTCTTGCCTCATATTGACGGGCCATATCCATATTGCCCATTTTCTGGTAAGTGAGCGCCATAAAAGGAATATCTCGGGCTGTTTTAGGGTCAAGGGACACTTCTTTATTAAAAGTGGCAATGGCTGCATCATACTGCCCGGAGAAATAATAGGCGCGACCAAGATTGGAATAGGCGCTTAAATAATTGGGATTGATAGAAATAGTTTTTTTGAACTGCTCTATCGCCTGCGGATATTTCTTTTCATTAAGGTAAACCGACCCCACATTGTTCACCGCATTAGGGTCATCAGGAGCAACAGCCTGCACCCTTTTGAAATAGTACTCGGCAGAGTCATAAAGCTGCCTCTGGAAAAAAGACATGCCTATTTCCTGGATGGCATTTACATAGCCCGGCTCAAACTGAAGCATTTTCTCAAAATAATATACCGAAGAATCAGGCCTGTTTATCTGTTTATAACTGAGGCCCAAGTTGTAATAGGCGTATTTGAAATTAGGGTTTAACTCTATTGATTTCCTGAAAAATACAATCGCCTGCTGGTATTTGCCTGTGCTGAGGTAGGTATTTCCAAGGTTATTGTTGGCGGTAAAGTTGCCTGGGCTCAGGGTCACTGCTTTTTTGTCATAATATTCAGCTGAGTCCCACCGGTGGCTCCGGTCATAAATCCTGCCTATTTCTATATAGGCTTCAGAATATTCCGGGTAGATATCCAGTGATTTTTTGAGTTCGGCTATACTTTCCCGGTCCATTTCCCGCTTCTTTAGGGAATCCTTTTCGGTAGGATACAATTCTTCTGTAATCGAGGTAGCCACATAATGGTGTAGCCGGCAGTCGTTTGGCGACTTTTCCACATCAGTTTTATAAAGGGTATAATTGCTTTTCCAGTCGGTATTTCGGGCAATGGTAAGTCCGCTGAACAATAATACCAATGGCGCCAGCACCATAAGCACCTTGGAGCTTTTTATCACACTTACATTAGTTGCTTCCTCTTTTATGATCCATTTTTCAAAAGCAAGGGCAGCCACAAGGCAAACACCTACGGAGCAGAAAAATGCGAAACGCTCGGCCAGTTCAGCGCCCATAAGGAAGGGCAGGTTTGAAAAGAGGAATAAGGTAGCCAGGTAAAAAATAATGGCAAAAGCCCAGGGGTCTTTCCTGTCTTTAAAGAAACGGGTTACGGCAAAATATATGATAAAACCATAAGCAATAATAGAAAGCCAGAAACGATAATCTGTCATATCTGCAAATGGAATGGCATTAAAAGAATAGTTGCACAATAAAGGATAGGGAATAAACATGAGTTTCAGGTATTTACCCAGTATTACCCATTCGGTGGTAAATTTCTCGATAAAAGATACCACGTGCGATTGCGACCCTGCAAGGGCATTATCAATAAATTCGACAGGCGCAGGCTGATTGGCATTGTATAAATTGAGCACATAAGACCTGATGACCATAAAAATCACAATGGCGCCGATAATACCCCCGGTAATATTGAAGGCTCTCTTACGGTTGCCGTCGTCATAAAAGAAGAAAAGAAGGGGGATAATAGCGGCAAAAGCGATAACGGTTTCTTTGGAGATAAGGGCCAGGAAGAAGATAAACACACCCAATATCAGTTGCAGGATTTTACCGTCGCGGATGTAATTGTAGAAAATATTGAGCGACAAAAACCCAAAGAAAAAGCAGAGAAGCTCATCGCGGCTTTTTATGTTGGCCACCACCTCGGTATGAATGGGATGCACTGCGAATATAAGCGCCGCGATAAAAGCAAGGGCCGTTTTCCTTTTCCCGAAAAATTTATCAAGGAAAAAGAACAACATGATGACACAACCTATGAATGTCAGGATATTGAACAGATGTGCCTCAATAGCATTGATGCCGAAAAACTGCACCTCAATTGCAAACATGACCATCGACAATGGCCTGTAAAGGTCGTTGGGGATGATAAGGTAGCCCCGCATGTGGGGTGTTGCTAATATTTCAGGGATGCCGGCAAGCCCTTTGGCCACATATGTATTTTCTTTGAGCACCATCACATCATCCAATACAAAGCCGTTTTTCAAGGTATTGGCATAGAGCACAAAACAGATCACAGCCAGGACAATGCAAAGTTGCTTTATAGAAAAAGCCTGTATTAGGTTTTCAGCCTTTTTTGAGGCTATACTACCGGCAGATTTGGTCGCTGTAGTTCCGGAAACAGGCTGCTTTACCGTCGCTGCTTGAGGAATTGGTTTCTTATTTGGTTTCTTAGACATTGGTTTTAAAGTAAGAAGTCAAAAGTAAAAATAAAAACAGGTAATTGGTAATCGGGGAAATTTTTTATCTGCCCAAATCAGGAAACCTTAATATTGAAATGATAAAACCGGCCCTAAATGGAACCGGTCTTAATTTAAAAACATAAAGGGATTGTCAAGTAATATTTGCTCAATAGTGGCTCTTTATTTTTCTTTTTTCGTTCCTGGGAAAGCTGCGAATATTGAAATATTTAAAGATTTCACAAGGACGAAAAAATGGAAAAGAACAATTCAAAATGAATATTTATTTCCTGACAACCCCCAAAAAAGTGGAAACCCTGATTGATGCAAACTGCAGATTTCCTTAAAAACTATTCCTTTATAAATTCTTTCACTGCAATGCCTGACGTTGTAATAATGCGTAGAAAATAGATGCCGGTATTTAAATCGGAAACATCAATATGGGTAATATTACTCCCAGCCTCTATTGTCCTCACAACCTGGCCCTGCATATTAAGAATTTCCAATTTCGCAGGTTGGTCTTCCACCAGGGTCAGGATACCCGTTGATGGGTTGGGAAAAAGCTCAATGCTTAAAGTGTTCCTTTCACTGTTTACTATAAGCCTCAGGGCTGCGGTATCCAATTTAGCCAGATAAATATTAATAATCCCATTATTGGTTAGGGTAATGGTATCAAAAGCTATGCTTGGCACTCCATATCCGCCACCCATGTATAAATATCCTTCCGAATTCAAAGCTATTGAATTTCCAGTGCCTCCGTCGCCGTCTTTTGCCCAGAGCGCATTTCCCGTTGCATCATATTTGGCAAGGAAAAGCCCGGTCAGGGTGAGGGTATCAGGGCCAAAAATTATAGATGGACTTGAAAAATCGCCCGAAACATAAACACTACCTGATGGAGCCACTAAAAGGGAATAAGGATCATCATTATTAATTCCGCCAGCCCTTTGAGCCCATTGGGGTGCGCCAGAACTATTAAATTTCACGATGAAAATGTCATCATAATCTGTTCCTGCATTTGTAAGTGTATCAGACCCGAACCTTATTTTAAAACTTTTGAAATAACCACTCATGTAAGGATTCCCAGCCGCATCGGTCACCACTGAGGTAGCCGCGTCATAATTAGGGCCGCCGGCGCTTTTGGCCCAGATGGGGCTCCCTCCGCCATTGCACTTCATCAGCAGGATATCGCTGCTTCCTGAACCTGCATTCAACAGGGTATCAGTTCCTATAATCAAAGTATCACTGTTAAAATCCCCGGCAATATATAGGATACCCGTTGGTGAAATGGTAATCGAAGTAGCCTCATCATAGTTTGGCCCTCCCGCACTTTTAGCCCAAATTGCAGTTCCACCGGTGTCATACTTGGCATAGAATAAATCTCCGCCGCCAGCATTGGTTAGGGTGGTTGATCCAAAAACTATCGTCGGGCTCTGGAAATTACCGGCAATATAAACCCCACCGGCATTGTCTAAGGCTACTGAGTTTGCCATATCACTACCGGTTCCACCCGCACTTTTGGCCCACAAAACATTGCCTGAAGGATCGTATTTGGCCAGGAAAATATCACCGCCCCCGACGCTTGTAAGGGTTATGCTTCCGAAAGTGATGGTACTACTCTGGAAATATCCCGTAACATATACATTGCCTGCATTGTCTGCTGCTATGGAATTTATTATATCAAAATAGCCCCCAGGCTGGTAAGGACTTTTTGCCCAAAGTACATTACCATTGGCATCATATTTAGTCAGAAAAATATCGCCCCCTGCCCCACCATAGTTGTAAAGAGTGGTTGTGCCGAAAGTAATAGTGGTACTCTGGAAACTCCCTGCCATATAAACATTGCCTGACCCATCAAGCGAAATATTTTTGGCTCCATCACTGCCTGTACCTCCTGCACTTTTTGCCCATATCCATTCAGGCGCCTGGGCTTTGGCTGTAAAAGCGCCAAGGAACAACATCACGATAAAAATTATTGGTCTCATTTTTCAGATTTGGTTTAAACTCAACATTACTAATTCCGGTAAATAATTCCGGTAAATCCTTATACACATCAAAATTAGCGGTAAGCCAAATACCACTTGTTGATATTCGTTATCCTGGTAAATGATATTCATCATTAGTGAGAATGGCAGAAAATTTAATAGAAAAATCCCGCACCTTTAATAAGTGCGGGATTTCATGAAAGGTCAGTTATACTTTGAAATGATCCAATGCGTTTTTAAATCAATATTTTATAACGCATTTGTCTCCATTTCTCCTTATTTTAAAGAATGAAGCCTTACCTGTCAATCACTACATGTTTATTGATCTTAGCCCCATCAGGCAATTGCACGGAAACCACGTAGTTACCACCAGGCATAGCTGAAAGATCAACCAGGGTATTTGTAGCTGCAAGAAGCGAGGTATAAACTTTTTCACCGGCAATATTGAATATTTCAGCAACCGAATATTTTTCATTATCAGGCACCTGTATGGTAAATATGCCTAAAGATGGGTTGGGGTAAACAATAATATTGGACTGTAAACTTAGATTATTGGTTTTTAATCCGGAAAAATAACCGGGCTGAGTGACTTTTCTTATTCTGTTATTAGAATAGTCGGCAATAATAATGGAACCGCTTGAAGGATCAATGCACAAACCGGCAGGGTCATTGAGCAATTCGGAGGTTGCAGGGCCACCATCGCCCGAATAACCATTTATAAAGTCGTTGCCGGCAACAGTATTAATGATCCCGGTAGCCATGTCAATTTTCCTGCAACTGCAACCGGCGTCATTAATATAAATATTGTTGTACCTATCCAGGCAAATTCCCTGTATATAGCCCATTTCAGCATTGGTGGCAGGCCCACCGTCACCAGTCACTCCATAAATATTATTGCCTGCTATGGTTGATATTATTCCGGTTCCTGAGCTTATTTTCCTTATGACTACATTCTCTTCATCGGCAAAGTACAGGTTTCCCGAGGGATCGGCACATACAGAAGAAGGACAATAAAGCAAAGCTGCAGTTGCCGCTCCCCCATCGCCGGCATAGCCTGGAGTACCAGTGCCAGCAATGGTAGAAATAATTCCGGTTGAGAGGTTTACGCACCTGATGCAATGGTCAAGATGATCGGCAATATAAAGATTACCGGCAGAAATACAGAGACCCTCAGGCAGTCCCAATTCAGCAGAAATAGCTGGCCCGCCATCGCCAAAATAACCTACGCTGCCATTTCCTGCTAAAATCTTAATTATTCCCGTAGCTGCACTGATTTCACATACTACTGAATTGTACCCGTCGGAAAAATAAATATTGCCTGAGCCATCAATGCATATACAATAGGGCTGGCCAATTACTGCGCTGCTTGCCGGACCACCAAATCCGGCAAAACCTAAAGCGCCGTTACCTGCTATAGTGGTAATAACACCTGTTGTTGCCGATACTTTTCTTATGGCAGAGTTGCCTTCATCGGTAAAATAAAAATTCCCGACCGAATCAAAACAAACTCCATAAGGTTGATTTATTACAGCCATGGTTGCCGGGCCGCCATCTCCGGTATAGCCGGAACTGGTACCGCCTATCCAGGTAGTCATAATATCCT